>CABEAH010000216.1_pt1 | contig 9180 bp, 7 predicted proteins | sample 3132331 | NCBI WGS metagenome assembly CABEAH01 (sample SAMEA5534343, study PRJEB31848) | metagenome | biome: tundra; feature: field; material: soil | place: USA | collected 2013-05 | depth 0.45 m | reverse complement strand
CCCCAGGACACGCGCCCCTCCCACGAAAGCGCTACGCCACCAGCTACGATGGCAACCATGCCAAGCGCGATACGGCGGTCGAAATTCTCGTGAAAGACCAACCACGCCAGAAGTGCGGTAAACACACCCTCGAGATTCAGCAACAGCGAAGCACCCGAGGCGGGCGTACGTGTGAGGCCAATCATCAGCAGCAACGGGCCCAGAACGCCGCCGAAGCCGATCGCCCCCGTGAGCCATGGTAAGTCTCGGCTCGCAAGCGGCGCTTCGCGCGCCGCTTTCCTCGAACGACGTCGGCGCACCGAGACAAGCGCCAATCCCACTCCGGAGCCGAGATAAAGCAGGCCGGCCAGGAGCTGTGACGATGTGCGATCGAGGAGCAGCTTGGCCAGCGGAGCGCTCGCTCCGAAGAGGAATGCGGCTGCGAGCGCTAGACCGATACCGCGTCGTGATTCCTGCATTGTGCGAAGACTCCGCCCGTAAGCTTGTATCTTAACGCGAGGCACCGAGTAAAGATCATTGTCCGTCGCATGCCACCGGTGTTTGAGGCGCTTCTCTTTTTTTCATCCTCGGTGTAGGCTCCATTCATGCGACTCCGCCGCTCTACTGGATTGCTTACCGCCATTTGTGCCTTGTCACTCACGCTCGGGCCTGGCGACGACGGCTGCGAGAAGGGAAGCGTCGAAACCCAGTCAGTAGCGTCGGTGACGATGAGCGGCCATGGTCCAATGCATCACCAGTCGCCAGTGAATGGAGAGAGACAGAAGCCGTGCAATTCGTCGACGTTAGCTTGTTGCCAGGCGATGACCTCCTGTGACGTGCACCTTAGTCTGGGCTCCGCAATACCTCAGGCTTCGCTCCAGACCCCACCTAGCCGCACGGTGGCTCCAAAGCCGCCCCCTCCCCCAAGGCCTAGAACACCCGCAAGTCGAGTGTTCGCAGTCCGCGCAGTGTGAAGAATCTGCGCATGGACCAATTAGACGCCTGCCGATTTTTGCATCGCGCCAACCATAAAACTTCGGATATCCAATGTTTTCGTTATCATCACGCCATGCGTGGCGCTATACGTCGGCGCTCGCACTAGCCTCCGCGCTCGTGTCGTTCCCTCTTGTCGGGCAACAAACGCAGCCAACGGCGAGCGATTCCTCAAAAGCAAAACACGAGATAAAAATGCCCATGCAAATGCCCGGGACGCCCCGGCCATGAATAGGTCGTTTCGGATCCTGGCGATGATGGCCGCATTGCTGGTACCTGAGCGAGCGTGGGCGCACGCGCTTTTGAAGCGGAGCGAGCCGGCCGGTGGATCCCAGCTCGCCGCGCCTCCTGGGGTCATCCGCCTCTGGTTCTCAGAACAGCCGGAACTGTCGATGACCTTCGTATCGTTGAAAGACTCCGCGGGGGAAGCGTTCGCTATGAGCCCCGCCGAGCGCGAAAAGTCCGGTCAGATGGGACTCGCCTTCAACGTATTGAGCGCGCTTCCGCCTGGCCGCTACACATTGGCGTGGCGGACGGCCGCGTCCGATGGTCATCCCTCGCATGGAAAGTTCACGTTTGTAGTCATAGCTGGGCCGACGCCCGCGTCTGCGCTTCCGATGGCTGGCTACGCGACAGGAGGGGACTCGATGGGTCCCGCCCTTTCACCGGCAGCGGCCGCGATTCCTGGCAAAGAGATAGACCCGGATGCGGATGATTCCGACGCTGCCAGCTCGCTAGGAAATTCGATCGCGCGCGGGTTGTTGTTCGTGGGTCTTCTTGCTCTGATTGGCGTCGTCTCCTTCAAGTTGTTTGTTCTCCGCGGAGCCCGTACGATTGCCTTGGAGCTGAAACAAAGAATGACGCAACGCGCGGCGACGCTCGGAATGGCGTCGGCTGCGTTGGTGATCATTGTTGCACTCATGAGACTGTATCTCGAATCGCAGATGATGAGCGCGATGCCGAACATGCCGGGGATGAAGGGAATGAGTATTCGCGAAATGGTGATGCGAACCGACTGGGGCTTCGCCCTCCGCTTTCAACTGGCTGCGGCCCTTGCCGCATTCATTGCTTTCACCCTAGCGGTGCGTCGCGTGCGCGGAGCGTGGTTTGTAGCTGCCGCTTCCGCGCTTGTGTTAGCAATCACACCGGCTTTGGGTGGGCATGCCGCCGCCAGCCCCAAGTTTACTTCTCTGATGATTGCAAGCGATTGGCTTCACGTTCTTGGCGGAGCGAGCTGGCTCGGAAGTTTGCTGTCCGTGATGGTGATCGGTGTTCCGATTGCACTGACGCTCGAACCGCCAAAGAGATGGGCGTCTATTGCATCTCTCGTGAATGGGTTTTCTCCTGTCGCGCTCATGTCTGCCGCGGTAGTTGTGGCCAGTGGAGTATTCGCGTCGTGGGTCCACCTGGAGCATCTCTCCGCTCTTTGGCAGACGAACTACGGTAAGACGTTACTCGTAAAGCTTGCGCTGGTCTTGATCACCCTTGCAATCGGGGCCTACAACTTCAAGAGAGTGCAGCCGCAGCTATCTAATGAAACCGGAACTTTGCGGCTCCGCAGATCGGCAGCAATGGAGCTGGGAGTCGGCTTTCTGATCTTGCTCGTCACCGGTCTGCTGACTGGAATCTCGCCATGATTCAAGGGCACGAAGGGCATCAAGGTCACGAAACGCCTCAAGAGCATGATCAGCACGCCGGTCACAGTGTAGAGATGTTCCGCGACAAATTCTGGTGGTCGATCGCTCTGACGGTGCCGACTCTCGTGTGGTCGCCGATGATCCAGCAGTGGCTCGGCTTCCATGCGCCGACTTTTTCCGGCTCTCGCTATATCCCCGCAATCTTCGGAACAATCCTGTTCTTCTACGGCGGAATGGTGTTCCTGCAGGGTGCAGTTCGGGAGATAAAGGGCCGACTCCCGGGCATGATGACACTGATCTCGCTCGCCATCATCGTGGCGTTCGCCTTCAGCCTCGTGGTGACCTTCGGCGTTCCCGGGGTGGATCTCTGGTGGGAGCTCTCGACGCTCATCACCATCATGATTCTCGGCCACTGGATCGAGATGCGCTCGATCTCTCAGGCGCAGGGGGCGCTGAAGGAGCTGGCGAAGCTGGTGCCCGATACCGCCGTGCGCTTGACCGGAGAGAGGACGGAAGAGGTGCCGGTGGCGGATCTCCGCGAGGGAGACGTAATTCTGGTCCGTCCGGGCTCGAGCATCCCCGCCGATGGTGTCGTCATCGAAGGCACTAGCGCGGTGAACGAGGCCATGATTACTGGCGAGTCCCGCCCCGTTGAGAAGAAACCCGGTGACAAGGTGATCGCCGGCACGGTGAACGCCGCTGGGTCCCTCCGTGCTAAAGTGACGGGTACGGGCGAGCGCACCGCGCTCGCCGGTATTATGCGGCTCGTCGCGCAAGCTCAAGGCTCCCGCTCCAGGGCGCAGGCGCTCGCTGACCGGGCGGCGTTCTTCCTGACCGTAATCGCTATCGCGTCCGCCGTGGTTACACTCGCTGCTTGGCTCCTCGTGGGCGCGACACCTGCATTTGCGGTCGAACGTGTCGTGACTGTGCTCGTGATTGCGTGCCCTCATGCCCTGGGCCTAGCAATTCCGCTTGTCGTCGCGATCTCGACTACGCTTGGCGCTCGAGCGGGACTCCTGGTTCGCAACCGCCGAGGGTTGGAAGAAGCGCGGAATCTCAATGCCGTGTTCTTTGACAAGACGGGGACTCTGACCCGCGGGGAATTTCGCGTCGTAGAGGTTACGCCGGCGCCCGGCCTATCCGCGGACGATGCGTTAAGACTCGCCGCTTCCCTCGAACAGGATTCGGAGCACACGATCGCACAGGGTGTCGTGAAGAGCGCCGAGGAACGCGGTCTCCCTTTGTCGCGGGCAGAACAGTTCCAGGCGATACCCGGTCAAGGGGTGCAAGCGATCGTCGAAGGACGCTCGCTGATGATCGGCGGCCCCTCTCTACTTAGCCGGTTTGGGATCGAGCTCCCGCCGGAGCTGCGCGAGGCGCTCGACCGCGCGACCCGCCGCGCACAGACCGCCATCACCCTCGTCGAAGGTCGGGTAGCCCTCGCTGTGCTCGCGGTGGCGGACGCCATTCGCGAAGAGTCGCACGAAGCTGTGCGACGGCTGCAGGAGCAGGGGATCGAAGTCATCATGATGACCGGGGATGCGAAGGCGGTGGCTGATGCGGTCGCAAAGGAGCTCGGGATCGAAACTGTGTTCGCCGAAGTGCTTCCGGAGCAGAAGGCATCGAAGGTTGAGGAGGTCAGGCGTACTGGGAAGCGGGTTGCCATGGTGGGCGACGGAGTGAACGATGCCCCAGCACTCCTGACGGCGGATGTCGGTATCGCGATCGGGGCGGGGGCGGACGTCGCGGTAGAGGCGGGCGACGTCGTGTTGGTGCGAAGCGATCCCCGCGACGTACCTCGAATCATCGCGCTCAGTAGAGCGACCTACCGGAAGATGGTGCAGAATCTCTGGTGGGCCGCGGGCTATAACATCGCGGCTATTCCGCTCGCGGCTGGTGTGCTCGCGCCGTGGGGAGTTGTGCTGAATCCAGCGGTGGGCGCAATTCTCATGTCGCTCAGTACGGTGGTGGTTGCTCTGAACGCACAGTTGCTTCGCCGGGTCGCGTTATGAATGTGCGGGCCACTCCCCCACCCTCAAATCACCCAGAACCACGCAAATCGAGGTGACACCGTGATGATAGCATTCGCAATCGCCCTAACTGGATGCCTTGCCGCATCGAGGACGCATGCGCCAATACAGCCTTCGGATTCCGCCGTTGCCGTCGCCGTCGCCGTCGGGGCTCGATTTCACTCAGCGCTTGGGTCGGGCGATAGCGCGGCGGCGCTTGGACTTCTCGATCGTGATGCGATAATCCTTGAAAGCGGTGCGGTGGAAACGCGTGATGAGTACCGATCGCATCATCTGCCGGCAGACATCGAGTTCGCCCGCGCTGTGAAGAGCAAACAGTCTATACTAATTGTGTCGCGGAGAGCCGAGAGTGGGTGGAAGATTGCGGCAATACACTGGTCATCGAGAGCGTGCAGACTCGCGCCAGCAGGGAAGATGTGAGCGAGGCGACCAGAGAAGAGCTCGTTCGCCGAGGCATTCGCCTTAGCTATGCGACGATTGGGTACAACACTCTTGAAGCAATCGCGTCACTGATTGCGGGACTGCTTGCTGGTAGCGTTGCGCTTGTGGGATTTGGCATCGATAGTGTCATCGAGGTAACCGCGAGCGGAGCAGCGCAATGGCGTCTCCGATCGGATCTCCATGAAGCTCGGCGTTCTCGATCCGAAAACGTGACACATCGGCTTGTCGGGGTTTGCTTTCTGGCTCTTGCGGCTTACGTCGCGGTCGAAGGCGCTAGGACTCTGTGGCTTCGTGAGCGACCAGATAGAACGCTTGCGGGTATTGTGATTCTTTTGCTCTCGGTAGTGGTTATGCCTCTGCTCGCTCGAGCCAAGTTGAAAGTCGCCTCGGCAATGGAAAGCGGCGCCCTCCGAGCTGAGGCGAAGCAGACATCGTTGTGCGCCTACTTGTCAATAATCGCATTGGCCGGTCTGCTGTTGAATGCAACATTCGGTTGGTGGTGGGCTGATCCTGTGGCTGCGCTCTGCATGGTACCAATCATTGTTTCCGAAGGTCTCTCGGGCTTGCGAGCGAAGCATAGAGCAGACGAGTGTTGCTGAGAATCATGAGAGACGTGCGCTCCAAGAGAGCAGAATGATAGTGCCCCGTCCTACGGACAGCGCGCAAGCGGAGGCGTGTTGCTTGATGGGGCTCCCGGCTCCGCGCATGATTCGCGCGCTGCTTCGCGCGCCGCTGGCGCAGTCCTGACCGGGTGATATCTTTGCCTCAGGACCTGGCTTTGCCGGACCAGCGTTTCCACCGTCACGCCATCTGAACCAGGATCAAGAGACCATGCACATATTCTTTCGCCACAGCCTCTTTTGCGCCGCACAGGCCGTCTGCCTCCTCGCCGTCGAACCCGCTCGTGCGGCAGCGCAGGATACGACGCGCGCCCCCGTCCCTCGAGCCGCACGCGGCCGCACCGTCAGCATTGACTCCGCTCGCGCCGCGCTACTCTACGTGAGCAACCGGCCGGCCGACCTTTCGAAGGGTGATTACGCGCGGCAGCTCGCTCAGAAGCATGTCACCGATAGCGTTTACGCCGCCCGCAGCGCCGGCGTCATGGAGTTCCGCAAAGTCATCTATCGGAGTCGCGTTGACGGTATGACGATCCCCGCTTACCTGTTCGCGCCTCTTAGCAAGCGGGGGCCGGCAGGCCATGCGGCAATGGTCTGGGTGCACGGCGGAGTTCACGGTGATTGGGGAACGTCGATGTTTCCCTTCGTGCGCGAGGCGGTGCAGCGCGGCTACGTCGTCATCACTCCCGATTACCGTGGCAGCACCGGTCACGGCGCTGCGCATTACGAGGCCATCGATTACGGCGGGAAGGAGGTCGATGACGTTATCTCCGCCGTCGACTACCTCAAGACTCTGCCCTATGTCGACATGGAGCGGCTCGGCATCATGGGATGGAGTCACGGAGGTTTCATCACGGCGCACACGCTTTTTCGGGGGGAGGACCACCCCTTCAAGGCGGGGGCCGCGATCGTTCCGGTGACAAATCTCGTCTTTCGTCTCTCCTACAAGGGGCCCGGCTACCAGCGTGACTACGCGGCAGAGGAGGGAATCCTCGGCCTCCCATTCGAGAAGCGGGAGGAGTACATCCGGCGCTCGCCCGTCTTCCACGCCGCGAATCTCAAGGTGCCGATGCTGGTTCACGTCGCGACGAATGACGAGGACGTGAATTACGTGGAAGACCAGCAGATGGTGTACACCCTGCGTGCCCTCAAGCCCGATCTCGCCGAAACCAAGATCTACGTGAATCCGGCACCCTGGGGCAGATCAGTTGGACACGCGTTCAGCCGGCGAGTGGATCCGGTGACGCTCGAGCGAGTGGATTCGCCGGCCCAGATCGACTCGTGGAACCGCACATGGACCTTCTTCGAATGGACGCTGCAGCCTTACGAGGATCGTTCTAAGCCGCTTCCTCCAGTGCGGACTGGCCCGTAAGCGGCGCAGATCACCGGCTAGCAAAGGAATCGCATCTTGTCGCCAGTACCCGCGCGATCGACAACGGAGCTCCGGAGAACAGGGTTCACGCTCGTCGAGCTCGTAATCGTCGTTGTGCTTATCGGCATCCTTGCCGCGATCGCGATCCCCAAGTTTTTCATTACCAAGGACAGGGCGTATCTCGCGGAGATGACGTCCGACCTCCGTAACCTCGCGACCTACGAGGAGCAGTATGCCATCGAAAATGGTGGCAGCTACTTCAGCGGCACGGCGAGCATCGGCTCACCCCTTGAGGGTTTCAGTCCGTCGGAAAACATCACGATAGTCGCGACCGGAGTGGGCAGTCCTCCGCTGGCCTGGGCCGCCACGGCGCTACACACTCCCTCTGCGGAGACCTGCACGATCGCCAATGGCGTGATCAGCTGCCCCTGACCGGCCCGATCGCTGAATAGGAACGGCCGCACCAGGAAAGCCATACTTCCTCGCGGCGGCAAACGAATTGCAACTTGCCAACTGACGATACGATCCGGCGTTCATCCCAGGAGGTCTACATTGAAGCTCATATTCCTTAGTGTGGCCATTCTCGCGTTCATCTGCGGGTGCGAGTCGACGGCTGCCCCCATCGGTGGAATCGGCGGCGGCGGGGGTGGTGGCGCCATTACACAGGCGCAGGCCTCCGGCAACTGGTCGTTCTCCCTGCGGAAGACGACGACGTTTGCGTGCACCGGCGGATCGATCCCGGACAATCAGAGCCTCTCGGCGCACATCGATGTCTCGACTGATGGCTCGGTGATCAGTGCGACAAGTGGGTGGACGACGCCGCCGGGCGGATTATCCCGGCCGCTGAGTGGCAGCGTACGGCTTACAGATGCCCTTACCGATCTTTTTCTACTCTCCTCGCCGGGAAGTACCTCGGGGATGGAGCTACGCGGCACGATGACGACCACCGGCACATTCGCGGGAACGCTCACCGACCCGGCACCCGGGCTGTCTCCGATCTTCAGCATCGGTGGCTGCGAATACAGCGCGACTGGTGTGAAGACGAGCTGAGCACGCTGGATGCGAGGGTCCGCGACTTGTCGCATCTTCAATGCGTTGGAGACACTCCCACAACCGGAATGATGAAACAGAAAGACATCGTCTATATCAACGGAAGCTTCCTGCCGAGGTCCGACGCGAAGGTATCCGTCGAGGACCGCGGGTTCGTGTTTGGTGATGGTGTGTACGAGGTTCTGCGCGCGATCAACGGTCGCTTCTTTGCGACCCAGTTCCACAACGAGCGTCTCGAGCGAAGTCTCGAGGGAATTAGGATCACGCTAGAGCCCGAGGACTCACCCTCCCGCTTCGTGGACATCGGACGGCAGCTACTGCGGGAGAATGGACTACTCCAGGGCGAGGCGACCGTTTACATGCAGGTGACTCGCGGCGCATCGACACGCGCGCACTACTTTCCACCCGCTGGCACCCAGCCCACGGTTTACATCTCTGTCGCCCGCTTCACTCCCCACACCGATCTCGCCGCTACCGGCGCGGCCGCCATCACGCATCCGGATCTTCGCTGGGGCCGGTGCGACCTCAAGACGCTCAATCTTCTCCCCAACGTCCTCGCGTCTCAGGTCGCGAAGGAGCAGGGCGTTTTCGAAGCGATGCTCGTGCGCGACGGTGTGGTTACGGAAGGCGCCCGTACCAACTTTTTCGGCGTGGTCGACGGTGCGCTTCGCACGCATCCCTCTGACACCCACATACTTCCTGGCATCACGCGCTCCGTCGTGCGCGAGCTCGCGAATGGATTGAAGATCGAGCTGGACGAGAATCCCATCAAAGTCGAGGAGATCCCCCGGTTGAGCGAGCTCTTTCTCACCGGCACGACTACCGACGTCATGCCCGTGGTCCGACTCGATCACAAGCTCGTCGCCGATGGCAAGCCCGGCGCGCTGACGAGACGGTTGCAGTGTGCTCTCGCCGACAGTCTTGCATCGGGCGGTGATTGATTCACGTCTGGCATGTGGCTAACTTACGGCCCGTTACGCGCCAGTAGCTCAGTTGGATAGAGCAACAGCCTTCTAAGCTGTGGGTCGGGGGTTCGATTCCCTCCTGGCGCGCCAAGCGAC
>CABEAH010000213.1_pt1 | contig 9288 bp, 7 predicted proteins | sample 3132331 | NCBI WGS metagenome assembly CABEAH01 (sample SAMEA5534343, study PRJEB31848) | metagenome | biome: tundra; feature: field; material: soil | place: USA | collected 2013-05 | depth 0.45 m | reverse complement strand
GAGCGCCGCGCGCACCGTACGCCGCCAACCATCTAACAGCTCCCCAGCCGATTCGCGCGATGCCGATGGCGTGAATCGCGTGAACCGCCGCGTTCCAATGAACTCTTCGGCGTCACGCCATACTCCGCCCGCGATTCCAGCGAGACCAGCCGCGCCAAGCGCCGTGGTCTCGATAATGTCGGGCCTCTCGACCGGGATTCCCAGCACGTCCGCCTGAAATTGCAGCAGCCAGTCGTTGGCGGAAGCGCCGCCATCCACGCGCAACAATTCGAAATTCACCTTTGCTCTCTTCGCCATCACCTCGAGCATCTCCGCGGTGCCATACGCCATCGCTTCGAGGGCCGCCCGCGCGAGGTGAGCTCTCGAGCTGCCGCGGGTGAGTCCTGTGATCATCCCGCGCGCTCTCGGCTCCCAGTTGGGCGCGCCGAGCCCGACGAGTGCTGGCACGAAGTAGACACCATCGTTGGAGGCGAGCGAGCGGGCCAGCCCTTCGCTCTCGGATGCGTTGTCGAGAATGCCGAGCCCGTCGCGCAGCCACTGAATCGCCGCGCCGGCGATGAAGATGGACGCCTCGAGCGCGTACGCGGCGCCACCCCGCGCATCGCACGCAACCGTCGCCAGCAATCCCTCCCCCGCCTTCGGCTGCTTCTTCCCGGTATTCAACAGCAGAAACGCACCCGTTCCGTAGGTGTTCTTCGCCTCCCCTGCATTCCAGCATCCCTGCCCGAACAGCGCAGCCTGCTGATCGCCAGCAACTCCCATGATCGGAATCGATTTTCCGAAGATCGATGTATTGGTCTTCCCGAAATCGCCCGCGGAAGGACGCACTTCCGGAAGAATCTCCATCGGAATCGAGAAGAGATCGCAAAGATCCTTGCTCCAACTGAGGTCGCCGATGTCAAACAGCAGCGTGCGCGATGCGTTGGTGGGATCGGTCGCATGCACGCGCCCACCGGTGAGCTGCCAGATCAGCCAGCTGTCGATCGTTCCCGCGGCGAGCCGGCCATTCTTGGCAACGCGCGCGATTTCCGGCTTGCTCAACAGGTATTCGAGCTTGGTGGCGGAGAAATACGGATCAGGGCGCAAGCCGGTGCGCTTGGCGATCCACGCGGTGCGATCCTTGAGCAACGCGCAGCGCTCGGTGGTGCGCCGGTCCTGCCACACGATCGCACGCGCGAGAGGTTTCCCCGTGTTGCGGTGCCAGACGACTACAGTCTCGCGCTGATTCGTGATGCCGATGACGTCGGGCATGACGCCGCTCGCGGCGATCGCCTCGCGCGCCGCGCCAAGTGTCCGCTCGAGTATCTCCTCCGCATCGTGCTCCACCCAGCCGGGCTGCGGATAGTGCTGAGTTATCTCCCTATACCCGCGCCCCGCCACTCGGCCGTCCGCTGAGAGCACCAGCACAGTGGTCCCGGTGGTACCCTGGTCGATAGATAGAACGTGTTTCATCACTCCGCTCTACGCCTCACGCGGCTCTTTTCGCCGCTCCGGGAAATACTCGTCGAGAAACTCGATCAAGGCTCTCTCCTCCGGCGCGTGGTCGATGCCGTTCTTCGCCGATGCCTGGGTCGCCGGCGGCAGCGTGATCGTTGTTCCGCTTCTCAAATACCGCATGATGACGACGGGGTGTACGTATGATTTCCTGCAGATAGCCGGCGTGTTCCCCAGCTCCGCGGCAACGAGCCGTACCGCGGTAACCACATTCTTCTTCCGCTCATTCTGGCTCATCCCCTTCCCCAGCTCGGCTAGCACCGTCGCGGCCCGCAGTGTCCCGCCCCAGGTACGAAAGTCCTTGGCAGTATATGGAAATGACGCGATGCTCTCCAGGTAGTTGTTGACATCGCGTGCATCCACATTGTGCCACTTCCCATCTTCCTGATAGCGAAAGAGTCGCGCGCCGGGCGTTTCCAGCAGCGCATTGACGAAGCGGGCGAGATCGCGCGCGACAACGACATTTCGCTGGGGGATCGACCTCTTGCCACGGTACTCGAACACGGTCGTGTCGCCCAGCACCATCGCGTGCGACTTGCGCAGCGTCGTGATGCCGAAGGTGTTGTTCTCCTTCTCGTACCGCTCGCTGCCGACGCGAAAGAACCCGCGCGCGATGAGCCGGACGATCCCCGCGCAGACTTTCTCCCGCGTGAGCGCCTTCCGTCTGAAGTCGCGCTGGATGCGAGAGCGCAGCGTGGGGAGATCGCGCGCCATCTGCCGAACCCGGTAGTATTTTCGAAGCTCCCCCTTCTCAACGGCGCGGTGGTGATACCGGTACTGCTTTCGCCCCCGCGCATCGAAGCCCCACACCTGGATCGCCGCGCGCGGATCGGTGGAGATCTGAACGTCGCGCCAGGCCGGCGGAATGCGGAGCGCGTCTATCCGTTCCAGCTCCGACGCCTTGCGGACTGCCTGGCCTGTCGGCCCCAAATATCTGAATCCAGTTGTCTTCGAGCCTTTACGTACGATCCACTTCCGCGCCATGTGTGCGTCGCCGAGCGACAATCTTTGTGGGTAGATTTGATCGGGCGTCGCCGCACCCGCGGGATGCCGGTCAATCTACCAAACATAAGCACGCCATGCCCTTCAAATTCCTGACGCTGGAGGTCGCGGACCGCGTCGCAACTCTCAGGGTCAATCGCCCCGACAAGCTCAACGCTCTCAACGATGCGACGATCGCCGAGCTCGGCCAGGCGATCGACAGAATCCGCGTGGACGACTCGATCGGTGGAATTCTGCTCAGCGGCACTGGCCGCGCGTTCGTGGCGGGCGCGGACATCTCCGAGCTGTCGAGCCAGACGCCGGTTCTCGCCAAAGCACGCTCGCGCGCGGGCCAGGATGTGTTCCGCCGCATCGAGACCTGCCCCAAACCTGTGATAGCAGTGGTGAATGGCTTCGCCCTGGGTGGCGGCTGCGAGCTGGCGATGGCCTGTCATATCAGGCTCGCGTCGGATGCGGCGAAGTTCGGACAGCCCGAGAGCAAGCTCGGCATCCTTCCTGGATTCGGCGGCAGTCAGCGCCTCGCGCGCCTCGTCGGCAAGGGGCGCGCGATGCAACTGTTGATGACGGGTGAAATGATTGACGCCGCGGAGGCGTATCGCATCGGTCTCGTCAACAAGGTCTTCCCCGCGGCAGAGCTGATGGACGGTGCGAAAGAGATGATGAAGACGATTCTCGCCAACGGTCCGCTGGCCGTCGCACTCTGCATCGAGGCGATCGATCGCGGCCTCGAGATGTCGCTCGACGAGGGACTCATTCTCGAGGCGAATCACTTCGGACTGCTGGCGGCGACGGAAGACATGCGCGAGGGGATGCGCGCCTTTCTCGAGAAGCGCACAGCCGCATTCAAGGGGAAGTGAGCGGCGCCGACACGCGCGTCTGGCTCGAGAGCCTGAGCGTCCGCGATTTCCGGAACTTCGAGAAGCTGGACCTGAAGCTGCTCGCCGATGGCGTCGCGATCATCGGGGACAACGGTCACGGGAAGACCAACTTCCTCGAGGCCATCTACTATCTGCAGACATTGCGGGCGGAACGCGCGCCGCGCGACCAGGATCTGATCCGCTTCGGCGCGCCGGGATTTCACATCGCCGGCAAAGTGCGAGCTCCCGCCGCCCGCGATATCTCCGTCGGTTTCGAGCGATCGACCAAACGAAAGAAGGCGACGCTCGACGGCGCATCACCGCGGCGGCTCGCCGACGCGCTCGGCGCTCTTCCCTCGGTGATGTTTTCACCGCGCGACCTGGAGCTGGTGACCGGTGCGCCGAGCGAGAGGCGACGGTATCTGGATCTGGTGCTGGCGCTCACGTCGAAGAGATATCTGCACGCGCTCCAGAGCTATCGCGCGAATCTCGTCCGCAGAAATGCGGCGCTCCGCGATGCGACGCGCCGCGGCGCGAACGACTCGCGTGTATCCGTGTGGGAGCCGGCGCTGGCCGAGCATGGAGCGATTCTCATCGAGGCGCGATCGAAGTGGGTGAGCGAATCGGCGGCTGAGTTCTCGACGCTCTGTGAAAAGATCGGCGAGCGCGGCGAGGTGGCGATGAGATACGTCAGTCCATTCGCTGAATCTCCCGCGCGATATGATGCGCTCCTCTCGGCGTTGGAGGAAAAGCGTCCGCTCGATCTGAGGCGCGGACTCACGCACGTCGGTCCACACCGCGACGAGATGGAGCTCACGCTCGACGGGCGCGAGCTCAGACTGTTCGGCTCGGCTGGTCAGCAGCGAACGGCGGCGACTGCGCTCAGGATGCTGGAGGCAGCGACACTGAAGGAGCACGCGGGAGCAGAGCCGATACTGTTGCTCGACGATCCATTCGCTGAGCTGGACAGCCGGCGAGCGGCGAGGATTCTGGAGCTGTTGCAGGAGGCCGGGCTGCGTCAGACGATTCTCGCGGTTCCGCGCGCGTCAGATATTCCGCCCGAGCTCATGCGACTCGACCGGCTGACGGTCAGAGACGGGGTGATCAGGGGATGAAGCGAAAACCTTGACTTTGTGTCACAAAGTACTTTAATTCGCTGGGAGTCGTTTTCAGGGCAAATTGCATCCAAGCGGAGTGAATCATGGCCAGGCGAATAGCTGCAATAGCATTCATCTTTACGTGCACCGCCATCGCGTGGATCGGTCTAGGAAGTACGATCTTCATGCGTACCCGCGATTCGGATCAACATCTGCGGGGCCGCGTCGGATCGACGTGGGGAACAAGCCAGGCGCAGCGGGCCCCAGTCGCGTACATCGAGAAAATCGAGACACGAATAATCGAATCGCCGGATCGACGCGGGCCACCGGACCGACAGCGTGCCAGTACGATCCCCCGGGACCGAACCGAGACGGTTCGCACCAGGGTTCCGCTATCCCTCGAGCAGACCCGCGCATCGGTGGATTTCGATCTCGATCATCGACGGAAAGGCCTGCTCTGGTATAGCACGTACGCAGTATCATTCGATGGAACGTTTCGGTTCAGGAACACTAGCGTGTCGGACTCGGTGCTGTTCGAGTTCCCCCTCCCCGCGGCGCAGGCCATCTACGATGATTTGCGCGTTACGCTGAACGGCGCTCCCGCTGCGTACGAAACCCGCGACCAGGCCATTGTCACGACCGCACGAGTTCCGAGAGGAGACAGCGCCACTTTTTCGGTCGCTTACCGATCGCAGGGACTGAACGAATGGCGCTACGTCTTCGGGCGCGACGTAGCCGAGGTCCGCGATCTCGATTTAGTGATGCGCACCAACTTCGACGACATCGACTTCCCGGAGAATACGCTCTCGCCAACGGATAAGAAAAAAGAAGGAGATGGCTGGAAGCTGCAGTGGCGGTACGCGAACCTTCTCTCCGGCTTTCAGATCGGGATGGACATGCCGCAAAAGCTTCAGCCGGGGCCACTCGCGGGCCAGATCGCGTTCTTCGCCCCCGTATCACTGCTCTTCTTCTTCGCCGCGATGTTCATCATCGTGACCATCCGGCGGATCGATCTCCACCCCATGAACTACGCCTTCCTGGCTGCGGCGTTCTTTGCGTTCCATCTGCTCATGGCCTACCTCGTCGATCACATCTCCATCCACATAGCGTTCCTGATCGCCTCAGTAGTGTCCATCGGCCTGGTCGTGAGCTATTTGCGGCTCGTGGTAGGTCCTCGCTTCGCATTCCGGGAAGCTGCGCTGGCGCAGTTCACATACCTCGTACTCTTCTCCTACGCGTTCTTCTTCAAGGGATTCACCGGGCTGGCGATTACCATCGGCTCGATTCTCACGCTGTTCGCCGCAATGCAGCTCACCGGCCGCATCCGCTGGAGCGAGGTATTCGCGGCAGAGCCGCCACTTGGTCGCTAGACGCACCTTTGAGCATCGAGCCGACTCCAGCAGAACTTGAACAGTTAGACGCCGTCGGGCGTTCGTGGTAATGTTGATCCATGCTAAGGCTCGCCGCCATCGTCCTCGCCTTGAGCGCCGCTGCGCCTCATCTCTCGGCGCAGCGCACGCCCCAGGACGATCCGCTCCGCACCGACTGGGCGAACCTCGTGAAGTACCGCCAGGCGAACGCCGAGCTGCCTCCACCCGCGCCGGGCGAGAAGCGCGTGGTGTTCCTCGGCAACTCCATCACCGAGGGATGGGCGCCGTACTTTGCCGCAATGTTTCCCGGCAAGCCCTATATCGGTCGCGGCATCGGCGGGCAGACGACACCTCAGATGCTCCTGCGCTTCAGACAGGACGTGATCGGGCTCAAGCCCCGCGCAGTCGTGATCCTCGCGGGAACGAACGACATCGCTGGCAATACCGGCCCTTCGACGCTCGAGATGATCGAGGACAACCTCGCGTCGATGGCCGAGCTGGCGAAAGCGAATGGGATTCGCGTGGTGCTCTCGTCGGTGCTGCCGGCGTACAGATATCCGTGGAAGCCCGAGCTGAAGCCGGCGGACACGATCATCGCGCTCAACACGTGGATCAGGGAGTACGCGCGAGCGCACGGCGCGATCTACGTCGATTACCATTCTGCGATGACAGATGCGCGCGGCGGAATGAGGAGCGATTTATCCGCGGACGGCGTGCATCCCAACGAGGCGGGATACCGCGCGATGGCGCCGCTGGTCGAGCGCGCGATCGGCGAAGCGTTGCGCGGACGATGATCGAATCGCGGGGATTGCCAGCGTGACCAAAGGTCCCAGGCGAAAGCCAGCGCCGCTCGGCGACGTCGTGAGCGGATTTCTGAAAGCGAGCGGGCTCGATGCGCGCGTCGAGCAGGCGTCGGTGATTCCCGAATGGCCGTCGCTTGTGGGCGCGCAGATAGCGGCGGTGACGAAACCGATTTCCATCGCTCCGGATGGAACACTTTTCGTCGCGGTCAAGACGAATGGGTGGATGACCGAGCTGTCGCTGATGGAGCCTCAACTGCTGCTCGCGCTCAACGCGAAGGTGGGGCGCCAGAGGGTGAGGAAAATCCGGCTCCAACTGATGCGTTAAGTCGTTATCGGACAGGGGTTTACAGGGAGCGCACAAAGTTGCTTTCGGACGACTTATGAGTTAGATTGCAACTCTGCAATCAAGATTGATTTCGGCGCCCCTTCGGCGGCCCAACTCATCGAAATTCCACCGGCAATTCATGGCTAAACCCGCGGAAGTCAGCGCTCCGAGATACGACGCTGGCCAGATACAGGTATTGAAGGGACTCGAGGCAGTGCGCAAGCGCCCCGGAATGTACGTCGGGAGTACGTCCTCGACAGGTTTGCATCACCTCGTTTACGAAGTAGTAGACAACTCGATAGACGAAGCACTGGTGGGCTACGCGACGCATGTCGAGGTGACGATCCACGCCGACAACTCTATCACCGTGGTCGATGACGGCCGCGGAATTCCCGTCGACATCCATCCCACGGAAAAGATTCCCGGCATCGAGCTCGCGATGACGGTGCTGCACGCAGGCGGCAAGTTCGACAAGAGCAGCTACAAGGTGTCCGGCGGTCTTCACGGCGTGGGTGTGTCCGTCGTGAACGCGCTCTCCGAGCAGCTCAAGGTGTGGGTGCAGCGCAACAGCCAGGAGTACTACATGGACTTCGTGCGCGGCACCACCGTGACCAAGCTGAAGATCATCGGCAAGTGTGGGCCGAAAGACCAGGGCACGAAGGTGTGGTTCAAGCCCGACGCGCAGATCTTCACCGAGCTGCGTTACGACTACGCGACGCTAGCCAACCGGCTGCGCGAGCTGTCGTATCTGAACAAGGGCCTGAAGATAACCATCACGGATGAGCGCGTTGGCGAGGAGAAGACAGAGACCTTCGTGGCCGAGGGCGGGCTCAGGGAGATGGTGAAGTACCTGAACGCGAGCAAGAAGCCGTTGCACCAGGAGATCGTGTACATCGACACCGAGCGCGACGACGTCGGCATCGAGCTGGCGTTCCAGTACAACGACGGCTACAACGAGAACGTCCACACCTTCGTGAACAACATCAACACTCACGGCGGCGGGACGCACCTCACTGGGCTCAAGTCCGCGCTCACACGCACGATCAACGCGTATGCGGCGAAGAGCAACGCGATGAAGAAGGCGGATTTCACGCTGTCGGGCGACGATGTGCGTGAGGGCTTGACGGCGGTGCTGTCGGTGAGGGTGCGCGACCCGCAGTTCGAGGGTCAGACCAAGGGGAAGCTCGGGAACTCCGAGGTCGAGGGCGCGGTGAAGAGCGTGGTCAACGAGCAGCTCTCGGCGTATCTCGAGGAGCATCCGAGGGTCGCGAACATCGTGATCGAGAAAGCGGTCTCGGCTGCTCGCGCGAGAGAGGCTGCGCGGAAGGCGCGTGACCTGACGCGTAAGAAGTCAGCGCTGGACGTCGGGAATCTTCCCGGCAAGCTGGCGGACTGTTCACTGAGCGATCCCGCTTTGTGCGAGATCTACCTGGTAGAAGGCGACTCCGCGGGCGGCTCGGCGAAGCAGGGGCGCAACCGTGCGTTCCAGGCGATTTTGCCACTGCGCGGAAAGATTCTGAACGTCGAGAGAGCGCGCATCGACAAAATTCTGTCGAACGAGGAGCTCCGGACGATCATCACGGCGATCGGCGCGGGGATCAAGGAGGATTTCACGCTCGAGAATGTCCGGTATCACAAGCTTATTCTGATGACGGATGCCGACGTGGATGGCGCGCACATCAGGACGCTGCTGCTGACTTTTTTCTACAGGCAGATGCCGGAGCTGATCGAGGCCGGGTACGTGTACATCGCGCAGCCGCCGTTGTACCGCGTGGCGAAGGGGAAGGAGGAGTACTACGCGTACGACGAGAAGGAGCGCGAAGAGTATATCGCGCGGCTGGGAAACGGCGAGGGGCGCGGGACTGTGAACATCCAGCGGTACAAGGGACTTGGAGAAATGAATCCGCTGCAGCTCTGGAATACCACTATGGATCCGGAGACTCGGACCATCCTGAAAGTCAACGTCGAGGACGCGGTGTTAGCGGATCAGACTTTTCAAATGCTCATGGGAGATGAGGTGGAGCCCAGAAGGTTGTTCATCGAGCAAAATGCCAAGTTTGTGAGCAATTTGGATATCTAAGCATTTCGATCCCGTTAGGATTTTTGGCGCGGTGCCTCTGAGGGTGCCGCGCTTTTTTTCTTGGGGTATCGTACAAGAAACAAAGCGGAACTCGAGATTGAACTTGAAAGGCTTCGCGCACGCTTCATGGGCGTGAGGCATCACCGATGTGTCGCCCGAACCATCCAGTTGGCTCTTAATGTCAAGTTTTAACCGTATAATACTTGACATTATTTGGATACGATCACATCTTTAGACCTATGAATCGGTCTAGGGAAGAC
>CABEAH010000208.1_pt1 | contig 9627 bp, 8 predicted proteins | sample 3132331 | NCBI WGS metagenome assembly CABEAH01 (sample SAMEA5534343, study PRJEB31848) | metagenome | biome: tundra; feature: field; material: soil | place: USA | collected 2013-05 | depth 0.45 m | reverse complement strand
CTCGAGTGCGGGAGTAAACCCGAGCTGCAGGCGGTCCTCGGCCTCGCCGAGCACACTGACCACATGATCGTGTGCAATGGCTACAAGGACGAGGAGTTCATGCGCCTGGCACTCATGGGTCAGAAGCTCGGCCATCAGGTGTTCATCGTGCTGGAGCAGCTGAGCGAGGTCGATGTCCTTCTGCAGGTGGCCGATGAGCTCGGAGTGAATCCCACGGCGGGTGTCCGCATCAAGCTGTACGCGGAAGGCTCTGGCCGTTGGGCGAAGAGCGGCGGAGAAAAATCCAAGTTTGGCCTAAGCACGGCGCAGCTCGTCAGGCTTGTGGACAAGCTGAGGGCGCTCGGCCGTCTCGACATCCTCAAGCTCATTCACTTTCATCTCGGCTCGCAGATCACCGACATCCGCTACATCAAAGCGGGCCTGCAGGAGATCTCGCGCTACTACGCGGAACTCCGCAGGCTCGGCGTCGACATTACGCACGTGGACGTCGGCGGCGGTCTGGGTGTCGACTACGATGGAAGCTGCTCGACCGCGCCGGCCAGCGTGAACTATTCGTTGCAGGAATACGCAGACGATGTGATCTACACGTTGGCGGAGGCTTGCCGGGAGCACGAGCTGCCCATGCCGCACATCATAAGCGAGTCGGGCCGGGCATTGACGGCACACCACGCGTTATTGCTCATAAGTGTGATCGATGTCGAGTCGCAGGCCGACAATTCCGTGCCGGATCTCACCGAAGACGATCATACCTTCCTCCACGACATGGCGGCAGATTACGCGGCGGTGTCCACGCGAAGGGTGCGTGAGGTTTTCCACGACGCAACATTTGCCAAGGAGCGCGGGCAGGAGCTGTTCAACAGCGGAGTCCTGACTCTCCGGGAGCGCGCACTTGGCGAGCAGTTGTATCTGGCGACGATTTCGGCCGTTGCGCGTATTGCGCGGCGCGACCGTGACGAATACTCGGACATCATCGAGGATCTCGAGGCGGCGCTGGTGGACCGCTACTTCTGCAACTTCTCGCTGTTTCAGTCGTTGCCCGACAGCTGGGCCATAGACCAGATCTTCCCGATCATGCCGATTCACCGGCTGAACGAGGAGCCGACGCGCCGTGGCAGCATCCAGGATGTCACTTGCGATTCGGATGGGAAGATTGAGCAGTTCATCGGTGACCGTGCACCGCGTCCCAGTCTCGAGTTGCACCCGTTCACCGACGGCGATCCCTACATCCTCGGCATTTTTCTAACCGGTGCCTATCAGGAGATACTGGGCGATCTGCACAACCTCTTCGGCGATACCAACGCGGTTCACATCCGGCTTTCGCCGACCAAGGGGTATGAGGTGACGGACCTGGTCCATGGCGACACGGTTACCGAGGTGCTTGCCTACGTGCAGTTCCGCGCATCGGATCTGCTGGCGACGTTCCGGCGGAAGGTTGCGAACACCACCACTCTGGCGCGGCAGGAGGCGAACACGTTCATCGCCGACTACATCGCGGGGCTCGAGGGCTACACGTATCTGGAGGGTGAGGCGGCGAGATAGTGAAGAACCGCAAGCCACAAACTTCCGGGTTTGCGGTTCTTCGCGAATCATCTCGCCTTGAACCTCTTCTCCACTTCGGCCCAGTTCACGACGTTCCACCACGCGTTCATGTAGTCCGGCCTCTTGTTCTGGTACTTGAGGTAGTAGGCATGCTCCCAGACATCGATGCCGAGGATCGCCTTTTTGCCCTCCATCAACGGATTGTCCTGGTTCGGCGTGCTCGTGATCGAGAGCTTGCCACCGTTGTTGATGAGCCAGGCCCAGCCTGAGCCGAACCGTCCCGCGCCCGCCGCATTGAACTGCTCTCGAAACTTTGCGAAGTCGCCAAACGCGGTCTTGATCGCCTGACCGATGGTTCCGGTGGGCTCGCCGCCGCCCTTCGGCGTCATGATCTGCCAGAACATTGAGTGATTCCAGTGTCCGCCGCCATTGTTGCGAACCGCGGTGCGCACCGCTTCCGTCGCGGAGCTCACGTTGCGCATGAGATCGTCCAGTGACTTGCCGGCGAGCTCGGGCGCCTTCTCGATCGCCGCATTCAGGTTGTTGACGTACGCCTGGTGGTGCTTGCCGTGATGGATCTCCATCGTCTTCGCATCTATGTGCGGCTCGAGTGCACCGAAGTCGTAGGGAAGCGGGGGAAGTGTAAATGCCATTGTATTTCTCCTTGTTGATCCTTCGCTCAGCGGGTGCTGGGCGACTTGCAGTCAAGTTTTGCCCTCAGATATCTCTCCCGGCCTCGACGGCGGGGGTTGGCGCGAGTCGCTTCGCGCGACGCGCCTTCAACGCGCTAATGACTCCCGGCAGTATCGAGATGAACACGACGATCACCACCACGATTTCGATGTGCTGGTCGATTCCCGGAATGTATCTTCCGAGAAAGTATCCTATTGAGAGCATGCTCCATACCCACGCGATCGCGCCGATGATGTTGAACGTGATGAACTCGCGGAATTTCATGTCTCCGACACCCGCGATCACCGGGGCGAAGGTCCTGATGATCGGCATGAACTGGGCAAGAACGATCGTCTTGCGCCCGTGTCTTGCGTAGAACTGGTGTGCCCGCATAGCATGCTTCTTGTTGAAGAAGATGCTGTTCTCTCTGTTGAAGATCCGAGGACCCGTCGTGTGGCCGATGAAATATCCGAGCGAGTTTCCACAGATGGCAGCAAACGTGAGTACCGGGGCGAGCTGGAATACGTTCAGATAGCCGCCGGACGCCAGCAGGCCGGCCGTAACCAGCAGGGAATCTCCGGGTAGAAATACTCCGAGGAGGAGACCGGTCTCGGAGAAAATGATCGCGGTGAGACCGAACAATCCTGCCCACTGCACGAGCGTGTGAAGATCGGAAAGGTGGTGGAACAGGTCGGTGATTGGCTGCATCAAGCCGGTATTAGAGAGGGAGTAATGAAAGAGAGACGTTCAAGTTCAACCCCTGAAAAGCCGAGGTCAACTCCTCGCGACTCGCTCCTCACATTTCCGGAGCCGCGCCGGAGGGGTTTTCGACGAACTCCGAGCGGAGCCGAGCGCACGTTCGATGTTTTCTCCGTACTCCTACTGGTGTTGTTCGCGATTGGCTGGTCATGGTCGATTGCCCGTGCGCGCGCTTCCGGGGAGGGGGATCCCGTCACCCCCGCAACGGCCAACATAACGAGCGCCCTCACCAACCCCGGGGCTCCTTCGGTGGCCTATCTCACGGACGCCGCGCTGGTGCTGCTTGCGGAGCCTGCGCGGGGAGAGAGCGGCAAGTTGAAAGTGAGAATTCAGCAGCCGGGCACCCCGATGAGGGAGATTCTGGCCGACACGCTGCCCGAGGGCGCGGTGGCGACCTTCTCCTCTCCGAGCGGGGCCGAATCCACATCGACGTTCGTCGCGCCGCAGCGGGCGGGCATCTGGAAGCTCGCGCTCAAGATTGGGAACGCGATCAGGCCGCTGGCGGAATTCAGTGTCATCACGCTGCGTCCCGCTTCCGAGAAGCACGGTGGCCGGTTGGATCTCTATTACATCGGTAACTGGCCGGCGGCGCGACATGGCCAGCCGGGCGTCAGCTATGAGCCGCCGAAGGGCTTCATCGAAGTCACACAGGAGACCCAGAACACGCAACTCTCGGAGCACTTTCGGCTGCGCGATTTCTTCCCGCACGACCAGCAGAACGTCTGGCCCAAATACATCGTGGTCGACATGAAGCTGGTGGACAAGCTCGAGCTGGTGCTCACGGACCTGGAGTCGCACGGAATCCCCGCGCGCGGGGTGAAGGTGATGAGCGGGTTCCGCACTCCGCAATACAACGCCGGCGGTGGGAACCCTCGCGGGCGGGCGTCTCTGAGCCGCCACATGTATGGGGATGCCGCCGACATCTTCATCGACAACGATGGCAACGGCAACATGGACGACCTTAACCACGACGGGCGCGTGAATATTGCAGATGCACGGGTGATTCAGGCGGCCGTCATTCGGGTCGAGCGGGCACACCCTTCGCTGATGGGGGGGTGCGGCATATATTCTGGCACGTCCGCGCACGGGCCGTTCACTCATATAGACACGCGAGGCTACCCCGCTCGCTGGACCGGAACAGGAGATGGCTAATGGAAGAGACGACGACCGCTACTGACACCTCTCTCGAGGAGCAGCGCCACACCGCAGCCAGTCCAAGGCGCGACCCGGCGATGCCCGTTCGCCTGGCAGATCTCGAGCCCTATGTGGGGCTGGGCTACTTGTCGAAACTTTTCAAGCTGATGGCGATCATCCTGTTGCTGCTCCTCGTCTCGGAAATCATCACCGGTCTCGTGGTGCAGGGGAGGGATTCGATTCCGACGCTGCTCGGAGAGATGAGCCGCCTGGTTGTTCTTGCCGGCCTGCTCTGGGGAAGCGGAGACCTTGCGCTTCTCCTCATCGACATGGGCCACGATCTTCGAGCCACGCGAATTCTTCTGGGACGGCAGGCACTTCATCAGACGGGTAGCACGGGGCTGACACCGCCCTCCGGACAACCCCGGGTGGACGGAGGCAGCTTCGTGGAGCGTGGCCCCCGCTAGGCTCTATACGATAGGTCATTCGACCAGGAGCCTCGAGGATCTGATCGAGCTCCTGGGACGGGAAGGCGTGGCACATCTATTGGATGTGCGCGCCTTTCCCGCATCGAGGCGATATCCGTACTTTTCGCGCGAAAGTCTGGAGCAGTCCCTTCCCAAAGCCTCCATTGGCTACACCCACTTTCCAGCGCTTGGCGGCAGGAGGAAGGGACGCGTGGATTCGCGCAACACTCTCTGGCGGAATCCGAGCTTCAGGGCCTATGCTGACTACATGGAGACGCCGGAGTTCTCAGCCGCCATCGACGAGCTGCTGCGAGTGGCGGAAAAAGAAACCGTGGCCATCATGTGCGCGGAGGCGGTTCCATGGAGATGCCATCGCTCGCTGATATCCGACGCGGTATTCGCTCGTGGAGTTCCCGTCTTTCACATCCTCGATGCCGCGACGCAGCCGCACAGGCTCACTTCCTTTGCAAGGATCGAGGGCTCACGCGTTCATTATGATGTCGCGGCGCAAAATGAGCTGTTCGAGCCGGGCTCTTCCTAGAACCTCAGGCGCGTTGGTTGCCATCTTGCATAACCGTCCTTACCATAACTCAACTTCTTGCGAGGATGCCATCATGTTTTGGACGATCGCCGTAATTCTCTTCATTCTGTGGCTTCTCGGATTCTTCGTCATGCACGTGGGCGGCAGCCTGATCCATTTGCTGCTGGTCATCGCGGTAATCGTCATCGTCTACCGTCTGATCACCGGCCGACCGGTAGTCTAGGCGCGAGGTCGGCCGCGGCGCGATCGCTACGGCACCATGCTGCCCTTCCCGCACGCCGGATGCGCCCGGACGGGAAGGGCAGCATTTCACAACCGCCGACGTGATCGACATGGGAAGGGCAGCATTCGCCAGCGATTGACATGACGCGCACAGCTGGCCGGCGCTCCGCCGGCTCTTCGCTGGTTCCCGATTCGATTCTCTCGGCCGTCCGGATTGTTCTCTACGAGCCACAGGATCTGGTAAACATCGCAGCGACCATCCGGGCGATGAAAAACATGGGCTGCTCGAATCTCTACCTCGTTCGCCCCGTCGAGTACGATCCCTATCGGCTCGAGGGAATTGCGCACGACACCGGTGACATCATCGAGCGCATCAGGGACTGCCAAAGCATTGACGAAGCGCTCGAGGGCTGCGTACGCGTCGCCGGATTTACCGCCAGACGCAGGGCAGCCAAGCGCGCCCTCACGAATCCGAGAGCAGCCAGCGAGCAATTGCTGGACTTTGCGCGCAGCGGACCGGTGGCGCTGGTCTTCGGCAGGGAAGACAAGGGCCTCCCCAACGAGATTCTGGATCGCGCGCAGATCGTCGTAACCATTCCCACGACTGAGCACGCGTCGCTCAATCTCGCGCAGGCCGCACTGATCGCGCTCTACGAGCTGCATCTCTCTGCCGCGGATGCAACGCGCACGCTGTCGCCGCCGCGGAAGGACGCGCCGCCGGCGACTACCGAGGACTACGAGCAGCTGTTCGCCGACACCGAGCGTGCGCTCTACGCAATCGATTTTTTCAAGACGCGCTTTAACGAGCACATCATGCGCTCGGTGCGAACGCTGTTCTATCGCGCGGCGCCGGATTCGCGCGAGCTCGCGCTCCTCCGAGCGATCTTCATCGAGGTCTTGCGAACGATCGATCGCGTCGCGCGCGGCATCGGCAAAGCTTCGCGGGAGTGATCACCCACCTTGCGCGCCTCCATCTGTCCGAACATTTTTCCGCTGGTGCACATACTTGTGAAAATCTTCACGAGGCCGACCGAATAACTCGCCCTTACACGACCATTCGCGAATGAAATTGCGAAGCAGATGGCTAGCGGTGCCCGGGTTTGTGTGCATCGCGACGCTCGCCACCATGCTCTCTGCATACAGCGGCGCGTCTTCGTCGGAAGGGTTCGGTCCTGAACAGCCGGTCCGCTTCCCTCATACGGTGCATGCGGGCACGCTGAAGATGAACTGCCTCTACTGCCACTTCTCCGCGAACAGATCTCCCGATCCCGGGCTTCCAGCCGTCGGAACGTGCATGGGATGTCACACGGTCGTCGCGACGAAGAAGCCGGAGATCCAGAAGCTCGCCGGGTTCTGGAACAAGAAGCAGCCCGTGCCCTGGGTTCGCATCCACAAGATTCCCGACTACGTGCATTTCCCGCACATGCGTCACGTGAACGCCGGCGTGACATGCCAGACCTGTCACGGACAGATCCAGAACATGAAGCAGGTCTATCAGGCGTCGTCGCTCAACATGGGCTGGTGCATCAACTGTCACATCGGGCAGTCGAACCCGCCCTTCCGCGCCAGATACGATTGCAGCACATGCCACTACTGAGTGTGATGACTCCTCCGCCACTCCATGTCGCCGTCGCTCTCCATGGGTCACCGCAGGTGGCCGTGCATGAGTAACGAGCACGAGCCGACGCCCGTAAAGCGGCGCGACTTCCTCAAGGTTCTCGGCGTTGGCACCGCGGCAACGGCCATGCTGGGTTGCGCGCAGGAGCAGGTCGAGAAGCTCATACCATATCTCGTCTCTCCCGATCAGACCGTCCCGGGTGTGTCGACGTACTACGCTACCACTTGCCGGGAGTGCGCCGCCGCATGCGGAGTCATCGCGGAGACGCGTGACGGCCGCACCATCAAACTGGAAGGAAATCCCGATCACCCGGTGAACCGTGGTGCGCTCTGCGCGAGGGGACAGGCTGCTCTTCAGGGACTGTACAACCCGGATCGGTATCGCGCCCCGATGGTTCGCCGCAACGGCGCGCTTCAGAAGATCACCTGGGATGACGCGCTCGAGCTCTTCTCGCAGAAGCTCGGCGAGACCAGAAGCAAGGGCGGAGCGGCGAGCGCGGTTTTCATCAATCAGCACGAGACCGGCAGCTTCCCCGGTTTCCTGGATGCGTGGCTCGCCGGATTCGGAATGCCGACGCATCTCAGCTATGACGCGGGCGCCGATCACGCAGCCATAGCGGCTCACAGACAGAGCTACGGCGTAGCGTGGCCTCGCTTCGATTTCGGGGCGGCGCGCCTCGTCGTTTCGATCGGTGCCGACTTCCTCGATGGCTGGGGCGCGATGGTGCCGCAGCAGCTGGACTTCGCCGAGGCGCGAGCAGATCACGAAAACGCACCGCGACTGGTCTACGTCGGACCGCGGCGCTCGCTCACCGGTCTCAACGCCGATCAATGGATCGATTGCAAGCCGGGGAGCGAGATGGCTATCGTGCGTCTGCTCGGCGGCCAGATGTCGGCGCAGCAGGCCTCGCAGGCAACCGGAGTCAGTGCGTCCGTTCTCGAGGTGTTCGCGCGCGAGTTCGCCGCGACCAGGCCCAGCATGGTGCTGGCGGGCAGTGGAGCGGTGGATGGACTCGAGGTCGCACTGGCGGCCAACGCGCTCAATCAATCGCACGGCAACGTCGGCGTCACGATCAAGCCGGCCGAGGGCTACCTCGGCTTCGAGCGTACGGTTTCGCCCGCGGAGATTCGCGCCGTCGCGGAAAAAATGAATGCGGGCGGTGTGTCCCTGCTGATGGTTCGCGGCGCCAACCCCGCGTTCACGCTGCCCAAGTCGGTGGGATTCGCCGAGGCGATGGCGAAGGTGCCGTTCAAGGTCAGCTTCTCGAGTTATCCGGACGAGACCTCGGAGCACGCCGACCTGATTTTGCCCGACAATCACTCACTCGAACAGTGGGGTGACGCCGAGCCGGTACGCGGGACGCTTTCGCTGCAACAGCCGACGATGGATCCAGTGTTCGACACGCGAGCAACCTCGGATGTGTTGATCGCCGTCGCGAAGAAGGATCCGGGTACGGCGGGCCGCTATCAGGTGGCGGATTACAGGGACTGGCTCATCAACCGTTTTCCGGGTGGCGCAGCGGGACTGACGGCGGCGCTCCCCCGCGCCATCGCGCGTGGTACGCTCGGCGAGACGGCATCCGCGAGGCCGTTCCCAGCGCTCCCCGCTATCCGCGCGGCGGCGCCGCCGATGGAGCAGTCGAGCGGCAACATGTACCTCGTCGTGTATCCGCATCCGCTCATCGGGGAAGGTCGCGGAGCCAACAAGCCGTGGCTGCAGGAGATTCCTGATCCCGTAACGAAGATCTGCTGGCAGACAGTCGCGGAGATGCATCCGGCCACCGCCGAGAAGATGGGATTCGAGAACGGTGACCACGTCACCATCCAGACTTCCGCGGGCAGCCTCACGCTGCCCGTGCTGCGCTATCCCGGAACGCAGCGCGACACCGTCGCGATCGCAACCGGACGCGGTCACCCGCATTCGGGCCGGTACGCAAAGGCCGGCTTCAATCCGCTGGAGATTCTTCCCGCAATTGAAGACCGGGCCGGCGGCGTTGCGTACGTCTCCACCAGAGCGAACGTCACAAAGGCGAGCGGCCATGCACTCCTCGTGACGACGGAAGGCTCGCCGAGACAGCATGGTCGCGGAATCGGGCAGGCGATCGCGATCGCCGATCTGCGCGCGGGGCGCCACCCGGAGAAGCACGGAGAGGAGATGCCCGGCGATGCGGACCACGAGTTTCTGCCCGGCATGCGCTCACCCGTGGCGAACGATGCGCAGGGCGAGCAGGGTAGCCAGGAATCCAACAAGAAGGGCATGTACGATCCGAATCACTGGAGCGGCATGGCCAAGCGCCGCTGGGCGATGACGGTCGATCTCGCGCGCTGCACCGGTTGCTCGGCGTGCGTGAGTGCGTGCTACGCGGAAAACAACATCCCGACGGTGGGCGCGGATTCGCAGGCCGCACAAATTCTCCCCGACCGCACCGGATTCGGCGCGAACATCACACGCAGGCGCGAGATGGCGTGGATTCGAATCGAGCGCTACTACGAAGGCGGGGAAGACGGCGGCGCCGACTTCGACACTCGCTTCGTGCCGATGATGTGCCAGCAGTGCGGCAACGCGCCGTGCGAGCCGGTGTGCCCCGTCTACGCAACGTACCATTCGCCCGACGGATTGAACGTGATGGTTTACAACCGCTGCGTCGGCACGCGCTACTGCTCCAACAATTGCCC
>CABEAH010000207.1_pt1 | contig 9633 bp, 10 predicted proteins | sample 3132331 | NCBI WGS metagenome assembly CABEAH01 (sample SAMEA5534343, study PRJEB31848) | metagenome | biome: tundra; feature: field; material: soil | place: USA | collected 2013-05 | depth 0.45 m | reverse complement strand
GGCAAGGAGGGAGATTACATCATGCAGACCTCTCCCGAGCCCGAGCCTGTGCCCGCGACCCTATGACTTCCTTGCCCATGAAGTCGCCGGCGGCACCCGCACAGACCGGGGTCTGGGTCGGCATCGCAGCGATCACGATGTCGTTTGCAGCATATTCAAGCGCGCTCATAGTGCGTCAGGGCGCGAACCCCGATTGGCTGCACTTTACTCTCCCACGGATCCTCTTCTTCAACACACTGGTGGTTCTGGCGAGTAGCGCAACATTGTATGTGGCACGCGCGCGCAGCCGCGCGATGGCGGATCGGGCCGGTAGCGGGGCGGCCGTCGATGCGCCTCATCTCACCTGGCTTTACGTCACGATTCTGCTCGGATTTTTGTTTCTCGCCGGTCAGATCCTGGCGTGGGGCAACCTCGCTGCTCAGGGCCTCACGCTGGCCTCGAGTCCGAGCAGCTCTTTCTTCTACCTCCTGACCGCGATGCACGGGCTGCACCTCTTGGGTGGGCTCGCCGCTCTCCTCTACGTCGTTTACCGTGTCCGCCGCTCCACCGCAGTACGCGCGGTGATCGCGTATAAAGCTGCGTCACTCTACTGGCACTTCATGACGGTACTGTGGCTGTATTTATTCGCGATACTCGCCACCCGGATTTAGCTGACGGAGGCACGAGTGGGTCACGCTGAACTGACCATGCAGCACGTGCACGGCGCTGTTGCCGAGGAACGCCCTTACGGCTTCAAGACCAAGAAGCTGGTGATGTGGCTATTCATCATTGCCGATGCGGCCACGTTCGGCGTGATCCTCTTCGCTTACGGGTACGTGCGTGTGGCTAGCCCGGACTGGACGAAGCCGTTCGCGTTCTCTCCCACGATCCTGAACGGGATCGTCATGACGTTCGTGCTGCTCACGAGCAGTCTCACCATGCTGGGAGCCGTCCGCGCTGCGAACGCCGGCCGTCCGAGCGCAATTCGCTGGCTCAGTGCAACAATTCTGTTAGGGACCGCCTTCGCCGCGCTACACCTGCGCGAATGGTTCGCCATGATCCACGAGGGCTGGAGTCCGAGCCATAACCCCCTGAGCGGGTCCCCGCTTTTCGGCGCGACGTTCTTCGGCATCACGGGGTTGCACCTCTTGCACGTAGTGTGCGGTGTGATCGCCATCGGAGTCATCACCCTGCTTTATCGGCGGGGCCGATTGGACGCGAGCTACATCGAAACGACCGGACTCTACTGGCATTTCGTGGATCTCGTCTGGATGTTCGTATTTCCGCTCGTTTACCTGTTGAACGCAAAGTGAACAACGTCCGAAGACAAGAGGCGGAGATGCCGAATGGTGAATCCAGTCCGAGTCCAGGGCTGAGGTTTTATGTAGTCCTCTGGGCTGGATTGTTGGGCATAGTAATCGTTGAGGTGCTACTGACGTACTCGGGCCTGCGTCCTCTGGCGCTCACGATATCGCTACTGGCGCTCGCTCTGATCGAGGCTGGTGTGGCGCTCATGTACTTCATGCATCTGAAATACGAGCGGCCGATTCTTTTTTGGAGCCTCATTCCAGCTCTCGTATTCGTGCTGGTGATGTTCGATCACTTCTGGCCCGACGCGTTTCGCGTGACGTCAATGAGGCTGCCTGCCAGCTCCAGCAGTACACCTGCGGGCGGCGGGTAAATGAACCGCTACATGCCGGGGATGTTGGGAGCGATGCTTATCCTGATCGTCCCGGCGTTCTTGATCTGCACAGGCCTGGCGGTCATTGCCTATCGCAAATGGCAATCGTCGGATGAGGAGCCGCGGCTATAGCTTACGCAGCACTTCAGTCGCTCGGAAGCGCAGGGCGCACTTGGGCATTCCCAACTCCGGCAGCCGTTGAGTTGCGGATCTAACAGCCATTTCGGCAGTCCGCGATTGTCCGCGTGACCGCTGTCGCCCAATTCCAGTCCATTATCACATGGACAATATCCTCCGCGCGATCCAGAAAGCTTCCTGGTTTCATCAGACAGGGAAGCTCGTTGCGGTGGCCGCTTCTTCGGGGGCCGCGCTCGTCACGTTATTTTCCGCGCTCTATTCGTACGGTGTGATCGGTAAGGCCGAGTCGCACCAATCGATCGGAAACCTTGGCGCGGCCTGGGTCGGACTCCGTCCCACCGTGGACACCGCGGCGGCGATCGGTGACACCACCCACTTCGCGGCCACGATAGCGGACAAGAACGGGAGCATTCTCGTGGGCGCCCGTCCCACCTGGACGACTGGCGATTCCAGCGTCGCCACAGTCCTCCCGGACGGTTCCGTCATCGCGCTCGGCCCGGGAGTCACGACGGTCAGCGTCGTTGTGGGGAGACTCGTTGCCCACTCCCGAATCCTGGTCCGGCAGCGGGTCACCTCCGTGGAGGTTGCGCGCACGTCCGGCGACAGCGTGGTCGTCGTTCACGAAGGCATTAGGCTCCCACTTCATGCCCGCGCGCTGGATGCGCGTGGACATGCAATCGCGGGCCTCGCCGTGGCGTGGCAGATCGACGATAGCAGCGTGGCTGCGCTCGATCCGGATGGTGCCCTCACTGGACGCGACATGGGCCGCGCCGTCGTCACTGCCAACATCGGTGGAGTATCTGGCCGTTCCGGCGTATCCGTCGTCTCGACAGCGGCGGCAATCGCTTTCGTCGCGGGGGGCAGCCAACGCGCTCTCGCCGGGAGCGCGCTTCCGCAGCCGATTGTGGTTCGCGCTACGAATCGGAGAGGGGAGCCGACCGCCGGTCAAGCCGTGAGCTTCCGCCTCAGAGACGGTGAGGGCAGTGTAAGTCCCTCAACGGCAATCACCGACGCCGATGGGAGGGCGCGAGCCGTGTGGATCCTGGGTGATTATCCCGGGCGGCAAACTCTCCTGGCTAGCGTGGAAAAGCTGGACAGCGCGCTTGCCGTGATCGCCGAAGCGGAACCGGTTGCGGAGAACACGCGAGTCTTCGCTGTGCTCGAGCATCTCACGGGCCGGGCAGGAGAGCAACTCGCCGACTCGCCAGCGGTTCGCATTACCGACTCCACCGGCCGCGCGCTCGCGGATGTGCCCGTGCGCTGGGCGGCGCTTGACGGCGGAACGGTGGAGGCGATTGCGGACCGTACAGACTCCCTGGGCGTCGCTCGCGCACGATGGACGCTTGCCAGGAAGGCCGGAACGCAACGACTTCGTGCCCAGGTCGTGAGTGGATCCGGCCATGCCGGCATCCTCCCGATCACCATGTCCGCCAGTGCGATCGCGGGTGATCCTGTTGCCATCGCCGTGATGGGAGGCCAGGGACAGCGGGCCGAAGTGGGAGCGACCTTGCCCAAGCCGCTCGTAATCCGGGTTGTGGACGCGAACGGTAACGGCGTTGTCGGGGCGACGCTGATTCTCTCGCCCTCGGGTGGATCCGTACCGGACAGCGCGCTGCGCACGGACTCACTCGGCATTGCGGAGACACGTTGGACCATGGGGCGCTCCGCGGGTGCTTATGCCGTTGCGGTGCACATGGACGGGATCAAGCAGCTGCTCAAACCAGGTGCCTACGCTAAGCCAGGCCCGCCCGCCAATCTTTCTTTCGACGACGCACCCGCGAGCAACAGGCGTTCAGGACGCGCGCCAAGGGGAAGACGACTCTACGCTCTCGTGACCGACGTCTACGGAAATCCGGTGGCTGACGCGAAGGTGAGCTTTTCGGCTAAATCGGGGATCGTGACACCGTCGCGGGCCGCGACTGACTCGCGCGGACGGGTGTCGGTGAGCTGGAAGCCGGGGTCACAGGCGGGAGAACAGACTCTTACCGGAATTGTGCGAGGCACCGATGTGAAGGGTGCCTATGCGACGCAGGTGGGCCCCCACCTGCCTGCCGAGAAGACACGGGATCGACCAAGCCTGTAATTGACTAAAACGGCTTAAGTCTGCCGAGCCGGAATTAACCGGATCCACCGCCCGCCTGAAGTTGGCGATGGTGGGGGCAAAACCCATTAAGTCTTTGTGGTTAAAGAGGTTAGTAGCCTATACTTCCAGTAGAATCTGAGGTCCGGGTAGGCCTCATGGGTTACCCCGTTCAAGCTCAGCCAGTCATTTAATCGAATAACGACGTGTGCCCGGACCTGAAATCCCGGGCGCCTCCGACAAACCGGCAAAACCGTCGAAAGACGGTGACGCAAAGCTACGAGGCTAAGGTGACGCGAAAGCGGCGCTAAGCCAGTCGAGCTACCGAAGAGGAGCCTAATGCACTATCGCCGCTTCAAACCCAGCTCAGCCGTAATCGCCCTCTTTCTCTCCACGGCTTTCTGCCTGCCCGCGTCCGCCAGCGCGTTTCAGTTGTACTCGCGAGGCGCCCAGGCCAGCTCGAGTGCTGTCGCGAACCGCCACAACTCCGAACCGACCGACCTCCGGCTCTCGGCAGTTGTTGTCACCGCAAATAACAGCGCCATCGTCGCTGAAGTCCATGGTTCGGCGTCCGCCAAGGCGGCGGTCAAAGGCAGCGGGCTCAGCGGAAAGGTATTCGCCCGCTTCATGCTCCCCGAGGACTGGATATCGCTGATCTCCCTCCCGGGTGACCCGCCCTCGGCCATGTCTCAGAGCCCAGTCGATGAGGGGTTCCAGACTGTGTTCACAATGCGCTCGTTCGCCCAGAAGGTAAAGGCGTCCTTAAACGGGTATCGACTCGGATATTGGCCAGAGGAGCGCGGGCGCCTGCGATCCGAAGCATACAGGAATCCCGAAGGCTTCATCGAAGTGACACCGGAGGACGAGGACACACGTGTGTCTGAGCATTTTCGTTTGCGCGACTTCGTGTCCCACGGTCAGGATAATGTCTGGCCCAAATACGTAGTTCTGCGCGAGCCGCTGCTCGACAAGCTTGAGCTCGTGATCGAGGATCTGAACGAGCACGGCATCAACGCCGAAGGTCTGCGAATCCGCTCCGGGTTCCGCACACCGGCGCACAATTCAGCAGTGCGAGCCGAGGGTAGCGCGCGCGACAGCCGCCACCAGTTCGGCGACGCGGCTGACGTTTTCATCGATCAGGAAGGGAACGGCAAGATGTCGGACCTGAACGGCGACGGCCGCGCCGACTTTTCCGACGTCAAGCTAATTCTGGCGGCCGTGGAACGCGTCGAAGCTCGCTATCCCGAGTTGGTGGGCGGAACCGGGCTTTACGCGGGACGAAGCGGCTCGTTCGCCCACATCGACGTGCGTGGAACGCGTGCGCGCTGGGTGCGCGGAGTTCGGAGACCGACTACGCACCGTGTCTCGAAAGCCCGCAAGCCAGCAAAAACCAGGAGCTTGAAGAGCGCTCACGCCTCGACCGCAAAGAGCGGCAAGAGCGCGCCGGCAAAATCCAAGAGCGCTGGGACCAAGACCGCGCCTGCTTCCTCACGCGCAAGAGCGTTGGCCTCCGCGCACTAAAAAAGGTCCGGAGTTAGCGGGGAATGGCGTGGGACGCGGTGCGGGGGGAACTTACTAAACTGAAGACTACCTGCCGGGGGCTGTCGGCGGTCAGGCTTTGGGCCGCGGGCATTAGCGCGACGCCGTTCTTTTCCGAATCGTATCGCGCTCCGGGATCGGGAGTCTCAGCAGGCCGTAAAGCATTTTCGCTCCTCTGTCTCCTTCCCTCGGCGATGTTCGCGGGAATCAGGATCGTGCCCGATACTGCCTGATCCGCATCCTTTTCGCGCGGGCAAAGCCCGCAGCCCACAGCCTGAAAGCTGATCGCGCCCGGCAGGTAGTCTTCAGTTCATGAGGTTCATCAGTTCATGTGGTTGATCAGTTCATGAGGTTCTTCAGTCTATGAGGTTCCCCACCGGTCAGTCGATGAGCGGGAGTATCCTCGCCAGATAGCCGGCGGCATCGGCGAGATCGGCACCGCCACCACGGAAGCCGATATGTCCGTCGGGGCGGATCAGGTACTTCGCGGAAGCGCGGACAGCAAGTAGCGCGTGCACCGCACCCGATGCATCCGCGAGCGCCGGGGAGGCCCCGGCGCGGACCAACCGCCGCACAGAGAGGAGCTCGCCGTACTTTTTCTCCAGCTCTTCCGTCGAGCCCGGCGGCCAGAGGCTCTCCGGTCCGCACAGCAGCAGATGGAAGCGTGGGCCGCAAAGCTCGCGGTGGAGAGTGGTTGAGCGGGCTCCGATGGTAATCGCGGCGTCGGGGAAGCGATCGCCTGCCTTCGGCCCATCTCCTCGCGCCGGAAGTCCCTCTGTGACCATGCTGCTCTCTCTGTAACGGATACCAAGTTGGGAGACGGTTCTGAACGCTCGCGATCGCCGCTTCTTCGATTTGAACAGGCGAGGGAGAATCCACCCGATTACAAGTGTCCGCACCCGCGCCAGCAGGGGCCCGGTTTCAGGAAGCCGTGTAACTCCGGAGAAAAGCCGGTCCGTAAAGCGGAGAAGAAATCTTCCAACCGGCCAGCGCTCCGCTTCGTAAGAATCAAGAAGAGCATCCGTCGCGACTCCCCGCAGAACGAGTGCGAGCTTCCAGCCGAGATTCCAGGCGTCCTGGATCCCCGTGTTCATTCCCTGGCCACCCAGCGGACTGTGCACGTGCGCCGCGTCTCCAGCCACGAAGAGTCTCCCCGAGCGGTAATGGGCAGCCTGACGGTGATGGAGCCGGAAGTTGGCCAGCCAATCGGGATCGCGAAGCCTGAGCGGAGTGGTGACGGCCACGTCCGCGATTCTCTGCAACTGTTCCAGCGTCAACTCGGGACGATCGGCGGGATTGACGGCCGCGCCGACCGAACGCGGTGAGACGCCGATCATTCGCCAGGTCCGCGGTTTCCCGAGCGGGAAAAACACTGCGAGTCCATGTCTGCCGAAGTAGAGATTGAGAGCGTCCGGGGTTATCGCGCCGTCCACCTCCACGTCTCCAAGGACGAATGTCTGCGGATACGTGTCTCCCTCGAAGGCGACTCCCATCGCGTGCCGAACGAAGCTGTGCCCTCCGTCACAGCCTACCACATACGAGGCGCGAATGATTTCCTCGTGTCCGGCGCGATCGCGCAATGTGCACGAGACTCCGCTATAATCCGGCGTGAGTGCTACCGCTTCCACGCCGCGCTCGACCTTCTGCCCCAACCTCACCAGATGGTCGTTGAGGACCGCTTCCGTCTCCGCCTGGGAGACAAACAGTATGAAGGGGAACTCGGTGTTGGGTGCGCCGATGTCGTCGAAGGGAATCGCGAAGTTCTGCGTCGGCGAGAGATGCACCGCGATGCGCGCGCTGGTATTCCCCCGGCGCATTAGCTCGTCCGAGAGTCCCAGGTTCTGTGCGATCTCCAGGCTCCGTGCGTGGACAACCGGTGCCCGTGAATCGTGCGCGCGATCCGTAAGACGATCGACGATGCGGGTTCGCACTCCGTAGGAGTTCAGACTTGCCGCGAGCGTCATTCCCGTCGGTCCCGCGCCAACCACGAGCACGTCCACCGCAGTAGTTTCGTTCATTCAGGACCGTTAATGTTTGTCAGATTCGCGAAACAATCTTACGCCTATCATGATCTCCCCGAAACTTCCGACGATCCTCTCAGCTGTACTCGCACTGGCCGCTTGCGCTCACGCTCGAGCTTCTCACTCTTCGCTCGCAATCGTCGCGGAGCCTGGTGAGAGCCACCTGCGCAACATTCGCCAGCTCACCAACGGTGGCGAGAACGCCGAGGCGTATTTCAGCCACGATGGCAGGCGCTTGATCTTTCAGAGCACGCGCGATGGCCGCACTTGCGATCAGCAGTACATCATGAATGTCGATGGGTCTGGCGTGCGCCGCGTATCGAGTGGCGAAGGCAAGACGACGTGTGGCTACTTCATGGACGGCGATCGGAGAATCCTCTTCGCTTCGAGCCAGGCTCTCGAAAAGGCCTGCCCACCGCGACCAGACGCTTCCAAGGGCTACGTCTGGCGTCTCGATCCCTTCGACATCTACGTCGCGCGCGCGGACGGCTCGGGCCTCGAGCGGATCACGCATAACGATGTGTACACCGCCGAGGGCGTGCTTTCGCCTGACGGGCGGAAGATCGTGTACACGTCGTTGAAGAATGGTGACCTCGACATCTACGTGATGAACATCGACGGCTCCGGGGTCGCTCAGCTGACGCATCAGATCGGCTACGATGGCGGCCCGTGGTGGTCGCCGGACGGCAAGAGCATCGTGTATCGGGCGACTCATCCCTCGTCAGCCGACGAGCTGGCGAGCTACAAGTCTCTATTGGCACAGCGCCTCGTACGACCAAACAAGATGGATTTGTGGATCATGGACGCCGATGGCGGCAATCAGCGGCAGATCACACACCTTGGAGCCGCGAGCTTCGGGCCGTCATGGACGAGCGATGGCAAGCAGATCATCTTCTCGTCGAATCACCACACGGATCCGAAGTTGGGCAACTTCGACCTGTTCCTCATCAACCCTGATGGCACCGGCTTGGAGCAGGTGACGACAGCCGCGACGTTCGATGGATTTCCGATGTTCAGTCCGGACGGCGGGACCCTCGTCTGGGCGTCGAACCGTCACGCCGCCAATCCGCATGAGACGAATGTCTTCATTGCGGATTGGGTCAGGTGACGCGTTAGTTCTTCTCGCGCACAGTCTTGTCGGCCACGTACAACTCAATGTAGCCGCACTCCTCGCAGACGAATGGCATCACGACCAGCCCAGCCTTCGGGTCGAGAGTGCCTTCGGCGGCGCTGCCCTGAACGTTCGTGAGCGCTTTGAACCGCTCAGTTCTGTTCATGCGCATGTCGGTGTGGTTGATGCAATAGCGCTTTCCATCTCGAATCGGCATGAGGGCTCCAGGGAAAATTGAACTCGATGCGGGAAACTTAGGCCCCGCGACGCATCGGAGCCAGAAGGCTGGACTCTCGACGCACAACCGGCGGCGGCTGCGTGCCAGGCATGAATCAGGCGGGCGGGGTCGATCAGAAGCTATCCCCGCCACTAGAATACTGCTCCCTGACCTTTTGCGTCACTCCGGGGTATCGCTGAACGCCGCATTATCTCCGCAACCGCTCCCCTCAACTTCTGCCCGGCCGACCCATGAATCGCTCTCATCTTCTCACTTCGGTTATCGTTGGCATGGTTGTCGCCGCGCCGCTCGCGGCACAACAGCAGGCCGCGATGGTGCCGGAACCACGGACGGCGACCATTCAGGTCAACGATTCGCTCAAGATCAAGCCTTCGCCCGAGCTCCAGAAATCTCTCGACGACCTGGCGGCGGCGGTTCAGGCGCTCGCCTTACGGGTCGCCTCCGATCCGCAGCTTCGCGCCGCGGCAATACTGGCCGCTTCGAGCTTCGTCGCCACGGCTCAGCAGGCGGTCGCCGAGCAGTCAGTGGCCTTGCAGGAAGGGCTCAAAGTCGCCGCAGAGCGAATCGCCGCGGTTGGAGCGGCCCAAGCTGCGCAGCAGCAAAAGGCAAAAAAGCCGTAGGCGCTTTTCCTGCACTCTGACCGAGCGAAGCGAATGAGGGGAGCCGATGAACCTCATAGACTGAAGAACCTCATAAACTGAAGACTACCTGCCGGGGGCGATCAGCTTTCAGGCTGTGGGCTACGGGCGTGGCCCGCGCGAAAAGGATGCAAGGATCAGGGGGTATCGGGCACGATCCTGTGGGATGTCAGACTTCAAGAAGCTTCATGTGTGGCAAAAGGCGCAT
>CABEAH010000205.1_pt1 | contig 9691 bp, 11 predicted proteins | sample 3132331 | NCBI WGS metagenome assembly CABEAH01 (sample SAMEA5534343, study PRJEB31848) | metagenome | biome: tundra; feature: field; material: soil | place: USA | collected 2013-05 | depth 0.45 m | reverse complement strand
AGAGGGGTTAAATTTAGTAGTTGCATAGACTTGGTGGAAGGAGCATGACCCAGACAAACACGCGTCGGGAGGCCGGGCCCGCAAAGCAGAACCTCCTGAACATGCTCCCCGCGGAAGCCGGGCATTTACTCAGGCAGTTCGCCGTCGATCACGGAGAAGAGCCTTTTCGCGGCTCACAGATCGTCCGCCATCTGTGGCAGAATCCGGCGGAGAGTTTTTCGGCGATGACCGACCTCCCCGTCGCGTTCCGATCGCTACTCGAGGATAATTTCATGCTGCCGCGCCTGGCTTTGGCTACACGCCAGACGTCGACTGACGGCACCGAAAAGTTTCTCTTCCGGCTCGCCGACGGCGAGTTCATCGAGACGGTAGCGATCCCCGAAGGCTCGCGCATGACGCTGTGCATCTCGTCACAGGCCGGCTGCGCGCTACAGTGCGCGTTCTGCGCGACCGGCGCGATGGGCTTCACGCGAAACCTTCAGATGTTCGAGATAGCCGGGCAGGTTCGCGAGATGAGACTTCTCTCGCCCGCAATCTCGCCGACCAACATCGTGTTCATGGGAATGGGCGAGCCGCTCATGAACTGGAAGGCGGTCGATCCGACACTCACGGTGCTGAATTCGCCTTCCGGACTCGGCATCGGCGCGAGGCATATCACCGTGTCCACTGTCGGTGTGCTGCCCGGTATCATCGCCCTCGGCGAGCGGCCGGAACAGTTCCGCCTCGCGATCTCGATCCACGCGCCCAACGACGAGCTGCGACAATCGCTGATGCCGATCAACACGAAGTATCCTCTCTCGAGCGTGATCGATGCCGCGAAGGTTTTCGACCGCCGTGTCACCTTCGAGTATGTGATGCTCGGCGGCGTCAACGACGGCGGCGAGCAAGCAACTGAGCTAGCCGCTCTCGCGCGGGAGTGCCGCGCGTTCGTCAACCTCATTCCCCTTCATCCGGGCGGCGCCGGTGATTTTACGCCGAGCTCCGCGCAACAGATACTCTGGTTCGCGCGCAGACTGAGAGTGGCTGGTGTGGAAGTCGCGATCCGGAAGAGCCGTGGGATGGACATCGCGGCGGCGTGCGGACAGCTACGGGTCGAACGGCTGGGGAGGCGGACGCCAGTCGGTTCCGAGCAGGACGGTAACATCCAGGTAGCGTGAGCTGTCCGGGCTGGCCTCGACCTTTCCCTTCACCGCTCGCCCAACGAGATATGCCCATTCGGGATGGCCTGAGCGATCCAGCACGAGCGTCGTTGTCCTCTGCTCGGAGGCGGTACCCGAGCCGACTACGTCGAAGCCTCGGTCACGAAGAAAAGAGGTTGCGCGGCGGGCGAGACCATTCGTTCTCGTCGCGTTGATTACTTCGACCTTGATGCGCGTGCGGGCGGGCGCCTTTGCATCCGCCGGCGCTGAAGTTTCTGAGGCCGGCCGTCGACGCGTCCACTCGTGCCACCCAAGCCAACCCAGGCCCACGATCAACAACAACGCCACGATCATCCTTCCGTAACGTCGGCCCGTCAGCGTCACCTAAGGCTGTTCCAGAGCGCGACGGTTTCGGGAAAGATGCGATTGCCCTCTCGCACCGACCACTCGAGGCGGAAGCGCACGACCTGGCGAAACACTCCCTCGAACGAATGCGGCACCTGGCTCGCGAGAAATCCTCGATCCTCCGCGAGAAACTTTCGTCCCGGCTCCATGTAGTCCGCCATGTAAAGCGCGCGGCCGGTGCGATCCCATTTTGCAGACCCAACGGTGTGATAGCGAATGGCATCGAGCACGTTTTGACGGCGCTCGCCTTCCGACTCGAGTTTTATGGCGACCGCTGGACCGTGCAGGAGCCCTGCCGGCGAGGTACGGTCGCCGGTAATCCCGCGAAGCTCCGACTCGGGCGCATCCCGCAGCGCATCATGCCAGGTGCCAGCATCTATCCAGGCATTTGCCTCGTCCGCCGAGAGGCGCATCGCCGCTCCCCACGCCCTCAACAGCGAAGTGACTCGCTGTATGTGGGCTAGCCGCTTCTCACCGACCTGCGCCCAGGCGGGCAATCCAGAGGCTTGCAATTGCACCATTTCAGAATCAGAAGATGATGTTGTCGATCAGGCGGGTCTCACCGACGCGGACGGCCCCGATCGCGGCGTCACCGGCGCGCACGATGTTGACGCGCTCGAAAGTGTCGGCATTTATCGCGGCCAGATATCGCGGGGTCAGTCCGACAACGCGCTCGAGCATCCGCCACCCCACCGCCTCGAGCGCACTTGCGCGCCGCTCTCCTCTCGCGAACGCGTCACGGACAGCGAAGAGAGAGCATGAAAGAATCAATCCCAGCTTCCGGTCCTTCGGCGACAGGTAGCGGTTTCGGCTCGACATTGCCAACCCGTCCGCCTCCCGAACTATCGGCGCGACCACAATCCGCAGCGGGAAATTCAGATCGCGAACCATGGCGCGCACCACCGCGGCCTGCTGAAGATCCTTCTGGCCGAAAATGGCGACATCGGGGTGCACGATGTTGAACAATTTCGCGACGACGGTGAGGACTCCCTCGAAGTGGTGGGGCCTCACCTTGCCCTCCCAGTCCTTGCCGATATTTCCCGGGTGGATCGTGACTTCGGGAGTCTGCGAATACATCTCCTCGCTCGAGGGAACGAAAAGGAGATCGACGCCGCGCTCCGACGCCAACTGCGCATCATCTTCGAGAGTGCGGGGATAGTGCTGAAAATCCTCTCCGGGACCGAACTGCAGAGGGTTTACGAAGATGCTCATCACCACGAAGTCCGCCGCTTCCCGCGCCCGGTCTACGAGGCTGAGATGACCTTCGTGAAGCGCGCCCATCGTGGGCACGAACGCGATGCTCTGTCCCTTCGCTCGCGCCTCCGCAACGAGAGAACGCATCTCCGCAACTGTCCCGACAGACCGCACGCTAGAAGCTGTGATCTGCATCCGGATAGACGCCGCTCCGAACTTCCGCTGCCCAGCTCCGCACCGCCGATCGAACTTCCTCAGCCATCTCGGCGTAGCGCTTGAGGAACTTTGGCTCGAAGGTGTCGTTGAGGCCAAGCATGTCCGGGAGCACGAGCACCTGCCCGTCGCATTCGGCACCCGCGCCGATTCCAATGGTCGGAATGCCAACCGCCGCGGTGATGCGCGCTGAAACCGCGGCGGGAACGAGCTCGAGAACCACCGCGAACGCGCCCGCCTGTTCCAATCCCTTCGCCTCCGCGATGAGTCGCTCCGCTTCGCCTGCGTCGCGCCCCTGAACCCGCGCGCCCCCGAGCGTGTTGACCGACTGCGGAGTGAATCCAAGGTGCCCCATGACAGGTATTCCAGTCCGCACCAGGGCGTGCACCGTATCCAGCATCTCCGGGCTGCCGCCTTCGACCTTTACCGCTGAAGCGCCGCTCTGCTGAATCGCGCGGCCACAGTTCAGGATTGCACGCTCGATACTCGCCTGATAGGTGAGAAAGGGCATGTCGATCACGATGAGAGCCCGCTTCACCCCACGACGGACCGCGGCCGCGTGATAGATCATGTGATCGAGCGTGACCGGCAGAGTGGTATCGTGGCCGAGCAGGGCGGTGCCGACAGAGTCGCCAACGAGAATCGCGTCCACGCCCGCTTCGTCTACCAGCCGGCCGAACAGGGCGTCGTAGGCGGTCAGCACCACGAGCTTGTCGCCCTTCCGCTTGCGACCCGCGAAATCGCGTGTGGTCAATGGGCGCGTTTCTCCCGTCGGCTTAGTCAACCGCGGAGCCCCTGAGATCCGCCAGCTCCCGCTGCCAGAATTCGCGATTCGGGAGCTCGGGGTGCGGCACGGTGAGATCGGGCGCGCTCACCGTCTGATTCTCGAAAAGCACAATGTCCAGATCGAGCATGCGCGGGCCCCAGCGCTCCTCGCGGACGCGGCCCGCGTCGCGCTCGATGCGCTGCAGCTCGGCAAGCAGATCTCCTGGCGAAAGCTCGGTCTCGATGGCGATCATCTGATTGAGAAATGGTCCCTGTGCGACCGGTCCGATCGGCGCGGTCTCTTCGATTTCGGTATGAGCCAGTATTCGCGTGAGCACAAGCGCCGCGATTGCGTCCCGCGCCTCCGCCAAAAATACCTCACGCCGGCCCAGGTTGGAGCCCAGCGCTATGTATGCGACGTCTTTCACGCACGCTCGCGCTCTAGAGCGACCTCTGCATACGCAAGCGGCCCCGGCAGCGCGACGTTCGGTTTTCGCACGGCGATCCGGACTCGCTCGACCAGCGGAAGCTCGAGCGCGCGCTGGGCGATTCGCTCACCGACTTCCTCGAGAAAGGTGGTGTGGCCACCGGTCACGACTTCGGCGACGAGATCGTACACGCGTCTGTAGTCGACGATGTCTTTCGCCGTCAGCTGCGTGCCACTCTTCCTCACCCAGAGCGACGCATCGACCTCGATCGACTGCGCGATCTCGGCCTCGTGGGGAAGGATTCCGATGCGCGCATGGAATCGCATGGCCTTTAGCGTCACGACATCATTGGTGGGATTGCGCCCGCTATCCATCGAGAGCCTCACGCAAACCGCGTGTCAGGTTGAGTACCGCCTCCGCGCTCTCGTCCGCTGCCATCACCAGAGCGCTGCCGACCACTACGCCATCGGCCAGAGCGGCGACAGTGCGCGCCTGGTCCGTCGTCGAGATGCCGAATCCCACGCAGATCGGGAGCGTTGTCGTGGACCGGAGACGATCAATCGTTTCAGGAAGCGAAGCCGAAGTCGTCTTTTGCATGCCGGTCACACCGAGACGACTGATAAGATAAACAAATCCGCTGCCATGCCGGGCTATCTCGGCCATGCGAGCGCGCGGTGTCGTCGGCGCAACGAGGCGGATGAACGCGAGAGGGCTGTCGCCGAGCCATTCCTCGCGTGCCGGATCGGCACCCAGGGGGATGTCGGTGATGAGAATTCCGCTGGCGCCCGCGTCGCTCGCGCGCGTCAGAGCGTCGCCGCCCGCCGCGAGAACGGGATTGAGGTAGCTGAACAGAACGACTGGAACCTCGAGGCCCGCGGCCCGGATGAGCTCGAGCGATCGGTCGTACGTCATCCCGTTCTCCAGCGCCCGCTGGGAGCTCGCCTGGATTACGGGACCATCCGCAATCGGATCGGAGAACGGAACGCCGAGCTCGATTATGTCGGCTCCTCCCTCCTCCAAGGCGTGGAGGATCTCGAGCGAGCGCTCAATAGATGGGTGTCCCGCAGTGACGTAGCAGACGAGAGCCCGCCGCGAGCTGGCCCTGAGCGCGTCGAACCGACGCGTGATGGCGTTAGATGAGATAGTCGCCGACGGTGATGCCATACCGATCCGGGTCGGCTGTCTTGATGATGGTTCGCGAGTACTTGCCAGCGGCGTCGGGCACCGCGAGATCGACGACGGTCGGCGGACTGATCACGTTGCCCTTTGCATCGCTGATGATCTTCACGATGGGCCTCGAGAGCGCATCGGTGTTTGGATTCGCGGCCGACACTACGGCAAGCTCGAATGTGTCCAGAACGACGAGGGTTCCGACGGGATAGATGCCCAGCAGGTTGATGAAGGCCTTGACGAGTACCGGATCGAGTCCGCGCCGCGGGTTGTCGCGCATCTCCTCCAGAACGTCGGAGGGCGCCAGGAGTTCGGTGCGGTAGACACGCCGGGAAGTCGCGGCGTCGTAGCCATCGGCAATCGATACGATCTTGCTGAGCAAACTCATCGTGCGCGGCCGGACTGTCTTCGGATACCCCGTGAGATCGACCTTCATGTGGTGCTCGTGCGCGACCGTCATTGAGCGATAGGAAAGCTCTTCCTGCTGCCGGCGGAACTGGAAGAGAACGAGCACACCGAGCCATGGATGCGCCGCCATCCAGCGCCACTCCTCCTCAGTCAGCTCCCCGGTCTTCTGAAGCATGTCGAGCGGCACGCGCGACTTGCCGATGTCGTGCATCAGCGCGGCAAGCCCCAGCTCGTAGAGCTGGATCTTGGTCATCCCGAGGCGACGGCCCAGCGCGACCGAAAAGATGCAGACGTTGACGGAGTGAGTGAATGTGTACTCGTCGTAGTCGCGTATCGCGGTGAGACCGATGAGAGATGTTTCCTCGTTCAGAACCTGGTCGACGATCCCCTGCACCACGCGCTTGATCTTTCGAATGTTCGGCGTCTTTCCGATGCGCATCGAGTTGATCACGTCCTTGGTGACGGCGACAGATTGCGAGTAGGTGCGATTGGCCGCGGCCTTCGCCTCCTCGTTGAACTCCCTGTCGCTCTCCGTCTCCCCCGGTGGCTCCAGGTGAAACGTGTCGATCCCCGTCTCCTTGAGCCGCGCCACGATCTCGTCGAATCGGTCGTGCGCGGAAACCTTGGTTTCCGAACCGAGAAGCGAGAGCAGAACGGTCCAGTCGCGTGCCGAACCCCTCGCCCCCACGTTGATCGTGCCGATGCCGGCGGCTTTGCAGAGGGTGAGTATGTGTCCGAAGGTGGCGTAGTTGCTCAGGTCGAGTCTGAGTCTCGTCGAATTGATGAAGATGAATTCGCCAGAGATCCTGAACTCGAGCTCGCCTTCTTCTCCGCGCATGTCGTCCGCGACCTGCGAGAGCTCGGCGAGTGTCTTCTGCACGGCGCTGTGCTCCAGAGGGTAGAGCTTGATCGCACGAAGCGCGGCATAGAACGCAACCATGAAGTTCCGTCCGCTGCGGCGAATCTTCGTTCCAGCCCGAGGCTGATCGTCGCTGAGTCTGGACGGTGTAAGCCGCGCCCCGCCGGTCACGCGCCGCCTCCCCTGATCGCTCTACTGACCGAGTTCCGGACGATCACATCCTTCTCGTTCGCGGCGCGACCTAGTGACTCGAGCGCTTTGGCCGAGCCGATCTTGCCCAGCGCCATGGCCGCGCATGCGCGGATCTCCGAGTCGTCACGCTTGCCCATGAATCCCTTGGAGTGGAGCAGTCCATCGAGCAGCGGAATTCCCGCATCGCCACTCAGGAGTCCGAACGCCTCGAAGAACGCCATTTTTTCGGTGAGGTTGCTTTCGCGCAACTCCTTTCCCTTGATGGCGGCCTCGATCCGCGGCAGCGCGCTTCGCGAAGACCGCGCTCCAAGTGCACGCACAGCGACGATCCGGACTTCCCGGTCTTCGTCGAGGAGCGCCCTCTCCAGCATCTGCATCGCGCCGGGCGAGCCGATCTCGGTGAGCGCGTTGACGGTAGCCACGCGCATGTCCGCTTCCCCAACCGTCAGCATCTTACCGAGGGCTGGCACAGCCGCCGGGGACTTGAGGGCGGCAGCGCGCCGGATGGCCTCGAGCACAACGACCTCATCTTCCGAACCGATCAGTCGGATGAGCTCGCTGCTGCTCGTCGCGGCGAGTCGCGTCGCGGCGCGCTCGAGGAGCACGCGAAGCTCGGTATTGTTGCTGCGGCCAATCCAGCCGAGCAGCGTCTCCAGCGCGCTTGGCTGAAGGATCGCGAATAGCTCATCGAGCTCCGTCTGCGGTGCGCGGAGCGGCGTGTCTTCCAACGCCTGAAGCAACTGGCCGAGGGGCTTGGGATCGCTCATCAGATCGCCGAGCTGGGTGAGCCGTTGCTTCTGTGGCTCGAGGATATCCGGGGCGCGGTTAGCGGTGATGCCCGCTTCTCGAAGAAGATACGCCGCGTTCCGGTATTGCGCGGTGGAGAGCAGGATCAGCAGGAAATAATCGAGGAGGCCGCAAATCTCCTCCCGCACGGTCGGATCCTTGTGCAGCTCGAACGTGTCGAGAAGCGAAGCCATGACGGCGGGCCGCAGATCGGTCGAAAATTCCTTCTTGATCTCAGCCTGCAGATATTCCACTTCGCTGTCGTCGAGGAAGTAGAGGGTCGAGTCGAAATCATCCAGCCTGGCGACCGAAGACATCGTGGACTCCGGTCCAGTCTCGACCTGCGCTGGTGATAGCAGCTTCGCCTTCTGCTCCGCTCTCTCCATCGACTCGACGCCGGACCCGGCTTCGACGGTGAGATCGACGTAGCGATACTGGAGCGTGGCGAACTCGCGCTCCCACATGAGCGTCAAGAGATCGTCGTCTTCGACACCCGCTTTTCGCACTCTCTGGAGAAGGTCGAAAAGTGTGGCGAGGTCCTCGGTCTCGAACCCCTTCAGGAATTTCAGCTCGCGGATCCCGTCCTTGTAGAAGAGCCAGGCGAGGTTGTCGCCGGTGCGCTCGCCTTCGTCGAGCACCACGCGCCCTTCCCACTTGAACTGGGTCTCGACGATCTGCAGATCGAGCTCGTCCGTCTGCAGCCAGAGCGTAGCGAATGCATCCTTCACGGCCTCGAGCGAGCGCGCGTGCATGGGATTGTTCGCCATGTAGAGCTGATGCGCCCGCACGGCCTTGACGAAGGCCTTGAGCAGATCGGTGACGTAGAGAATCGGGAACGACGGCTCGTCGAGCTCGTCTTCCCCGACTTTCTGGGTTACTGAGGTAGTCATGCGGGGAGAAGTCCCATTTCAGTTATCTGCGCGAGATCCTTGTCACCCCTGCCACTGATGCAGAGGAGCACCACATCGCCCGATTGCCACCGCGACTTCTCTTTGACGACCCAAGCCACGGCGTGTGACGTTTCGAGTGCCGGGATTATTCCCTCCAGTCGGCTCAGGACGCCCAGTCCCTCTACCGCTTCATTGTCGGTGACGGAAACGTAGATCGCCCGGCCGGTGTCTTTGAGGTGGGAATGCTCTGGCCCCACCCCCGGGTAATCGAGTCCCGCCGCGATCGAGTGCGCCGGATGCACCTGGCCGCTTGCGTCCTGGAGCAAGTAGCTGAGAGATCCATGCAGAACACCGGGAGTGCCACGCTCGAGAGACGCCGAATGCTCGCCCGTATCGAGTCCGTGCCCGGCAGCCTCGACCCCCACCAGCTCCACCGCTGAATCCGCCACGAAGGGATGGAAGATCCCCATCGCGTTGGATCCACCGCCCACACACGCTACAACGGTAGAGGGAAGGCGTCCAGCAGTTTCGAGCATCTGCGCACGGGCTTCCCTGCCGATCACCGCTTGGAAGTCGCGAACCATGCGGGGATAGGGAGCTGGCCCCACAACGGAGCCTATGACGTAGTAGCTGTCACCCACATTCGTCACCCAGTCGCGAATCGCTTCGCTCGTTGCGTCCTTGAGCGTCCGCGTTCCGGAGAGCACCGGTATTACCTTCGCGCCCATCAATCGCATGCGGTAGACGTTGAGCGCCTGCCGGCGCATGTCTTCCTCGCCCATGTAGACCGTGCACTCCAGCCCGAATCGCGCGCACACCGTGGCGGTCGCGACGCCGTGCTGGCCAGCCCCGGTTTCTGCGATGATGCGTCGCTTCCCCATGCGTAGGGCGAGGAGTGCCTGGCCGAGCGCATTGTTGATCTTATGCGCGCCAGTGTGGTTGAGATCCTCCCGCTTGAGGTACACCTTGCAGCCAACGGCCTTAGAGAACCGGGGAGCGGCACTGAGTGGCGACGGACGACCCACGTATTCCTTGAGGAGAAGGTCGAGCTCCGCGGTGAATTCGGGGTCGCGCATCGCGTCGTCGAACGCGGCCTCGAGCTCATCGAGCGCGGGGATGAGGGTCTCGGGAACGTACCTGCCCCCGAACGCGCCGAATCGGTGCGCCGCGTCGGTCAGCAATCCACTATCTCCGTGAGCCGGCGACTGCGGCCGCGAATTCTCTCATCAGCCGGGGATCCTT
>CABEAH010000200.1_pt1 | contig 9937 bp, 8 predicted proteins | sample 3132331 | NCBI WGS metagenome assembly CABEAH01 (sample SAMEA5534343, study PRJEB31848) | metagenome | biome: tundra; feature: field; material: soil | place: USA | collected 2013-05 | depth 0.45 m | reverse complement strand
GCTGGGTATGGATGAAGACGAGGTTCCGGCGTCTCAGATCGGTAGCGTCGTGGGTGATGCTGACTATGAATCCGGCCGGAATCAACGCCGCGTCGGTTGCGGCCGCGGCCGAGTTTCCGAGGTCGAGCTGGGTCCGGGCACGCCCCAGGAGCGCCAGATTGAGGGTCTGTGCATCTGAGGCCCTCGTTGCCGCCGCCACTGCCGTGTCAAATCGGATCTTCGCCTCGGCAAATATCTGCGCGGAGGTTTGCTCTGGTCCCAGGTTTATTGCCACCGTGCACGATCCCTCACCCAATAGAACGAGGCTGTAGCCGGCGTACGCCGACGCGATGCCGATCAGCTTGGAACGGTTCGGCACCTGCGCGTCGGTCCATCCCTGGAGATGCGCGACGGCGGTATCGTTCGCCGCGCGCGCCGCCGCCAGAGGCGTGTATGCCCCGGGTTGCTGAGTGGCGATACAGGTGCTCGTCCCGTAAGGACTACTCGGCGTTATCGAGCGACGGTCAAGGTCGAAGTTCGCAGTCTGCGAGATCGCATTGGCGAGCTCGTCCATGAACAGCCCGCTTGCGACGATGTATTGGTTGTAGGCGCACTCGAAATCACCTTGCGAGCTGTTGACGATCAGCTGTGCATTCGCAGGTGTGAAGACAATTCCCGAGCTGAGCTGTCCGGGGTTGGACTCCTGAAGGCTGGTTATTTCGGTACAGGCCACTGTCCCGACCAAGGTCGCCATCAAGAAAACCGTCGCCCATTTTTTGAGAGTAGAGTTTCGCATGGTCAGAAAGTGAAGTTGAGGGTCGCTGTCAGACGGCTGAGTGGCGGAATGATTCCCTGATCGGCGCCGCCGATACCGCTGGCGTTGATGGAGCTGACTTCCGGGTCCGGGCCACGATAGTTGGTCCAGAGCCCGAGCTCGCGTGCGGACAGGGTGAAGGACGTACGCCTGATTCCCGGCAGGAGACGCTCTGGCAGCGTGTAGGTCGCCGATACCTCGCGCAATTTCACGAAGGAAGCGTCCTGGATGAACTGAGACTGCGTGTTGAACCCAAACGCGTTCGTGACGTTCGCCTCCGCCACATATGCTGCCGGGTATTTCTGCGGGTTGAGATTCACGTCGCAGAGTCCTTTACCGAGTGCCCCGGTACAGCGGAGGACCTCGTTGGCGTTGCGCAACCTGTTCCCGCCCCGCCAGTCCACCAGCGCGTACAGGCGGAGGCGGCCGAAGATCGTGACGGTATTCGCGATCGACCCAGTGTGGGTCGGCGTGGGCGTCCCGATGAACACGAATGGAGCTGATGCACACGCGACGCCCGGTTTGCCGGGGCCGCCGTCGCACAGCACGTTAGTGACCGCTCCCGTCGTGGGGTCCTGCGTCGCGGAAATAACGCGCCTCGAGAAGTATGACTGGATGGGCTGGCCGACAACGTTAAACTGTCCTGTGGCTGTCACGAGTGACGGCAGTCCGCCCAGGCTCACGATCTTGTTCTGCGCGGTGGAGAAATTTCCGGCGATGTCCCACGTAAGCGCTCGAGCCGTGAGCACCTGCAGATTCGCCTGAAGTTCTATGCCGTGGTTGTCGACTCGGCCAAGATTCTGGAATTGATTTCCAAAGAAACCGCTCGACGGGGCGATTGGCTGCGCGACGATTTCGTCGAAGGTGTGTTTGTTATAGTAGGTGAAGTCCACGGACAGCCGGCTGAACATCTGAGACTCGAACCCGGCCTCGATTTCCTTTCCGCGCTCGGGCTTCAGGTTCAGGTTACCAAACGAGCCGGCGGTAAACGCGTTAGTTCCACCCGGCCCCTGAACCGGTGTGTATGTCCGGAGGGCCGTGAAAGCGGCCGGTGCGCGACCAGACTCACCGTATGCAGCGCGCAGCTTGAGCGTGTTGATGAAGCCGACGTGCCAGAAGGGCTCTTCATTGACCACCCATGACGCGCTCACTTTGGGATACGTGATCAACTTGAACTTTTCGCCAAATGCGCTGTTGTTATCGATCCGGAGAGCGCCAGTCAGAAAGAATCGGTTGTTGAGGCTGAACTCCTGCTGCCCGTATCCGCCGATCGTAGTGTTGGTGACCTGAGTCTGCGTCGTTGCGAGCGGAACCGCTGTTGCGGAAACCAGATTTACGCCGGGCCCCGGGAAATTCATCCCGCCGAGAGCACTCTGACTCGTCTCCGTCCGATAGAACTGGCCGCCGATGGAGGACGACGAGGTCACTGCGCGACTCAGGTCGAACTTCGCTGTACCGGAATAATCAGCCGAAGCCAGCGTCGAGGAGAGCAGCGTCTGCGTGATCTGGCCGGTGGGATTCGCAAGTGCGAACGGTGCGAGATCAGGTGGCGCGAATTTCTCCAACGCTCTCGCGTCTTCCCCTGTATAGTCGATACCGACGATTGCGCGCTGGCTGAACCAGCTAACGGGACGATGGTTCATCGTCACGCTTCCGGTGAATCGATTGATTCCATCGGAGTTGTCGTACAATGTCTGCGCGTACTGCGGCGGTACGTTTGGATAGAATCCCGCCGCCCCCGGTTTCGCGAACAACAGAGGGTGAGCCAGCGTGGCACCGAGCATTGCCGAAAGGCCGACATCGGCGCCCAGATGATTGTTCGCCTGGACGAAATTGAGACTGGTGCCGACATCCAGAGTGGGGGTGAGCGCCAGATTCAGGTTCCCGTGCGCGCTGACACGGCGAAGTGAGTTGTTCGGCTCAACACCCAAGTCGTTCTCGTAGTTTGTCGAGAGAAAGTAACGCGCCAGGCCTGCACTGCCGGAAAGGCCGAGGTAGTATTGGCGCGACTGGCCGGTTTTGAAAATGGGTGTCCCCAGGTCCTTCTCGGCCGAAACGCCATTGTAGGCGACGACGGTACCGGTTGCGTCCTTGATATAGTTCGTCGGCACGCGTCCCGCGGCATCCCTGAAGTAGATCGAGCCATCCTGTATCTGGACGGTAAACTGCGGCTTGGCGCCGGACCCTTTCTTGGTAATGATCTGTATGACGCCATTGGCGGCTTCAGTTCCGTAAATCGTGGCGGCCGCTGGCCCCTTGATGATCTGGATGCTCTCGATCTCGTCAGGACTGATGTCGTTGAGCCGTCCGGCTATTTGCGAATTCTGCGATCCAAATCCAGTTCCGGTGGGGCCGCCACCAGTCTGATTGTTCACCCGTACGCCGTCGATGTAGATGAGCGGATTGTTGTTGAGCCCAAGGCTGGACACTCCGCGAATCTGAATGTTGGGTCCGCTGCCCAGGCGTCCGGTAGTCTGCGCTATCGACACGCCTGATGCCCGGGCATTCAGGAGCGAGGTCAGATTGGGTGCTGTCGACTTCGAGAGCTCGTCTGCCGCACTGATGGTTGCGACCGCGTTTCCGATCTCGCGTCGCGACTGCTCGCCCGCGGTACCGGTGATAACGATCTGATCCAATGACGTCGCAGCAGCCTGTAATGAGAAGTTTACCGTGTTTGACAGACCGCCCGAAGCGGTTATAGTCTGACGCCCCGGCACGTAACCAATGCGTCGCGCGACGACGGTGTGCGGCCCAGCCGGCACGTCGACAATCCGGTAGCGCCCATCCTGATCGGTGTTCGCGGCGAGAGACGTTCCCTCTATCCGGACGAGCGCTCTGTCGATGCCCAGTGTCGTGTTCGCATCGGTGACCTGTCCGGCGATCGTAGCGCCCTGGGCGCGCGCCTCTGGCGCACCTAACAGAATTATTGCTCCCGCAAGGAAACACACGGCGAACACTGACCTTCGCGGAACGTCCTGACGCAGCTTGTTTCGCATTCTCAGTTCCAGTAAGGGGAAGAACAGCGATGACGATGTCGCAACGATGGACCCGCCTCGCGAGGTACCCGGAGCACCTCAGTGTAATACGAATCGAGGACAAGCGATAGACCGTTTCGGTATACCATCAGTGCCACCGTTATCAGTAGTTGCACCCCGAAGTATTAGTAGTGCACCCCGAAGGCGATCAGCTTGAAGGCAAGGGCGACCCACAGAACGGTGAGCGACGAGAGTGCCAGAACAATGGTCCATACCTTCGCCTGCCAGCGCCGCTTTCCGCTCCACACGACCCAGAGATTCCACAGCATCACCGCGGCACCTCCGACGAACGCAATCGCTCCGAAAATCTCGAGGAACCATAGCAGCGGGTCGAGACCGTCCGTCAGTTTGCCGAGGTCGCCCAGCATTGCAGTGAGTCCCAGTGCCCAACCGGCGAGCGCTAGAATGATTGCGATTGCGGCAATCCGGCTCAGTCGGTAAGCGCGCAGCGCCCGTGGCTCGAGCGTCAGTGATGCACCATAGTTGCGGCGTACAATCGCCCTGACCGGCCAGAGCAGTGCAGTGGCGAGCAGCGCCGACAAGCTGGCCAGCAGAAGCGGGATCAGCCACCCGGCGTTCTTGTACCAGGGCGGCCGTTCATAGACAGTAAAAGGTGAAACCATATCGAAGCTGAGCCGCGTGACCTTACCGTCCGCAACTTTCGCAGCGAGTCGCATGTGGCTGTCTTTGTCTCGCCAGACGAATGGAGCTATCTCGACCCAATGACGCGGCTGACCGTTCAGCCCCGGAAGCGGCAGGAGGAGGCCCCCGTCCGGCCCGACGCTGATCTTGAGCTGGCCGATGAGGCCTGCGATGTTGAGGAAACTGGATTCAGAACGGCGCGATGCGTCCCACCTTCCCGCCATCGCCCGCGCATGCTCTCGGGAAGTCTTCGCGTCGACGCGTCCATCCGTCTCGCTTCCCGGGAGGTAGCGATCGGCGAAATCCTCGAAAAGTGCTGCGCGCAAATCGCCTACCGCCCCGGCTTTGCCGGGACTGTTGAATGAGGCATAAAAACCAACGCCGTCTTTCAGAAACAGGTGCAGCGATGTATGGAAAGACTGCGTGTCACCGAGGTGCCCGATAACCTCGCGTCCGTTGAGGTTGGTTTCAAAAAAGCCGAGCTCCATGCGGTTGAGCGGCGGCAGCATGGTGAGCGGTGAATTGTGCATCATCTGGGCTGTGGCGGGTTCAAGGATTCGGCGCCCTTGATATTCGCCATCCTGCAAATGCGCGATCATGAAGTGACCCATGTCCTCACCGGTAGACGACAACGATCCCGCCGGGGCAGGTCCAACAAATTCGAAAGGCGTCGGTTTCCCTGACGCGACCTTGTAGCCTTTCGACATCAACGGCACGAGAGCCGGGGGAAGCGGCTGCCGAAAGCTCGAATGCTTCATGTCGAGCGGTTCGAGAATATGGTGATCGATGTAGTCGTAGAACGGCTCGCCCGAAACGCGCTGCACGATATAGCCGGCGAGCGATGCGCCGTAGTTGGAATACGCGGGCGTCGTGCCGGGCGCGAATATACGATTGGGTACCGATTTTTTGAGGATGGCGTCAAAAGACGGAATCGCCGCCGAATCGCCCGAGAGGATGTACTTGGCCCGATCCTCGAAACCACCTGTATGAGTCATCAGATTCCGCATGGTCACCGGCTTTCCATCACGGGGTGGAATTTTGAAATCGAGATAGCGGTTGATGTCGGCGTCGAGGTCGATCTTGCCCTTCTCGACCTGTTGCATCACCGCCGTCCACGTGAGCAGCTTCGATACCGAGCCGGGCCGGAACATTGTCAGCGCCGGATCGACCGGTTTCCGCGCGGCGACATCCGAATAGCCGTAGCCGCGTTGAGTGAGGATCTTCCCGTCCTTGACGATCACCACCACTGCGCCTGCGATATCGCCAGTCTTCAGGGCATATGGCATGTAGCCGTCAAGCCACGCGTTAACATCATCGGCCGTGAGCGGCGCCGCGCCAACCCGGGGTGGAGGAGATTGCACGCTCTGCTGTGCCGCCGCAGGCGACGCGGCGACGAAGGCGGAGACCAGTGCGACGATTGTTGGACGAAGGCGCATATTCACTTCCTCGAGTTCTGCCGTGTGATTTTTTGAATCGCTATGGGATGGAAGCGAGCGCACCATTCCGATATCGGAACAATCGCGTCGGCTACAATGGGCTCGCCCAGAAAATTGTCAAGCATTTCCGGGATTTGGTATACCACAATGATACACACGCATCTTTGCGCGGATAGAACCACAGCGTTACGGTGAATCATGCAACTGAGCTTCTTTGGGATTGTTGGAGACCGGCTCTCTTCTTCGGTATTCGTTCGGTATTACGATTGGACCCCATGTCGTTCATCGAGCTCCGAAGCCACACCGCCTTTTCGTTCAATGACGGCGCCCTCACCCCCGAGGCGCTGGTCAAACGAGCCGCCCACCTTGGCTTCCATACTATAGGTATAGCCGACACCGCAGATCTGGGCGGTGTGCCAAGATTCGTCCTCGAATGCCAGCGCCAGGGAATCCGGCCGGTGGTGGGTGTCGAGCTCAACGTGGACGGACGACCCGCTGCTTTCTACGCGAGAAATGCCGAAGGGATGCGAAACATCGGCGCGCTCGTGACGAAGGCGCGGGTCGGATCGCTCCGCGGATGGGTGAAAGGACAGAACGCCGGAATGCGCGGACGTCCGCGAGTGAGCTGGAACGACATCGTCGAGCACAGCGCGGGAATTCATGCGCTCACTGGTCCGGCGTCGGGACCGATCGGCGCAAAGATCCAGGCGTGCGAATATTCCGGCGCGGCGCGGATGCTCTCCGAATGGAAGGAAGTTTTCGGCGAGCGTCTCGCGGTTGAAGTTCAGCTTCATCACACCGGCGGGTGTGAAGGCGCGCTTGCGGCTGCGCTGATCGACATCGCTGGGAAGCAGGACGTTCCGTGGGTCGCGACGAACGACCCGCGTTATGCGGATCAGTCGAGCCGGCTCGTGCACGACATTCTGACCGCTCTCAGGTACGACACTACTATAGATAAGGCGATGTCGCGGGGACTCCCCCATCCCAACGGTGAATGGCGTCTGCTCTCGCCTGAAGAGATGGCGGAGAGATGGAAGGGCAGAGAAGAAGGTCTCGAGTGCAGTGAAAGGATTGCTGGTGAATGCGATTTCGATTTGAGCTGGCTCAGACCCCCCTTGCCCAAGTTCCCCAATCCGCCTGACATCAGCGACACCGATTTCCTGCGCGTGCAAGTCTATAACGGCGCGCGCGAGCGCTGGGGCGACAACCTCTCCACGGCCCAGATAAACCAGATCGAACACGAGCTGCGCGTCATCGCCAACCTCGGTTTCTCCGGATTCTTCCTCGTGATGTGGGATGCAGTTCGCTTCGCGCGCTCGCGCAACATCCTCTGCCAGGGTCGCGGTAGTGCTGCGAACTCCGCTGTCGCTTACTGTCTCGCCGTTACGGCCGTTGATCCAGCCGAGAACGGACTCCTCTTCGAAAGATTTCTTTCAGAGAAGCGCACCAACGGACAGACCGAAGCGCCCGACATCGACGTGGACATCGAGCACGACCGGCGCGAAGAAGTCCTCGACTACATGTATGCTCACTACGAGCGATCGCACTCAGGGATAGCGTGCATCGTGCAGACGTACCGCGGGCCCAATGCGCTGCGCGATTCGATGCGGGCGTTCGGGTATCCAATGGAGCTGATCAACGACATGTCGAAGCGCATGCACTACGACGATCCTGCTGAAGGAGCGATCAAGGTGCGTGACGAGCTCGGCGCGAAGTTTGGTTTGGTCGTCGGGTCAAGGAGACTGCGGAAGAGTGAGCCGCCGCCGAACAGCCAAATGTCCTTTCCTGCTTCGGCCCGGAGCGCGGCCAGCCTGTCCTCCCACCCCTCACCGAGGACCGTGACATCTCGATGATCGCGCTGCGGCATCGTCTGGGAAACGACGAAGGTTCTCATGCCAGGCATTCGGACTTGGCCGGCGCCTGCCATCGCCTCGAACGTCCGTCGTCCGAGGAGAACGGTGTCGAGCTGCTCGAAGAGCGCGCGGAAGTCGATATCCGGATCCGTGATGATCCAATCCGCTTCGCCATTCGGTCCTGCGATGTACCCGTCCAAACTCGCCGCCACCACGTAGCGAATCCGTCTCATGGAAACCTCTCTCAGCAACTTGGGGTCGCGGCTGTCTAACGTACGTTAGGCGGCGCCCTTTCGGGACTCTTTCCAAACGAGTGACGGACGCCGATTACTGGTAGCACAGTCGCGTAGGTAAAGATTGATCAGACTCTGGTAGGGAAGCTCAGCTTCCTCTGCCAAGTGCCGAAAATACTGGACGGTAGGTTCATCCAGCCGGATGGTAATCGACTTTTTGAGTCGCTTAGCGTAGGGATTCTTTCGAGCCTTCGAAAAATCGTATTCCTTTCTCATCTATTCCTCCGTTTGTCGTATATCAAGCGCTCACTGGGAATGGCTTTGCGAGCGGAGATGATTCTGATAGTGTCTTCGCCGAATGAAACGCGGTGCTTTCGCTTGTTAGCAGCGGCCTTGGCTGGATTCCAAGTGAACTCGAGCTCGGCCATGCATATAAAGTATGTACATTGTACATACGGTCAAGAGCTAGAGACGCTGGTGAAGTCCGCCTAACGCTTTGCCGTTATGCGGTCCCGAGGTCGCCGCGCAGGCGCTCCCATGCGTCGCGCGGTGCCAGAATCGATATCGGTGATTGCGCCGCAACGGTGAGCAGATCCTTGTCTCCGGTCACGAGCATCTCCGCCTCTCCGGCGATCGCCGAGGCCAAGACCCACTCATCATCCAGATCTCGAACGCGAACCGGCGAGGCCGTGCGCGGCTTTGCGATGATCGTCTGATCGCGGAGCAATGCCTCAACAGATGCCACCTGGTTCGGCGCGGCATCGAAGCGTTCCTTCAGGACGCGCCGAAGCTCCACGACGTTCACCTCCCCGGTCAGCACCTCATGTTCGGCGAGTAGATACCGGAGCAGATCCGCGCAAAGCCCGCGCGCCGTGAACGCACTGACGAGGATATTGGTGTCGAGGAACACCTTCACGACACGATCGCGAAGACGTCCTCGTCGGTAAGAATGCCCTTGGCTTCCGCCAACGGGAGAAGCCCTCGCCGGGCTTGTTCGAACCGCACCAGGGCCAGCTGACGACGAAGCGCGTCGCGAATGAAGTCACTGCGACTGCGGCCGAGCTGGCGGCTCAGGCGGTTGAGCTCGCGGTGCAACTTGGCGTCGAGCCGAATGGTCACGCTCATGGTCTTCATGTAAGACAATGTAGTACCGACCGCTTCAACGGGCAAGGACGCGCGTTGTCCGCATAACGCCTTAGTTCACCTGCAAGCACACTACCACCATTGCGGCGAAGCCACATCGGAAAAGTGCTTGTCCGCTGCAACGTACGTTAGGCTGCGGCGTGCGGCTAACGACGGACGAGGACAAGCACGACAGCGAAAACTAGTGCGAGCAGCGCAGCCGCGGCTGACGCGACGGCCCAGTGCCGCGACAGGACTCGGCGGCTGCCCTGGTAGAACGTCGCGACTGCTCCGCCGAGTATCACGAGCGCAATCAGGTCCCATGCGGACTCGTGCTGCGCGAACGCCCGGTAAGCGGTGCTTACAAGTAGGCCGAACGAAAGAACGAGGTATGCCCAACGGTAGCTGGCGTTCTCGGTCGCGACGGTGCGTTCGTCGCGCATGATCGGTTGGGTAGTCATGGGTTGTCTCCTTCGTGAAGGGTGAACAGCTCGTCGACTCGCTTTCCTAACCGCTCCGCCAGTACAAAGGCGAGGAGCGCCGAAGGAACGTATTGGCTCGTTTCGATCGAGCTTATGGTCTGGCGGGTAACGCCTGCCAGGCTGGCGAGCTGCTCCTGTGACAGCACTCGCTCGGCGCGAGCGACCTTGAGTCGATTCTTCAAGCGCGGATTGCTAATTGTCGCCTCCTTCGATCCTAGGCTACAAAATAGGATGGGCTGCGCAACAATGTCAAGTCTTCTTGGCAGTTCGTCTGTTAACCTTGTCGATTAGACAAGTGTAGCGGGCGTTCGGGGCTGACTGCCGTGACGACCATCCCGACC
>CABEAH010000199.1_pt1 | contig 9992 bp, 9 predicted proteins | sample 3132331 | NCBI WGS metagenome assembly CABEAH01 (sample SAMEA5534343, study PRJEB31848) | metagenome | biome: tundra; feature: field; material: soil | place: USA | collected 2013-05 | depth 0.45 m | reverse complement strand
TTCGAAGTGGAGCGAGTCGCAACCAGATCTATGTCGCGGTGACCGCTCCGGAAGCGGCGCTCCGCGATTTGCCATCCGTGGACGGCTAGCCATCGCGCCGCAACCCGCTCACCCTTCTCTCCCATCGCCTGCCGAGCCGCTGACATGCGGGCGAAGTTACCCGCGCGGTGAGCATCACAACCATCATTTCCGTTCGAGCGAACCCAGGACACTTCTAGAAGCCTGGGCGTGCTGCTCCGGCGCGACTGCTTAATGGGGGAAGATGAAGCGGCACCTGTGCTTTCGAGCCACTCAGAGGCGTCCCGACGTTTGCAGCTAGCAGCCGGTAGCTGTGCCGCTCGCCGCTGACAACTCGTTCTGTTGCAGTTGCAACTTCGGTCAAGCCAAGCGATGTGCCTCCAGCACGGCGGTGATCGCCGCCCCGTCCCACCTGAAAATCAGCTGCTTCACGGGGCGACAGGGTCCGACGCAGCGCGGGCGGAGTACCGCAATGCATTCTCCGCCCTCCCGGCGAACGCTGTCGTACGCAATTCCGTCGGCACCGAGCTCACGCAGCCTGGTCCCAAGGTTTTGTGATTCAGAGTAACTCGTGGGCGAGTATACCTGGCGAAATTCGCGCTCGCGTCCGCGCAGATCGTAGAACCGTGCGCCCTTGATGGGTGCGTTGAGAACCTCGTAATCCAGATCCTGCGCCGGCGCTCCTGTCGCCTGGAGGAATTGGACGCGGTGGTGTTTCACCTCCGCAATCGCGGTCGCCTCGTCTCTCGCGGCGTAGTAGACACCGAACGGCGCGACGCTCATCGCGGGCGGCCCGAAGCGCGTCCCGGCAGGAGACAGGTGGACGAAGGGCGCCATGACGTAGCCTGCGCCGGGACCGTAGACTCGCTCTTCAGGCGGAACGAGCAGACCCTCGATCACTTCGCCGCGAGTGGGATCGGTGCGGCCTCGGAGCGCGAGCAGCGCGTCGAAATCCCGGGCGTCAGCAACCTCCTCGAACAGATCTACGGGAGGGAAAATCGAAGCGACGAGTTTTACGGACCGCTTCCACGCCAACCGCTTTGGCAGTAGCCGCGGCTTCTTATCCGGTGCGTCCGCCAGGAGAAATCACCAGCCTCGCGCTTCGGCGAGGTGCGCGAAGGTCTGATAGAGGCCGATCATGCTCGAGCGCATGATCTCGACGGGAGAGCGGCCTCCGAAGAGTGTCGCGGTGTTGGGGCGCGATACCCAACCGTCGCGACTGTCGCTGCTGTGCGGGAAAAGCACCCTGAGCGCCTCGTAAATCCCGAGAACGTATGAGAGCCGGTCGAGCTGGTCCCTGTTCAGACCCTTCACCTCTCGGCTCTCACGCGCTCGCCTGAGGAGCTCGTAGTAGCTCGAGCGTGAGTCGACACCCAGGAGGGCCATCGCATCAGGAGCGGAGATTTTCCACTGCCCGGCGATGCGGGCAAAGGTTCGCAATCCCGCACCCGCTTGCGCGGGCTCGCTGATAGCCGCCGCCCGGGGAGGCTTGAGTATGACGCTGGCTGGCATCGTTAGTCCCGATTTAGACTTCCTACAAGATAAGTCCAAATCTGGACAAACGCAAGCCTACGCTTCTCGGCGGCTGAATGTACTGTCTCAACTGCAACTGAACGAGTTGTCAGTTGCCAGCTGACTTGAGCTGACCGCTGTGAGTTGCCTACGTCGGGACGTCACCGTTGGCGTGACGGCGTCCGCCTACGTCGGGATGTCACGGTCGGAATGACGGCGTTAGCCTGGGAAAGTGAGCGCGTGCACTTGCTCCGAATGCGAGGGAGGAACGTCAGTGTGTAGGCAGCTCGCGGCTACGAGCTTCTTTGCGGTAGCTGGCAACTGACAACTCGTTCAGTTGTCCATTTCTTTGCGGTAGCTGGCAACTGACAACTCGTTCAGTTGCAGTTGCAGTTTCCCTTCCCCTAGCTCCTGGGCCCCGCGATCCGGTCCAGATCAGCGAGACCCGCAAGCACGTCCCGCGGCTTGGACCCATCGGGCGGGCCGAGTATCCCGGCTGCTTGCAACTGGTCGATGATGCGCGCGGCGCGGCCGTAGCCGACCTTGAGGCGGCGCTGGAGGAGCGACGTCGAGCCCTGCTGGTGCTGGATCACGATCTCCGCCGCCTCGCGGAACAGCTTGTCGCGATCGGCATCCTCGGCGTCGGTATCGCCCCCGCTCTGCTCCTCGGCTTCCTTCTTCCTAATCGACTCGATGATATCCGGCTCGGTCGGCGTGTCATCGACGATGAGGCCCTGCGCCTCGAACGCGGCCTTGCGCGCCTCGCGGCGGAGCTCGTACCAGCCCATCAAGCGCTCGGTGTCTTCACTCGAGATGAACGCGCCCTGAAGCCTTGCGGGCTCCGACTTGCCCGGCGGGATGAACAGCATGTCGCCGTTGCCAAGCAGCGACTCGGCGCCCATGCCGTCGAGGATGGTGCGGCTGTCTATCTGTGATGCGACACGGAACGCGATTCGGCTCGCGAAGTTCGCCTTGATGAGGCCGGTAATGACGTTCACGCTCGGACGCTGCGTGGCGAGAATGAGATGGATTCCAATCGCGCGCGACTTCTGCGCCAGCACCGCGAGCGGCGTCTCCACCTCTCCTTGCACCGTCATCATGAGATCGGCGAGCTCGTCGATGATGAGAACGATGTAGGGGACGATTCCGCCCGTGTACTCGAGATTCTCGAACGCGATCTCTCTGTGCCTCGCGTTCCTGAGGGGTGCGCCTTCCTGAACCTTGCGGTTGAGTTCCTGGATATTGCGCGCGCCATTCGCGGCCAGCAGCTCGTACCGGTCCTGCATCTCGAGCACCGCCCACTTGAGCACCGCCGCCGCGTCGCGGTTGTCGGTGACGACCTTGTGTCTCATGTGCGGCAGCACGTTGTAAACCGACAGCTCGACCATCTTCGGATCGATCATCAGGAAGCGCAGCGTCGTCGGCGTGTGGCGATAGACGAGACTCGTGATCAGCGTGTTGATGCACACCGATTTTCCCGAGCCGGTCGCGCCGGCGATCAGCAGGTGCGGCATCTTCGCGAGATCGGCGATCACCGGGCGTCCCTCGAGATCCTTCCCCAGCGCGATCGGAAGCGCGGCGCGCGCCGTCTGGAATTCGCGCGACTCGATCAGCTCCCGGAACGCGACCATCTCCGGATTTGGATTCGGCACCTCGACACCGACGGCGCCCCTCCCGGGAATCGGCGCGACGATGCGAATGCTCTGCGCGCGCATCGCCAGCGCGAGATCGTTCGAGAGATTCGCGATCTGTCGAACTTTCACACCGGAGGCGGGCACGACCTCGAACTGCGTGACCACCGGTCCGGTCGTGCGCCCGACGAGATCGCCCTCTACACGAAATGTCCTGAGCGCATCCATCAATTTCACGCCCATCGCATCGAGCTCGCGTTTGCCCACATCCACATTGCGCGGGAGCGGTGGCGTCAGCAGCTCGGGTGAGGGGAGATCGTCGTCGGTAAACGACGCGCTCTCTCCCTCGCTCGCGCGGGTCTTCCTGCCGCGCTTCCTATCCAGGCCTGGTACAGCTACTCCATCCGCCTCCTCGCCGACATCTTCCATCAGCGAGTGATCGATCGCCGGCATCTCTTCCGGGCGCGGCTCGAGCGCCGCAACCAGCGCGAGCGAGGCGCTCTTGTCCGGCACCACAATCTCATCGGCGGGGTTCAGTCCGGCGCGCTCGGCGGGAGTGGGCACACTGCTATCGGGGAGCACGACGCGCTTTCCCACCACCAGGCGTATCGGATTCCACGACAGCGTCGCCGCCATGAGTGCGCTGAGACTGAGCGCGATGAGAATCCACGCGCCCGCCGATCCCGCGAACTGGAGAACGTAGAACGCCGCGAACGCGCCCCAGATTCCAGCCAGCATGGTCGCTTCACGGAGTCCGCCCTGCGCGAGACCGAATATCACCGGCAGCACGAAAACGATGCCCAGGAGGAAGACCATCCATGATCTGTCTTTTCGCTCGCCGAGCCGGCCGAAGAGCCTGAGGGCGTGCGCGGCTGGCGCGAGGGGGAGGAGTACCGCCGCGGGCCAGCCGAAGAACATGGCGATCGGATGCGCCAGGAGCGCTCCCATCCAGCCGAAATTGCCCTTCACATCGCCCGTGCCCTGGAGGAGAGCGAATCCTTCGGCGGCGAGCGCGCCGGCAAGGAAGATCGCGAAGAGCAAGAGGACTATTCCGCGAATCTCCCGCGCGAGGGTCGAGCCCGGGGAGTTATCTCTCGCGGTCGGGCCCGAGCCGGGTGATCTGTCTGTCCTGGTAGATCGGGACCACAGAATAGGAGTCCACCGCCGCGGCGGCGGTGAGGTCGTCACCGAATCCTGCCGCTTCGAGCGCTTGTCCGTGGGACGAGTCTTTGAAGATCTTTGCGATGTTATCGCCATATTTCCGGTCAATCAGCACTGAGGCGCTGGCGGCGTCATTCATCACCACCGACGCGGCACGCCTGGGAATCGCACGAACGTAACGGCCGGCGCACGCGGCATCCTCCAGAGTGAAGCTGCCCTCGTCGCCCGCACAGATGATGGCGATGTCGGTATCCGAGCTCGCCGCGACTTTCATCATGGCCAGCACCACTGTGCAGTTGACGTACGAGGCTATGACTATGTCACGCGCGCCCTGGACGCCCAGCAGGGCGCGGGTGCCATTGGTCGTGGTGAGGAGGATGGTCTTGCCCTCCACCGCCTCCTTTGTGAACAGGTGCGGCGAGTTTCCGAGATCGAAACCGGAGATGGGGAGCATCTTCTGCTCTCCGGCGAGCCTCACCTCGGACCGCTCGAACTGCTTGGAGCGGACGATCACCTCGTCCGCGCCCGCGAGCGGAATGACCGTCCTGGCGCCATTGGCGAGCGCCGTCGCGACAGTCGTCGAGGCGCGGAGCACATCGATGATGGCGACGAGGCGCCCGGCGGTGTCGGCGGGCGTTACCTCGGCTGGTGTGAAGAAGACATCAAGCTGCACCTGGAGGCTCCTTCATCAGGTCGCTCTCGCGCTCGAGGAACTTCGTGTCGACCTCGCCTTCCTGGAAGCTCTTGTTCGCCATCACCCGCGCCAGGAATGGTATCGTGGTCGTAACGCCTTCGATGATGAAGCTCTCGAGGGCAACCTGCATGCGGCGCAGCGCCTCCTGCCGGTCGCGGCCCTGGCAGATGACCTTGGCCAGGAGCGAATCGTAGAATGGAGGCACGACGTATCCGGCATAGACGTGCGTGTCGAGTCGCACGCCCGGCCCGCCCGGCGGATGGAAGGTGTCGATGCGTCCCGGCGATGGCTGGAAGTTGCGCGCTGGATCTTCCGCGTTCACCCGGCACTCGATGACGTGCCCGCGACTCTCCACCGGCGACTTGATCGAAAGTTTTTCTCCGCTGGCAACGCGTATCTGCTCTTTCACCAGATCTTCGCCCGTCAGCACCTCTGTCACCGGGTGCTCGACCTGGATGCGCGTATTCATCTCCATGAAGTAGAACGATTTGTCTTCGTTCAACAGCATCTCGATCGTGCCGGCGCCCACGTAGTCGATCGCCTTGGCGCCGCGCACCGCCGCCTCTCCCATGCGCTCGCGAAGATCCTGCGTCATCGCGGGGCTCGGTGCTTCCTCGATCAGCTTCTGGTGGCGCCGCTGCACCGAGCAGTCGCGCTCGCCCAGATGGACGACGTTGCCGTAGCGGTCACCCATGATCTGGAATTCGATATGCCGGGGGCGCGCGAGATATTTCTCGACGTAGACATCGCCATTCCCGAAGGCCGAAAGCGCTTCCGAGCGCGCGAGCTGGAATGAGCGACCGAAGTCCTCGGGGTCGGTGGCTACGCGCATCCCCTTCCCGCCGCCGCCGGCCACCGCCTTGATGATCACGGGGAAACCGATCTCGCGCGCGAATATCAGCGCTTCGTCGGGATCCTCGATCGGCCCTGGCGTTCCGGGAACAATGGGAACTCCCACATCCTGCATCGCCTTCCGCGCGGCAGCCTTGTCGCCCATCACGCGGATCTGCTCGGCCGACGGCCCAATGAAGCTGATGTTCGACGCAACGCAGGTCTCGGCGAATTCTGCGTTTTCGGCGAGAAAACCGTAGCCCGGATGGATCGCATCCGCGCCGGCGATCTCGGCCGCGGCGATGATGCGCGGGATGTTGAGATACGATTCGCGCGCGGGCGCTGGGCCGATGCAGACATCGTCGTCGGCGAAGCGGACGTGGAGCGACTCGCGGTCGGCCTCGGAGTAGACCGCGACGGTCTGCACACGGAGCTCGCGACAGGCGCGAATGACGCGAAGCGCGATCTCGCCCCGGTTGGCGATCAGGATCTTCTTAAACATCGCCGAGGGGGAATTCCGCGAAGCACCCGGTCTTCTTAAACATCGCGGATTGCGCGCCGGATCAGGTAACGTCCTGCTTGAACGTGTCCCATGAGGTGTCGCTGGTACCCGCGACCCCCTGCACGCGCAGCGCGAATTCGCCCGGGTTGGTCGCCGCGAACAGCGCGTCGTCGTACGAGATCACGCCCTTCTCGTACCAGTTCATGAGCGACTGATCGAAGCTCTGCATGCCGTACGGCACCGCGCCCTCGCGAATGAGGAGCGGAATGTTGAGCGCCTTGGTCATGTCGCGGATCTGGTCACGCACTGCCTCGGTGTTGATGAGAATCTCAGCGGCCGGAACTCTTCCCGTCTTGTCCGAGCGCGGCACGAGGCGCAACGAGATGATCGCTCTCAGCGCGGTCGACAGCATGTAGCGCACTTCGGTCTGCTGGTGCGGCGGATAGAAGGACAGGATGCGGTTGATCGACTGCGTCGCATCGGTGGTGTGCAGCGTCGAGAACACGAGGTGGCCGGTTTCCGCCGCCTTGAGCGCCGTGTCCAGCGTGTCCACATCGCGGATCTCTCCGACGAGTATGACGTCCGGATCCTGGCGGAGAACGCGGCGCAGCGCCTGGCCGAAGCTCGCGGTATCCGTGCCGACTTCGCGCTGATTGATGCTCGACTTGATGTCGCGGTGCAGGTACTCGATCGGATCTTCGATCGTGATGATGTTGACGTGCCGATTCTGATTGATGTAGTGGAGCAGCGACGCGAGCGCGGTCGATTTCCCGGAGCCGGTAATCCCCGTCACGAGCACGAGCCCCCGGGGGAAGAGCGCGATCTTCTCGCACGCCGCCGGGAGATTCAGCTCCGCCACGGTTTTCGCCTGGAATGGAACGGTTCGGAAAGCGTACGCGATCGTTCCGCGCTGCTGATACGCGTTGACGCGAAAGCGGCCGACGCCAGGAACCGCGAGCGCGAAGTCCGACTCCTTCTGCTCCGAGAACTCCTTGATGTTCTTGGGCGCCATGATCTGCTCGGCGAGGCTCCGCAGATCCTCCTGCTTGAGTGGCGGCAGGTCCGTCGACTCCATTTTACCGTTGATGCGGAGCGTCGGCGGACGCCCCACCTTCAAGTGAAGGTCGGATGCGTTCGTCTGTACCATCTGCTGCAGAACGGACTTGTAGTCGAAGCCCTTGCCGGCGGGAGCTGCCGGCCGCTTCGCTGCTACGGGCGGTGTTTCATCAGGCATTGGGATCTATGCGTAAGAGGACCTCTCCGTATTCGACCGGATGCGCGTTCTGCGCGAGAATCTCTTTCACCACTCCGTCGAACTCGGATTCGATCTCGTTCATGATTTTCATGGCTTCAATGATACAGAGGATCTGGCCCTTGCTGATGCGATCCCCGACCGACAGGTAGTCCTGCGCGCCTGGCTCGGGCGCGCTGTAATAGGTGCCGACCATCGGCGATTTCACCTCGAGCAGCTTCACCTTCGGCTCGGCTCGCACCCCCATGGCCGCAGATGCCGCCCCAGCCGCGGGAGCCGCCTGCGCCGGGGCGGCGATCATCTGCGGCATCACCGCTGCGGCCATCTGCACCGCACCCCTCTGCTGCGGAGTCTTGGAGATCCTGATCTTCACGCCTTTTTCCGACGATATCTCGATGGAGTCAACACTCGACTCGTCGAGCATTTCCACGAGCTTCTTGACGTACCGAAGATCGAACATTGTCATTGCGCGTCTGGTGGGGTCAGAAGAAAGGAACGCCGATGGTCCTTCGTGGTGGTCATGCTAGTCCTCACGCGACCTCGAGCAGCTCACGCGTGAAATCGGTAAGTACCTCGGGGCCGGCCGGCGCGAGGTGAACGTCATCCTCGATGCGCACGCCTCCCCAGCCGGGACGGTAAATACCCGGCTCTATCGTCACCACCGCGCCATTCCCGAGCGGCGTCTCGACGGTTTTCGCCAGACGGGGAGCTTCGTGCACCTCGAGTCCGAGTCCGTGACCGAGGCTGTGCCCAAATGCTTCGCCATAGCCACGGTCCTCAATGTAGCGACGAGCGAGACCGTCGGCATCCTGTCCCTTCATTCCCGCCCGGACGGAGGCGGAGGCCACGGCGTTCGCGTGCTTCACGATCTCGTAGATCTGTCGCTGCTCGTCGGTGGCAGGGCCGAGGACCACGGTCCTCGTGATGTCGGAGCAATAGCCCTGGTACTGGGCGCCGAAATCGAGCAGCAGGAGATCACCGCGCTCGATGACACGGGACGATGGCCGGGCGTGCGGGAGCGCCGCGCGCGGCCCCGAAGCGACGATCACGGAGAATGGGAATTCCTCGCTTCCCTCGTCGCGCAGCGATTTCTCGAGAATGCCAGCGACGTTCAGCTCCGTAAGTCCCGGCCGCACTTCTCTGAGCGTCCTGGTGAGCGCTCGAATAGCGATCCTGCCCGCCTCCCTGATGAGCGCGACCTCGTCCGCGTCCTTCGACTCGCGCAACGATTCCACCAGGTTGAGCTGGGGGCGCCACTTCCAGCGTGTACCCTCGCTCAGCAAACGCTGGAAGTCGCGGTGCAACAGGTGCGCGGACTCGAATCCCACCACCTCGATGCCACTCAGCCTCGAGACGAGATCCCAGAGACCGGTCCACAGGCTCGCGGGCTCGATGCGAATGGCCGCGAGGGGCAAGACCTCGTCGCGCACCTGCGTGTCGTAGCGGAAGTCGGTGATGAAGTGGACTTCGCGCGGAGTCACCAGCACGAGCGCGCTCGATCCCGAGAATCCGGTGAGATAGCGGATGTTGGGGAGACTCGTGAGCACGAGCGCATCGATGTGCGCGGCCGCAATCGCTTCTCGGAGCGCGGTGATGCGCTCGGGGCGTCGATCAGACATCGGCAGCGCGAAGCCTCACGAGTCCGCGCAGCGCCAGCTCATAACCGTACGCGCCGAAGCCGCAGATGACGGCGACAGCGGCGTCCGCCAGCGCGGAGCGGCGCCGCTCCGGCTCGCGGGCGTAGATGTTGGTGAGATGGACTTCGACGAATGGGATCCTGATTCCCGCAAGCGCGTCATGAATCGCGAGACTCGTGTGGCTGTATGCTCCCGCGTTCACGAGCGCCGCGTCCGCGCGTCCGCGCAGCCCGTGAATCGCGTCCACGATTTCGCCCTCTCCATTGTGCTGTGCGAAGAGCAGCTCCACGCCGAGCTCCTTGCCGATGCTCGTGAGGTGCGACTCGATCTCGGCGAGTGTTTCCGTTCCGTAAAGAGCGGGCTCACGGGTGCCGAGCAGATTGAGATTGGGTCCGTTGATGACAGCGACTCTCACTCGCCGGTGAGTCCATCGAGCCAGGCGCGGAAGCGGGCCACGTCCTCTTCCGACTCCTGCGAGTGCGGCAAGCGCTGATTCATGCGGGGTGTGGGAGTCGAGGATGGTGGCGGCGGGTTGGACCCGCGGGCCGAACCGCTGAAGGCGCCGGCAAGCGCGGCTGCGGCGCGGCTGTCAGCGGCGCTGACCGATGCGCCGGCGAAGACCGCATCCAGCGCGACTGAGGGCGGTGCGGCAGCGAGCGGCGCGCTTTCTGGCTGCTCAACACTCGGCGCGTGGTCCATCGCGACTGGCGTGCGTCGCGGCGGCCGCCGTCGCCCAAGAGTGGCAAAGAATTCC
>CABEAH010000198.1_pt1 | contig 10057 bp, 6 predicted proteins | sample 3132331 | NCBI WGS metagenome assembly CABEAH01 (sample SAMEA5534343, study PRJEB31848) | metagenome | biome: tundra; feature: field; material: soil | place: USA | collected 2013-05 | depth 0.45 m | reverse complement strand
GTAACAGTTGCGAGGGCAAGACACGTTCCGCCGGCGGAGCACTGCTCAATCTCTGTGGCACCTACAGCTTCAGCCATGCATACTTGAGTAGTGGAAGAGAAACCGGCGCGCAACCTCGAGCAGCACCATCTGAAAGTCCAGAAAACCGCGCGCTACGCGGTGATGGGTTCGTTCGGTGCCGCGCTGGCCGAGGTATGGGTCGTCTGCCACGGCCATGGACAGCTCGCTACGCGATTTCTTTCCCACTTCGCCCCGCTCGACCGGGAAGATCGGCTCATCGTGGCACCGGAGGCGCTATCGCGCTACTACCTTGCTTCGCCGAACACCGTGCACGGGCGTGGCAGTCCCGTTGGCGCAACGTGGATGACGAGCGAAGACCGTGAGGCCGAGATCGCGGATTATGTCGCATACCTCGATCTGCTTCACGAGGAGATCTTTACCCGGGTGAAGCGTGACAGAGTGAAGCTGCACGTCCTCGGCTTCTCGCAGGGCGCGGCGACGGTCTCGCGCTGGGTCGCAGCGGGGAATGTCAAGGCTGACCGCGTCATCATCTGGGGCGGACTGTTGCCGCCGGAGCTGCAGGCGGGGGAGATGCGGGCGCTGGCCGCGCGGGCTCCTCTCACGATGGTCGTCGGCAGGTCAGATGAATACGCCACTCGGGACGTCGTCGCGGCGCAGGAGGCCAGACTCACGGCAGCCGGAGTAGCGTACGAGACAATCTGGTTCGACGGCGGTCACGACATTGTCGAATCGGGGCTGCGCCAGCTTGCGAGCGCGGAGTCGCGCTAGGTCATGCGCGGCTTGCCGATGCGTTTTCCGAATGCCGACTGGAGGATGTCGATCACCGTGCTGGTGATGGTCGCTCTCCTGGTTCCGACGATCGTGCTTCCCGGATTCTATTTTCCCTATGTAGTTCCACGAAACATTTTCTTCCGTGTCGTGGTCGAGCTTGGAGTGGGGGTGGTCGCTCTCTGGCTCGGGTTTACCGGCAAGCGCCTCGCTCTCAGGCGAGAGCCCATCTTCTGGGCGCTCGTAGCCTTTGTGGCGGCCGCCACGGTGTCCGCGCTCTTTTCGCCGGCGCGCAATCACAGCCTCTTCGGAGATTTCGAGCGGATGGGCGGAGCGTGGGCGTGGCTGCACCTCCTGCTCTTCTTTCTTCTTCTCCGTACACTGCGCGACGAGGAATTGCCGTGGGTCCTCAACACCGCGCTCGCTGTCAGTCTGTTCGTCGCAGTCAATGGAATCGTCGAGCACTATAGGCTCGCCCGCCTCAACCCTTTAAATGATCCACTCGTGGCGAGTGTCTCCTCTACCGTCGGCAACTCCGGGCTGCTCGCCGCTTACCTGTTGTTCGGGGTCGCGCTCGCGCTCTACCTGTCGTTCGTGACGAGGTATCGGTGGCTCTATCTGGCCGCAGCCGCGATCGAGCTGACCGGCCTGGTCTTCGCGGAAAATCGCAGCACCGTGATCGGGCTCGTGCTTGGAAGTCTCGTTGCGGCGCTGATCTTCTTCGCGTCGAGCAGGAATAACGCACGACGGTGGATAGTGCCTGCTGTGGCAGGCGGGTTTGCTGGCCTGGTCGTCATGATTTCGCTGGCCATCAGGATTTTTCCATCGAATGCGATCGTGGTTTCCTTGCCGACGGTGTTTCATCGAATCGCGTCGACCGACCCCGCAACATCGGACGGGTCACGCATCCTTCAGTGGCACGCCGCATTGAGCGGGTTCCAGGATCGGCCGTTGCTCGGATACGGCCTGGAGAATCACGGACTGGTCTGGAGCGCTCACTTCGATCCGGGGATTTACGCGATCGATACTGACATTTACGATCGTACGCACAATCAATTTCTGGAGATTCTGGCGACCACCGGGCTGGTGGGCACGTTCGCTTTTCTGGCGATATGGCTCGCGATTGCATACGCGCTGTACCGGGGGTATCGCAGCGGCCATCTGTCGGCACCCGCGGTTGCGATGCTCGCCGGACTGCAGGTCGCTTACGCGACCTATCTCTTCTTCTGGTTCGTCGACCTCAATTCGACGATGCTCTGGATTCTATTTGCGGCGGTGATTGCCGCTCGAGCCCATCCGGGATCGGTGGTTCAGAGATCTCTAGGCGCGAAAGACAAGGGCGCCCTTGCACCTACATTGTCGATGGCGGTTGTTGGGGCGATCGTTTTTTCTTTCTACGTCCACGGCTATGCCCCGCTCGTAGTGAGCAGAGCGCTGGCGGAGATTGAATCCCCGCGGGGAAGTGTCGCGAACACGCTCCAGGAAATTGAAGCTGTCTCCGAGTCGCCGGCGCCACAGACGACCCACACACCGCTGGTCATCGGGCGATACATCGGCTCGTTGAGCCCGAGGTTCGCCGAAATGCGCGCGGATTCCGTGAATCGGCGGATGCTCGACCGTGCGTTTCAGACTTCACTCACCTCGTTTGCCGCGGAGATTCATCGGGATACGCTGAACGACCGCCTCTACACGCACCAGGCGAGTCTGCTGATGGAGGCGGAGTTGTTCTACGCGTCACCGTCGTATCTGACTCAGGCGATTGGTGCGCTGAAGAAGGCGATCGATCTGAGTCCGCGCCGGATTCAACAGCGTTTGCTTCTCGCGAACGCGGACGTGCGCGATGGCGAGGACGAGCGCGCCCGGATGGTGCTGGCGGATGCGATCAAGGTGGACCCGGGACTGGGTGAGCCGCGCTACCTCCTGGCGCGCCTTTACCTGAAGGCGAACGAGGGCGATTCCGCTCTGGCAATGCTCCAACGCTCGCTGGATCTCGGATATGTGGGCGCGCCGGATTCGTATCTCGCGATGGGGAAGCGACTGGAGTTTGCCAACCGTCGCGGCGAGGCGGCAGCTCTTTACTCCGAGTATCTCGAGGCGAAGTACACCGAAGCTGTCTGGGACCCGTCGGGCGACATCGAAAGGTCGATTCCCATGGCCGATATCGCGCTGGCCGCGCATCTGCCCTTGCTCTATGCGCGGGCAAGCGAGAACGAGCTCGCGATCAAGTCGGCGGCGGCGCTATCGATTTTCGACCCGTCGCGAACGCATGTAGTGGATCGCTTCGTTGCCGATGTCGGAGCGCGCCGCCGGAAGCGGTGGTCGGGGAAAACGTCCCTTCTTCCCTGCGAGAGGGTGCGCTCGCCTCAATCTTCCGATACGACGGCGCTCAACCCCTGTCGCGTGTTTGCCGGCAAGGGATGAAACCAGTTGCCCGTTACCCGTGACCCGTGACCCGTGACCCGTGACCCGTGACCCGAGCGTATTGCAATCGGGAAACGGGTAACGGGAAACAGGAAGCGGAAAGCAGAGAGCAAGCTTGAATCAACCTTCACGCCGTGCTCGCGACTGGCTGCCTCACGGCAGCGCGATGGATTCTGAGCGCCGCGATCCGACGACCGTCCATCGCCACGACTTCCATCTCCCCGCCCGGGATCGGAATCCGGTCTCCCATCCGGGGAAGCCGGCCGAGCTTGCCGAACGCATAACCACCGAGCGTAGTCCAGTCTCCCTCGGGAATCTGCACGCGGTAGTCCGATCGCACGTCGATCAGTGAGAGAGAGCCCGCGAGCTCGAGGACGCCGTCCGTCTCGACGGACTCTCGTGACGCGAAATCGTACTCATCGGCGATCTCCCCGACGACTTCCTCCACCAGATCTTCCATCGTTACGATGCCCGCGGTGCCGCCGTATTCGTCGAGTACGATTGCCATGTGTGCGCGAGTTTTCCGGAGATCGTCGAGCACTCGTTCAGCCGGGCGACTGTCTGGTACGTACATTGGCTCGCGGACGAAGTCAGCCAGCGAGAAGGGCGCGTCGCCGGAGTGTAGCCACAGGTCTTTCGCGAGGAACACTCCTACGACATCGTCGAGTGATTCGCGATAGACTGGGTAACGCGAGTATCGCTCGCTTCGAATAATCGTCCACACCTCTTCTTCGCTCGCCTCGATGTCCAGGGCAACCACTTCGGTACGGGGGCGCATGACATCGTGCGCCTTTTTCTCGTGAAAGTCGAGCACTCCCGCGAGCATGGCCCGATCGGATTCATCGAGGGTTCCCTTCGCGTGTGCCTGCATCACGAGAAAGCGAAATTCCTCGGGTGTGTGCCCCTCGGTGCCGGTGGCTCTGTCCACGCCCAGCAGCCTGAGGAGCGAGTTTGCCGCCCCGTTGAACACCCAGATGAAGGGCGACATGAATCTGGAGAACACCATGAGCGGGTGAACGATCGCGCGGGCCGTGCGCTCGGGGCTCATTAGCGCGACGGACTTGGGAGCGAGCTCGCCGAGGACTATGTGGAAGAAGGTCAGCAGGAAAAACGCGACCGGAACCGCCGCGACATGGTCAACTGTTGGCGAAGGGTTGAGTCCGATCGTCCTGAAGAGGGAATCGAAGATGTGAGCCAGCGCTGGCTCGCCGATCCAACCGAGGCCGAGCGAGGCGATCGTGATGCCAAGCTGGGTAGAGGCGATGTAGCGATCCAGATGCTGGAGCGCCGACTGGACGGTTCGCGCGGTGCGGTCACCGCGGGCAACCATCGCGGCGATCTTGCTGCGCCTGGCGGAGACGAGGGAGAACTCGGCGGCTACAAAAAAAGCGTTGAGCCCAACGAGGCCGAGTATCGCGACAAGACTGCTCGCCGCCGCGCCAATAGACGGAGGGTCGGCGGCTTCCCCCACAATCAGTTCCAGAACCATATGTGCATAATCTATATAGTAGTGGACACCCGGGACCCCGGCGGAGCATATAATTGGGTTCTTTGCGGATTGCGGTGCTTGAGGAAGCGCGGCTCGGCGGCCAAGAGCGTTTTATTCAGCTCTCAGCTGTCTGCTCTCTGCTCTCTGCTCTCTGCTCTCTGCTCTCTGCTCTCAGCTTTCCGTTGCCCGTTGCCCGTTGCCCGATTGCCCGATTGCCAGCAACGCGCTTCACGGGTCACGGGTCACGGGTCACGGGTCACGGGTCACGGGTAACGGGTCACGGGTCACGGGAAACTGGTAACTGGCAACTGGTAACTGGACCGCCGCACCCACAATCCACGAAGAGCCCTATAATTGATCCCAGTGTCCTTTACCCGCAATTCGAATTCCCTGTTGCCAGTGGTTCCTGACAACCCGAGCGTGTCCCGGGCCGGTCTTACCCTCTTGACCTCGGCCGGCGGCCGGGAGAGGGTGCTTCGGGTTCTCTATTTCGGCCGGTTAACCCTGGCGACGGGAATATTTGTCGCCGCTCTCATGGTCTGGCGAGCCGCAGACAGCTCCGCGACTCTGGTGGCGACGCTCGCCTTTGTCTCGGCGCTGCTGTTCACGGCCGCGTCGATGTTCTACAGTGAGGGCCGCGACGCCACTCCGGGCGACACGTTTTTCTACCTGCAGACGCTCTTCGACCTGCTACTGGTGACCGCGGTCGTGCATCTCACGCAGGCCGGGACCCCGTCGCAGCTCGCGCCCCTGTACATCCTCGTGATAGCCGTGAGCGCGCTTCTTCTTCCCCCTTCGGGCGTGCTCCTGATCGCCGCGCTCGGCGACGTGCTCTACTTTGCGGTTTCCATCGTCGGCCAGGTGACGGAGTTCGACCTGGCGCTGTTCGTACAACTGGGAATCTTCGGCGCGGTGGCGCTCGGCTCCGGGTACATAGGCGCACGTCTGCGGCAGGCAAATGCCGGACGCGAGGAGATGGCCGCGGAGCTCGCGGCGTTCAGGTTGCGCGAAGCTGATATCGAGCGGTTGCACACGCGCGCGGAGAGGCTCGAAGCTGTCGCGGAGCTGAGCGCATCCCTCGCGCACGAAATAAGAAATCCTCTTGCATCCATACGGAGCGCAGCCGAGCTGCTGGCGAGAGTACCGGCGGCTGACGACGACACACGGACACTTACGGAGCTCGTCACGCGCGAGTCGGACCGGTTGTCGCGGCTGCTGTCAGAATTTCTCGATTTCGCGCGGGCGGGTGTCACGAGTGTGCAGCGCCTGGATCTGGTGGACATCGCCCGTCACGCGGCAAAACTCGTCGCAGCGCACCCCGACAAACCCGACAACGTAACCATCCGCGAGCTGTTTCCTTCGACACCGCTGATCGTCGTTGGCGATGATGACCTGCTTCATCGTGCGATCTTCAATCTCCTCCTCAACGCGGTGCAGGCATCTCCTCCAGGTGGCCAGGTACGGCTCGAGGCAGCGGAGCTTGCTCCGCACCAGCTCCCTCCGCAGGCAGCGCGTTTTACGCGCGGCGCGGTGATGCTGCAGGTGAGCGACCAGGGGCAGGGCATACCCGCTGACGTTCGGGAGCGACTCTTCGAGCCGTTCGTCACTTCCAGGACCGGTGGAAGCGGTCTCGGACTCTCGATCGTACATCGCGCAGTAGAGGCTCATCACGGATTCATCCTCCTCGATGACGAACACAAGGGGACGAAATTCACGGTGATTCTTCCAAAGCTCGGCAGCGAGGGGTTGAGGCTCCCGCCGAAATCTTCCCCGAAGAGCGAGCTGTGACCGCGACCGCGACCGCCGCTCCCAGCGTGCTCGTCATCGATGACGAGATGGGAATTCTCGACACGATCCGCATTCTGCTCAAGCGCGAGGGGTTCACTCCCCACACCGCGCTGGGTGGCAAGAAGGGCCTCGAGCAGATCGCCGAGCTGAAGCCGGAGATCATCATCAGCGATGTGCGGATGCCGGATGTGACGGGACTCGACATACTCGCATCGGTGCGCGCAAACGATCCGGAGGCGGTCGTAATCCTGATGACGGCGCAGGCGAGCCTGCAGTCAGCCATCGGGGCGGTCAACAACGGCGCCTTCTATTACATACAGAAGCCATTCAAGAACGACGAGCTCGTTACGATCGTTCGCCGCGCGGCGGAGCACCGCAACCTCCGCTGGGAGAATCGCAATCTCAAGATCGAGATGAAGCGACGCGACCGCTCCAGCCGGCCGATCGGCGCAAGCAAGCCGTGGATGGAAGCGCTGCACGTCGCGGAGTCGGTAGCGGGGACGGACTCGACGGTGCTCCTCCAGGGTGAGTCCGGAACGGGGAAGGAAGTGGTGGCGCACTACATCCACGATCTGTCCGCCCGCGCGGCGAAGCCATTTCTGTCCATCAACTGCGGCGCGCTACCCGAAAGCCTTCTCGAGAGCGAGCTGTTCGGTCACGTGAAAGGATCGTTCACCGGGGCGTCGCGCGACAAGGAGGGACTGTTCTTCGCCGCCGGCGAGGGAACGTTCTTGCTCGACGAGATCGGCGAGACGACGCCCGCGACACAGGTGAAGCTTCTGCGCGTGCTGCAGCAACGGGAAGTGATACCGGTCGGAGCGACCGAGGCCAGGCCCGTCAACGCCAGAGTCATAGCGGCCACCAACCGCGACCTCGAGGAAGAGATCAAGCGCGGCAACTTCCGCAGCGATCTGTTTTACAGATTGAATGTGATCTCCATCGTCCTTCCGCCGTTGAGAAACAGGCCCACGGACATTCCACTGCTCGCGGAGGCGTTTCTCAAGCGAACGGCTGAGGCTCGCGGTGAGCCGGTGAAAATGCTCGAGCCGGAGACGCTCGATGCGATGAAGCGCTATTCGTGGCCCGGGAATGTCAGGGAGCTAGAGAACGCTCTGGAGCGCGCGGCGATTCTGGCGAAGAGCGACTCCATTGCCCTCTCCGCGCTTCCCGAGAGAGTGGTGGAGCCGAAATCGGACCCGCTCGTGAGCGACGCATCGCAGTCGAACCCCACACTCGACACTATCGAGCGCGCTTACATTTTGTGGGTGCTCGAGAACGAAAGCGGCAACAAGGTGCGCACCGCGGAAGTTCTTGGCATCGATGCTTCTACCCTTTACAGAAAACTTTCACGCTACGGCCTCGACAAGTAGGAAACCTTGCTGACTCCCGTAACTCCGCTCAAGAAGGCAGAGATGCTCGTCTCTGTCCTGATGCCCGTTTACAACGAGGTGGATACGATCGCCGAGATAGTCGAGCGCGTTCGGGCCACTCCGTACTCGACCGAAATCGTTTGCGTAGACGACCGCTCTACTGACGGTACGCGCGACATCCTCGCGCGCCTGCTCGGTGAAGGGAAGATCCAGCAGGCGATCTACCAGGAGCGCAACCGTGGGAAGGGTGCCGCGGTTCGAGCGGCGATCGCGGCGAGCCATGGCGACATAGTGATCGTTCAGGACGCCGATCTGGAGTACGATCCGTCTGACTGGCCCGCGCTCTTCGAGCCGCTCGTTCAGGGGCGCGCGGACGCCGTGTTCGGATCCCGCTTTCTCGGCGGCACACACCGCGTGTTGTACTACTGGCACTCCGTCGGGAACGGTTTACTGACGACCCTCAGCAACATGTTCAGCAACCTGAACCTCACCGACATGGAGTGCTGCTACAAGGCGGTTCGAGGAGATCTCGCGCGCTCGCTCCCGCTGCGCTCCGAGCGGTTCGGTTTCGAGCCGGAAATCACAGCACGGCTCTCCAGGGCAAATGCGCGAATCTTCGAGGTGCCGGTGAGTTATTCCGGTAGAACGTATCTGGAAGGCAAGAAGATCACGTGGAGAGATGGTGCTGCCGCTCTCGTGCACATCCTGAGGTATAACCTCCTCTCTTGATTGAAATTCGCCGGCGGGCCGTCGCCTGGATGTCCGTTGCCTGGATATCCGTCGTCGCTCTGGCGTTGGTCTCATCGATAACGAGCCTGACCAACAAGTATGCGTTCGACGATGTGTCCATCATCCTCCACAACGACCGCATTCACTCGCTGGCTGGCTGGTGGCACCTCTGGACGCAGCCGTATTGGCCCGACCAGATAGGAGCGGGACTGTACCGGCCCATCACTGTATTGAGCTCCTCACTCCAGTGGGTGGCCGGCAACGGCAATCCGATGGTCTTCCACGCGGTAAGCGTGGTGCTCTACACGCTGGTATGTGTGGCTTTTTTCTGGCTGGCGCTGGAGCTCCTCGCCCCGGGTTTCGCATGGATGGCCGCCGCTCTGTTCGCCGTGCATCCTCTGCACGTCGAAGCTGTCGCCAATGTCGTCGGCCAGGCGGAGCTGTGGGCGGCGCTGTTCATGATCCTTGCCGTGGTTGTATTCATCCGCGCGCGGCGCCACGGTCCGATTTCCGTGCGGACGATTATCGCACTGGCAATTCTGTACGGATTGGCCTGCCTCACCAAGGAGCACGGAATCGTGCTGCCCCTCCTCCTTGGTGCCGCGGAGCTGACGCTGGATCGCAGCGGACGCCTGCTTAGGGAGCGGATCACGGAGCTGAGACCGCTGTTCCTTACCCTCTTGCTCGTTGGCGTCGGGTTTCTGTGGGTGCGCTCGGCAGTGGTGGCCGGGCGGGGCGAGATGGTGAGCATCCTCTTCGAAAAGGAATCATTCCACATCAGGGCGCTGACGATGCTCCGCGTGCTACTGGAGTGGGTGAGGCTCTTCTTCTGGCCGGCGCATCTCTCAGCCGACTATTCGCCGCGCCACATCGACATCGTTACTGGCCCCACGCCCGAGATGCTGGCTAGTGTTGTCATCCTGCTCGGAGTTGCGGCGCTGGCGTGGACGTCCCGCCGGGCGGTACCGGTGCTGACCTTCGCCATTACCTGGGTCGTCGTCGGTTTGCTCATTCCAAGCAATCTCATCCTGCCCACGGGATTCGTTCTCGCTGAACGCACCCTCTTCCTGGCCAGTGTGGGAGTTCCACTGGGGGTCGCTGCTGCCGTTCAGAGAGTCTATTCCAGAGCGGAGCTTTCGACCCGTGGCAGGGCGGTCGCGGCTACAGCGCTTGCGGTTCTCCTGGTTCTGGGCGGCGCGCGCAGTGCATCCAGGCAGCGCGTATGGCACGACAACAATGTGCTCTTCGCTCAGACTATCCTGGATGCTCCGAGCAGTTATCGGGCACATCTGGCGTACGCTGTCGCGCTGAAATCGCAGAAGCGCGATCGGGAGGCTCTCGACGAGCTTCGTCTCGCCCGCCTGATCTACCCCGACGACGCCAACCTTCTCGAGTACACGGGGGTAGAATACAGCAAGATGAACCGCTGTCCACTGGCTATTCCACTCTTTCGCCGCGCCCTTGCCCTGGA
>CABEAH010000195.1_pt1 | contig 10153 bp, 11 predicted proteins | sample 3132331 | NCBI WGS metagenome assembly CABEAH01 (sample SAMEA5534343, study PRJEB31848) | metagenome | biome: tundra; feature: field; material: soil | place: USA | collected 2013-05 | depth 0.45 m | reverse complement strand
CACAACATCATCAATACCGGCAGTGTTCCACTGAAGCTCTATACGCTCTATGCGCCGCCGAATCATCGGGACGGCGTTGTCCACCATACCCGCGCCGACGCGGAGGCTGACAACGAACACTTCGACGGCAAAACGACGGAATAGAAGGTCGACTGGGCGCCGGGCTGATCTCCGCCGGAGCGCGTCGCGGTCAATCTCGCCGCGCCATCACACCATCGCCGCCGATCCCACTTCCGGGTGCGCGCGCATGAAGCTCACGAGCCGGTCCGAGTAGTCGCGGAACGGCGGGCAGGCGATGCCACTCCCAGCCAGATCCGCCCGTGCGTGTGACGTCGCGTAGTGCTGCCGGGTCGGGAAGTGAATCCGGCGATTCTGGGCACTGAGGCGAGAATTGTATCGAGGTGACCGCGATTCACCCGGCGGTCTCAACCGATCAATGCATCATCTTGGCGATGGTTTGGCATCTTGATTACCTGCCAGGAGGTGAGGAGTGCGTGTTCAGAGGAATCATGGGAGACGCCTCAGTGCTGCTGAGCGGTTGGAGATCCAGCGCCGTGTTGGAAGCGGGGCGACCCACGCGGCGGTCGCAGTGGCGGTGGGATGTTCGACGAAGTCGGTGCAGCGCTTACTCATCCGTACTGGTGGTCTCGTACCCCGGCGTGAGGACCGCTCACTGCTACACCTTTCACTGGCCGAGCGCGAAGAGATATCGCGGGCATTGCGCTCCGGGGATTCGAGGCGCGCAATTGCTCGCCGTCTTGGACGTTCACCCTCGAGCGTCTCGCGCGAGGTAATGGCGAACGGTGGGCACGAGCCGATATCGTGCATGGAGGGCAGAGCAGAACTCATTCGGAAGGCACACCGGCCGAAAGTAGCCAAGCTTGTCCGCTACCCCAGACTTCGGGCTGAGGTCGAGCGGCTCCTTGCCGAGTGCTGGTCACCCGAGCAGATCGCAAATCGCCTGGCGAAGAGGTTGTTCAGCAAGCTCGTCTCGTCGTGGGGCGGTGTGGCTGGCGCGGCGTGCGAGGCGCTCGGTTCGTGCGCCCTACACGCTATGCGCAAGGGCGCGCGACGGCAGCAACCGTAGCCGATGCCGCGGTCAGTGACGAGAGAGACCGATCGTCAGGCCGATCGCACCGCCGACGATCGCGCCGCCGATCGCGACGAGCGCCACGGCAGGACCGTCGGCGATCGACCGGTCGGCGGGCGCCTTGTTCTGGTTGTACGCATACGTCGCCAGCGCCCCAACGCCCGCTCCGACAAAGGCGCCGACGAACGTCGTGCACAGGGTGCCGCAGCGTCGAGCGCTGTCGGCCGCGAGGTCGGTGCGTCGCAGCGCGCGCGATTCGGTGGCGATGAACGCCGGCACAGTGGCCTGGCGCACGCCGACCGCGGCTGCCGTCGCGCGTTGCGCGGCGAGCGGGAGGGAGGCGACCGCCGTGAAGCCGACGACGATCGAGAGACGGCACAGCGATCGGATGCATGGCATGGTCCAATGATACCTGCCGCGGATCGCGGCGTACAGGTGCGCTCCGCTAGGATCGGGCCCCGCTCACCGGATCCAGGCGACGACCGACGCCGACTTCCTCGGCGACGGCATCGCGCGGGTCGCGGCCCGCACCGTCACCGCCGCGATCCGTGCGGGGGCGGAGAGAAAGGGCCAGGACGGGTAAAGCAACAGAACGAGTTGTCAGTTTCCGGCTTTTCAAGTTGACAGCTGGAAGCTTCACAACGTCGGGACGTCTCCAAGTACTATCGGCATAGTTGACACCACGCGTGGCGTTGCTTAGTCTACTATCCAGATAGTAGCGAGGCGGAAATGGACGAACTTGTGCTCGGCAACCGCGAGCTGGACGTAATGCGGGTGCTTTGGGAGTTGGGCTCTGGCACCGTCGCCGATGTACGCGAGCGACTTCCGGTCAACCTCGCGTACACTACGGTGCTGACGATCCTTCGCAACCTCGAGGAGAAGTCGTACGTCTCTCGCGTGGCCGAAGGGAGGGCGCACCGTTACTCGCCGCGCGTCGGCCGTCTAGCCGCACGCCGATCAGCGATTGCCCGGGTGGTCGACACCCTGTTTCACGGTGCGCCGGAGGAACTCATTGCGCACATGGTCGAAGACCGGACGCTGACGGCGCGCGACCTTCGAAGGCTGCGCGCCATGATCGGCTCCCCCGAGCGCACCACGAGGAAGCGGTGATCGCCGCCTGGATGTTGTTCTCGCTTGTGACCGGGTGCGCCCTGACCGCGGCAGCAGCCGCTGCCGATCGTCTCGCCTATCTCTCACGGCGGCCTCAGCGTTTCATCTGGCTCACAGCACTGGTTGCCACGGCTTGCTGGCCGGTTATTTCGCTTATTCGGACGGCTCTCGCTCCTTTGCGCGACTCGCCAATGGGCGACCCAACTTCACTCTTGGGGGGAGTGCATCGCCTGAGCTCCTTCGCCGTCACCACACCGATGAGGGAGATCGCTCCGCATTGGAACTTGGCCCTCCTTGTCGCGTGGGCGCTTCTTAGCTCGGTGCTCATGGCGCGACTCGCGGTCGCTATCTGGTACATTCGCCGGCGCCAGGCTACCTGGCGGACAACAGAGATCGACGGGATGGGTGTCCATCTCGCCCCCGATGCCGGACCGGCAGTGGTCGGCTTACACCCGATGCATGTGGTGCTACCAGAATGGGTCCTCGAAATGGAGCACCCACTCCGCTCGCTGGTGCTGCGCCACGAAGCAGAGCATCGGGCCGCCGGGGATCCGTATCTGCTACTCGTTGCGACGCTAGTGACGGCGCTGATCCCGTGGAATGTCGCGCTCTGGCTGCAGGCGCGCCGACTGCGGCTTGTCATCGAGGTCGACTGCGACGCCCGTGTGCTCCGCGCGCATCCCCGTCGACGCCAGTACGCCCTCTTGCTCCTCACGATTGCCCAACGCCGAGCGGGTACAGCGCACCGGCTTGCTCCGGGTCTCTCGGAGCCGACTTCCAACCTTGAACGGAGAATCATCGCCATGCGCACGACTCCAACGCGGTCTCTCTTTCGTGTTGCGTGCTTCAGCGTCACTGCCGCAACAGCCTTTGCCCTCGCTTGCGCGGTGGACACGCCCGAATCGTCCGATCGCTTAAACGCGGCCGCACCCACGTTCTTCGAGTTTCAGGTGGACAAACCGGTCGTCTTGCGCGAGAGCGTCCCTCCCCGGTATCCTGCCGCGCTCAAGAGCGCCGGCATCGGCGGCGACGTGTGGGCGCAATACGTAGTGGATGAAACCGGCCGCATTGACATGCGGACGTTCAAGGTGCTCAAGTCTCCGGACCCGCAGTTCACCGCTGCCGTCAAAGCGGCGCTGCCGACTTGGCGACTCGACCCGGCTATCAGGCACGGGAAAAAGGTCAAACAACTCGTCCAGCAATCATTTGTATTTAGATTTCCGCCGGATGCCTAGCGTACGTTGCGGCTGACAAGCACTTTCGGATGCGGCTTCGTCGCAATGGGGGGTAGTTTGCTTGCAACTGAACCACAGCAGCAATCTCACAACAGTACATCGAGATGAACTACCATCGCAGTAGCGTTTGGCTGGCACCGCTTACCAGGCGGATTCAGCGAGGGACCTGTTGTTCGATGAGCGGCGGAGTGTTGCGGTGATCGGCGAAGGCGATCAGGCACCTGGTTTCTCGCTCCAGGCCGACGACGGAACTATCGTGACTCTCGATTCCCTCACGGGGAAAAACGTCGTCCTCTTCTTCTATCCCAAGGACAATACATCCGGGTGAACGAAGGAGGCGTGCGATTTTCGCGACGCCTTTCCCCGGTTCGGGGAGATTGATGCGGTGGTCATGGGGGTGAGTCCAGACGGCCTCGAGTCACACCGCAAATTCAAGCAGAAACACACGCTTCCGTACCGGCTCCTGGTGGACGAGGATCACGGTCTCGCCAACGCATTCGGAATCTGGAAGCAGAAATCCCTGTATGGACGCAAGTACATGGGACTCGAGCGTACGACAGTGATCATCGACCGCAGCGGGCGGGTCGCGCGAATCTTTCCCAGAGTCCAGATTCCTGGACACGTTCAGGAAGTGGAAAGAGCGGTGCGCGAGCTAGGATGATTCGGAGTATCGGCCACAACCGACCCTGGAGGCGAGTGTGCTTGGAACTGCCGACGTCGTGGCCTTTGTGCCGACGCGCAACCCCGAGAGAGCGCGCGCGTTTTACGAGCGCGTGCTGGGTCTGGAATTCGTAAGTGAGGATCCGTTCGCGCTCGTGTTCAACGCGAACGGCGTGACTGTGCGCGTGGCAGATGTTTCCACCGTCCGGGATTTCAAGCCGGCGTCGTTTACGATTCTCGGCTGGCATGTGCCGAGTGCGGAGGCTACGGTGCGTGATCTGCAAGCGAAGGGAGTCGCGTTCGAGCGATTCCCGGGGATGCAACAGAGCAAGGCGGGCATCTGGACCTCTCCTAGCGGCGCGCAGGTGGCGTGGTTCAAAGATCCAGACGGAAACGTCCTATCGGTAACAGAGCCTTGAAGCCGGCAACTGAGCTTCGGCGTTAGTCAGCGGGAGCTAGCTATGCTGAAGCGGGTGGGCTGGGCCTTGCGACAGGCCCGAGCGGGCATCCTCATCATCGGGGCGATCTACGCCGTAAGCCTCGCCGTCGGCATCCTCATGGCGCATACCGGTAATCGGTTCGCCCTCTCCTACCGTGACTCACTCGTCGCGCGGGCGCACCGCGCAGATCCCGCCGCCCGTGCAAATGATGCCGGCGCACACGGAGTTGCGGCGGCCTTCGACTTCTCACGCAATCTTGGACTTGCTGCCATACCCGAAACGATCGGCGGCCTGACGCTCGTCTTGCCCGTCGGTCTTGCCGCATATCGCGGCTGGGTTGGGGGCATCGTCTCCGTCGATCGCCGGCACCAGAGTCGGCTGCGCCAGGCCCGATCGGCCATGTATTATCTGGTCGCCCTGGCGCTCCAACTGGCCGCATTCACGCTGGCAGGAGGAGGGGGTTTGCATTTGGGCTGGGCCTATTTCCGTCACCGCGGCCCCTTTGTGGGCCCCCGCTGGTTCCGATTGCCGCGCCCCGCACTGCTCGATGTGGCCTGGCTCTACACGCTAATTGTCCCACTTTTTGCAATCGGCTCGTGGTGGGAGTTCGTCGGACCCGCTTCCTAACCCGTCGTTAGGTAGACAACGGAGAACCATGCGTTGATAGTCGTCGAGCTCGAGCGGCGCATGGAGAGATTCGGCATCAACGCCAAGGCGGACGAGGCTCGGTGAGCGTCGCCGACTTTCAGGGAGCGCTTAACCAGCTGATGGACTACTCGTCGAACCTTATCACGAACGAGCTCCGCGCCGCGCTGAGGGACGTCCGCACCAAGTGGCAGCCCAAGAAACGCACGGCCCGAGCCCGCGGCTAGCTACCCCGGCATTGTCTCTTGCCGCAAATCCGACTTGGCCGTACGTTCGCTAGGCTCAGCACTGTGCCGAGCGAAAACCGTCCCTCACCTGAAACGGGGGTTCCATGCTTACGCTGCAACGTTTCACCAGCATCGCGGTGTGTCTCTGCGCTGCTGTCCTCGCCGGATGCGCCAAGAAGGACAACGCCGCTGTCGATACGACAAGCGCGATTGCGTCCTCGACCGCAACCATCACTGCTCCCGCGCCCGTGAACCTGGCCGATGTCGCCGGCAAGTGGAACATGCGCTCCGTCCCGACGACGGGCGATACCACCGCAGCGACATACGTGCTCACCGCGACATCGAACACATCGGGGTGGACCATCACGTTCCCAGGACGCAAGCCGATAGCTGCGAGAGTGAGCGTCGACGGCGACAGCATCATGATCGACGCGGGACCGTATCCAAGCGTGCTGCGCAAGGGAGTTCAGGTCACGACCAACGGTGTGGCGCGCCTTCAGGGCGGCAGCCTCGTCGGCGACAACATCGCGCACTACACGGTGAAGACGGCGGATTCAGTGCTAACGCTCAGCACCACCGGAACGCGCGCGCAGTAGAGGAATCAGGCCGCGCGTGCGGGAGCTCAGCAGGATCGAGCGGCTGAGGTAACGGCGGGCTGATTACGTCGCCAACTACGTAGCTTTACGTACAGCGCCACGCCTCCACGCGGCGCATTGTTAGATCAGCAAGGCCAACGCTCGCGCCGAATCAGAGCGCGGCGTTGGCTTCACTGGTCTCACGGAGGCCGTCATGACCGCACCCATCTGGCTTCAACGATACGACGAGGGTGTCCCCACTACGCTCGAGCCCTACCCCGAGCGGACCTTGCTGGACTACCTGTCGGAAGCAGCACGCAACTGGCCCGATCGGCCGGCTCTGCTATTTAAAGGGTCCAGGATCAGCTACCGCCAGCTCGAGGAAGCGAGCGATTCGCTCGCTACGGCGCTGGTCGCAATTGGGGTGAAGCGCGGCGACAGGGTCGCGCTGTGCCTGCCTAACTGTCCGCAATTCATGATCGCGGAGTTCGCCGCGTGGAAGGCTGGAGCGATCGCGTCTCCGTTCAATCCGACTTACACCGACCGGGAGATGGGAGAAGCGCTGCGCGCCACCGGCGCTGAGACTCTCGTCGTGCTGAATCGATTCTACGACAGAGTGAAAGCGATTCAATCGACCACATCGCTGAAGCGCATCGTCACCACGAACATCAAGGAATACCTTCCGCCGCTCCTTCGCATCGCCTACACGTTTCTCAAGGAAAAGAAGGAGGGTGACCGGATCGCACTGCGTAAGGGTGATCATCGGTTCACCGATTTGGTGCGGCGCTTCCGCCGAGCCCCCCGCCCTGAGGGACGTGTCTCTCCCGACGATCTGTCGGTCATTCTGATGAGTGGCGGCACGACCGGCACGCCCAAGGGAGTCGCCGGCTCGCATCGCGGAATGGTGGCGGCCGGTCTCCAGCTCCAATCGTGGCTTCGCTCCGCCATGCACGAGTGGACCGACACGATCATGCTCCCTCTGCCGCTCTTTCACACCTACGCCAACACCGGCGTGCAGAGTCTGGCGCTCATCAACCACAATCCTATCTCCCTGATTCCAAACCCTCGCGAGCTCCGTGACGTGTTGAAGGAGATTGTCGAGGTGAGACCCTCGTTCATCTGCACCGTCCCGACGCTGCTAATCGGAATCATGTATCATCCGATGGCGCGCGAGGGAAAGGTCGATTTCAGCTCTATCAAGCTGTGCTTCTCCGGCGCGGCGCCTCTGATGGCGGAAACGAAAAAGAGATTCGAGGAGCTGACCGGCGGCGTGATCGTCGAGGGATACTCTCTCACCGAAGCGCAAATGGCGGTGGTCGCCAATCCCGTGCGCGGCGACAAGAAAATCGGGTCGGTGGGCATGCCGCTGCCCGATGTGCATGTTCGGATCCTCGATGCGGAGGATGGGAAAACGCCGCTGCCGCAAGGTGAGGTCGGGGAGATAGTCCTTCGCGCGCCGCAGCTAATGCAGGGCTACTGGCAGAAGCCGGAGGAGACGAGCGAGATGATCCGCACCAACGAGCGCGGTGAGCGCCTTCTCTACACCGGCGATCTCGGCTATCTCGACGAGGCCGGCTACCTCTTCATCGTCGACCGCATGAAGGATCTCATCAAGACGGCTGGCTTCCAGGTTTGGCCGCGGGAGATCGAGGAAGTGATCTCGACGCATCCGGCCGTCGCTGAGGCGGGCGTCGTCGGCCTGCCGGACAAGATGCGCGGCGAGACGGTGAAAGCGTGGATCGTTCTCCGTCCCGGGCAGACCGCGACCGGCGCGGAGATCAAGGCATTCTGCCGTGAAAAGCTCGCGCCCTACAAAGTTCCGACGAAGTATGAGTTCGTGTCGGAGCTGCCGAAGACGCAGATAGGCAAAGTGCTGCGCCGCGTGCTTCGGCAGCAGGCCGCAGAAACCGAGGAACCAGTCGAGGCGGGGGCTGCACCCTAGCGGCCCCGCTTCGCCCTGTCCCGTAACGGCGTGCAGCGCCACCAGCTCCCGGTCGCCTTGTCCTCGAACATCGCGTTGAAGTGAAGAGTTTCTTCATGACTATTTCGCCGCCCACACGTTGTTCGAGGAATCCGCGTCCACCCAGACCCCTCCCTCCAGCTCGAGCGATTGAATGGCCTTTCTCGTAGCGATGGCCACAGTTGCTAGTTGCTGGTTGGATTCCCAGATGGCGGGCGTCTCGTGAATCGTATCGGTGCTGCCGTCGCCGTATCGCACTCTGAGATCAACCGGAGCGGCCATGCCGCCGATGTTATCGATCACCACTGAATACCCGGTGCGGGTCTTCCTGACGCTTCCTACCGCCAGATCGATGTAGTTGTTGCTGAAATACCAGTTGCGCCAGAACCAGTTCAGATTCTTTCCGCTTACGTCGTTGAACGTGTTGAAGAAATCCCACGGTATCGGATGCTTGCCATGCCAGCGGTCCATGAATTCGTGCAGGCTCTTCCTGAATGACGCATCTCCAAGCAGATCCTTCGCCGCCAGGTAGCCGAGCGCTGCCTTTCCGTAAGCGTTGTTGCCGTAGGCGACACCCTTCAACACGTCCGCCGGCGTGATGATCGGCAGGTCTCCCAGTGGGGACGGATCCCTTATCCAACCGTTCACGCGGAACTGCTGAAAGAAGCTGACCGCCCGTTCCTTGCCCACGTCTTCCTGCCCGATGAGATATTCGAAGGTCGTTGCCCAACCCTCATCCATGAAGCCATAGCGGGTTTCGTTTATCCCCATGTAAAAGGGGAAATACGTGTGGGCGATTTCGTGCTCGGCCACGAACCGGGAGAACGTCGTATCCGCGTAGGTCTGGTCATTCGCCATCATCGGGTACTCCATCCCGGCAAAACCCTGGAAGACTGTCGTCTTCTCATAGGGGTATGGCACGCCCGGCCAATTGTGCGATAGCCAGCCGAGCGCGTGCCGGCCAAACTGCGCCATGTGATGATAATCCGCGGCGCTATCGTTGAAGGCAGCTTGCACGCTGGCGCGTCGATGGGTGACATCGTTGACGACTACGCTGGCGGCATCCCAGTCGTAATGATCGCTGAGGCCGAAGGCCATGTCTGGAACGTTGTCGGCCTTGAAGTGCCAGGTATTCACGGGAGCTTGCAGCGTGACGCTCTTCGCCACCAACTCCTCTTTCGTTGCGACGTGTATGGTCTCGTCCGACGCGAACGATACCTGGAAGCGTCGCAGGTGCTCGGGCTGCAATACCGCCGAGGGATTCAGCAGGGTGCCGGTTCCCCAGACGACATAGTTGGCGGGAACTTTCACCGATATATCGTAATCGTTGAAGTCGCTGTAGAACTCCTGTTGGTCGGTGAAGTCCATCGTGTCCCAGCCGTTGTAGTCGTCATATACCGCGACTCGCGGATAGAAGTAGGCAAGGAAATACGTGGTGGAATCGATCATCCCTTCCCGACCGCTCTGAAGGGAGACGTCGTAGTGCCAGTCGAACGAGAGTCGGACGGAATCACGGGGCGCGAGCGCAGTCGGCAATCGTACCCGCCGCCAGGTGAAGGAGCGTGGCTCGTCCTGCCACGGTGTGGTCTGCCCATTTACCGAAAACGCATCGATGTGCACGCCGGAGGTGAGGTATGCATCGCCCGCACCGCCAGCGCGGGGCGCGCCCGGCTTATGGATGTTGAGAAAGAGCTTGATCACCAGATAGGGCAAGGTGTCGGGGCTGTTATTCCAATAGGTGATCTGCTCCGTGCCAGTAATCTTTCGATCGGGCGGCATCGCGGTCACCGTGATCGAATAGCGTGCGCGATTCTGCCAGTATCTGCTGCCGGGTCGCCCATCGGCTGACCTCGTTCCATGCGCGAATGCCTGTTTCACTGCGCGCGGCATGTACAGTGATTGCGCGGCCGGCTCGGGGAACAATGGAACCCAGAGCAATGCGAGGAGCCATGACTTGGTGGCCAGGGGGCCTGTCCAGTTGAGCAAGTTCGTCATCAGGTGTCGGTCCTCTATCGCGTGCGTACATGCAGCCGTCGGCCATTGCCACTCACTGTAAGGTCGCTGCAAATTCGGGTGGTCGTAAGTCCGCGCCGTCGCGATCCGGATGAACCTTCCGTCATTGTGGCCAGCCCAAGCGAGCATCAACCAGAGCAAATGTCGATAACTCCACTTGATAGTCCACCTCCCCGGGAATTGAAGGGGGCCACCCTC
>CABEAH010000194.1_pt1 | contig 10221 bp, 4 predicted proteins | sample 3132331 | NCBI WGS metagenome assembly CABEAH01 (sample SAMEA5534343, study PRJEB31848) | metagenome | biome: tundra; feature: field; material: soil | place: USA | collected 2013-05 | depth 0.45 m | reverse complement strand
GCCACCCCGATTACGCCCGGCTTTGAGGCATTGGTGTTCAAGGCCTCGCGCGGGATCGAGGACATCTACGAGCTGACCTATATCCGCAAGGATAGGAGCCGGTTCCCGGCGGTGGTTTCGGTGACGGCGCTCCGCGACGCGCAGGACGCCATCATCGGCTATCTGCTGATCGGCACCGACAACACCGCACGCAAGCAGGCGGAAGAGGCGCAGATGAAGCGCGACCAGCACTTCTACACGCGCTCGCTCAGTTGAGCGAGAGGTGCCCGGCGTTTTGAGACAGGCTAAGCGGCCGGGATAAGTGGAAGTCCCCGAACAGGAAACCCTATGAAATCCGCCCGATCTCCCCTCGTGAAAGTTTCAACCAAGGCGCCGACCGGTATCGCCGGTTTCGATGAAATCACCGGCGGAGGTTTGCCACGCGGCCGCACGGACGTCGTGCTCGCCGGCGGAATGAATGGCGGGGCGCTCGTCGAGCGGGTTCGTGCGCAGTGGCCTTCGCTGAGAGTCCTGTTCGCCTCGGGGTACACGAGCGACGTCACGATCCTGCAGGGCCTGGTCGCGCGCGGTGTGGCGCTCGCGCACAAACCGTTCACCGCGGAGTCGCTGGGCGAAAAGGTCCGCGAGGTTCTCGATCGACGCGAGTGAAACCGCGTACAAACAACAAGGAGCAGTCGGTGAAAACCAACCGAAAAACGAACGGCACGGTGGAGATTCTCATTGCCGAGGACAGTCCGACCCAAGCGGCGCAACTGGCGCACCTGCTCGAGCAGCGCGGCTATTCCGTGACGGCCACCGCCAACGGCCGTGAGGCGCTCGCGTTGCTGGAGCGGCGCAGCCCCACCCTGGTGATCAGCGACACCGTGATGCCGGAGCTGGACGGCTACGGTCTGTGCAGAGCGATCAAGGCGAACAAGAAGCTAAAGGACATCCCGGTCATGCTGGTGACCACGCTCTCGGATCCGCAGGACGTGATCCGCGGGCTGGAGTGCGGCGCGGACAATTTCCTGCGCAAGCCGTACGACGAGCGCTACCTGGTGTCGCGCATCGACTACCTGCTGATGAACCTCGAGCTGCGCAAAAACCAGAAGATGCAGATGGGCATGGAGATCGACTTGGGAGGTCAGAAGCACTTCATCAGTTCCGAGCGACAGCAGATACTGGACCTGCTGATCTCGACCTACGAGCAGGCGGTCGACATCAACAGTGAGCTCAAGCAGTGGGAAAAGGAGCTGGCGCATTCAAACAAGGTGCTCAATGCCCTGTACCGCATCGCCGACGGCCTCAATCACGCGGCCAGCGAACGGCAGGTGATGGACATGGCTCTGGAGCGGGCGCTTGAACTGCCCGGCATCCAGGCCGGCTGGATTTCTCTGCGGGAAGGTGAGTCCGGCTTCCGGCTGGCCGCCGCGCGCAACCTGCCGCCGGCACTCGAGGCCGACGGCGCCATGGAGGGCGATTGCACCTGCCGCCGCCGCCTCATCTCCGGCGAACTCGACCACGTAACCAACATCATGGAATGCCAACGCCTCAGCACGGCAAGAGGCGACACGCGCGGACTGCGCTACCACGCCAGCGTCCCGCTGTGGATCGGCGACCGGACACTGGGCGTGATGAATCTCGTCGGGCCGGAAAAGGGACTGTTCAATGAGGACGAACTGAAAATCCTGTACAGCGTGGGCAACCAGGTGGCGGTGGCGCTGGAGCGGGCGCATCTCCATGAACATCTGGAGACGTTGGTACAGGAAAGAACCGCTGAACTCGAAGCGGAGATCGTCGAAAGAAAGCGTATCGAAAAAGAACAGGCGCGGCTGGTGGCGATCATCGAGGCGACACCGGATATGGTCGCCACGGGTGACCCACGTGGTCATGCGCTCTACTACAACCGGGCGGGATCGCGGATGCTCGGGTTCGAGCCGGGGCTGGACGTGTCTACGGTACGCTTTCTTGACACCCATCCGGATTGGGCGGCGAAGTTGGTGGCGGAGACGGGCATTCCCTACGCCATCGCGCACGGAACCTGGAGCGGGGAAACAGCACTTCTCCGGCGCGACGGTCGCGAAATCCCCATTTCTCAAGTGCTCATTGCGCACAAGGCACCCGACGGATCGGTGGAGTACCTGTCCACCATCGCGCGCGACATCACGCTGCACAAGGAGAACGAAAAACGAATCACGCGGCTCAACCGGGTGTACGCGGTCCTGAGCGGCATCAACACGACCATCGTCCGCACCCGGGACCGGCAGGAGCTGTTCGATGAGGCATGCCGAATCGCGGTCGAACTGGGCAAGTTCAGTCTGGCCTGGATCGGCCTGCTCGACGCCAGTGGTCTGGACGTGACACCCGTGGCCAGAGCGGGCGTCGACGAAGGCTACCTCGACAACATGCAGCTGACGGTCCGGAATGACGCGCTTGACCGTTGCGAGCTGGTGGCGCGGGCATTACGGGATAAAACGGCGGTGGTCTGCAACGACATCGACACCGATCCGCAGATGGCCCGCTGGCGCGAGGAAGCGCTGCGGCGCGGCTATCGGTCGGTGGTTGTGTTCCCGCTGCAACTGGAAGACAAGGTGGTGGGGCTGCTGGTGCTCTACGCCTCGGAGGCTGGTTTGTTTGATATGGAGGAGATGAGGCTGCTCACCGAGATTGCCGGAGACATTTCGTTTGCGCTCGATCACATCGAGCAGGAGGGGGAACTGCGCCTCCAAGGCGCCGCCCTGAATGCCGCCGCCAACATCATTGTCATCACTGACCGCACCGGCACGATTGAATGGGTCAACCCGGCCTTCACGGCGCTCACCGGCTATTGCGCTGACGAAGCCATTGGCAAGAACCAGAGCGAACTGTCCAAGTCCGACGTGCACGATCAGTTGTTTTTCCGAGCCCTGTGGGACACCATTCTGGCCGGTCACGTCTGGCACGGCGAAGTGACCAATCGGCGCAAAGATGGCAGTCTGTATTCCGAGGAACAGATCATCACGCCGGTGAAGGGCGCCCATGGCGAGGTCACGCACTTCATTGCGATCGGGCGGGATCTCACGGAACAGAAGCGGCTCGAAGCACAGGTCCGGCAGGCGAACAAAATGGACGCGGTCGGGCAGTTGGCTTCGGGCGTCGCCCACGATTTCAACAATCTGCTGACGGTCATTCTCGGGTTCGCGGATATCATGGCCGCAGATGCCGCCATAGCGAGCGAGCACGGAACGGATCTCGGCGAGATCATCAAGGCGGCCCGGCGTGCCGAGGCTCTCACCAGACAACTGCTCGCGTTCAGTCGTCAGCAAGTGTTGCACGCCGTGCCTCTCGATGTGAACGGGCTGATCACAGAAATGACCGGCATGCTCGTCAGGCTGATTGGCGAGCACATCGAGATCTCGCTGGCTCTGGCACCCAATCTCTCCCTGGCGCTCGCGGATCGCGGCCAACTGGAGCAGGTCGTGATGAACCTCGTGGTCAACGCGAGAGACGCCATGCCCGACGGCGGGAGCGTGACGATTGAAACGGCAGACGTCGAACTCGAGAACTCCTCCTTCCACGCTGAGACGGTGATGCATGGGCGTTATGTGATGCTCGCCATCACCGACACTGGTAGCGGGATGACCAAGGAGACGCAACGGCGCCTGTTTGAGCCGTTCTTCACGACCAAGGAAGCTGGGAAAGGCACCGGCCTTGGCCTGTCGACGACCTACGGCATCATCAAGCAGAGCAAAGGCTACATCTGGGTGTACAGCGAGCCAGGTCGGGGGACTACATTCAAAGTCTACTTGCCATGTTCGAACCGTGAACTCCCCCTGCAGGCTGTCAACTCGGTGGTCACCGCACCTGTCAAGCGCCCGTCGGAGACTGTGCTGCTCACAGAAGACGAGGCCGGCGTGCGTCAACTCGCGAAGCGCATCCTCGAGAATGCCGGCTATCGCGTGTTGGAAGCAGCTAACGGGGACGAAGGCGAGAGATTATTCGCACAACATTCCGGCTCAATCGATTTGCTTGTGACCGACGTGATCATGCCTGGCTGCGGTGGTCCCGAGCTGCTTAGTCGCCTGCACGTTCAATCACCTACGTTGAGGGTGCTGTACATGTCGGGCTACACCGAACAATCCGCCGCGACTCAAACGGGAATCGATCGTGGCATCCCTTTCGTGCAGAAACCATTCACGGCCGCGGAGTTCGTGCGACAGGTGCGCGAAGCGTTGGATCGATAAGGCAGTCACCATCAAGCGAGAAGCCGTCTTACCCAGGCTCCTGCCTCCGGATCAGAGCGCGTTGAGCTCTGCGTTGGCGTCGGAGAGGTAGCCCATCTCGCGTACGACGCTCTGTGCCTGCTGCGTCACCACGGTAAGCCCGCTGGGTTGCGCGTTGAGTCCGCCCGACCTGAATCGAATGAGCTCGAGACGCATGGTACGCAGCAGTTGGCGACAGTTATCCAGCTTCTCCAGGGCTTCAGTTCTCTTGCGCCCAACCTCGGCGAGTGCGCGACGCTGCCGGCGGAGGAAGGCGAGCCGGCGTACGCGCTCCTCGCTGGCGCGGTAGTCGAGAGGGTTCGCCTGTGATTCCAGGGTGGCGATTTCTTTCTCGACCGCTTCAGGCGTCTCGCGGCTGGCTCCCCGCTCGATGTCGGAGAGGAAGAGCGCGAGCTGCTGCACTCGCTTGAAGACTGCGTCAGCGGAGCTTGCGACCTCGGGAACCTGGTCGCGCTCGTCCGGGGGCATGTTGAGCAGCTGTCGGTGGATCTCGCGATGATCGGATTCGGCTTCCCGAATTGCGGATGCATAACGTGAATCATCGAAAGCACCGGGAGCGCCGCGCGGGATCGGGCTCACCGTCGACGGGCCGCCAATCCCCGAATACGGCTGGAAGGGCTGCATCGTCGGCAATGGAGAGATCGGCGTGAACAATCCCTGTCCGCGCGCACGGGCACGGGCGCGAACTTCGGCGCGCTTCTTCTCGTCGAAGAGAGCACGGGCATCGTCGATCGTCTCGGCCGCGACGTCGAAGATGAGTCGGTCCCGCGGCTGTCGGAAAACATCGCGCCAATCGTAGCCGGCGGCCCAGAGCTTCGAGTACTTGAAAGCGAGGGCAACCGTCCAGATGATCGTGACGGCGAGAAAGTCGTTATTCGAGAAGAGAGAGATCGGGACGAGGATCGCGTTGACGGCGAGATAGGGCGCCAGCTTGCGACGGAATGCGACCACCATGGGCGCATTCCACTTGCTCAGCTCTTCCGGACTGGGAGCCTGGGGTGAATAGACCGACTGGGTAGCGGGTAGGTAGCGATCGCGATTGGCCGCGGCAGCGTCGCGGGCATCACGGCCACGGTGTCCGCGGTCGGCCTCCACAGGCGATGCCGCCGTCGAGGCGCGAGTGGCGAGGGTCGGCATATCGCCGCCGCTGAGAGCAACGGAAAAGGCCGCCGCACTCGGAAAGCGGTCGGCAGGGTCTTTCTCGAGGCAGATCATCACAGCGCGAGAGAGATCTCGCGGCAGATCGGGCCAGCGCTCGTCAACCGGTACCGGCTGCTCGGAGAGATGCTTGACGAGCATCGAAGGCGTGTTCGTTGCGACGAACGGTGGCTGTCCGCACAACATCTGGTAGCCGACGACTCCCAGGGAATAGAGATCGCTACGGCCATCGATCGCGCGGTCGCCCGCGGATTGCTCGGGCGACATGTAGGCGGGCGTGCCGATCGCCATGCCAGTGGCGGTAAGCCGCGATTCACCGCTGTCGGTGAGAGCGCGCGCGATGCCAAAGTCCGTGACCATCGCGCGACCGCTTTCGGAGTCGAGGATGATGTTGTCCGGCTTGATATCGCGGTGAATGACGTTCCGGCTGTGGGCGTAGGCGAGCGCATCCGCCACTTCGCGGAGAATCCGCCGAACTTCAACCGGCGGCATGGCGCCGTGCTGCTGCAGGCGCTGGCCGATATTGTCGCCCGCGATGTACGCCATGACGAAGTAGACGAGGTTATCTGTCTCTTCGACGGTGTAGATCGGAACAATGTTGGGATGATTGAGCTGCGCAGCCGTTTCCGCTTCGCGCAGGAAACGCTGGCGGATGTCGGCGCGGAAGCTCAGTTCCGGCGGCAGAACCTTGATGGCGATCTCGCGCTTCAGCCGTTTGTCGCGGGCACAATAAACGATGCCCATTCCACCACGCCCGACCTCGTTCTCTAGCTCATAGTTTGCAGAGAGAACGCGAGCCACGTGTGTACCGAGCTCATCCTCAGGTCGTATTGGCATGGCTCCGCGTCGAATCTGCAGATATGCTGTTGCACTTCATGCCGGGCTGGCGTAAATCCACGAGAGCAAAAGATGCTGTAAGGGAAGGCTCTGGAGTAGTAGCTAAATAAGTATCTTGTCTTCGGAATGACAATGCCACAACGTCAAACACTACCTGTTCTCCCATTGAGGGGGACTGTCATCTTTCCCGGCCTTACCCAGCCGATCGCGGCAGGCAGGCCTTCCACTCTTCGCGCCATCGAGTCGGCCCTGAAGGGTGACCGTCTCGTGTTCGCCGTCGCGCAGCGCGACAATAGCGAAGAGCCCACAGCTGATATCCTGTACTCAATGGGCGTGATAGCGCGCATCGGACAGATCCAGCGCGGCCTGGGTGGCGTACAGCTTCTGTTGCAGGGTGAGCAGCGGGCGACCGCTCTTCAATATTCCACGGCCGACGGATTCCTTAGTGCCGTGATCGTTCCAGCGGAGGAGATGACCCCTCTAAGTGAAAACGATCCTGCGTTCACGGCGTTACAGAAGGAGACGCGGGAGCGCGCCGCTGAGCTGGGTGAGCGGCGCGGTCTTCCGGAAGAAGTCGTGCATCAGGTGCTTGACTCCGTCACGGAGCCGGGCCGTTTTGCCGACCTGGTGGCTGGTTACGTTGAGCTGCCCGTCCCCGAGAAGCAGGGACTGCTCGAGACCCTGAGTGTCGAAGAGCGGCTCCGTCGCATTCTCGTCCATGTGCAGCGCCAGGTGGGACTGCTCGAAGCACAGGAGGACATCAAGTCGCAGGTCCAGGAAGAGCTGGGTGAGCGGCAGAGGGAGATGTATCTGCGCGAGCAGCTCAAGGCGATCCAGAAGGAGCTGGGCGACGACGACTCGAGCAAGGAGATCACCGAGCTACGCGACAAGCTGGTCAAGCTCCAACTTCCGAAGGAAGCCCGGGCCGAAGTGGAGCGCGAGCTGGGCAGATTGGAGAGAGCGGGCCGCGAGTCGATGGAAGCCCAGGTAATCCGCACCTATCTGGAGTGGATCGCCGAGCTGCCGTGGAACATTCGCTCCGACGATCAGCTCGATCTCAAGCACGCCCAGACCGTGCTCGAGGAGGACCACTACGGTCTGACGGATGTGAAGGACCGTGTGCTCGAGTTCCTGGCAGTACGACAGCTGCGTGCTCTTCAGCTGGCGGAAGAAGTCGACAAGACTGGTGAGGTACCCGCCGCGAGACTGCTGCCGAACAAGGATAATGCGACGCCTTCGCTGGGGATCGCCGAATCAGAAGACCGTCCGATCACGGACAAGGCGGAAGCGAAGTCACGAGCGATGGCGAAAGGTCCGATTCTGCTCTTCATCGGACCGCCGGGCGTCGGCAAGACGTCGATCGCAAAGTCGATCGCCAGAGCGCTTGGGCGCGAATACGTCCGGGTCGCACTCGGCGGAGCGCGTGACGAAGCCGATATTCGCGGTCACCGTCGTACCTACGTCGGTGCGATGCCGGGACGAATCATCCAGGGTCTCAAGCAGGCCGGCACCCGGAACCCGGTGTTCCTGCTGGATGAAGTGGACAAGCTGGGCACGTCCTTTCAGGGCGATCCGGCCAGTGGGCTGCTCGAGGTTCTCGACCCAGCACAGAACGACACGTTCACCGACCATTACCTCGGCGTTCCATTCGACCTGAGCGAGGTGCTGTTCATCGCGACCGGGAACTTCGTCCAGAATATTCCCGGTCCGCTCCTCGATCGCATGGAAGTGGTCGATTTCGCCGGTTACACGGAAAAGGAAAAAGCCGAGATCGCGAAGAAGTATCTGCTGCCGCGCCAGCTCGAGGAATCGGGTCTGAGCGACAAGAAGATCGAGTTCACCGATGGGGCGGTGATGGCTCTGGTCTCGAAGTACACGCGCGAGAGCGGCGTACGCCAGCTCGAGCGGCAGATCGGCGCTGTCACTCGCAAGCTCGCGCGCAAGATCGCAGCGAGCGAAGAGGTGACGCACGTAGTCGACGCGGATAGCGTGCGAGATCTGCTCGGACGGCCCAAGGTTCATCCTGAGCACATACAGGAGGAAAATGAAGTCGGCATCGCCACCGGGATGTATTACACGCCGATGGGAGGCGACATCATGTTCGTGGAGGCGTCGGTGCGGAGATACTACGGCAACCGCCAGGCGGATGTAGAGCAGATGGGGTCAGGAGGAGCGGTCTCGCTCATACTCACGGGCCAGCTCGGCGACGTCATGAAGGAGTCCGCCCGCGCGGCCTTCACGTACGCAACGAACAACGCCGCCAAGCTCGGAATCCCGCGAGACAGGCTGGGCGCAATCGAGGCGCACATCCATGTGCCGGCGGGCGCGATTCCCAAGGACGGTCCGTCAGCCGGTCTCGCTATTGCGACCGCTCTCGTGTCCGAAATGTCCGATCGTCCGGTTCGCCGCGATGTCGCGATGACGGGTGAGATCACCCTGCGCGGCCGCGCGCTTCCGATTGGCGGACTGAAGGAGAAGGTGCTCGGCGCTCACCGCGCGGGGATAACGCACATCATCATCCCCAAGGCAAATGAAGCCGATATCGAGGACGTGCCGGAGGAAGTTCGCAACGCACTCACCTTCCATCCGGTGGAGACGCTGAACGAGGTGCTCAAAATCGCGCTCGTTCCGAAGGAGGAAGCGGAGGAGCCTAAGCCGCTGGAGATGAAGGAAGTCGCCTAGCGCCTGGGTGCTCGGGCGGATGATGCACTTTCTCAACTGCAACCGAACGAGTTGTCGGCTGCCAGCTACCGCAAAGAAGCCGGTAACCGCGAGCTGCCTACGGCACTGACATTCCTCCGTCGCATTCGGAGCCACTGCACGCGCTCACTTTTCCAGGCGGACGCCGTCACGCCGACGGCGACGTCCCGACGTAGGCAACTCAGGGCGGTCAGCTTAAGATCTGGCAGCTGACCACTCGTTCAGTTTGCAGTTGCAGTTTACTGAGTTGATCGCATAAGAAACGCTTCCTACCAAGCGGAGCTACCTGGCGAGCGCACTCAATTTGCAGGGTTGAAACGCTCCACTGCCTGCATCGCGGCGCGAATGTAGCCGAGGGCGTAGGCCATTCCCGCGTGCCAGGGAGAGCCGCAGGTCATCCCCGGGGTATGGTCGGGTATTAACACTCCATCGTATCCTACGTCGCGCAAACACTGGATCACGCGGATCATGTCGAGATCCCCTTCGTCTACGAAGACCTCCTGATAGAAGGGGACCTTGCCGCGTACGTTGCGGAAATGGACGTACGCGATTTTTCCCTGCCTCCCGTACTCAGCAATGCTCTCATAGACGTCTCCCTCGCGCATTTCCTGCAGAGAGCCGAGACAGAACTCGAGAGCGTTGGCTGGGCTCGGCACCAGGTCGAGCACGCGCTGATACTCGTCCGGCTGGTTCACCAGCCGCGCGGTCCGACGCAGAGCGTCCGCGGGAGGATCGTCAGGATGGAGCGCCAGCCGAACGCCATTTTCTTCGGCTACCGGCAGGATCTCCGAGAGGAACCATTGGAATCGCTGCCACAGCTCGTCGGAACTGACGGCCGGAACGGTTCCTATGGGCGGTGCGGGATCGTAGACCATGTTCCAGACCATGCCGTTCGGGATCGGTGTCTGGAGATCGATCTCGGATTCGTCGTACCGAATGGCCATCGCGCCACCGCGACCGAATGGGCCTTTGGTCCAACCCCAAACACCAGCGATGCTGAAGTTGTAGCCCATGATCGGTATGCCTACTCTGCCGATTACCTGAATGGTGCGCTTGAGCGCTTCCATTTGTTGATGCTTCCTGGGACCATCGAGCAGAATGTCGTGCCAGTGCGCCGGGTCGAAATTTTCGATTGCCTCCCACTTGAGGCCGTTGCTCTCGATCGTTTTCTTGAGCGCCTTCAGGTCGTCGAAAGTCCATGGCCGGTTCTGGTTCGTGGTGACACCCCACCCCATGTTGGGCTCCCCGCTTTCGAGGGCCGGATTCGCTCCCTTGAAGTAGTCGA
>CABEAH010000193.1_pt1 | contig 10232 bp, 5 predicted proteins | sample 3132331 | NCBI WGS metagenome assembly CABEAH01 (sample SAMEA5534343, study PRJEB31848) | metagenome | biome: tundra; feature: field; material: soil | place: USA | collected 2013-05 | depth 0.45 m | reverse complement strand
CGCCGCATTCGCGCTGTCGACGATGCCCTTGAGCTCGGTGGCGGTCGAAGTTCCGTACACGATCAGCTTGTCGTTTCTGAGCCGGCCGACCATGTCGAAGTTGAGCATCGCGACGATGCTCGCTGCCGGAACGGGCGGATGGTTCACGAACCAGCTGGAGCCGAGGAGTCCAAGCTCCTCCGCGCTGAAGTTGACAAAGATCACGGAGCGGCGCGGCGGATTTGCCGCGAGTAATCGGGCGAGGTCGAGCACGGCAGCAGTTCCCGATGCGTTGTCGTCCGCTCCATTACGGATGGCGTCTTTGGCTTCTGGATCCTGAGCGAACATCGGCAACCGTCCCAGGTGATCGAAGTGTGCGCCGATGACGATGTATTCATCGCGCAGCGCCAGATCTCGACCGCGCAGCAGCGCTACGACGTTCTGCGTGGGGCGCCGCTGGGTGCGTCCCATGTGCGCATCCTGCGCGGAGAGTGCATCGAACGGCTGAAGGTAACCCGGCGCCAGCTCAGTCAGGCCGAGTGACCGGTAGCGTCTGGCTAGATACGCCGCGGCGGAATCATTCCCCGGTGTACCGGCGAGCCGGCCCTCGAGCCGGTCACTGGCGAGGAACTCGATATCCCGGCGGATGACGGTCGAGTCCGCGTGCGTCGCGGTGGGGAGAGGACGGAGCGCGGGTGAGCAGGCAGCGCCCGTAAAGAGAAGCGTAGACGCCACGAGAGGGCGTAGAATTCTGTTTGACATGTCGATAAACATACTCGCAGTCCATCGCGCTTTCAGCGTGAAAGGGGAACAACGGCGGGAGGTGGCTGTAGCACCGGTTCCATCCACACGACACCAGGAGCAGCATCATTGGGCAGTTCAACCACGGCGAAGCCCGGGAAATTTAGCAGCACGTACTGGTTGTTGATGCGAAACATGCCAGCCGCGCTATGTCGCCGAGGAAGCTACCTCGTCATCGCGATCCTCCTCGGAGTCGTAACCGAATCCGGATCCGGTCAGGAGACTACGGCTGCACGGCCAACTTATTCCTCCCCAGGGCTCCTCACGCTCCTCGCCGAAGCCGCCCGCGTAAATGCGCAGATCCCCGACCGCCTTCGGGCTTACGGTGCCCGGATAGAAACCGAGATGTCCGTCGTCTTGCTCGACTCCGGAGGTCGTGAACGCACCGCCCAGCTAGAGCAGATCGCGAGCGATGTGCGTTGGCGCGCCCCCGACCGCTACGACCAGCGCGTAATCGGATACCGCTACCAATCCATCGCGCCCACTTTTTCGCTGATGAGCATCCTTGGCGGGTGGACTACGCCGACGCTCTACGGCAACCAGCTCCAACTTGGCGTCACGGCGGCGCCCGCATCCAACAGGCCTTCGAGCGTCACGAGCGCCAGCCTCGCAATCCACCCGCTCGCCGCCAATCGCGACCGCTACTATCTATATGAAGGCGGCGACACGGCCGTCACGCTCTACTCGAACGGGCGACAGATTCCGCTTGCGCGTGTCCGTGTCACGCCCCGTCCCGACGCGCCCGGTGATGCCTTCCTCTTCTTCGGCGATATGTACTTGGACGCCGACTGGAAGCAGATAGTGCGGATGCGGGGACGCATAGTGGAAGTTCGCGACGGAAAGGTGACGATCAAGTCCGGCAGCCGCATTCCTGGTGTGAGCGGCGCGTCCTTCGTCGAGCTGGTGAATGTCGAGGTCAACGGCGAGTACTGGCTCCCGGCTTTCCAGCGCACCGAGCTGCAGGCGCGGATCGGGCCGCTCGGCGGCTTCCGAACCATCGTGCGCATCGTCTCACGGTTCAACGACTACCGCCCGAATGACTCTTCGTGGGCGGGACCGGAGGCGCTGCTCGGCGTTCGCCACAATCTCACATTTGCCTCCTCCGGAAATCAGGAACGCTTCAACGGCTGGCAGCAGCCGATTGGCGCGGCGAGCACGGATGTGTACTTCGCAGATTTTGACGACCTTGCGCCGGAGGCATGGCGCACGACGGGCGATGCAACTGGTTTCCGCTTCCGCCCGCGGACGCTTGGCGAGGTATTCCGCTTCAATCGCATCGAGGGATTGTTCACGGGCTTCGCTGTGGAGAAGGACTTTCGCGATGCTGCACCCGGACTTTCCGCCCGCGCCTCAGTCGGCTGGGCGTGGGCCGAGGGTGCCGCGCGCGGAATGCTCGGCGTGCAGCAGAGGCGTGGCAGGACGACCACCGGTTTGCGCATCGAGCGTTCGCTCGCGAACACGAACGACTTCCAGGGTCCGCTCTCCTGGGGTGCAACGTTGTCCGCGCTGCTTGGCAGTACCGACGACTTCGACTACCTCGACCGTCGGAGCGCGGCCGCCTTCGTCAGCCGCACCATCGGACTCAAGCAGCGATCTCTCGTGCGTCTGGAGATCGGACCGGCGTCGGACAACGCCGCGCGGCAGAATATCTCGCGCGGGCTATATGTCGCCAAAGGGGGGGGCTTCCGGCCCAATCGCGGAATAAGAGAAGGGAACTATTTCAGAACTGTCGCCGCGCTCGAGCTCAATCCGGATGTCAGCGGTCTCTTCGTGGATCGCGGTTTCGGGGGCAGGGTTTACTATGAGAGAGCCGACGGCTCGTTGCGCTGGCAGCGGCTCGAGCTGCGCGCAGCGGCGCGTCGCGAGATAGGACCATTCCAACTCTACGCGCGAGGGGACGCGGGTACGCTGCTAGGCGCGCCGGTTCCTCAGGCCATGTTCGAGATTGGCAAGGGTGAGGGACTGAGCGCATACGGGTATAAGGAATTCGGCGGCGACCGCGCCGCGGTCGCGCGAGCCGTGGTCGGATACACCCTGCCAATCTTGCGCGCACCCATTCACCTGCCCAGTGGCTTCATTCTACCGGGGATCGCGCCCGGGATCGCAGCGGGGATTCATGGCGGCTGGGCCGAAGCGTCCGGTCCGGCGGCCGAGCGTGCACTAATGGATCTTGGCGCGACGATGGATACCGCAACCGGACTGATGGTGCCGATCTCGCGCCCGACCGAGGGAATTCGTGCGTCCGCCGAGTTCCTCGTGACCTTTTTCAGCGGAGCATTGGCCGTGGGCGTTACGCGTCAGATCGATCAACGCGGGCCGTGGAAGTTCACCGGGCGGATCGGTCAGGGATTTTAACCTCCCGGCTACTTCTTGACCACCGTGATCGTGATCTGCGACGGATACTTCCGCGAGTGGTGCACCACGTTGTGCGCCACCACTCCCTTGGCCTCGTCGTAGTTGTTACCGCCGGTGTTCAGGTTGCGGTCGAAACGCGGGAAGTTGCTGCTCGTGACCTCGATGCGGAGCCGGTGGCCCGCCTCGAAATAGTTGCTCGTGTTCAGCGGCTGCAGTGCCACCTTGTACACCTTCCCGGGCTCCATCCAGACCAGCGGCTTGTCGTAGCCGCCGCGATAGCGCATCCGCTGGATGGACTCATCCAGATTGTACGCGCGCCCGTCAGGGTACACGTCGAGCACCTTGACGGTGAAATCCGTGTCCTTCGCGCCCGACGACACGTAGAGCGTCGGCGTGATCGGGCCGCTCACCTCCGTGCTCTCCTTGAACGGCTCGCTCGTGTACACGAGGATGTCGGGCCGCGCTTCCATCTTGCGCTGGTCCATGGACCCGGCCGTGACCGCGTTGCCCTGGCAGCACACGTTGCCGCCGTACGACATGACCGGATTCATCGGGTCGTACGTGAAGCGGTCCGGCTTGTCGGCCGGCGGCGGCGCGAGCGTGAGCGCGCCGTCGCCGTCGAGCGTGTTCGCCTTGCCGCCGCTCGACAGGAAGAACGTCATCGGCGTCGCCCCCTTCGGCGGCCACGTGTCCGCCTTCTGCCACTTGTTCAGCCCCATCGTGTAGTAGCGGACTTTCGGCAGCGTATCCATCACGCCCGAGTTCGTGCCCTTGAGGAAGCGGTCGAAGAACTCGTACATGATCTCCTGATAGTTGAGCCGTGCGTCGCCCATGTCGCGCTCGCCGACGATCGTGTGCTCCGCCGCGCGTGTGTACGAGCAGTGCCCCACCGGGGCGATGATCGCCCACTGCTGGTTCGCGGCGTCTCCCTTGGCTGTCTTCCTTACGATGTTGTACATCTCGAGGTTCGGGCTCACCGACACGTCGTACCAGGACATGTACCAGAGGCCCGGGATGTCGATCCGCATGTTGTCGTGGTAGAGCCCGCCCCGGTACCACGCCGGATCGTTCGGCGCGCGCTTGATCATCGCGCCACCGGTGGCGACGGGCATCGAGTCGGCGAAGATCCCCTTTGGCCCATCAATCGGCTTGAAGATGTCCTGCTCGGGGAGGGTCCAGAACGCCTTCGACCAGTCCACCGGCGGGTTGTGCGCCGCCAAGTCCCAGAACTTGGACAGTCGGACTAGGTCCGCCTGCGAGGTGTTCCGAGGGAACATCGGCCGCTCGGGCTTCTGGTTGCCGTAGAGCCAGCTGATGAACAGCATCTGGACGGCCCCACCGCGATACCAGTTCCCCTGCTCGTAGTACGAGCCCACGCGTCCCACGCCGGCGCCGAACCCCTGCACGTTGAACGCGGCGTAGCCGGGATTGCCGACCGCCGCGACGGCCCCCTGCCACTCGGCCGTCGACGAACAGCCGGTGGTGCCGACCTTGCCGTTGGACCACGGTTGCTTCGTCATCCACGTGACCTCGTCATCGCCGTCCGTGAGTGGAGGGCCGAGGATGTCCCACTCGCCTTCGGCGAAGAACTGCCCGCGTTCCTGCATGTCGACGAACGTGTATCCGCGCTTGATCGCCGTGAGCGCCGTGGTCATGTCCCGCGGCACGCCGTTCGTGATGTCCCAATAGTTGAAGTTGTATGGCGTACGGACCCAGATGGCTGGGTATTTCTTGGAGGTGTCCTTCGGGTGGTAGACGTCGGCCGGGATGCGTACGCCGTCGTGCATCGGGATCATCACCTTGCGTTCGATGATGGCGAGCGACGCGAGCTCGCTCTCGATCGCCCAGCGCGCGGCCCGAGCGCTGTCGGTCATCTGGCCGCCACGCTGCGCCTGGGCCGGACTAGTTATGGCGACGACTGCCGCCGCGGCGACAATCAGATGGCGAATGGACCTGTGCACGATGGTGCTCCGTGGTGCGGGTAAGTGGGGAAAGGCTGGTTCCGCTACTCTTCCTTGCCGAACTGCTTGAGGTCCTCCGGCCCCTCCTTTGTGGCCACCTTCTCCTTGCCCTGAACGGATTGCCGGATCTCCTCGACGATGTCCGGGTTGGCCAGCGTGGCGATGTCGCCGATGTCGAGCGTGTTGGAGATCGCGGCCAGCACGCGCCGCATGATCTTGCCCGAGCGCGTCTTGGGCATGTCGGGGACGATGTGGACTTTCCTCGGACGGGCGATCTTGCCGATCATCGTCTCGATGGCGGAGATGACGCTGTCGCTGATCTCCTTGCTGGGGGCATAGCCCGGTTTCAGTGCGATGTAGATCTCGGGGACGCGGCCCTTGACGTCGTCGACGACCGGTACGACGGCGGCTTCGGCGACTTCCGGAACGGTGAGGCAAGCCGACTCGAGTTCCTTCGCTCCAAGGCGATGGCCGGCCACGTTGATCACGTCGTCCACGCGTCCCAGGATGCGGAAGTACCCATCGGCGGCCAGCACCGCACCGTCAGAGGCGAAGTACGGCCAGTCGCGCCAGTCCTTGCTCTTGGGGTTCTTGCAGTACTTCGCGTAGTACTGTGGGACGAACCGACCGCGATCGCCCCAGATGGTCTGCATGATTCCGGGCCAGGGGTTCTTGATGCAGATGTTGCCGGCCTTGCCGGTTCCGGCGGTCATCTCTTTTCCCTTCTCGTCGTAGATCACGGGGTAGATGCCCGGTGCGCCCGGTCCTGCGCTGCCCGGCTTCATGCGATCGATAGCCGGCTTCGTGCTGCAGAGGAATCCGCCGTTCTCGGTCTGCCACCAGGTATCGACGATGACGGCTTCGCCCTTGCCGACGACGCTGTAGTACCACCTCCACACCGTGGGCTCGATCGGCTCGCCCACGGTGGTCATGTGCTTGAAGTGGTAGTTGTATTTCTCCGGCTCCTCAGCGCCGGACTTGCGGAGCATGCGAATGGCGGTGGGTGAAGTGTGGAAGATGTTCACGTCGAGACGCTCGGCGATTCGCCACACGCGTCCCGCGTCCGGATACGTGGGGACTCCTTCGTAAATGACCGATGTCGCACCGAGTGCCAGCGGTCCGTACACGATGTAGGAGTGTCCGGTGATCCAGCCGATGTCGGCCATGCACCAGTACACGTCCTCGGGGTGAATGTCCTGGATGTACTTCGAGGTGCCGGTCACGTACGCCAGGTATCCGCCGGTGCGATGCTGGCAGCCCTTCGGCTTGCCGGTGGTGCCGCTGGTGTACATCAGGAACAAGGGCGCCTCGGAGTCCATGGGGACCGGTTCCACGCGCGCGCGGTGGTAACTCTTGAGCAACCCGTCGACGAAGAAGTCGCGGCCCTTCACCATCGGTGTGGCCGAGCTGTACTTATGCGGATAGCGCTTCCAGACCAGCACCTTGTCGATCTTCTGGCCTTCCTTCTCGGCCACGGCCACGGCGATCTCCGCGCTTGCCTTGTGATCGAGCATCTTGCCGCTGCGGTAGTAGCCGTCCATGTAGATCAGGACCCGGCTGCCGGAGTCGGCGGCGCGCAGGCCGCAGGCCTCGCCGCTGTACCCGCCGAACACCACCGAGTGGATGACGCCCAGCCGTGCGCAGGCGAGCATCGTGATCGCCAGCTCGGCCACCATCGGCATGTGAATCGTGACGCGGTCGCCGGCCTTCAGTCCTGCGAAGTCGCGCAGCAGCGCGGCGAACTCGTTGACCCGGATATAGAGCTCCTGGTAGGTCAGAACGGTCGGATCTTCCTCCTCCGGCTCGGGGACGAAGACGATGGCTGCCTTGTTCTTGTATTTGGCCAGATTCCGGTCGACGCAGTTGTAGGAGGCGTTGATCTTTCCTCCCACGAACCACTTCCAGAACGGCGGGTCGTTGGTGTCGAGCACGGTGTGCCAGCGCTCGTACCAGGTGAGCATGTCCGCGTACTCTTCGAAGCACTGCGGGAAGTTCTTCTCGGCGAAGCGCTCGTTGACGGCGGGATCCGCCAGATTGGCCTGGGCCACGAACTTTGCCGATGGCTCGTAGTACTCCTCTTCCTTCAAGTGAACGGCGATCTGCGCTTCGGTGGTCTCGGTGACCTTCGCTCGATGAATCGCGGTCATTACGTGCCTCGCTCTGATTGTTTATCGATTGGGGGTAGCCAAGCCGTCGGCCGTTTCGCAAGCAACTCGAAAACCAATGCGATCGCCGACAGGCCGGCCGCGGTGCAACAAGCCCCTGCAACGCAAACATTGCAGAGGCTTCATTTAACTCAGTCGGGGCGACTGGATTTGAACCAGCGACCTCCTGCTCCCGAAGCAGGCGCGCTACCGGGCTACGCTACGCCCCGAGATAAAACGCTCCCTCGAGTGAAGGAGATGCACACAGTCTAACACGCATCCTGTGCTGGCGGGAGCCTCGCGCGCTCACAGATCCTCCGGTCCCACTCGGCCCCATTGCAACGTGCAATGCGAGTCGCAATGCAGCCACACAATGTTGCGCGCGGTCTACAATCACAGCGCTCGCATGCAACCGAGAAGCATCGCTGGAGGGAGCGAAACCGCTGATATGCAACGTGTTAGCCCGGACGCGCGGGTAGAGAGGCAAGCGGTTATCTTCCGGAATGGAAGATGCCGACACGCGTGAGAGCACTCCTGTCTCACCTTCAGGATAAACATGGACCGTTATCAAGCCGCGCTCGCGAAGCTCAGGCAGAATCCCCGCACCTGGCTCGTGACAGGCGTTGCTGGCTTCATCGGCTCACACCTGCTCGAACGCCTTCTCGCTCTCGGCCAGGCTGTTGTCGGTCTGGATAACTTTTCGACCGGTCATCCAAAGAATCTCGATGAAGCAATGGAGCGCGGCGCCATCGACGCGCGCTTTCGGCTCATTTACGGAGACACGCGTGAGCTGAGCATTTGCCAGGAGGCTTGCAACGGCGTCAACGTGGTGCTCCACCACGCCGCTATTGCGTCGGTCCCCGGATCGATAGCGGATCCCCTTGCATGCAACGCCTCGAATGTAGATGGCTTTGCCAATCTCCTCGTCGCTGCGAGGGATGCCAAGGTCGAGCGGTTCATCTACGCATCTTCGAGTGCCGTTTACGGGGACGACTCGGCGTCGCCCAAGCGCGAGGAGCGGATTGGTGTCCCTCTTTCGCCATACGCCGCGACAAAACTCGTGAACGAGATCTACGCCGGCGTATTTCAGCGGGTTTATGGGCTCCAAACCATAGGGCTCAGGTATTTCAACGCGTTCGGACGCCGCCAGAATCTGCAGGGTGCTTACGCCGCGGTAATCCCCCGCTGGGTGTCGTGCCTCGCCGCCAACAAACCATGCACCATCATGGGCGACGGCGAGACGACCAGAGACTTCTTTCACGTCGATGATGTCGTGCAGGCAAATGTGCTGGCCGCCACGGCGGAAGATGATTCTGCGGCTGGCGAGGTTTACAACGTTGCCGGTGGCCAGCGAACAAGTCTCAACGAGTTATATGCAATCATCCGCGCCCAGGTCATTCAGAAGCTGCAGCTTAACCCCCCGGATCCGGTGTATGTGGATTTCCGTCCCGGCGACATCAGGCATTCGGTGGCCGATGTGAGCAAGGTACGCCGCGATCTTGGGTACCTGCCTAGTTGCACCCTGGCTGAGGGAATCGCCGAGGCGATCGATTGGTACCTGGCCAACGATACGCCCACCAGAGCACAGAGAAAGGTCGATCTGGGCGCCGGCTACCCTCCGGCGTTGTCCATTGTCTTCCCCCGTGACGGCTGATTGCCGCCAGTGACGGGTCGCCGCCATGGTGGCGATAATTTTCCTCGCTTTCCTGAGTCCCCCATGACACATTAGGCACCCCTCATGAGACTGAAGACACGTTTGAACGCCATCGTGCTCGGGTACCTATCGGCCGCTTTGTCGGCCGCCAACCCCTCTTATGCCCAGGGGCCAGGTGCCATCGAACGGCCTCAGAATTTCGAGACACGCGCCGAGCTGGAGGCCCAGGCGATAACGGCCGAGGCAAGCCATAACAAGTCTGAGGCATGGCTGATCCATTACCGGCTGGACCGGGGCGACTTTCACGAAGGGGACCGGATCGTCCTCAAAGTCACGCGCGGGTCTGCCGGGTTCTCCGACACGCTGCTCGTGCGCGGGGGCAAGCGGCTGCAGCTCCCGCAGATGGGCGAAGTCTCACTCGATGGAGTGCTTCGTTCGGAGCTCGTACCGAGGCTGTCCGCCCACATGGCCAACTACTTACGGGATCCGGAGGTGCAGGCGACCCAGCTTGTGCGCGTTGCCATCCTCGGGAATGTGGGTCGCCCGGGTTTCTACTACGCGCCGGCAGATATTCCTCTCGCTGATGTGCTGATGGCCGCTGGTGGGCCGAATCCGATTGCCGATCTCAAAAAGGTCCTCATACGCAGAGACGGGGAAGTAATCATCGACGAGAACAACACCCGGACTGCCCTGTCGAGCGGCATGTCGATGGATTTTCTCCACATGCAGGCGGGGGACGAGATATCCGTCGGTCAGCAGAGACAGATCCCTTGGGGCATAATCATGTCGGGAACGAGCGCTGCTCTCGGTCTGGTGTTCGCTTACACGCGCTTGCACCACTGATTTAGCGCTCACATGGGTGAAGATATCGGTTCGCCGAACATCGTACCCGCTCGCGCACCGCAACACGCGGTGGCGGGTTGGGAGAACGCTGGCCTTCCAGCGCCGACGGTGCCAAAGCCGTCCTTCGAGCGGCCCCTGGCGGCCATCCGGCGGTACAGGTGGCTGATACTCGCTGTGCTCGTCCTCGCCGTCATCGGCGGTCTGGCGGCAACGCGCTTCGTAAAGCCCCAGTACGAAGTGCGCGCCACGATATGGATCGAGCCATCGACGCCACAGAGCGAGGTCTCGGGACCAATAAGGTCGCCGGAGCTCCTGAATTCATCCGCGTGGGTCGAGCTGTTGCGGAGCTATCGGATCGTCGACGCCGTTGTTCGAAAGCTCGCGCTGTATGTCCGGCCCGAGAACAGCGCGAACCAATGGATTTTCTCGAGCTTCGCGATCGCCGATCGCTTCGTTCCGGGAAAGTACGTGCTGAAGATCGATCGGACTCAGAAG
>CABEAH010000192.1_pt1 | contig 10261 bp, 8 predicted proteins | sample 3132331 | NCBI WGS metagenome assembly CABEAH01 (sample SAMEA5534343, study PRJEB31848) | metagenome | biome: tundra; feature: field; material: soil | place: USA | collected 2013-05 | depth 0.45 m | reverse complement strand
AGCTCCTGCACGGCGAGCTGCACCTTCGCGAGCCGGCGCTCCAGCGAGCCCACCTCCTGCATCAGTGCGCGCCGCTTCTCGTCCAGCTCCCGCACATCTTCGGGCATCTGCTCGAGCTGCTCCACCCGCGCCTTGTAGTAGCTGCCATCCACATTCACCGTCTCGATCAGCTCGTCGAGATGCTCGACCACCGTGTGCAGGCTTCCACCCAGCGGCCGGCTGCAGGTGGGACACTCGCCGTCTTCGCCGAGCGAGACGACTCGGTCGCGCTGTTGCTTGACCTCCGCATACTGCTGGCGCAGCGCCTGCCGCTTCGTCTCCGCCTCCTGCCTGTCGCGCACCCATTCCGTGCGGCGCGCTTCCAGCAGACCCTGCGCATCCTCCAGCTCGGCGCGCTTCTTTTCCAGCTCGAGCGTCGCTTCTTCTTCCAGCGCGGGAGCTCGCTCGATCTTGGAATGTCTCTCCTCCAGCCGCGTGATCTCCTCTTGCAGCGCATGCTCGGCCTCGAGCAGCGTCTTGCGGCGTCCCTCTTCGCGGTAGAGCGTGTTGAGCACCTGCAGCTCCACATTCAGAGCGAACAGCGGCTCAATGCTTTCGAGCAGATCGTCCAGCCGCGAGCGCGCGCCCTGTATGCTCTCCAGATCGCGCGCGATTCTCTCCGCATCGCGGTTGAGCGCCGCTTCCTTTTCCTCGGCGACGGTGATCTGGGTGAGAAGCTGCGCGGACTGCTCGCGTTGGCGCTGGAACATCTCCCAGCGCGGCCCGACCGCCATCATCTCCCTATGCCGTACCGCGCCCCTGTGCGCCGCCTGCTGCGCGCGCGCCTCCGCCTCCTCCTTGCGGCTGGCCGCCTCCGCCAGGGAGCGCAAAACCGCTTCGGGGTCCGGCATGCCCCGCTGCATCCCTTCTATCGATGCCTTCACCCTGTTCCGCTTTTCGCGCGTGAGCTCCTGCGCGATGCGGAGCTTCTCGTAGCCGAGCACGCGCGACAGGAACTGGCCACGCTTGGATGGCGTCATCGCCGCCATCACGCTCAGCTCTTTCTGTCCGGTGAAAAAGGTGTGAAAGAACTCCGACAGCGACATTCCGAGCCGGCGCTCCAGCAGCTCGGTGACCGCGGAGATGGAATTCGCGATCGGCGTGTCGGCGCCATCGAGATAGACTTCCGCGCTGGTGAGTCCACGCACGACCCGGTACCGGTGCGCTCCCAGCTCGAAGTCGAGTTGAACTTCAACCGGGGCGCGCGCACCGGCACCGATGAACCGGATCGATTCCCTGTTCCCGCGCACCGCCTGGTTCCCGTATAGCGCCCACGCAATCGCCTCGAGAATCGTTGTCTTGCCCGCGCCATTCGGCCCAATGATACCAGTGAGTCCCGACTCGAAGCTGATCTCCGTACGCACGTGCTGGCGGAAGTTCAGAAGCTTCACGCTGTTGAGCCTCACGCTGCATCCCCGTCGATCGCGGGGGCGGCAACCAGATCAGCCTCCCGGAGATAGTGCAGTCCCAGTTCCACGAGCGATTCACGATCGATGTTCTCGGTGAGGATTCGCGAGCGAAGCTTGTCGCGCACCGTGTCGGCGAGAGATGTGCGGCGCCCCGGCGCACCCTGGCCCGCCTCGCGTTGGATCTCCGGACGGCGTGTATCCAGGTGGAAGTGCAGCGCCTTCCGCTTGAAGTCGCGCAACGCCTTGTGATCGAGATCGCGCAAGATGTGACGCGGGACATCGCGCACCACGAGCCGCACGATCTTGTCGGCGATGCCACCCTCGCATCCCTCGAGCGCGTCACGGATCGCGGCGTCCAGAGCGGCCGGTGAGAGGCCCAAACCGGAGAGCTGAGCGAGATCCACCCACGCGCGCGACGGCGGAATGTGATGGAATTTGTGCGTCCCGGTTGCGAGATCGTGCTCGATGATCCCCTTGCCACCGATCCCCGCTTCCCGCTCCTCCGTCAATTCACCCCAGGGATTCGTGCTCGTGTAGTCGAGCGAGCCGGAATAAAACGCATTCGGTGCGACAGACCGATACACGTGGTAGTGGCCGAGCGCGATGTAATCCCACCGCTCGGCGCCGAGCTCTTCCTGGGTGATCGCCATCGGCGAGCGTTCGAGATTGGCGCCATACCGGGGCAGCACACCCTCGATCTCACCGTGCAGAAGGAGAATGTTGTACCTGGACGCCGCATCGGGCTCGAGGACGGGACGCGCGCCCGCCATGTCCGGAACGGCGAGGATCGAGAGATCGTGCTCGGCGAATGAGATCCGCTGCGGTGTACCCTCCACGACGGTGATTCCGAGCGGCGTGAACAGGCGCAGGATGCAGCCGGTCTCCGCCGTTCGCGGCGTGTCATGGTTGCCGGCGACCATCACGACCCTCGTGTCGGGCAGCATCTGCACCAGACGCGAGAACTGCATGAATGCGTGGAGAATCGCCGGGTTCGTCGGGCGAACCGTATGAAACACATCGCCGGCGATCAGCACCAGATCCGGTCGCAGCTCGATCACAGCATCGATCACTCGCCGCAGCGAGGTCGCGACGTCGGCCTCGCGTTGATTGATGCCAATCGGGGTCAGCCGCTGGTATTGCCGAAAGCCCAGGTGGATGTCGGAGAGGTGGACGAGTCTCATCGTGCGCGCATCGCCCGGATCCACTGCGTGATCCGCGTCTTCACGTACATCGGCGCGCGGCGCGCCTCTCCCCTCTTGCCCGGCGACGCCACCACCGTCGATCGCACGATGATCGTGCTCCTCGAGTCGGTGATCCAGCCGAGACGCCGGTCGATCTGCATCGTTCCGGTGAGCGTTCCGGACGTTTCGTAGCCTGCGCCCGGAGGAGGGGCGGAAGGCATACTGATGCGCGACATCGTCCCGCGCATCGATATGTACGCGACGTCTCCATGCCTGCCGAGCGAGTCGAGCTGGAACGTAGCACGTACGGAACCCACCGACCCCGGCTCGCCGCTCAGTGGAATCCGCATCTCCCGCGTCCACCGCTCACCGACCTTCACGGCGTTGCGCGCGAGCGTTGCGGGCATCTCTCCGAAGGTGCGGCGCAGCTCACTGTTGGCGTCGCCATCGCCCACCATCTCCATCGCTCCATCCGTCGACACCCGGAGCCACACCGTCTGCGATTCCATCGCGCGGTGCCTGAGCTCGGCGAGCGAAGCGGGCGAGGACGGATCCATCGCTACGGAGTCCGTGATCGCCTGCATGAGCGTCCCGCTCGATGTCCACTGCTTGGCGATTGCGCGCGTGAAGACCTCCATGGAGGTCGTCATCGACCTGGTCGAACCCGGGCCCGACAGGTAGGTCGTGCCCGTCATCTCCACCGTCTGCGAGAGGTGCATGCGCAGTGTGTCGCCGATGTGAGGACGAATCTGGAGCAGCACTGCCTGCGCATTGCCGGCTTGGGCGAAGAAGGCACACGCGGCACCCACGGCGAGACAACGCACGACACTAGAACCCATATGGATCGTCTTCCGGAACCAAGCGAATGGCCGCGGCCACTGGGCGTGGTGCGACCTGCACCGGTATGATCTTCCGGAATTGCGAGCTGAAGTACGCCTTCACATTGCCCGGGCGCGCGAGCAGAGTCGCGTTGCGCGCACGCAGAACCTCCTGTTGGGTGTAGAGCGCGGTGATCTCCTGCACCCAGGGCAGCGTGATCGTCGAGTCGAGCGGGCGGAGACTGCGCAGCACCGCTGACTCGAGCGACACTTCGCTGTTCTGCGGATAGCGCTCGGAGCCCTCGCGACCCTGCATTACAGAAGGGCGCGGGAAGCGCACGAATATCGGCTGCGTGAAATGTGGGTGGCGAACCATCAACTGTCCCTTCTCCAGCGTGGCGAGCTTTGTCCGCGTCGCCGGACTCAATACCGCGTAGCCCGGCGTCGAGAGCTCGTCCGGGTCCATCCTTCCGAACAGTCCCGTACCCGAATTCCCAACTACCCGGCGGTGTACCTGAGAGCGGAATTGCTGCGCGCTGAACAGCACCAGTCCCAAGTACCGGCCTCGTTCCGCGATATCGAGCAACATCTTCCTGACGTAGGTATCGGGCCCGTCGCCAGGCGCGTACTTGTTGAGCTCGTCGACGAACACCACGAGATGCTTGACGCCCAGATCCCTGCGCTCGAGGTGCTCGCGGAGCTTGGATACGATGCGCGCGAAGATCAGATCCTGCGCATCCTCTTCGAGGTTGGCGACGTCCACTACGTACACCGTACGGTCCGCAAAGCTCCCGAAGGGAAGGTCGCTGACGGCACCTGAATCGGTGACGAGCCCGGCACAGCGGGTGGAGATGTTTGACAAGCGGTTGCGTACCTTCCGGATCGTCGCTACGTGGTGCGTCCGCCAGCTGTCCCCGTTCTTCTTCTCCATTCCCTGCAGCACGTCTCTGAACCAGGCGTCCAGATCGGCGAACGACTGCACCGTGTGCTTCTTCTGCAGGACCGGATCGGAGAACTCCTTGTCCAGGATGTTCTCCTTGATGAAATCGATCAGCGCATCCGCTTTCGCATCCACATCGTCCTTGTTGAGCAGGACTTCCGCGAACTGCAGAACCTCGCGCAATCCCCAGGTGAGCGGCGTGACGTTGTCGAGCAGAGCTTCGTTGTTCCGGAAAGTGTTGAGGGCGAGCCCCTTCGCCGTGTATGGCGCGAAATACTCGACGCTATCGAACGGCTTGGGCTCAACTCCGAGCTTCCTGTACAGCAGCTCGTCGGATTGCTCGAGCTTCCCGGGCTGGTCGAGATAACAGAGATCGGGCCCTTTGACGTTGAAGCACACCGCCGCTATCGAGCCCTTCTCCTCGGGAAAGTGCGTGAACAGCGAGGCGAGGAGCCACTCGACCGCGCTCGTTTTCGTCGCGAGCCCCGACACGCCAGTGATGTTGAGGTGCGCCGCCTCCGGGCCGAGGAGAAAGTCCGCGTCCAGATAGACGACAGCATCGGTGCCACCCGCTCGGTACACCCCAATCGGAATTCCGGTGTTCGCGCCTTCGCGCAGATATCCATCCATGCGGAGGGCGACCTGCACATCGTTTTCATCAGCGAGATACACCTGCCCCATCGGAACAGGCTGCAGCGGCTCCTCCGGAATCTGTCGCAGCACCGCCGCGGTGTAGAGCCGTATCTCCGCCCTCTCCGTCGAGGCAAATCCGGCCTGCGTCGGCGAGCCATCATGGCCCAGCACATCGTGCATCGGGGATTGCAGATCGGTGTAGCTGAATCCCTCGACGATTATTCCATAGATGTGCGGGATCTTCCCGGCCATCGGCTGCGCACCGTCCACTCGCACGATCGTCCCGATGCCCACCGGTGAATCGATCGCCGTCCAGAAATGGAATTCGTGTGGAGTGTTCGGCTTCCGCTCCGTCGCGACAACGCGTCCAAGTGCTTCCATCATGAGATTGCCCGGAGGAATTCTTCGCAGTCGCGAACGCCGTACGCCATCTTGTCCCAGCGACCGTCCGGGAGCGAGAGCGGGGTGCTCTCCGCCATCACCCATCTGGAGATCTCGTCGGCTCGTTCACTGGCGCGCTCGCATTCGGCGATTTCAACGCGCACGAGGCTCCACAAGGCATCGCGCCCCTTTGGATCGCGGAGCCGGAGATACCAGCTCATCACCGAATGTCGTGAGCGAGGCGACACGCGAAACACCGACGAGCGCTCACCCTTCGCCAGACCGAGCACGATTCCGAGCGCGTCGCCCTCGACGTACAGCGTGCGATGCGTCTTGATGACCCCCACTGCCCACGACGACGTGGCCACGCGCGCGCTGCCCGAGATCCCTCCATCGATGAAGATCGGTGCTTCCCCCGCCATGCACCACGATTCGGCGAAACGATGCTCCAGCTGCTCCCGCTCCTGCTGCACTGCCTGAATCGCGCGGTCGAGCAATACCGCGGGATGCTGGCTCGGATACTCACCCGACTTGTCCGCGGTAGTGGTGTCCACGATCTCATACGCTGAATTCGCCGCATCACGATCCGCGTTTGGCATCTCCGCCAACCGGGGCAGATAGCGCAGCGGCAGGTACAGCTTTCGCTCGACGCGGGGAGGCTCGTGGCCCCACGTCACCAGGCGCCGATTCACTCGCACGCGCACGGCGGCCGAAACGGTGCCAAGCACGATGGGCATCCCCTCGCGATGCGCGATGGCCTGCACCTTCTGCGCGCCGTCGAGAAATGCGCCGAAGCCCGTGGTCATGTCGCGGGAAACTCCCGGAACGCGCACCGCGCAAAGAGCAGCGCCCTCGACGATCTGCGCCGACCGCAAGACCGGAGGATCGCTCGTCGTAAGAGGCTCGGCGGAAACAGCTCCCTCCATCGCGGTCACCCCGGGCAGGCGCTGCATCAGCGCTCGCAGTGCGGCCCGGCTCGCCGCGTCCGCGCCGGAGCTGCTCACCAGCATTGAGCAGTCACTCCAATCCGATGTCCCACGCCTGCTCGAGATCCTTCTTCGAGTAGGCGCGGAAAGCCGTGAGCGTGTGTGTGGACCTGATCCCCGGAACGACTGTCACCTGCTCGGTGACTATGCGCGCGATCGCCTCGTGCTCGGAAACCTCTACCACGGCGACGAGATCCCACTCACCAGATACGGAGTAGACCTGCGACACTCCCTCGATCCCAGCCAGTTTAGTCGCGCAATCGGCGATTTTCTTCGGCTCAGCCTTGATCAATACGATGGCGGTAATCATGTATGGGGGCCAATGAGGAGTTTTGAGAGTACCCGCGCGCTGCACGAGGCGTGGGCGCCTGCGAGCCGATGCTGCTATACTTGAGAGTGAGCGGCGTCGCCGCGCGGGCGACTGAGATCTATAACATTATCGGCGGGACGCACACTGCGCCACGTTGCAGATTGAGGAGCGGGATGCTGGAATCAGAGGAAGGGGCGGAACGCTCTGCCGGGCAGGCCGGGCGAAGCCAGAATCTGGTCTACACACTCCCGCACACCACCGAATCGATCGCGGAATTCCTCGCTCCCGCTCTGGAGCGGATCGACCCATCCGGCGGCGGTACGCAAGTCGTGGTGGTTACTCGCGATGCGGAGACGGCCCTGGCGATTTCCGAGACCGTTCTGCGCCTCTCCGGTGCCGCCGGTATCGAGGTCCTTCCCGTCACGAGTGCCGCCCGCACCGGCCGGATCTTGAAGGCTCGCTCCGTTTTGGCTGTAGCGGGAACAGCAACCGAGCTGGGCGCACTCGTTCGGGCATCCCAGCTCAAGCTCGATACCGTCCGCACCGTGATCCTGGCGTGGGCCGATGACATCCTGGAGGACGGACCGGAATCGATCGCCGCCCTCGAAGCACTGCTCGGAGAGCTGAGCGAGGCCAGCCGCGTGATCGTCGCCCGAAAGGTGAACCCCGCCGTCGAGAATCTCATCGAGCGCTATGCGCGCCGCGCGCGCCGCGTTGCCGTCGCTGAGGCCGAGCAGGTCATTGTGCCCGAGGATTTCGAGCTCCCGCAGATCAAGTACGTCACCGTCGCCGGCAGCGCTCGTCTCGCATCACTCCGCAGACTTCTCGACGACCTCGATCCGCCCTCGGCTACCATCGTCGCCCGCACTTCCGAGGCCCTTGCCGATGTTCGGAACGTTCTCAGAACGCTCGGCTACCGCGATGACGACGAGACCATCAACGTCACACAGAGCGAGTTCACGACTCCGTCGCACGCGGTGATCTTCTATCAGCCACCCGTGACCAGCGCGGAGCTGCGGCGATCCGCACAGGCGAGACCCGTCCAGGTCGTGGTGCTCGCGCAGCCGGCCGAGGTCGCGGCGCTGAGAGAGCTGGCGAGCGGAAGACTGGTGCCGCTGAATCTCCAGGGACCCGAGCGTCGCGCCCGCAACCGTGAGGAAGCGGTACGCCTGGAGCTGCGCACAGTGTTGTCGAGGGGCGTTCCGCCACGCGAGATCATCTCGCTCGAGCCGCTGCTCGAGGAGTTCGACGCCGCCGAGGTCGCGGCGGCCGCGCTCTACCTATTGGAGCGCGAGCGGGCGCAGCGGCGGATGGCCGACGCAGCTTCCGCTTCGACTCCGCGCGCCGCGGCCAGAGCCCCCGAGGGCGATCGCACGAGCAGCGCGAGTAGCGGCGGCATGACGCGCGTGTTCATGACCATTGGCACACGCGACGGGATAAAATCCGGAGATCTCATCGCCGCAATCAGTGGCGACGGTGGAATCGCGGCTGACAAGATCGGCAAGATAGACATGCGCGAGAGCCATTCGCTGGTCGAGATCGCTTCAGGCGACGCCGAAGCCGCGATCGCACGCGTGAATGGAACGCTGATCAAGGGACGGCGCGTCGTCGCCCGCGGCGAGCGCGACCGAGAGGAGCGCGAGCGCGCGACGGCAGGCCGTGGCGACAGACCCGATCGCGGCTCGCGGCCCGACCGAGGTGGTCCTCCACGCGGGCGACCGTCTGGCGGCCGCATCGATCGTGGAGCTTCCGACAGAGGCGCACAACGCCGTGGAGGACCGCCCGACAGATCCAGTCGCAGCGGCCCGCCCAGCAGGAATCGCGACCGCTCGTGAGCGGGCCGTTCAACCAGACCGGCGGCTGGATCGAGGTCGTCGCCGGTGTGATGTTCAGCGGCAAGAGCGAGGAGCTCATCCGGCGCGTCCGACGCTCGATCATCGCGCGCAAGCGCGTCCAGGTATTCAAGTCCCACCTGGATGCGCGGTACGCCGGTATCTATTCGGTCTCCAGCCATGATGGCCGCACCGTCGAGGCGATCCCCGCTGACTCGGCCGCGCAGATCAACCAGCAGATCGATCCGCTGGCCTACGTAATCGCCATCGACGAAGCTCAGTTTCTGGATGACGGGATCATTCCGCTGGTGACGTCGCTGGCGAGTCGCGGGCGACGCGTGATCATCGCCGGAACCGACACCGATTTTCGGGGGGAGCCCTTCGGTCCCATGCCCGAGCTCATGGCGATCGCCGAAGTCGTCGACAAGCTGCACGCGATTTGCGTACTCTGCGGTGGACCGGCCAGTCGGAACCAGCGACTGATCGGTGGCAGGCCCGCGCCCTACAACTCTCCGCAGATCATGGTCGGTGGTACCGAGTCGTACGAGGCGCGGTGCAGGATGTGCCACGCTGTTCCCCCCAGTGACGCGGCACAGGTTCCGCTTCTCTAGCAGCGCGAGGAGCGGAACGCACTCAAAGGACCTGTTTATGCAAGAAGCAACTGTTTATGCGTGACAGATGTCAGAGAACTTCATAGCTTACCGTCGTTCCCGGACAGTACCTGACCTCAATCACCCGAAAGATGATTCTCATCGGACTTACCGGAAACATCGCCAGCGGAAAATCTGAGGTAGCGAGGATGCTCGCCGAGCACGGCGCTACGATCATCGACACTGACGTGCTCGCGCGCGAGGCGGTCCAACCGGAAACGCAGGCGCTCAGAGACATCGTGAAGCGGTGGGGCAAGGAGATCATCGCCGAGGATGGAAGTCTCGACAGAGCTGCTCTCCGTCAGATCGTCTTTGCGGATCAGAACGAGCTCGACGCGCTCAACAGGATCGTACATCCCGGCGTCACCCGCCTGAGGGATCGCGAGGTAGCGGCGGCGAGACAGCGCGGCGATGAGATCGTCATCTGCGTCATCCCGCTTCTCTTCGAGAGAAATCTCGTGGAGGAGTTCGATGCGATCGTGCTCGTCGATGCGCCGCGGCCATTGAGGCTCGAGCGTCTGGTCTCCGCTCGAGGCCTCGACGAGACGGAAGCAATGAACATGATCGCGGCGCAGATGCCGGCCGAGCTGAAGCGGGCACGCGCGGATTTCGTGATCGAGAACACGGGCACCTTGGCTGATCTGGAGCGAGAAGTCGACGCGCTCTGGAGCTCCCTTCAGCGAAATGGAGTAGACTCAGCAAGCGCCGCCACCGTTTCTTGATACCTTGTTAGGGCGCGCATAGACTTCGCGCCCTAACCCTCGCGCCAGCACTACGCGCGTCATCCCTACGGAGCAGAAGTGGCGAATATTCCCGGCGATCTCCTATACACCGAAGAGCACGAGTACGTCCGCAAGAGCAAGGAGGCTGGTGTCGTGGAGATTGGCATCACCGACTACGCGCAGGGTGAGCTTGGGGACATCGTTTATATCGAGCTTCCGAAACTCGGCACGACATTCAGCAAGCACGATGTGTTCGGCACGATCGAGGCGGTGAAGGCCGTGTCGGAGCTCTTCGCTCCGGTCGCGGGCGAGGTCGTGGCGATCAACGACAGGCTCGACAAGGAGCCCGCGCTGGTGAAC
>CABEAH010000190.1_pt1 | contig 10387 bp, 9 predicted proteins | sample 3132331 | NCBI WGS metagenome assembly CABEAH01 (sample SAMEA5534343, study PRJEB31848) | metagenome | biome: tundra; feature: field; material: soil | place: USA | collected 2013-05 | depth 0.45 m | reverse complement strand
TGCCGACGCCGCCCATCGGCGGCATGCCGTATTCCATCGCCCGGAGATAATCCTCATCGACGCTGCCGGCTTCCTCGTCGCCCGCCGCGCGAAGTCTGGCCTGCGCTTCGAAGCGGCGCCTTTGATCGATCGGATCGTTGAGCTCGCTGAAGGCATTCGCCATCTCCTTGCCATTCGCGAACAGCTCGAACCGCTCCGCGAGCTGAGGGTTCCCTCGCTTCGGCTTGGCGAGGGGAGAAAGCTCCACCGGATAGTCGATGACAAAGGTAGGCTGATGGAGCTTCGACTCCACGAGCGCCTCGAACATCTCGTCGAGCAGCTTCGGTCTGCTCAACAACGCCGGCTTCTCGACGCCCACACGCTCGGCCAACGATCGCATTGAAGCATCATCGAGAGCTGTTACCTCCACGCCTGCCGCGACATTGAGAGAAGGAACCCATTCGATGCGCTTGAAGGGCCGCACGAAGGCTGGTACTTCCGCCGCAATCTCCGGAACAGATTTCACCGCCTCGGCCACTTTGTCGAGCAGCTCTTCCACCAGCTTCATCATCGCGGTGTAATCCGCGTATGCCTGGTAGAACTCCAACATCGTGAATTCGGGATTGTGCGTGCGATCGATCCCCTCGTTCCGGAAATCGTGGCCGATCTCGTACACGCGCTCCAGGCCGCCGACAACCAGCCGCTTCAGGTACAGCTCGTCCGCTATCCGAAGGTACAGCGGCATGTCAAGCGCGTTATGCACCGTGGTGAATGGCCGGGCGGCCGCGCCCCCGTAGAGCGGCTGCAGTATTGGCGTCTCTACCTCGAGAAAATCGAGATCATCGAGAAAGGAGCGAATGGCGCGCGTCATGCGCGAGCGCGCAATGAACAGTGCCCGCACCTCGGGATGTACGGCGAGATCGGCGTACCGCTGACGATATCGCTGCTCGGGGTCCGCGAAGCCCGAATGCCGCAGCAGCTGGCCATTTACCTCTTCTTCCTTTCCGAAAGGCAGCGGGCGGAGCGACTTGGCCAGGAGCTCGAATGAATCGACGCGAACAGTGACTTCCCCGGTACGCGTCCGGAACAATGGACCGTGGACGCCGATGATGTCACCGAGATCGAGATGCGCCAAGATCGAGTATCGCTCTTCGCCGAGCTGGTCCTTCCGGAAGTAGAGTTGAATTCTCCCCGTGAGATCGGCGAGGTGCGCGAAGGTCGTCTTGCCGTGCGAGCGCCACGCAACCACGCGACCAGCCACTTGCACGGGTGGTCCTTCCTCGGAGGCGCCAAGCATCGCTTGCGAGTCGGCAGCCGTGTGTTGCCTGTCGAATGAATACGCGTAGGGCGCTACACCCGCGGCTACGAGTGCCTCCAGCTTCTCCCGGCGAGCCTGGAGTACGAAGTTGAGCTCCTCGCTCACGCGGCCGCCGGCGCCGAGCCGCTCTTCTTCAGATAGGCTTCGATGAACGGATCGATACCGCCATCCATCACCTTCTGTACGTCAGGAATCTTGAGTTCGGTCCGATGGTCGTTGACCATCGTGTACGGCTGGAACACGTAGCTCCTGATCTGACTGCCGAAGCTGACGTCCGACTTGGTCGCATCCAGCTCCGCCTTGTGCTGGTCGCGCCGCTCGACCTCCGCCTGATAGAGCTTGTTCTTGAGCATCTTCATCGCGGTCGATTTGTTCTTGAACTGAGACCTCTCCGCCTGCGATGCGACGACGGTATTCGTGGGTATGTGGGTGATGCGAACCGCGGAGCTCGTCTTGTTGACGTGCTGCCCACCGGCACCGGAAGCCCGATAGACATCGATGCGCAGATCCTCCTCGTCGATCTCGATGTTGATCTCTTCGTTCACCACCGGATAGACGAAGACCGATGCGAAACTCGTATGACGCCTCGCGTTTGCGTCGAAAGGCGAGATGCGCACGAGTCTATGGACTCCGGTTTCCGGACGAAGGAATCCGTACGCGTAGTGTCCACGGATCTCGAGGACGGCGCCCTTGATGCCCGCCTCCTCTCCCTCGCTCTCGTCGAGCATCACGACGTCGAAGCCCCGACGCTCCGCCCAGCGCACATACATGCGCATAAGCATCTGGGCCCAGTCCTGCGCCTCGGTGCCACCTGCGCCGGCGCTGATCTCGAGCTGGGCATCGCGGAAATCGTCCTCGCCCCGAAGAAGCGAGCGGACCTGAAAGGAGTCGATCTCCTCGCGCAGCTGGGACTCTTCCGCGTCGAGTTCGCGCTCCATTTCGGGCTCCGAGCCCTCCTCGAGCATCTCGTCGAGCTCGAGCGCGCTTTCCACGCGGCCATGCAGCTTGTCGTAGGGCTCGATCCAGTTGCGCAAGCTCTTTACTTCCTGCAGAACCGCTTGCGCGTTCTCCTGGTTATTCCAGAAACCGAGGTCGGCCATCTCCGCATCGAGGGCGCTCAGGCGAGCGCGCTTTCCATCGATGTCAAAGATACCTCCGCAACTCCGCCAGTCGCTCACCGCTGTGCTTCAATCCGCGACCGCGTTCGCTCTCCGCCATTTCGACCAACCCCTAGAAGATTTTCTTGCCGGCACCCAGCACTTCGTTCAGTGCTTCCTGGAAGTAGGTGGTGCTCTCTGCGAGCTGCTGCCCTACCTGAGCAATATACTCTTCAAAGCTCTTCTTGATCTCCTCCCTGAAGAGTTGCTTGAGAGTTCCGTCGCGGAGTCCTTCGGCGTGCTTCGCGGGATGATAAGTGATGATGTCCGAAACCAGTGCCCGGGCCAGCCTCTTCGCCCGCTGATTCGGGTCCTTCGAGAGAAATGGGTTGAGCGGACGTCGTGCGCCAGCACCGGTGCGACCTATCGCCGGCGACGGCGCCACGGGCGATGCGATTGCGGGAGTTTGGGTTACGGAAGTCGCTAAGCTCCTCTCTGGTGGCGCAGGCCGAGCGGGAGCCGGAACGTAGGGGGGAGCTGGCGGCGGAGCAAACGCCGGAATCGGCGATGCCGGCTTGGAAGGCGTCGCCGTCGCTGATGCGGCCGCCCTCTCTACAGGCTCCTGCCGCGGACGCGGAGCCGTGGACGTTTGCGGAGGTACGGGCGGAGGAGGGGACGAGGTGCGAAATGGCGCTCGCTGCTGCGAAGGCGGCGACGGGGCGCGCGGCGCTGGAGGCGTGCTCGGCCGTGGGCCTGGTGGACTCGGAAAAGGCGCAGGATCCCATCCTCCCTGCGACTGCGGGCCTGCACGAGGCCGTGTTTGCGCGGGCGATTCCCCCGGAGGAGTAGCCGCGCGCGGAGTCGGGGTGACCGGTGTATTCATGCCGGTCGGCGCTGGAATGGGAATGATCCCACTGCATACCGAGCACCGCGCGCGCACCCCGCCGGGGGGAACCTTGGCCGGGTCAACGCGAAAGATCGAGCGACAATCGGGACAGCTTACGTTCATTCACCTTCTCCAGTGCGGCGCACATCAAGAATCGGCGGCACGGACTGCGTGGGCGTTGCACGCTCGTCGCTGCGTCGATCTACGGTGTAGACAGAGCCGGGCAGGCTCTTCGCATACGTCTTCATCTCTGTCGCAAGCTGGCTTGCCTGACGCGCAGAGGTCAATGTGCGGCGCAGGTTCGTTACGACTCCTATCGAAAGCGTCATCAGCGGCACGCGGTCAAGGTGCCCCCTTCGGTCCTTGCCGAAGAAATATCCCGCACGCCGGTCCTGCTCGGAATACTGGTAGGGCGACAGCAAGTCGAACGTCGCAACAATCTCGCCGCACACCGATGGAATAGCGTTATATGGAATAGTGAAGATAAAGTCGTCTCCCCCAATGTGCCCTATGAATCCGTTCTCGCCACAGGTTCCCTTCACGACATCGTGCAGGAGCTTGGCCAGGATCCGAATTACCCGATCGCCTTCGTTGTAGCTATAGCGGTCGTTGAACTCCTTGAAGTGATCCAGGTCCGCATAACAGACGGCGAAGTAGTCTCCGAGCGCCAGCCGGCGCCCGATCTCGGCCTCGATCGCCGATGTGCCCGCGAGACGCGTCGAGGGGTGCACCACCAGATCACGCTCGGAGCGGATGAGCATCGCCGTCAGACGGCGGGTGGCCTCCGGCGCCTGCAATCCATCGCGGATTACTTCGTCCGCCCCCGCATCGAACGCCGCCGACAGCGCCTCATTGGTCTTGCCGCAGAGGACGGCGCAGGGCACGACGCCCGTGTAAGAGTCTCTCTTCACCCTCTGGAGAGCCATCAGCACGGATTTCGGATCTCGGCGCGCGTCGAACAGAACGAACCGCGGGCGCGCCCGCAGCCCGATTGACATCAGCTCATCGACCGAGCTCAGCGTCACCACGGACGCGTCCTGAGCGCTTATCCAGGCGCTCACGTGCGTCGGTAAAGCCGCACCATCGGGGACGAAGCGTATCGCGTTTGGCTGCTGCAAGTCTTGGCTTTCCGGGTCGCCGGTGATACTGCTCTGTCAGAAGAAGAAGAACGCAACTCCGAGCACCGCATACGCGAGAAGGAGAAAAGCCCCCTCGAGCCAGTTCGACTCGGCGTCACGGATCACGGAAGACGCAACAGCTACTGCCAGCGCGATGCTCGCCACCTCCATGGTGGTGAAGGCGAGGTCCATCGGCTGATGAAACGCCATTCCCAAAAGAACCAGGATCGGCGCGATGAGAAGCGCCACCTGTATACTCGAGCCAATGGCGATGTTGAGCGCGAGATCCATCCGGTTTCGCATCGCCATTAGGATTGCTGAGCTGTTTTCGGCTGCGTTGCCGATGATGGGAATCAGGATCAGTCCGACGAAGAACTCGGACAGACCCATCACCTTCACTGCCTCCTCCGTAGCCGACACGAGAATCTCCGCGACCACGCCGATCATTGCAGCGGAGCCAAGGAGAATCGTTAGTGCCTTCTTTGACGACCACTTCGGGGCGACAGTCACGGCTGGCTGGTCGTGATCGGTGACGAACGCCGACGAGTGGGTCCAGAGCGAGAAGACGAGGGATGCGATGTAGCCCGCGATCAGCAACCCGGCGACGTAGTGCGACATCCGGACTGTGGCGACGCGCTCGGGGTCCGGGTGAAGGGCGTGAAAGAGCGTTGGAACCGCCAGGCCGAACACCGCAATGAGCAGGACGGTGGCACTGAAGCCGGCAAGGTGACTACTGAACTTCTGGACCTTGAATTTGAGACCGCCAGCAAAGAGCGCGACGCCCAGGACGAGCAAAAGGTTTCCGAGTATCGAGCCCGTGATCGATGCTTTGACGAGTTCTATTAGTCCGGCGTTCAATGCCACCGTAGCGATAATGAGCTCAGCCAGATTCCCCATCGTCGCGCTGAGAATGCCACCGATTGCCGGACTCGTGTGCTCTGCCACCGCTTCGGTTGCCATTCCCATCATGCCGGAGAGCGGGATGATCGCCAGCGCGCTCACGATGAAGAGGGCGAGAGGAGGCAGGCCCAGGTATCGGGCGAGAATCGCGGCGGGAACGAAAACGAGTAATGCGTAAAGAATCTTCATCCGCGCATCCGCATCGGCTCCGTCGTTGGAGAACCCTCGACGCCTGCACCCCGAGGAGGCACTCCGCTCTCCCGGGTCCGGCTCAAAAGAGATATCTGAGAGAAAGGTAGATCGGCGGTTGCCCGTTATCGGCCGGGAGCCCGCCGAATACACGCGCGATGTCGAAGACGAACGAGTCGTTTTGCAGTCCAAAACCAAGCGATGCGCTCGAATCGCCGCGGTGGTCGTGGCCGACGTATCCGGCCCGGAAATGAACCGTGCCCTGGTAGACAACGTCGGTTCCGAATCGGACAGCCTTTCCGCCGAACGTGCGCGAATCGACGACGCTACCCGCTGCGCGCACCTCGGTGTCCGTCAGATACCGGTCGATGAACTTGAGCCGGTAAAGCGCGCCGATCTCGAGCTGCGTGGGTATCGGGTCCCCACGGCTGGTTTCGCCGGTCTTGAGGGTGCCGCCCAGATTCCGGATGGCGATGCCAAATGTCAGCGGAGCTCCGGCGCTGATCCGGTACTGAGCCCCGATGTCCGCGGCGCTCGAGCTTTGCGCCAGAGTGCTCACGCTGCTGCACTGCCCTGAGCAGTCTATGCGGAACTGGATCACCTTGTAATTCAGTCCGGCGCTGAGATGCCGTCCGATGGTTGCTGCGTAGGTTCCGGCGAAGACGATGTCGCGCGGAAGTATCAGTCCGATAACCTGCTGGTTCTCATCGGTCAGCTGCTGCTCGCCGATGTTCAGGATATTGATCGAGAGCGCGGCCGCGCCATAGCGGCGCGAAGGGAGCACGAAGGTCAGCGCGTCGCCAACTCCCGCAACTGTCTTCGAGTGGTGGATGGCGAGCTCGCGCTTTTCCTGGCCGGCGATCGAGGATGGGTTCCACCAGATGCCCTCGCTCCCGGGCTCGGCCGCGACCATCGCCTGTCCCATGCCCACCGCTTGCGCCCCCGTCGGAAGAAGGAGAAAGAGGGCGCCTTCACTCCCCGTAGCGCTCTGCGAGAGGGCTGTCGCGGCGAACAGCGCCGACAGCGCGGCGCTAGAGAGGAGTCGCCTCATCGATCAGCATGATTGGAATGTCGTCGCGCACGGCGTAGCGCAATCTGCATTTGTTGCAGATCAGGGCCTGCTCCGATTCACGGTACTCCAGCTCGCTCTTGCACTTTGGGCAGACGAGGATTTCGAGAAGACGCGGGGACAAGCTCATTTGCTGTTTCCTGTAGCCGGCTGATAGCCGAAACGTGAGAGACTGCCTGGATTCTTGCGCCAGTTGGCGAGCACCTTCACCCAGAGATCCAGATACACCTTTTCCTGAACGAGGTTTTCGATCTTCTTGCGCGCCGCTTCGCCCAGAGAGCGGATCTGCGCGCCTTTGCTCCCGATGATGATCGCCTTCTGGGTGTCGCGCTCCACGTAAATTACTGCGCGGATGTAGAGCGGGGAGCGGCCCTCTCGATATTCCTCCACCTGGACAGCGACGCTGTACGGCACTTCGTCGTGCAGCTGTTCCAGCACCGTTTCCCGCACCAGCTCCGCCACGAAAAAGCGAACGGGCTGCGTGCTGATCTCGTCCTCCGGGTAGAGGAATGGGCTCTCCGGCAGATGTTGCGCTATCCGTTCCATGAGCTCCGGAATTCCCTCTCCGGTGAGCGCGGAGATGAGAGCGGCATTTTCGATCGAGGCAAGCTGGTCGCGGCGCGGCGCCGGAAGTGAATCCACCTTGTTGAGGGCGAGAATTACCGGTGCGCGGGGTGCCTTCTCTAGATCAGCGGCTTTAGCGAGAGAGGGCGGCTCACCCTCTCTCGCGTCGGCGAGATAGACGATGACATCTGCTTCGTCCAGCGCGCGCACCGCCGTGCCACGCATCGACTCCTGGAGCTTGTAGCGCGGATTGAGAAGGCCCGGCGTGTCGAGGATCACCATCTGCGAGTCCGCGGTGCTGTGAATTCCGACGATACGATCGCGTGTGGACTGCGGCTTTGGACTCGTGATGCTCAGTTTCTGTCCGACGATGCGGTTGAGGAGCGTTGACTTTCCAACGTTCGGCTTTCCAACGACTGTGACGATTCCGGCGCGCGGCATGACTCAAATGTGGCAATGAGATGGAATCACCGTTAGTTCGCGCCCAGCCACGCCTGGTAGAGACGCACCTGTTCCGGCGTCGGACTCGGCACACGCACGAGCCGGTAGTTCTCCCTGGTTCGGCTGCCGAGCCTTGCAATGATCGTCCGCAGCTCGTCGCGCCTGAAGACGGTAAATCGTACTTCTTCCCCCGGTCGTTTTTCCTTCAGTCTGTCGTCGATCGTGGAGAGGGTCACACGCTGGCTGTCGAGCGCCAGAATCTGATCGTTGAAGCTTAGTCCGGAATCGTATGCCGGTGTTCCCGACGAAACGTTCGCCACCATGAGCCGATCGCCGTCCTGCCTGAGGCGCGCCCCGAGATAGGTTTCTTGCGAGGCACCTCGCGTCGAATCGCCGGACGGTGGGGTGGTCTCGAGCCACAAACCAACCGCCGCGAACGCGGACGAGTAGTCGAGCTCCTCGCGGCCACGCACGTAGCGGCTGAAGAAATCGTCGAGACTGGAGCCGGCGGCCAGCTCAGCGGCGCGCTGGAAATCCTCGGGCGTGTAGTTGCGGTTTTTCCTGGCGAACTCGTCATATAGATACCGCATCACATCGTCCAACGACTTGGTGCCGTCAGACCGCTGTCGGATCTCGAGATCGAGGAGCAGACCAACTATCGCACCCTTGTCGTAGTAGGAGACGGTGGAATTGATACTGTTCTCATCGGGCCGATAGTACTCGATCCACGCATCGAAGCTTGCCTCTTCGAGGCTCATCTCCTTGCGGCCGGGTGTGTTCTGTAATCCGCGGATGGTGTTGGCGATTGTCGCGAGATATTCCCGATCGTCGATTATTCCGGCGCGCCGCAGAAAAAGGTTCTCGTAATAGCTCGTGATCCCCTCCGCGACCCACAGCAGCCTGGTGTAGTTCTCCCCGGTATAGTCGAACGGTCCAAGCGGCTCCGGGCGAATGCGCTTCACGTTCCAGGCGTGGAAGAACTCGTGCGCCGCGAGTGAGAGGAAATCGTGGTAGTTGGAATCCGGACGAAATCCGAAACGCCGGTAGATCAGGGCTGTAGAGTTGAGGTGCTCTATTCCTCCGCCACCGGTCGGCTGAAGCATCAGCAGAAATGTGTAGTCGGCATACGGAACATCGCCCATCGTGCTCGTGACGGTCTCAACGATCTTCTGCACATCCCGCTTCACACGATCGGCGTCGTAGTTGCCGCTCCCATCGATGACGATACGATGTGGAACGCCCTTCACGTCGAACGGGAGGGTCCTGAAATCACCGAGCAGAAAGGGAGAGTCGTAGAGAATGTCGAAATTCTCCGCTCTGAACGTGTTCGGTGATCCACCTGCGGCAGGCAGCCCGGTCGCGATCTTCCAGCTGTCCGCGGGAACCACTCGTACCGTCGCCGGTGCGCTGAGCAGACCATCCACGTACATCAGGAGCGCTGCGTTATTCCAGAAGGCGTGGCTGTCCGTGAGCTCGTTGGTTCGAACCGTGAGATCATTGGCGTACACGCTGTAGCTGGCGCGGAGCTCGCGCGTGCCCGTTGGTATTTCGATCGTCCAGGTATCCTTGGCTGTTTTCCTCCAGCGAAGCGCTTTTCCAGCAGCGTCGCTTGCGGCGAAGCTCTGGACGTGGCGGGCGAACTCGCGAACCAGGTACGACCCGGGGGTCCAGACGGGCATTCTGAGATCCAGATGCTCTGGTGAGCCTTCGCCGACGGTGCCACCGGCCCGGGCCTGTACGCGCATCTCGATATTCAGCAGATGCGTGTGGGGTACCGGCATCGATACTGAGTAGGATATGGCCGGAGCTCCACGAGGGAGCGGGGAGCGGCTATTTCTCTGTTGCGCACCGGAAGGAGGAGCAGCGGTCGTCAACAGAAGGGCGATACCGCCGATCAGCGAGAGCGGGCGAAGGGACATCCCGGGTGTCTCCGTGAAGCTTGGGAGAAAAAAGTAGGCGCGCGAGGCGGGTTTGCGCTGGATGCTCGCAATCTACCCATACGAGGGTCGGCGGGGGCAACCCGACAACTGCAACTGAACAAGTTGTCAGCGTCCAGCTGGAAACCTCTCAGACACCAGCTGCAAACGTCGGGACGTTACAAGTCGCAGGAGAGAGAGATGCAGTTGCTTGTGCCCGGATCTGCGCCGGTGACGTCCCGACGTAGTTGAGCTCTCAGCTGCCAGCTTAACAAGCTGGCAACTGATCACTCTTTCAGTTGCAGTTGCCGTTTCAGTAAACGGAAAAGGCCGCCCAGGAAAACCTGAGCGGCCTTTTCAATGAGGTGCCGGCGACGGCCTACTCTCCCGCATCCTCTCGGACGGAGTACCATCGGCGCTGTAGGGCTTAACGACCGTGTTCGGAATGGGAACGGGTGTGGCCCCTACGCTCTAGTCGCCAGCGAAAATCAGTTTTCAAAAAACGGAAGCTGGGGCGGCAGGGTTCGAACCTGCAACTTCCGGATTAACAGTCCGGCGGTCTGCCAGTTGACCTACACCCCAGTAGGAACAGGCCGCGGAGAAATTATGTGAAATGACATTGAACAATAGTAGTGATCGTGTGATGCGAATCAACCGTTAGATCGCTTGGTTTTCTGCTAGTCGGTTCGAGTTAATAAAGAGGAAACTCGAACCATATAAGGAGATCAAGCCTCACGGGCGATGAGGATCGCTTCGCTTGAAATGGATTGCTCCACGTCCACGTGCGACCTCTTGACGGGATGGTCTCTCCCGGCCCTTCAGGGAGCTCGAGGCTCCAGGGAAGATTCATCTTGGGGGCAGCTTCCCACTTAGATGCATTCAGCGGTTATCTGCGCTTGCCCTCGCTACC
>CABEAH010000189.1_pt1 | contig 10437 bp, 8 predicted proteins | sample 3132331 | NCBI WGS metagenome assembly CABEAH01 (sample SAMEA5534343, study PRJEB31848) | metagenome | biome: tundra; feature: field; material: soil | place: USA | collected 2013-05 | depth 0.45 m | reverse complement strand
CCTACATTCCGCACATCCTTTTAACACAAATACATTTTTTCATAACTTTTGCCCAAAAGTGCCAATATCTTCCTGTGAATTTCTCTAAGGTTCAACATACCCGCGATCCTCTCAACCCCGTTTCTAAGTCTGATTAATAAGCTAATTCCCTCAAACATCTGAAATACCCTCCTCATCGTCGGTTTCGCTGTAGGCTTTCCTTTCTGGTCAGGAATAGTTTCCCCGCATTCTTTCAGAGTTTTTCTCAATTTAAACTGTGCAACCGAGTAGATAAGTAAACTGAGAACCATCACCATTCCCAGACTTACAATTCTCTCAGGTTTCTTCAAAAATATCGATGATGCAAAGAATAATGGGTCTTTTAAAAATCTAAAACCTCTTTCTACGCTTTGCTGACCTTTATATTCCTTTAAAGCTTCATTATCATCCAATTTAATGTCATTTGTAGCGACAATGAACTTACCCTTCTTGTTTTTCTCACGCCCTATTCTCATCTCATTTTTCTCAAATCCAACTTTTATTTTATAGACCTTTTTTAAATCCTGTGTATCCTTTTTCGGTCTTCCCCGTTTTCCTGTTTTGTTAACTTCTTCGACATTGACATCACTAATTTTATGATATTTCCACTTCGCTGCCTTATTATTAAGTTCAGAAATCCCATCCTCCTGGCAGTTGAATTCGGTATTCATAAAATGCCACAATCCTGTTTCTATGTTTTCCCTTTCTTTCTCTATACTTTTATTTAAAGTTTTGATCTCTCGATCATAACCTTTTTCTGAGAAAATAACCAGCCACTTTTGTTCCACACCGCCATACGAATTTTTGTATCCCCTATAACTATAGCCCTCGATGCTACTTTTACTCATCTCTTCAATGCTTGTCTCTTCTACTAGCTTTTTAGCCTCTGAAATGGTTTCGGGAACTCTACTTATCCATTTTACAAGAGGTGAGATTTCTTTTACATTGTCTTCGGTGTACATGGCAGAGTCCATGACAAAATAAGCCTCCTCATTCTCTTTGGAAAGTTCTTTTGAGAACTTTTGTATCACATCACGAAAATGCGTTTTGTCTGAACAATTACCACTTAAAACATCCATCCATAATGGAAAATCTGCCTGTGAAGTGGTGATAAGTGAGATGATGAATTGTTTCAAATCAAACCTTTTGTCTTTTGAGTAGCCGTGAGTTATTTTTATTGGAACTTGGTCGTTATCTTCGAATTTATACTCTCCATGTACACTCATCGTGGTTGTATCTAAATGGAGAAACTTTCTCGAAATTCTAAGTGTGTCGGCCACCTTAAGGGCAATATGCATGAAAATTTTTGTGGGATCATTCTCATACAATCTTTCTAGAGTTCTACCAATAGTGTCATCGTTGAAATCTTCCGGTTTTAGTTCTTCACGAAAAAAAAGCTCAGTAGGCTTATTTTTCATAAATTCCGGGAAAAGATAAAGCGGCCTATTTACAAAACCTAACGCATTTATCACCATAGCCATAACAGCTTCGCCTGTGGTTACTATTTGTTTGTCTTTTGTTCCTACCAGTTTGTCTATTTCTTCGACCAATCCTATTTCATGGCATACACCGGCTACTATGCCAAGATGGTCAACGTTTTTACTTGCAAAGTTCATGAGATTAGATAGTTATAAGAATACGCATATTTAAAAAACTATAACCTCATATGCGGAATATAGGTTACGACCAAGAAAATTGGAGAAATGGAATGCATTTTCTTGGGCTATACCTGGTAGGACAAACCCGGCAGTATGTTAGTGGACACTACAATTAGGCATCTCTATTCTCTATTTGCCAAGTTTTCTATCTTCAACTTTTTATCTTAATCGTTATACCCCGCAGCTCTGCTGCGATTGGGAGCTTCATGCTTCATTTTTGAAAATAATTAAATCATTAATTAACATTGGAATATAATCATAACGTAACGTCTGTGCATTTTTAAAACCTGAGAATTCTAACCAGCCGTCATCACTAATATAATTTAAACCAAACGAAACCATCTCTTTTTTATTATGATCTTTTAATTGCCATTTGAAAGATCCAGTATGTGGCTCTAATAAAGTGTTAATAGAAGGAACTACAACACAATACGATTTCGAAACTCTGTCAATTTCTCTAATAGCTGAACATAATTTTTCAATGGGAGTGATATGTTCTAATACTCCTATAGAAATAGCATAGTCAAAATATTTATCAGGAAAACTAATATGTTCAGCATCTTCAACTATCATCTGAAAATTATCTTGTTTTATTTTATGATCTTTCACGTCTAATCCAACTAATTTTAGATCATTTCTATTGGATAAAAATTTTATAAAGTCTTTACCTTCTCCGCAACCAATCTCAATTATTTTAATAGGAAAACTGTTCTTTTGTAATATTTGATTATTGCATATTTTATCTATAGCCTGAACTCTTTTATATTGAAATCTATTTGAAATTGATAATTTATGCCATGTTTCTAAATATTTTTCTATTAGTTTCATAGAATCCACCTCTATTTAATATTTTTTTTCTTTTAAAATTTGATTGAACATAACTAAAGCAACTCTCCCATTTAAAACTTCCTCTGACTTTTCAAATTCTTCAGGTGGACTGCGCCCAATTAATGTAAACCTAATATTTATTAGGACTGAGGTCAAGATTAGTTCAGTCAGAGGAGAATTTTAGCCGAAGATTAGACACAACCAAAAAGTTGACATTGATACATTGAATTAATTGAAAGAGATAATTATGAAAAAAGAGAGAAAAGTTATGAAAAAAAAATCTAGAATATTTTTGGGATTTCTTGTGATCCTTGGATTGTTTATGCTACCTTCGACAGTTTTTGCATACTGTTCTTCGAGTGGCGCAACTTACAATGAAGAATATATAATAAAAGCAGAATTAAATACTGGTATCAAATCTTCATCCTTTAATGGATATTCAGATTATTCTGCCTCTGTTTTAACCACACTGAATAGTGGTCAGACGTATACGATCAAAGTCACAGGTCAGACTGTAGGCGGTTGGACTGAATATGTAAAAGCATGGATTGATTATAACAATAATGGCGTGTTTACTGATTCCGGAGAAGAAATCAATTTGGTTTCTTATACCTTTCCTAGCGGCGGGGGATCGTATATTTATACCAAGAGTTTTACGGTACCTTCATCAGTATCAACAGGTAATAAGAAAATGAGAATTTCATTAAAGTACAATTCTGTGCCAAGTTCTTGCGAGTCATTTGCTTATGGAGAAGTTGAGGATTATACGATTAATATTATGTCCTCAGGCAATAACTATGAAGTAGCTCAAGTGGTTGCGTCTTCTATGCCATGGTCAGGCTATTATTGGCCGATGCTTGATAAGAATGTAAAAGGAAGTCCTAATTACTCTCACAATTTATATGAAAATGGAGGACCTATGGAAGATTATGATACTTATACCGCGAATCTAGGCGTAAGTTCATCACCGGTGAATGCGGAATCGCCTCATCCTTACACCGTCAATTATGATAATACATGGCCAATTACAATATCTGGTGCAACAAAAATAAGGGCGCATATCACTAGATATGATATAGAGGGTCATTATGATTTTCTGAAAATATTAGATGGATCTAACAATCAAATAACGGACTACAGTGGTGGATACGGAGAACACAATGTGTATGATGTTTGGACACCCTGGGTAAATGGAGATACAATAAAAATAAGGCTTGCCACAGATTATTCAGTAAATTATTGGGGCTTCAATGTTGATATGGTTCAATATGTAACTAACGGAAATGTACCTAGTACTTCTTCTGCCAAGGCTTGGGAAAATTATAATCATGTAACATATAATATTAGCAACTGGTGGTGGGGGCATTGTGATGCGTGGTCTGCCGCATCGATACTTGAAAACGAACCAAACACAACAAGCACAATAAATGGAGTGACTTTTGACAGAAATGATAAGAAAGGTCTTTTAACGGAGAAATATATGAATTATAATATGGAATTTTGGGATATTAATTTAAACAGTGCAAAATTATTCCATGAAAAACTTATAGAATATATAAAAACGAAAGGTAAACCGATTATATTAGATATATATCAAGATGGCGCTCAAGAGTGGAATCATCCAGTGTATAAATATGAGATGAATTGGATTACCAGCGGAAGCAGGACTGATTATACTACTAAAATCTGGTACAAAACAGACGCTTGGAGCTCTGATGGCTCAGGTACTGCGGATAGCTCTCTAACATACAAATATTATATAAATAGTGACGGTACAAGCCAATTTACTACGAACAATGATCCATACAGCTATCCTGACTATGCATTTATTCCAATAAGTAGGGTGGAAAGTTCTAGAGAAAATATTTATGTAAACTATGATGTTGTTAAAACGATAATCAAAGGGGGGTGATCCAAGATGAAAATAATTAGCTATATTAAAAACCTACTCTTGATTGTTGGAGTACTGGTCTTAATAATTTTTTCAACCTATTTGCTTACTGGTAGTGAGGGCAAAGCCAACAAACCTATAGATGAGACCTCGGATAATTTTTTAACTAATCATATACATGATTGGGAAGTTGGAGATTGGTGGGTAGTTGAACAAGTGACTAACGATTCTGTTATTAGTGGAGTTCCAGGCCAGTTAAATACAAAACAGGTCAAGTACGAAGTTATGTCAAAAAACATTGATCCAAAAAAGAAAGAGCTGAAGAATGATAACTCTGTGATAACCTACTATGTTGTCAGAGAGAGTTATATTGGCATCAATGATACCTATAAAGACCTGTTTTATATGGCAAAAAATAAGAAAAATAAAGTTCTGTATAAATCAGATACCCACTACGTTCTTAGAGATGAGAATACCATTGATGAAGAATATTATAACATAGATGATATCACCGCGACTGTGGTGACTCCTCTTATAGCCAGAGAAATGGAAGGGGCTAATAAGAAATACGATAAAAAAGCGTCTTCTTATTTGAAGGAAAGAGGAGCGAAAAAACACGTCAGTGGATTGAATTTCGGCGAATTATCAAAAGGAATAGTATATGATGATAATAGTACATCACTATTACAGTTAACACACGATTCGACTCCTTGGCCTATTTATGAGAAAACAAGTTTTATAGAATCTGAGTTACTCGATTACTCTGGATGGCATGAGCTTAGCGAAGAAGCTCTTACAAGGATACCTCAAAGCCATAAAGAAAAAGTAAAGACAAATTCTAAAAAATTTTTGTCAAGAAATGATGAGTGAAATTATGTGAACCATAAATATTTTTGAAAAACTACCTATGGCTAAAACAAGAATAAAGCGTGGAAATAAGACGTATGTCTATGAACGAAAGAATTATCGAGAAAATGGTAAAGTAAAACATGGAAAAGCTGAATATTTAGGAATTGAAGAAATTGTCGATGGAAAACTCCAGATAACTACGCCAAAAAGACGTCAAAAAGATGTTACGATCACACAATCTGAAAGATATGGCGACATAGCAATTCTCTCACCTTATTAAGGAAATTTGGCATCGTCGAGGTTTTAAAAGGTTTATAGTAAACAAAATCTCAGACTCGGACAATTCTAAATATATTTATTTTTTATTTTTATATTTCGCATTCGGGCGACTCAAGGAAACTCTATAATAAAAATAGCGAAGAAGCCCCTAAATGGACGGGAATTAGTCCATCTTAAAAATACAACCTGAATAAATAAAAATTGCTTTATTAATTTCTGTATGCCAGTAACTATAAATCAGTATGCAGCTATGGTGTACTTTATCAACTGTATATATATATATAAAAATGTGTCCGATCTTGATAATTTGTTCACTATAAACCTTAAACGACCTTATTAGGGTATCACCAGTATTTTTACGTACACACACGCTAAGGAATTAGCGGCTCACTAAATCGGTTATATTTGCTCAACGCACCGAAAAAGTAAAATAAGGAAATTTCAAGCTTAGTCTTGACCAGATCATGTTTTATTGCATTCTGATCTGGCCTTTGCTATTATCCGAATAATGTCATATCCGCATCTGAGAGTTTGGCAACCTGTACTAACTGTTCCTGAGAAAAGTGCAAATTTTGTTTATGAAAGTTTCCTTTCTTTTTACTGTAAATAAAAGGTCAAAAATCGATAATTTGGCAAACAACGATGCCTACTCACTTAGCGTGTGTGTACGTAAAAATACTGGTGATACCCTTACATCATAGAAGTTTCAGCAAAATTAGTTACACTCCCGATAAAAATGAATTTTAGCTGATGTTTTTACACGACCAATTTATTAGCCTTAACAAGGCACGACATTTTATTACCCTTTTCTAATATTTCATGAGCTATTTTATCATGATCTTTTAATATTTTATTCATTTTTTCAACAATATCTTTTACATTAAAATTATTTATATTATACACGTATTCTTCTAAACTCAACATTTTCATTATTCCAAGAGATTTGTGTTCATACATTAATGATATTACAGGAACTCCTGAAGAAATCGCAAAAATGACTGAATGAAATCTAGTTCCAAGCAGTATGTCCATTTTGCCGGTTAGTGCTCTTAGTTCCGAAGGAAAATAATCGTTTCTAATTATTCTGATATTATCTTTTTTATCTATCTTATTGATTATTCTTTTTGCTATCATACGTTCATCAAATTTAGCAATTTTTGTTTCTACCATAGGTATGAAAACGATTTGTGCATCTTTAAAACTTTTAATAATATCAGCAATCTTTGTCAGATATTCTTCGTATTTTATTTCTGGATTGGACATTGTAGGAAAATTCCAATATCTTATTGTTATTCCAATAGTTAAACAATCTTTTCTTATATTTTCAATATTCATTATTTCTTCAATTCTTTCTTCTGTGACAAAAGGATATACAAACGCAGGATCTGCTGTCAAATATATCTTTGGTTGATATATTCCAAACTTATCAAGACAGATTTTTGAAATCTCTTCACGAACTTGAATTATTTTCGTTTTATTTAAAACTAATTTTGTAATGTATCTGTAAATAAAATTATTTATTGGGCCTACTGATTGTGAATATAGGACAACTGGTTTATTTGCAGCAATTCCTATAAATATATAATGAAGCGCAAGTAATATAATCGGACCGTGATTGTCATGAATATATCCTCCTCCACAACTTATTACCATGTCAGCTTTTTCATATTCTTTTAATAATAATCTTTTATTATTATCTAAGAGTATGCTTATATCAATTCCAAATTTCTTAAATAATAACCATGCACTACTCAAAAATATCCAGTTTAAAATATTAATTGGCCATATAATATTTTCGTTGTTACGTTTTATCACGCTCTCTATTAGATTTACATTATATTTATTCGTATATTTCGATGTCACATCTGGTTCGTGAGTTACTATACTTATGTTATACTGAATCTCTTGAAAAGTTTCGAGCATTCCGATAAGAATAGCTGTATCTCCCTTATTTCCTGTACCAAAATAATTTACTATTAAAATATTTTTCATTCTAATTCTCTATCTAATATATTCTTTTAGTTTGCCATTAATATAATAAATGTAAATATTACCATTATCATATAATTTATATGTTAGTGTAGTATTATCAAATTTTTCAATATTTTCCTTAGGTAATGGTCGGATACGACTATTGTTATATGGCGCATTCAATTCATTTCTACCAAAATACATTCCTATTTCAGGAAAAGATGTCGTAATTCTTTTATCAACAATAATATAATCTATTTTGTTATAATATAGAAAATTTAAAGTATACACGTCCATTATAATTGGGAAAAAAACCTGCCATTCACTACTTACATATTGGTCTGTATACATACTAAATATCATTGATGTGATAATATCGCCTGTCATATTATTATGTTTACCAAAATGATTTTCAAACCATGATGCAGAAATATATACATCGGTAGTCATGCTACCAGTTCCTGCCGCAAGTTTCGGAGATAATAGGCTGGGAATACGATGAATAGGTTTGTTGCCAATACTTATTCCTCCTATTAATATTAGAATAATCGCCAAATATATAAATAATTTCTTAAATTTGTGACTATTTTCATTATTGTATAATCTATTTACACAAATTGCTACCATCAAAGAAATTCCTATATATGTAAATCCCCAAGTCCTGACAGCCAATTCTTGGCTAGATGTTAAAACGAATACTAAGGTGAATATATATAAAACTGGACCAAAAATCACTAATGTGGATATGAACAAATTTCTTCGATAATATTTGTGATAATAATAAATTCCAATTATGGATAATAATAATAATAAAGGAATATAGATATATTTATCAATGATTAACTCATAATTAGGTAGTAATGCTGTATCTATAGACGGAATTGTCGGACTATTCGCTGATGGAAAAATCTCAGAAATTTTACTGATCCTGTCTATAAAATGGCCAACCAAATACTTTATCGTAGGAGTGGCCACATAAATCATCCATCCAAAAATAAGTGCAAAAGCTAAAAAAGTTATATTTTTAGATTTGTCATAATGAAATTTATAATCCGATTTTTTATCATATTTTGCCTTATAAAAAACAGAAATAACTAAAAATAGTATCAGAAAAAGTAATAACATTATAGATGAGACATGATGACTAATCGTCAATGACGATAAAACGATGATAATAATTAAATTGAATCTCCAAATTCTATTTTTTTGATTTTTATTCTCAGAAATCGAAAAAATATATAAGAAGAATATTCCAAAAAATATTCCGAGAGTCTCATAGACAAATAGGTTATAAAAGTATACATATAAAGGATTGGTTGCATAGATGAATGTTCCAATAACTGCTATATTATCATCTTTAACCACTTGTCTGAAGAATAAATATAAAAATATAAGAATAAATGAATGAATCATGCCCATCAAAATTTTTGCTGTAATAATAATGTCGAGATTCGCAGATGTTTTTAAAAAAATTGTTATAATCTCCAATGCAGAATAATATTTAGCCACGATAAAATCTGGAAATATATCTAAGTTTCCTCTTTCATAAATAAATTTTGTTGTCTCATATATATTTAGTTCGTCAGGAAAATGAAAATAGGAGTTTCCAGGCAAAATACTCATTATATATATTATACTTCCAAACAATATCATGAGGATGATTTTGGTATATATATTCACAATTTTACTAATAATCATCGATAATGTTCCTAAACCAATCAGAATGATACTTAACCAGAATAAACTGTTATAAAATATATAATCTTCTTGATAAAAAATATAATATGTTAATCCTAATAGTAATATTCCTAAGAATATTATTATTGAATTAATTATCTTACCGTTGATTTCCATTTGAATGTTCCATATAAATATCCGATTCCTTGTGATAAAATTACTATCGTAACACTTATCATTTGCCTTATGGAATCTGACGGCTTCGATATCAACATTTTAAATGTTTTTGGATAGAATTCAAAAATAAGTCTCTTAAGATAATCTTTTTCTGTTGACTTCTTGACATCATAACTACGAATATTGCTCATATAAACTATCGATACACCACCATCAAACGCTCTCTTCATTATATTCCGTATACCAACCCTGTGAACACCTATTTTATGCAGTACTCTAGCATCTGGGTCAAATATGACCTTCTTTCCTGAATCTCTAACTCTTAAGAACATCTCAGTATCCTCACCTCCAACCCATTTCTTACCATTGAGTCCGAGATTGGTATTAAACATACCTATTTTGTCAATTAGATTACTTCTAAATGACATATTTGTTCCAAAGCCTCTCTCTATTTCGCATTTGCTGCTAGGAGTCATCATATAAGAACAACTTATCATCCAATGTAATTCCTTAGGAAACCATGACATATCTTCATGTTCCCATATAGGAATTATATCTCCTGTTACTGCACCTACGTCATCACTATCAAAAGTATTTACTATCACTTCTGCCCATTTAGGGACTGGAATCGCGTCATCATCAATAAATGTAATTATATCACCGGCAGCACACTTAATACCAACATTCCTGCTATACGATAGTCCTCTATTTTTTGGATTAAAGACAGTTTTTATATTTTTATATTTATCGCACGCAATCGTTTCAATCTTATTATATAGTTCTCTGTCCTTATCAATAATTATGATTATTTCTATATCTTTATATGTCTGTATTTTAATACTTTCCAATAAGTCAATTAAATCTCCATATCTATCAATGGAGTATGTACTTATAATTATGCTAATTTTCATTTCAAAGGAATTCATTATTTCCATACAAAGTCACTTCCTTGCCTGCGATTTTTATAGTTTGATTTGAACCCGAACACCCCAATGGAATCTTTTGAAAAAGCCCGGAAACCGCTTTGTGTATCTGTGATATGAAGTCCACAATTTAAGTTTGTAGCCTTATCAAGCAAATTCTGCCCTA
>CABEAH010000187.1_pt1 | contig 10522 bp, 11 predicted proteins | sample 3132331 | NCBI WGS metagenome assembly CABEAH01 (sample SAMEA5534343, study PRJEB31848) | metagenome | biome: tundra; feature: field; material: soil | place: USA | collected 2013-05 | depth 0.45 m | reverse complement strand
TTCGGTAGACCCGGTGAACGCGATCTTTGCCGCGGTCGGATGCCCCACGACGGCCGAGCCGGTCTCGCCCGCGCCACAGACGAAGTTGACGACGCCCGGCGGCAGCTCGGCCTCCAGCAGCAGTTCGGCGAATTTGAGCGCCGTGATGGATGTGGTTTCAGCTGGCTTGAGCACGACCGTGTTCCCCATCGCCAGCGCAGGCGCGATTTTCCACGACAGCATTAGCAGCGGGAAATTCCACGGGATCACCTGACCGACTACGCCGAGCGGAACGATCTTGACGCCGGGAACGGCGTACTCGAGCTTGTCGGCCCAGCCCGCGTGGTAAAAGAAGTGCGCAGCCGCCATCGGAACGTCGAAGTCACGCGACTCCTTGATCGGTTTGCCGCCATCCATCGTCTCCGCGACCGCGAACTCGCGCGCCCGATCCTGGATGAGGCGCGCGATGCGGTACAGATATTTTCCGCGCTCGCGCCCGGGCAACTTGCTCCAGGCGGGGAAAGCCTTCTGCGCCGCCTGATATGCGTGGTCGACGTCGGTCGCGTTCGCGAGCGCGATCTCGGCGATCACATCTTCGGTCGCCGGGTTGATCGAGTCGAAATACTTGCCCGACTTTGGCGCGACGAACTTTCCGCCGATGAACAGGTCGTACCTCGCCTTGAGCCTGGGGTCCGCGCTTTCGGGCGCTGGATCGTACTCCCAGAGGTCCCCGAAAATCAGCGACGGCACTGATCCGGCCACTGCTCCCGCGGCCGACCTCGCAATTGGCCTGGTCGATGTCATCTCAGTAGCTCTCCGCCGCCTCTGTGAAGTAGTACGGCGCCTGGTAGGCTCCGGTCTTTTCGCGCTCTATCTGCCGCAGCAGATCGTTGAGCAGTGAGCTCGCGCCAAAACGATAGCGCGACGAGTTGAGCCATGCGTCACCCAGCGTCTCCTTCACCGCAACGAGGTAGTGCAGTGCCTGCTTTGCGCTCCGGATTCCGCCTGCGGGCTTCATTCCGATCGCGACCCCGGTCGCGAGATAGAAATCACGAATCGCTTCGAGCATCACCTGCGTATTGGCGAGTGTCGCGCTCCCCGAGGCCTTTCCCGTGCTCGTCTTGATGAAGTCGCCGGGCCGAATGACATTCATCGCGAGAAAGGACGCCGCTCTGATGTTATCGTACGTCTCGAGCTCGCTCACCTCGAGGATGACCTTGAGCTGCGCATCACCGCACGCCTCCACCACCGCGCTGATCTCGTCCTGCACCGCGCCGAACTCTCCGGCCAGAAAGAGCCCGCGGTTGATGACCATGTCGATCTCGTCGGCGCCATCTCCAACGGCCGTTCGCACCTCTTCAAGCCGGAGCGATAGCGCGGTCTGCCCGGACGGGAATGAAGTCGCGACTGATGCGACCTTTATCGCGGTATCCGCCAGCCAGCGCGCGGCTTCTCTCACGAGAAAGGGGTAGATGCAGACGGCCGCAACGGGCGGAACATCCTCGTCGGAGCTGGGTCGCCGAGCCTTCTGACAGAGCGATGCGATCTTGCCGGGAGTGTCCTTGCCCTCGAGGGTCGTCAGATCGACCATCGAGACGGCAGTCCTCAGCCCCCAGAGCTTGGAGCTCTTCTTGATGCTCCGCGTGGTGAACTTGGCCACGCGCTCCTCGATTCCGACCTGATCGACCGTGCCGATCTCGTCGAAAAGCTTGTTGAAGCTGGAGCGGGAGGGGGCTCGCATGGTCCTTCTAATATCGCGCCGGGCATCCCCTATTACAACGCCGCGTGTGGCGAGTTTACTTTGGCGGCATGGCTGAATCGCGTCCTTTCGCCGTTCTGTTCGATCTCGACGGAACCCTGATGGATTCCATAGCCCTGCTCCTCGCTTCCATGAAGCACACTTTCGCGGAGCACGGGCGGAAGCCGACCGAAGCCGAGTGGATCGCGGGACTGGGAACACCGCTCCCCAAACAGCTCACGCCCTACGTCGAATCGGACGAGGACCGGGAAAGGCTGGTCCGCCGCTATCGCACCTTTCAGAACGAGAACCACGATCAGCTGATGGCCAGGTATGAAGGCGTAGATGAGACGCTTGCCCTGTTGTACCGGCGCGGTCATCCGATGGCGGTGGTGACCAGCAAGGGCAACGTGATGATGGATCGCGGACTCGAGTTCATCGGCGTCAACGACTACATCGAAATCGCCATCGGCTACGACTCCTGCCACATACACAAGCCCGATCCCTACCCTGTTCGCCTGGCGCTCAACAAGCTGGGCTACGAGCCGGCCGAAGCTGTGTTCGTCGGTGATTCACCACACGACATAAAATCCGGAAACGCCGCCGGCGTTATCACCATCGCTGCCCTCTGGGGCCCTTTCACGCGTGCGTCGCTCGAGCCCGATCATCCTACCCATTTCCTCGAGCGGATCACGCACCTGCCGGCGCTGCTGGATAGAATCGCCGGGCCCAGTGCGGGGTAATATATTTCGCACGTTAGACCCTTTTAGGAGCAACTCAATGGGTGTTTCATACCAGACGGGAACGCTGGTCCGTACCGGGGAGGAGCGAGCGACGCTCGTCCGCCGAACGTACTCACTGGTACTCGTCACCGTTCTGGTGACGATGGTCGGAGCGACGTTCGGCTTGTCGCAACCTCGGCTGATGCAGTCGGTCGCGGCACATCCCTTCCTTTCCTTTCTTTGCATGTTCGCCCCGCTGTTGCTCGCCATGAAGACCGAGTTCCCGATGAACATCGGCCTCGTGCTGCTCTTCACGTTTGCGGAAGGCGTCTTCATTTCGCCCTTGCTCTACATTTATGGGCAGCGGCAACCCGGAGTCATCGGCCAGGCGGCGGTCCTCACCCTGGGCGCGTTCGGGATTCTCACCCTCTACGCATTCGTGAGCCGCAGGGATTTCAGTGCCTGGGGCAGCTTCTTCATGGTAGGACTCTGGGTGCTGATCGGGACGATGCTGCTCAACTTTTTCTTCCCGAGCGCAATCGCCAGCCTCTGGATCGCATCAGCCACGATCCTCGTGTTCAGCGGCCTGCTGATTTTCGATACCTGGCGTCTCCGCAACGTGTACGGCCCCAACGACTACGTGGGTGCCGCCGTCCGGATCTATCTCGATCTGCTCAACATGTTCCTGGCAGTACTCCGCCTGGTTGGGAACAGGCGCAACTGATCTAGTGTCCTGAGTTAATGAATCCGTATGAATGTTTCTTGCTCCAGTCATGGAACGGCAACTGAACGAGTTATCAGCGTTCAGCTAACAAGCCACGAGCTGATTAGCTGCAAACGTCGGGACGTCGCTGAGTGGTGTGATGGGAAAGGCATTGGACTGTGCTCTGACCTGCGCCACGTGACGTCCCGACGCAGTGAGGCTCGGGGCTATCAGCTACAAAAGCTGACAACTGACAACTCGTTCTGTTGCAGTTAACGGTTCTGTGTACGCACTTCTAACTCAGGATACCAGCTTCGCGGTTGTTGCTACAGCTCCTGCAGCCGCTCAATCTCGCTGGCCAGGTCGAGATCCTTCTGCGTAATCCCGCCCGCATCGTGAGTGCTCAGCGTAAATACGATCTTGGTGTACCGGATGTCGATGTCGGGGTGGTGATTCGCCGCTTCAGCCACCTTCGCGACCGCGGCCACGAAGTCGATCCCGGCCAGAAAATTCCTGAACTGAAATGTCTTGGTGATCACATCTCCGCGCCGGCTCCAGCCGGGGAGATTCCCAAGCTCACGCTGGATCGCGATGTCCGATAGCACGTCACTCATCTCTGTCTGGCTCCGATCCGGATATTTGGCGAAGAAGATAGCAGCTTTGTGGCCAGGTCGCGCCCGTCTCGTGATGGCGCGAACATCTTCACTCTCCAAGACCGAGCTCTCGTTGCTGAGCTACTCTATCCGTAACGGCATTTCGGTGTATATTCGGTGAGCATGAAAAGCGCCGGCCACGCGATCCACTCGTTCTCGAAGCCCTCGCAAGCTGGCCTCTTCGGCGCCAAATACGAGAAACTGTCACGCCAGCTCCCGGTAATAGGCGAGCAGAAGGACATCCGCTACTACTCGTCCCCGGCCAGAAGCGTCCTCAACGGTCCGGATACGACGGGCATGGGGTTCTGGTCCATAAATCCCTACGTGGGATGCGCCTTCGGTTGCGCGTACTGCTACGCGCGATATGCTCATCGCTACGTGATGGAGCGGGCTGCGTCCGATGAGAAGATGACGGACGCGCTGGGTGACGCCTTCACCCAGCTTCCTCCCTGGCTCGCCTTCGAACGCAATATCTTCGTCAAGCGCAATGCGCCGGAGATACTCAGCCGCACTCTCAGATTCGGAAGCGACCGGCACCTGAAGCTGCTCGAAGGCGAGACGATCATCATCGGAACCGCGACCGATCCGTATCAACCCGCCGAGCGGCGGTTTCGCGTCACGCGGGGAATTCTCGAGGTGCTCGCCGACCATCCCGGGTTGAGCGTCACGATCATCACCAAGAGTCCGCTCATCACGCGCGACATCGACCTGCTCTCGCGCATCTCCCGGCACTCGGAGCTGTGCGTGCACCTCTCGCTGATCACGCTCAACCGGGAGCTCGCTCGCAGACTCGAGCCCCGGTCACCGACGCCGGAAGCGCGCGTGAGGGCGCTGGCGCGTTTGCGTGAAGCGGGGATCGATGCGGGAATCAACTGCATGCCCGTGCTCCCAGGCATCACCGACAATCCATCGGATCTCGAGGCGCTGGTCAAGCGCGTGTCGGAAGCGGGCGCAACCTATGTCGGGGCGTGCGCGCTTCGGTTGCAGTCCACCGCGCGCAAGCGCTACCTGCCATTTATCGAGCAGGAATTCCCGCATCTCGCGGAGAGATACCGGAACACCTACGCCTCGAGCCCCGAAGCAGGGAAAAGATATCGAGAGGGGCTTGCCGCGTTCTTTGACAAGCTCTGCACGAAATACGGGGTCCGCAGCTGGTCACGCCGCGAGGGGGAGGGGGAGGAAGACGAAGGGGACGAGACGCTGGATTCAGCGCTCGTCCCCACGGTGCAGCTCTCCTTCGGGCTCTAGCTCGTCGAGCTACAGCTCGTTCACACCATCAATCGCCATCCCTACTTCAACCCGGCTTAGTTTCCGCTAACGCTGGGTGCGGTCGGCGGAGTGTCGTTCGGGCCAAACCCGATGTTCATCGCCTCGAGGACGGCTTTGGCGTTGTTGGCCGAGTTGAACTTCTTGGCGCAGGCGGCGATGGCGCGCCGCGTCTGCGGTCCATACTGGCCGTCCACGTTGGTGACGCCGCAGCCTTGATCTCTCAGCTCCTGCTGCAGAGCGAGAAACTGGATGCGGGACAAGCCAGCCTGTGCGGCAGCAAGCGCGGGGACAGCTAGAAAGGCGACTACAGCGAGGGTCTTCCGGTTCATCTTCGATGCCTCCGATCGGGTATAAGCTCTTTACAGTACCGAGTTGTATCAGAGTTGCAAGGTCCACGCCGACAATGATATTCGGCGACGGTGAAATGGACGCGAAAAGAGCCCGCCTCGCAAGGAGATGGGCTCTTTTTTTTGTCGCGAAAGAAGTGGAACTAAGGCTCTAGCGGAACATCGTGATGATGAGCGCGCCCACAGCGAGAAGAGCGACGCCGACGGCGAGAGCCGAAACAGGCGTCAGCGTCACCTGGTGCTTCCACCAGGTCGTGGAAGTCCCGGGCGTATCCGGAAGCGAAGCCATGATCCGCTGCTGGAGGTGAATCGGAGTCGTGCGGCGGCGCAGCATCTCGCTCTCCGCATTGATTCGGGTCCAGAGCTCGACCTTGGAGCTGCCCTCGGCCTCGCTCACGCGCATCTGGTCGATTTCACCATCGAGCCAGTCGTGGAGCATCGCCTTGCTGGAAGTCCCGGTCAGGGGAACCTCGCGATCATAGAGCCGCTCAGAAGCCTTGTCCTTCCGTTGAACGGGCTCATGTCCCGTAGACTTATCATTTCTCTCGAAACCTGCGTCATCAAGCATCATGCGTACTTCTCCTCGAGCAGTTGTTGGAGCGCCTCTCGCGCCCGATGCACTCGCATCTTTAGCGCGCCAACGGTCGTATCCAGTAACAGCGCCATCTCCTCGTAAGACCTGCCTTCAACGTGCTTCATCACGAACGCTTCACGCAGCGAGGGAGCGAGTCTGGCAAGAGCGTACTGCAGATCCGTACGCAGCTCGTTGCGATCCATCTCTTCTTCCGGCGTCGAGTACGTCGAGGGCTGATCGTCCTCGTCATAGCTCACATGCGTGCGCCGGATGTTTTTCAGCCAGTCTTTGCACGAATTCGCGACGATCCTGAAGACCCACGCATCAAAGCGGCCGCGAACTTCGCCTAGATGCTGAAACGCTTTTATGAATGACGCCTGGAGTATGTCTTCCGCCACATCAGGACTTCCGGTCATTCCCAGCGCATGGCGGTACAATGGATCGCTGTATCGGGTTATCAATATCCCGAACGCATCCCTCGAACCGCCGAGTACTTTGGCGATGATCTCCTGATCGGCATCGATCGGCGCCAATTCCTCTGGCGAAGAGCTCCCAACGCCCAACGTCCGAGCACTCTGATCCTGCAGCGGTGTGGCTGTCATTTTCACCTGCCTAGTGTAATCCCTTTGCCAGCCGGTGTATAGAGCCAACTGACCAGTGGAGAACACACGTTCACCGCTACACCTTCTAGACGCATAACGGTTCGTGAAAGCAACGCAGGCTACCGGAGCCGAATGAGATAAAGGTGCTCGAGGGCGCTGTCACGGTGGTAATGGCGTCCCTCTCTTTCACTGTCGGCGCGGTAGCGGCGGTAGCGCTGGCTGAAGTGCGTGACTCTTCCATCGACTGCGGCCCGGGCGAGAAGGGACTGAAGCACTTCAGGGGCCAAATGCCCCTCCGAGTTGAAGCTGACTAGGGCATGTCTCGCGCCTGTAGCGGACAACAGCCCCGAAAACATCTTCTGGACCCGCCGTCCGTGAGACCAGTCGCTCCTTCCCTCCCCGCCGGCGAGGAGCCCAACCTTACCCCGGATAGAGGGAAACTCCTCGAGCCACCCTCGAGCCAGGATCTCGGGTATGTGATAGTAGGCCACGTACTGCCGTGAGTTGTAGGGAGGATCGATGTAGATGAGATCCACCTCCCCGATGGCCTTTGCGGCCTCGGTCGCATCCAGCAGGCGGGCATCCGCCGCCTCGCCCCCCTCTATCGGAGTCTCCGGAACGATCTCGAATCTACGCCGGGAATTGGGCTGCCAGCGCTTCATGTAGGATGCGTACACTCCGGCGGTGTTGGCGACCCGGTCCGCTCCTTCGATTATGGCGGCGAGAAGTATGTAGTAGCTGTCCTCGCCGATTATACCTGCCGCGCGCCACGCCGCGAGCTCCTCGCGGGCGCTGTCGATCCGTCCCGCGTTTTCGGGTGTGAAGTACATCCTGCCGCCCGCAGGGGAGAAGTTGAGGCTGATGAAGCTCTCCCTCGGCGCCAGACTCGAGAGCTCCCGCGCCATCTCGCTCAAGGTGCCTTCCGTACGGCACGCGACGACGTACGCACGCTGAAAAACGTACGAAGACATCAGCAGATCGCTGGAGTGAACGCGCCATCCACGAGCCTTGAGGGCGCGGCTGACACTCGCGGTTCCGGCGAACGCGTCGTGCACGGAGCCGGCGCTGAGCTTCGCCGTTCTCAGACTGCGAAGGATAAAGGGCAGGAGCCGCGTCTTGTTTCCGATGTATCTCATCGATGCAAAGAGGGCGAGGTTCTTCGCCTCGCCCTCATGGGCTCTGGCTCAGCCGCGAGCTCACGGGCAGAGCTGCGCCTGTGTCAGTACCGGCTGTTCGTTTTTGGGGATGGCAAAACCGTACACGGCGTTCAACGCATCAGCTGCCGCGTTGGCCACTTCCTGATGTCCCTGCACATTCGGGTGCACACCATCGAGACTGATGTACTGTCCGTACGGCGAGTTGCAACTCAACTGAACGACGACGCTGTAGGGAGCGCGTCGGGCGACGAATTTGGCGAGCACCGCGTTCGCATCGAGGTACGCCCATCCATTCGCGGTCGCCTGCGCCTGGATGTAGCTGTTCATCCCATCTACGACTGCGCTGAGAGTCGCGGCGTCAGCCGGAGTCAGAATGTAATCCTGCGTGCCGGGCGTATCAGTGCAGCTCAGAGTGTAGGCCTGACCCGTTGCGCGCGCGGTCGCGACCGCTGTGCCCACCTTATTCGGAACGAAGACAAGATTCTGGCTGCCGTTGCAGTCGGATGAGATGATGACTCCGAAGTTCTGGAACGCGGCGCGGTTGGCGTATAGCTCGTCTCCCTTGCGAATGGAGACGATACTCGATGCATTCGGAACTCCTACGAGCAGAACCTTCGGGCCCGTCTTCTTCACGCTGTCGAGAACCGCGGAGTATACTGGCTGCCAGATTGAATTCGGAACGTAGGTGTAGGTGGTACGGTATGCCGCCGCTGGAATCAGGAGGCCTGACGTCGCAGCGCCGAGCACTTCGTTGGCACCGAGCTCCACGGATACGAGCGTCGGATTCTGCATCATCATCGCCGTGACCTGCGACCGGCCCGCGGGCAGGACCAGCTTGTACTGGCTCTTTCGCTTTACGCTTTCGGTAGCGGTCGACTCGGGCGTGATTTTAAGAGCGTCATATGCGCTCGCACCATCGATCGCGACATCGTTGGTCGGCAACATGATGCCTCCGTAGAGCACGCATGCGAGATCGCTCGAGTTGGTTCCTGGCGCGGCAGCTCCACTCAAGCGCCTGCCGAGCTGTAGCGGCGCGATGAACGGCGAGAAGCAGCCAGGTCCCTGAACGAGCGGCTGCGAAAAGGGCGCGAACGCCTGATGCGCCAGCAGGTGAGGCCACGCCTCCTGCTGAGTGGAATACAACACACCGTCGGACTGGACGCCCATGCTGATGCTCGTTCCGACCGCGACGTAGCGGCTGAATGCATCCTGACCGGCAGGACCCGTGGTCCTGTCGTCAGTGCACGCGACGAGGACGAACAGAGCGAGAGCTCCACCAGAGAATGACCAGTTACGCGTCATGAATACTCCTCGGGGATGACTATCGTGCATGGCCAGCGCCCAGTGGCCAGCTAATATCTGTCATGGTTGAAATGCGCGCCACCCCCAACGGCGGATGGCATCTCCGTCCTCATCGAGCTTGGGGGGCGCGAATCGAATGCTACCTGGCACACTCGGCGCCACTCCGGTGTTGGGCGATGAATGTGTCCCGTACAGAGCTTCCGCGACGCTCCTCACCAATCCACACGGGACACCCGTGGCCTGCAGCCGGCCGATCCACTCGCACGCCGGCAACTCGCGAACACGCCGGGCGATAGACTCGACGACTCGCTCTCGATTCTTCACACGATCGGCGTTGGTTCTCAGATTGCTGGCTTCGGCCAGCTCATCCAGCTCCAACGCGAGAGCGCATGCCCGCCATTGCGCATCGCTGCCGACAGCGATCACGAACGGCCTGTCCGCCGCATCGAACAGCTGATATGGAACGAGATTGGGATGCGCGTTTCCCCATCTCCCGGCATCGTTTCCGGAGACGAGAACATTCTGCGCGACATTCACCAGCGCGGCACGCGCGCTCGCGGCGAGCGAGATGACGATCCGACGTCTGCTCGCCGGCAGAGTGCCTGACCCGCGCTCGAAGAGCGCCGCAAGGATGGCTATTGCCGCATCCTTCCCCGCGATCACATCGACCAGCGCCACCCCAACCTTCATCGGTGATCCATCCTTCTCACCGGTGATCGACATCCATCCGCACTCGGCCTGCACGACGACGTCATAACCGGCGCGCTCGCTGTCAATCCCAAAACCTGAGATCGTGCACCAGATGAGCGAGGGATGCTCCTCGAGAAGACGGGAAGGATCGAGTCCAACCCTCGAGAGCGACCCCGGGAGGAAGTTTTCCAGGACTACATCCGCCTCACCCATTAGCCCCTGAACCACCGCCCGATCAGATGGGTCGGAGAGGTCGGCGGCCAAGCTCTTCTTATTCCTGTTGACGCTCAGGAAGTAGGCGCTCGCGCCCTCATTATCGAAGGGCGGCCCCCAGCCACGAGTCTCGTCACCGAGGCCAGGGCGCTCTATTTTTATTACATCGGCTCCGATATCGCCCAAAATCATCGAGCAGAGAGGCCCGGCAAGAACTCTGCTGAGATCGAGTACCTTGAGGTTCATATGGTATATTTGGCGTTCTGCTGTCGTGTTTCTGACCGTTTAGTGTCTTCTTATCTTATAATAGCGAACCGCCTGTTCCCCGATTGCGAGCAGTTTCCGGCCACCTTGCTTTAGTGTCGGAAAATCATATACTTAGCGCCATTCGAGCCCCCCGTGGGGGCGAAAGCAGCATCTCAGTGATTTCCCACGCGTCAGCCAGCCTCCTTCAGGCGCTGACCGGAGCCCATAAATGCCCGATAAAGATAAGCCCGCAGTTGCTACGATCACGGCACCTGCACTTGCCGTCGGCACGGCCACGCCCCGCGGCACGGCCACGCCCCGCGGCAC
>CABEAH010000186.1_pt1 | contig 10534 bp, 11 predicted proteins | sample 3132331 | NCBI WGS metagenome assembly CABEAH01 (sample SAMEA5534343, study PRJEB31848) | metagenome | biome: tundra; feature: field; material: soil | place: USA | collected 2013-05 | depth 0.45 m | reverse complement strand
CTTTCGGAATGGGGGTTCAGGTGTATGAGGCCGCCAAGATCAAAGGGGAGTTCCTGGCCGTAGAAACGGCAGGACATAACGATGTTGAGGCCGCCGGTGGTGAGGAGTATTGGAATTGGATCACACGGTCCCTGGACACCGCTGGCTGAGGGCCATGAGAGGCAAGAGAAAGGGGCATGACCACTCTGACTGTCATGCCCCTCTGAACACCTTCTCTCCGACCTCCTAATGAATCAGCTGGCCTGTCATGTCTCTGATCGTGATCGGCCCCACATTGGTCGCTTTCAATCCCTGCTCGATCGTCTTTCTATCGCCGATGATTACGATGGCCAGCGATCCGGGATTGATATACTCCCGCGCCACACGCTGTACATCAGCCTGGGTGACCGATCCGATATTCTGGACATAGTTGCTACTGGATCCGCGGTGTCACCTGCACTCCCGCGGGCATACCTAAACAGGCGCCAGCCAGTAAGTAGCAGAGCGTTACTAAATGGGTTTTCTTTTTCACAGCTTCCTCTCAAAAAAGAATGCCAGTGGGGCCTTTATCGATTCCCCAAGAATATACCTCCAGCGTTCTTCGCGATTCGGAGAGATCGGGCTGGTCTGCGTAGGCGACGTATAGGGTATGAAGCCGAAGCGACGCGCTAGAATCCGAAGCCTTAGCATGTGAAACGGATCACTCACCAGAAGTGCGCTCTGCAGCCCACGCACTTCCAGCATCCCGGCGACTGCCCGCATTGATTCACTCGTCGTACGACCTTCGTTCTCTACCAGAATCGAGGTGTCTGGTACCCCTCGGTTCCTTGCGTAGTTTCTCCCCACTGCTGCTTCACTCGTCGTATCTCCCCTGCCGGTCCCGCCAGTCAGTATTAGCAGCGAAGCGAGGTGCCGATTCCAGAGATCCAGGGCGTGATCGAGCCTGGCTCGGAGAACAGGCGAAGGTTTCCCGGCATATTGTGCCGCCCCAAGCACGACTATCGCCTGTGCGGGCCTTGCCTCATCACGTGAGCTCCAGACCAGAACCGCCGCCACGGAAACCAGCCATACCGCAGTCGCTATCAGGAGAGCAACTGTAAATATTCGTCGAGTACCACGCAGCAGACCCCGCATCTGTAGAAAGTATGCTAGAAAACATGCCGTGTACGAGGCTCGGGACATTCAACCGAGTACCCCTTTGCATTCAACGCAGTCTTGAACTCGTCCTGAACTTCCGCTTCCCCGTGTACCAGCCAGATCGGTCCTAGCTTTGGAGACTTGTCGCGCACTCGGCCAAGCCAAGTAGTCATCTCTGTCCGATCGGCGTGAGCGCTGTATCCATTGATGATCTCGACGTGCGCGCGAAGTGGCACATCTTCCCCAAAAATCCTGAGCACCGACTGTTTCTCCACCACCCGGCGTCCCAGCGTATGCTCGGCCTGGAACCCGACGACCAGAATCGTGTTTCTTGGCTCACTCGCTCCTTGCGAGAGATGATGCAGAATCCGTCCGTTTTCCATCATCCCCGAGGCGGCGATGATTATCATTGGTCCGCGCGCGCGACCCAGTGCCTTCGATTCCTCGACATCACGCGTATAGTGAAGAAGCTCGAACCGGAACAGCTCCTTGGCCTTCTGAATCATCTCTTCCGAGCGATCGAAGATTTCCGGATGCATCTCGAACACCGTTGTCGTGTCGATCGCGAGCGGGCTGTCCACGTAGATCGGAATCGAGGGAATGGCACCTTCCTTCACCAGTGCGTGCAGCGAGTAGATCATCTCCTGCGTGCGACCGACGGCAAAGGCGGGAATCAGAATCCGTCCTCCGCGAGCGGCAGTCTCCCTTATCACCCGGGCGAGTTGCACTCGTGCTCCCGCAACCGACTCATGATCCCGGGTTCCATAGGTAGACTCCATGATCAGCGCATCGGCCCCTTCCGGGGGCGCTGGATCGCGAATTATCGCGAGTCCGCTGCGTCCTATATCACCGGAGAAAACGAGCCTTTTCGTGTTCCCGTTTTCGGTGCAGTCGAGCAGAACCGATGCTGAGCCGAGAATGTGCCCGGCATCGACATAGGTAGCCCGAATGCCTGGAACCACATCGAACGGCTTGTTGTAGGGAACACCGACCATGAGATCCATCGTCCGTACTGCGTGGCGCATGCCATACAAAGGCTCGATGAATTCCTTGTTTCTCTTCGCGAGAAATTCAGCGTCCTTCTCCTGAATGTGAGCCGAGTCAGCAAGCATTACCGCAGAAAGATCACGCGTTGCCGAGGTCGCGTAGATCGTCTTCCCATATCCTTCCGCCACCAGATATGGAAGACGCCCGGAATGATCGATATGCGCGTGAGAGAGGACCACGGCGTCGAGGTCCCTGATCGGAAGAGGAAGGGTTCTGTTCTTTTCCGCAGATTCCTGCCGCCTTCCCTGAAACATTCCGCAGTCCAGAGCGACAGTATGCCCGTTGACGTGGAGGAGATGACAGGATCCCGTGACTTCCCTTGCCGCGCCGACGAAGGTTATCTCCAAGTAGCTAGCCTTCTGCTACGGCATCACGCTGAAATAGAATCGTCAGGCGTTGTTCGTCCTGCGACATCAATGCAGGCTCCCATCCTCCCCTGCTGCGCTCATTCAGCAAATCGGTGAGCGTGTCTTCGTCCTCGCGCGTATGTCGCGTCAACTTGACCACCACAGCCTGGTATTCTTTCATCGGGAGTTAGAGATTAAGAGCCGGTGAACGTTTACGGTGTCGATGCCGGAATCCTGGGACTACTAATGATCGAGCGCATCAAGGAATTTCCCTCTCTGACTATTATCCGGCATCCACTTGTCCAGCACAAGCTAACGATACTCCGGGACCAGCAGACTCAGACGAAGCACTTCAAGGAGCTTGTCGACGAGATTGCGATGCTGATGGCCTATGAAGCTACGAGTGAGCTCACACTGGAGGCGAGAGATGTAGATACTCCGCTCGAGAGAACCTCTGGTTGGCACATCAGTGGAAAGAAACTGACCCTCGTCCCGATTCTTCGCGCAGGACTTGGAATGGTGGAAGGAATTCTTCGCCTGGTTCCATCCGCTCGCGTCGGCCACATCGGCCTCTACCGCGATCACGACACGCTCCAACCGGTGAACTATTACTTCAAGGTTCCAGGTGACACAGCGGAGCGTGATTTCTTTCTCCTCGATCCCATGCTTGCTACCGGAGGAAGTGCTGCCGCTGCCGTGACTTCTCTCAAGAGAGCGGGGGCGAATCGAATTCGCTTCCTCTGTATCGTAGCCGCACCCGAAGGAGTTCGCCGCCTCTCCGCCGAGCATCCAGATGTCCAGATATACTGCGCTGCTCTGGACCGGGGGCTGAACAGCCAGAGCTATATCCTGCCAGGACTGGGTGATGCAGGAGACCGGTTGTTCGGTACGCGCTGATTTACTCTAGCCGAACCATTCCCTGAGACTCAGCTGCTGCGCTGCGTCCACGACCCAGCGTTGATTTTCCGGATTGGTTATCTCGCTGGCAATCAGGTCGAATCAGTGAGAGGCTTTGTCGACGATCCCGATGCGCCACCAGAGCTCGCCAACCAGATATACGAGGATTGCCCGTTCTTCCTGAGGCACTCCGTCGTAGCTCTCGAGCGCTTCCTCGACCATCCAAGCTGCGTGACGCCGAAAATATCTCTCCGCTCTCATCTCCCTCATCGACACAGCACCAAGCTGCACGCAGCCGGAATAGCCTCATTTCACTGCACATGTGGATGAGGTAGGCGAATGGCTGAGTTCCAGCAGCCTGCTCATGGAAATCGGTTCGTTTCCCCCCGAATGCATTCGTGGAGACCACACTCTGGGATTTGAACTCGTTGTCACATACAGGGCAACGAAGTTCGATCTGACGCAGCGTCGTGACGGCCGCACCTCCTATCCGCTCTCTCTGGACCTTCGTAGAAGAGGATAGGGGATATCTGTGCCATAATTGGTTTTTCTTTTGGAAGAGATCGGTCTTGTTGAGACTTTCCGTGGATTGTATCTTCTCGCATCGCAACAACCGCGACAGGCTTCTCACCCGCGAACTGGTCGTTGATGCTCATCAACCTGCTGCCTGACTTCTTCGCAGTTCACAACAGTACAGACCGTGTCGCCGCCTATCTCCGATACTTCGAAAATCATCGCCGTTTCTTAGAGGCTTACTGGCATAACTACGTTCTTGACCCGGCAGGCCCGCATTTTCTCGAAGTCGTTCGCTCTTCGGCACTTGCAAGCCGTGTAGATCTCCGGACGATGCTCGAGAGAATCGATGTCGTTTCTCTCGCCAGAAATACCGAGGAGCAGTGCAAAACTCTGCTGGACGTCGATACTGACATCGATGTAGTGCTCATGGTTGGCGTCGGCGCCGCCAATGCCGGTGAGCTGGTGGTTGACGGCAAGGGAATGGTTTTTATCTGCCTCGAGCATTTCACGAGCGTGACTAATCCGGAAACCCAGGGACTTGGGCTCGATCCGGAACTCATTCCCCTGTGGCTTGCTCACGAAATCGCACATACGGTTCGCTATACCTCGCCCTCTAGCCGAAGCGAGATGAAGCAGTTGATAGACGATACGGGCGGCTACTACTCGTATTGGGAAACAGGCAGGCGGGCATCGCTCCGCGAGCTGATGATCAACGAAGGATTGTCGATCCAGGTCTCGAGAGCGGTCAGTCCTGGGCACGCGGCCTGGGAGTACTACGGCTACACGAGACGCGAGTATGCCAGCGTTCGCGAACTCGAGCCCATGATGACGAGAGCATTGAGCGCGGATCTCGACCGGGCAGGACTTGGCCTCAGGTTACGCTACCTCTCGGGCGGAATGAGCGATGACGCACGTACAGTCGACCGCCACATTTTCCCCGAAAGAAGCGGCTATTTTCTTGGCGCGAAAATGGTGGAGCCAGCCATCAATGCCCACGGGCTTCCCTGGGCAATTCGCGCCAGCGCCCGGGAAATTACGTCGATCTACACCTCTGTGGCTGCCTCCGCCTAAGGCCTTACTTCCCGACGCAGAACGAGCTGAACACACGGTCGAATACATCCTCGACATCGACCGCCCCAATCAGCTCTTCAAGCAATCCTACAGCTGTCCGCAGGTGGACCGACGCGACTGGTGCCGGTAGTTTCTCGTCGCGCCATGCACGATCGAACTGCTCGATCTCTGAATGGGCCGAGGTGAGAGCATAACGATGCCGTGCTCTCGTGAGCATCGGAACATCCTGCGAGAGCTCTCCATGCTGGCTTGCGAGTGCATTATTGATCACCGACAGAAGCTCAGTGAGGCCCTTGCCCGTTTCCGCGCTGACGCTGACGGTTCCAGCTTCAACCAGTTCATCCCCATTAGCTACCAGATCAGCTTTCGTTCTAACCCCAACAATTGGAGCAGTACATCTCGCGGCTACGCTTGTAACCGTGTTCTGCAGATCTGCGCTCGTATCCGCGCAGGCGAGAACGACATGGGCCTCCGACAGATAGCGTTCACTCACCTCGATACCCAATCGCTCGATCCTATCCTCCGTGCTCCGCAGGCCGGCAGTGTCGACCAAGCGTAACGGCCAGGCACCACTGTCGACGACCGCTTCCAGTGCATCTCGTGTGGTTCCCGGGATCTCCGTTACTATAGCGCGGGATTTTCCTAGTAGTGCGTTGAAGAGGGAGGATTTTCCGGCATTTGAAAATCCCGCAATTACTACGATCGCGCCCTCCCTCAGCAGCTCGCCGGCTGGAGCAGTCGCCAGCAGCTCGTCTAGCGAGTTCAGGATCGCCTCCGTGGCTACCTCGATCGACTCTCTGGAGATTGGCCCGTCGTCTTCCTCGGGAAAATCGATGTCGTAGGCAATGAGCGCCTCGAGCCCGATCAGATCATCCCTTAGCTGGAGCAGGCGCCGTGACAGGCCGCCATCGAGCTGGCCGAGGGCGATGCGCTGCATCACATGAGACCGCGCATCTATCAGGTCACCGATCGCTTCCGCCTGTATCATGTCGAGCTTGCCGTTCAGCACTGCTCTCCGTGTGAACTCGCCCGGCAAGGCCTGCCTTGCACCGGAAGAAATAAGGGCAGCAACGATCAGGCTTGGCACGAGATACCCGCCATGCGCAGAGATCTCGACAGTGTCATCTCCCGAGAAGGAGTGAGGATTCGAAAACACCGTCACCAGAGCATGATCCAGCAGAACATTCCCGTCGTAAACGGAACAGAGCCGCGCCACGCGTGAATCGGCGTTCCACGGCTTGACATGTCTCTGCCCAATGGAAAATGCTTCCGGCCCGCTCAACCTAATTATCGCAAGTGCGCCACGCCCCAATGGTGTTGCCACGGCAACAATTGTGTCCGCGAATGATCCGGCCGATAATGCGCCGGCCAGCCCCGTCATGCTCCCGGAATTGGCAGAACGAACGTCATTCCCGGCTCTAAAATCTTTACCGATGATTCACGTGGGTCATTCTGAAGCGCAAGGCGAAGCCGATCTATCGCATCGAAGGCAGTCGACGTGACATGATTGAAGGTCCCCCAATGGTAGGGGATGAAGTACTTCGCCTCGAGTCTGTCGAAGAGCGTGAGAGCATCGGCACTCGTGAGGTGGCCTTTGCGAAAACCCGGCTTCCACCATGGCGCATGTCCAATGGGAAGAAGTGCCAGATCGAGAATCCGTCCACTTCCCCCAATATGGGTTTCGACCAGCTGTGTTGAGTCGGGGACGAGCGCGGTATCACCGGCAAAGAAACATGAATGCTCCTTAGTACCAACCAGATACATATTGGTGGCGCTCCGCCAGCGATCGACGCCATAACGATTTCCCATGTGCGTTGCCGAAGCTGCCCGTATGGTCACCGCATCCATCTCGACCGAGTCTTCTGGCACAAGTGGAAGTGCGTGACTATAGCCCTGTTTATTCAGCCACCTGGCTATGGCATACGGTGCGTAGAGAGGAATATCCCTCGGAAGCGCATCAAGGGAATCGAACGACAGGTGGTCTGCGTGGGCATGCGTGAGCAGTATGGCGTCGAGCTTGGGCAGCGCTTCGAGCGCAATTCCAGGTGCACTCACACGAGGGAGAAACTTTCCAAGCGTCAAATCAAAATTCGGGTCGGTAAGCAATCGCTTTCCGCCGGTTTCAATTAGTAACGTTGCGTGACCAATATATGTCACACGCAGCATCGGTATCTCCTAGCCGGCCGGCCGCACCTTCGCGCGCTCACGCGCCAGTATCCACTGCTGCGGAAGCGCTGCAATATTCTGCGCCGTGTAATAGAGATTGAGTCCGGAGGCCAGATTCAGGAGTACTCCAGTCATCATCACTGGAAACATGTAGCTCATCATCTTCGCCTGTGGGTTCGGAGGAGCATTACGCATTCCAATCCACGACAGAAGATACATGGAGATACCCATGGTCAGCGGCAGGATATAGAACGGGTCCTTTACCGAAATATCGTGCAGCCAGAGGAAAGGGACACCGCGGAACTCGATCGTATTCTGAAACACGAAGAAGAGTGCGAAGAGAATCGGCATCGGCAACATTGCCGGGAGACATCCCGTTAGGCCTGCAAATGGGCTGACTCCAGCATCATGATATACCTTCATGATTGCTTCCCGCTGCTGAACCGGATCTTTGATCTTCTTCTGCGCTGCTGCAAGCTTGGGCTGGAGCTCCTGCATCTTCAGACTCGATCGCATGGTGGTCTGGTTGAGCGGCCATAGCGCCAGACGGATCAGAACCCCCAGAATCACCAACACCCATCCGTAACTCAGATGCAATCGATGGTGCATCCAGAGAAGAGCTTCGATCACTTTTGAGGCGATCGGATGGACGACTCCCTGAAGAAAGCGCCAGCCATACGGGTTCACATGGTCGAAATCGCGTCCGACTCTCATTAGACTCTGCGATTCCTGTGGCCCTGCATAGACATCGAAACCAAAGGTATTGTTGCGAAGTGCTGTAACCGCGGTTGCGGACGCGACGGTCGCAATCTTTGATGTCCGCGGACCGCCCGTTAGCGTAACCTCGCTGAAGGGAACACCGCCATCCCGCGCAAGAATTCCAAACACGAAGTATTTGTTCTTAACCGCAATCCAGCCGAGTGGTCCCGGCTCGAGCTTCTTTTCACCCGGATCGAGTTTTCCAAAAAGCACACTTCCCGCGCGATCCTGTTGCGGCTTGAAGCTATACGCGAGGCTGTGATAGTCCGCCGTAGTATCCGCTTCAGCGGAACGCAGCGTTCTCGGCAGCTCGGTTAGCAGGTACGGCTGGCCCTGTCCTCCAGCCAGATGTCCATCCACATACATGCTGTAACTCGCCGCGGTATCCCGGGAAATCGAGTATGTGATCGAAACTGCAAGAGCCTTCACAGCTGCTTTGTAGGTGAGAATTTCCCCACCTTTTGCGTCCTTGCTCTGCGAGAGCTCGAACCACACGCGGCTAAGATCAACCGTGTCAGAAGGTGTCACGAGTTGATAGCCAAGTAGGGGAGAGCCTGGAATCGCGAGATCCACGAGGCCGCCCAATGGAGAGCGATTTTTGTAGTCGCGGATAGTGATCGATATCGGCGCTGCACCAATATTACTGAATTTGTAAATCGACTTGGGCGTGAGGACTGTCGTTGTCTCCGCGGCTGCCATCGCCGTATTTGCAATAGCAGTATCCGCGGAGGAAACCGGCTGCTCGACTGCAATTACCGGCACCTCGGCACTGGCACCCGAGGTTCCGGTCGAGGATGCCGCCACTCCCTTTCCCGCCGAATCATTGCCCGCAACTTGGGGAACTGGTACCACCTTTAGCCGGGTCGGAAATAGCAACTGCGAGATCGCGATGGCGATTAGGGAAAGGAAGAGGGCCAGGAAAAATCGTTTATCCATTCAGGGAACCGGGTCGTAGCCGCCAGGCCGAAAAGGGTGACATCGAAGGATGCGGCCGACAGTTAATCGAAGACCCTTGAGCGCTCCGTATCGCTCGAAAGCCTCGAGTGCATAAGCCGAACATGTCGGATAGTAGCGGCACGTAGCTGGAAAAAGAGGTGATATCGCCAGCCGATAGCCACGAATCAGGCGAATAAATATCGCTCCGATCATTGCGCAGACACGACCCCAGGAGCCCACTTTGCAACCGACTCGACCTCTGAGGCAAGCTCCGCGAAGCTCGAGTCATAAGCAGCGGGCTTGGCTCGAAGAAGCAGGTCAATGCTTCCAAGTGCCGGCAGCAGATGCATTCTTGCAAGCTCACGCAATCGGCGCTTAACAAGGTTCCTGTCGACGATATTTTTCTTGTACTTCGGAACCACTATGCCAACACGTGGATGAAGCAAAAGGGAAGCAGATGCCCGAGCTTCGAGATGCTCGGTTTGCATCCGCTTCCCTATACGCCTTACGGTCTCTAAATCAACCTTCTTCGTCAGTCGGTGACTACGAGGAAAGTCGAAAAGGTTACGCGCCAGCGTATTTGGTCGGCAACTGGACTGTGAGCCGTTTACGACCTTTCTTTCGGCGACGGCTAAGAACTTCACGTCCCCATTTAGTAGCCATACGCAACCTAAATCCATGAGTACGGATTCGACGCTTGTTGCGGGGACGGTAGGTGGGCTTGCCCATTACGATACTCCGGAAACCAATAAGATCTGTTGCAGTGCAGAATCGGTAAAACTATCTCAGCATTGAAGATAGATCAAGTCAGATAAACCAATCCGCATCAGGCTAATTTGACTTTTCCACATAAATGGGCTAGGGTAGCGCGTCATGTCGCTCAGCCCTTCCGAAGTCTGGAAGCTCCTCTTGGATCGTGCCCGCCAGGAACTTCCATATCAAACCTTTCAAGCCTGGCTCGAACCAACGGAAGCCCTTTCTATTGAGGGTGGTACGTTGTTCGTGGGCGCTCCTGATCAGTTCACCTCTGACTGGAATGACTCAAAGCACGCGAGTCTGCTATCCAGCTACACACCAATAGTGCTCGGGTATCCCTTGAATGTTGTCTTCAAGGTGAATGAGGAAAGAAAAAAGCGCTCGCAGATGGACTTTTTCGTGGCCCCACCCCCACCAACAGTTAGAGGTTTATCAAACACGGCACCAAGCCACAATGGGACCAACTCACCGCCATTAAGTGAGAGGTATACCTTTGATCTCTTTGTCATCGGGAAGTCCAACGAGCTTGCCGCAGCTGCCGCTCATGCAGTAAGCCAGGCGCCTGGAAAAGCCTATAACCCGCTTTTTATATACGGCGACACTGGATTGGGGAAAACCCACCTCATGCAGGCTGTAGCTCATGAGACACTAAAGCGAAATCCGAATACGCGGATCACATATGTTGGCACAGAACAGTTCATGAATGAGCTCATCGGCTCAATCCTCGATCGGACTGGTCCAGAGTTCCGACGCAGATACAGAGAGACAGATCTGTTACTGATTGACGACGTCCATTTCCTAAAGGGGAGAAAGGAGACCACTCAGGAGGAGTTCTTTCACACCTTCAATGCTCTATACGAAGCTGGCCGGCAGATTGTGCTCACAAGTGATCGGCCTCCATCGGAAATAGCTGGCCTCGAGGC
>CABEAH010000181.1_pt1 | contig 10623 bp, 11 predicted proteins | sample 3132331 | NCBI WGS metagenome assembly CABEAH01 (sample SAMEA5534343, study PRJEB31848) | metagenome | biome: tundra; feature: field; material: soil | place: USA | collected 2013-05 | depth 0.45 m | reverse complement strand
AGATCGAGCTCTACTCGAGCCGCGAGTGGATGGAGCGCGGAACCGATCAGCCGATCTTTGCTCCGCTGCCGACGGACGAGCCGGTCTCCGGCGTGAATCCGCGACTGCTCGACATCGACGGCATGCAGCCGGCAACGGTCGCCGTACTCGAGGAAGCGGGCTACAAGACTCTCGACGACATCATCGATCTGGAGCGTGAAGATTTTCTGCGTCTGCCGGGAATCGCGCCGGAGGAGGCTGACCGTCTGATGGCCATCATCAACGAGCTGACCACCGACGACTCGACCGAGGTGGCGGAAGGCGCTGCTGGCAAGACACCAGCGGGTGCCGCTGATGCCGAGGCTTCGGTTGCGGAGAACGCCGGCAGCGAGGCGCCGTCACAGGGCGAGGGCGCGGCCCCAGCGACGGGTGAGGGAGAGGAGTAGCTGATGGACGTCGTCGCGTCGCGCAAACTCCTCGGCCTCATCGGCCTGGGGGTTCGCGGACGTGGCGCCGTGGTAGGTGTACAGCAGGTGCGGGAGGCAGTCCGGCGCGGCAAGTTGCACATGGCTATTGCGGCGCCGGACGCTTCGAATAACAGTTTGGACAAAGTGCTTCCGCTGTTACGCGCGCGGGGGATAGTGATCGTCGCGGGACCGCCCGCGGCGGAATTGGGTGGTGCTGTTGGCCGTGACTCGACGGCAGTCGTAGGAATTGTTGACAGAGGTCTGGCAAAGGGAATTCAGGCTCTCGGCCTGGAACCGATGCCGGATGGCCGCAAGGGGGAGTAGGGTTGAGCAAGCTTCGAGTACATGACCTGGCGGGTGAGTTCGGAATTTCCAGCGATGAGGTGATTAACCTCCTTCGCCAGATGGATCTTCCGGTACGCAGCCATCTGAGCCCATTGAGTGACGACCAGGTCGCTCGCATTCGCGCGCGCTGGGAGCGTGAAAAGCGCGCGCGAGTCGCCGCGCCACCGGCTGCGACTCGCCGCCGTCGTGGAACCGCCGCTGCCGTGCCCGCGGCCGATGCCAAGCCGGAGCGCGCGGAATCTGCCGCAGCCGCTCCGCCGCGTCGTCGTCGTCGGGTCGCTGTCGAACCGGTCGCTGAAGCGCCCGCCGCTGAGGCATCCCCCGCATCGGTAGCTACCCCGTCAGCTCCCGAGGTTCAGGCACCGGCGCCGCCCGCTCCTGCGCCCGCCGTTCCTCCAATCGCGGCTTCCGCGCCGGCGGACGCAGTCGTTGCCGATCGGCCGAAAGCGGCGCCACCCTCAGCACCGCGCGCAGCATCTGCCGCGCAACAGTCTCAGCCGTCGCATCATGGCACCGAGCGTAGCGACACGCGCGAGCGCCAGCGCCCGCAGCCGGTCGTTCCTGGCGCCCCTCGTCCACGACCAGTCGCTACCGGAGCGCCCTTCGCTCCGCCGCGCCCGGTCGCGTCGGCGGCCCCGGGAACGAGCACACCTCCAGCGCGTCGCGATGAGCGCGGAGGTGGTCGGGGAGACGATCGTGGCGCTCGCCGCGGAAAGAAGGGGAAGCGCGGCGTCGATCAGCAGGCGGTCTCGGCCAACATCGGAAAGACAATGGCCACCATGCGTGGACCTATTCGCCGCGGTGGTGCGCGTCGCGCCGAGGACGGCAGCTATCGCGAAGAGTTGGCAGCCGCGCGGGAAGCGGAGGCCGAGCGCGAGAAGAAAACCGTTCACGTCAACGAATTCATCACTGTTAACGAGCTTGCGCAGATCCTCAAGATTCCCGCCACACAGATCGTCGGTTTCGCTTTCAAGAACCTCGGGCTGATGATCACCATCAACCAGCGCCTCGACTTCGACCAGATCGAGCTGATTGCCGGCGAGTTCGGATTCCAGGCGGTGAAGGAACAGGAGTACGCGGCCGACCTGAACGCTCCGGCCGCCGTCGAGGACACGGAAGCGCAGCTGCATCCGCGCCCGCCCGTCGTCACGATCATGGGACACGTCGACCACGGCAAGACTTCGCTTCTCGACTACATTCGAAAGGCGAACGTCGTCGCTGGTGAATCGGGCGGAATCACGCAGCACATCGGCGCCTACAACGTCGCGCTTCCCAACGACAAGCACATCACGTTCCTCGATACACCCGGCCACGAGGCGTTCACGGCGATGCGCGCGCGCGGTGCGCAGGTGACCGACATTGTCGTGCTGGTCGTGGCAGCCGATGACCAGGTGATGCCGCAGACGGTCGAGGCGATTTCACACGCGCGCAACGCGGGTGTACCGATGATCGTCGCAATCAACAAGATCGACCTACCGGGCGCTAACCCCGGAAAGGTGAAGCAGGATCTGCTGCAGCAGGGAGTCGTGCTCGAGGAATTCGGCGGCACGGTTCTGTCGAGTGAAGTGTCGGCAAAAAAGGGCACGAACATTGATTCGCTCCTGGAGCAGATTCTTCTTCAGGCCGAGATACTGGATCTCAAGGCGAATCCGGACAGGAGCGCGACGGGTGCGGTGATCGAAGCGCAGCTCGATCCTGGCAAGGGCGCGGTGGCGACTGTGCTCATCAGCAATGGGACGCTCCACGTCGGTGATGACTTCATCTGCGGCCTGTTTTCCGGTCGTGTACGGGCGCTGCTGGATGAACGCGGGCGTCCAGTGAAGGAAGCGGGACCCGCGATTCCGGTGCAGATCCTGGGCATCGGTGGCGTGCCGATGGCTGGCGACCAGTTCGTCGTCGTCGAGGACGCGATGGAGTCGCGTGAGATCGCGCAGCGCCGCCAGCGGCTCGACCGTGAGGCCAAGAGTCGCCGCACCGCGAAGGGCGTGGTGTCGCTCGAAGACTTCATGTCGCAAACGGCGCCGGGACAGGCGCGCACCCTCCGTATCGTCATCAAGGCCGATCAGGGCGGTCCGGCGGAAGCGCTCGCCGACGCGCTCGCGCAGCTCTCGCACGAAGAGGTCTCGGTGGATGTCATCCATCGCGGCGTCGGCGCGATTACCGAGAGCGACATCCTCCTCGCGCGCGCATCGGGTGCGATCATCGTCGGCTTCCACGTTCGTCCCGACAACAACGCCCGCGCTGCTGCTGAGCGTGAAGGCGTAGACATTAAGCTGTACAAGGTGATCTACGAAGCGGTGGAGGATGTGCGTGCCGCTCTGGAAGGCATGCTTCGTCCTGAAGAGCGCGAGGTCGTGCTCGGCGAGGCCGAAGTACGCGAGACTTTCAAGGTGCCGAAGATGGGCCTCATCGCCGGCTGCTCCGTGCGAAGTGGAGTCATCAATCGCCAGGGCCGCGTGCGCGTGATACGCGACGGCGTGGAAGCGTATGACGGAAACATCGCGTCCCTCCGACGCTTCAAGGACGATGTCAAGGAAGTGCGCGAAGGATTCGAGTGCGGAATCGGTGTCGAGAACTTCAACGACATCAAGGTCGGTGATGTTCTGGAGTGCTACCGCAAGGAGCAGGTAGCGCGCACACTCACCTCGGCGGCTGGCGCTTCTGCGTAATACGCGTCGGGCGGATCGCGTCGCCGAAGCGATTCGTGTCGAAGTGGCAACCTTCCTCACGGATTCCGCAAAGGATCCGCGGATCGTGGGGTTCGTGACGGTGACGGGTGCAGAGGTTACTCCAGATCTCCGCCACGCGCGCGTATTCGTGAGCGTCCTTGGCAGCGAAACGGAAAAGCAGGCGACGTTCGAGGGGCTGGAAAGCGCCGCTTCGCATCTCCGCTCGCGAGTCGGGCGTGAGCTTCAGCTTCGGGTGGCTCCGGAAATCCAGTTCCGTGAGGACGACACTATCGCCCGCGCGGCGCGCATCGAGTCACTCCTCGCGGACGTCAAGAAGCAGGACGCCAGCGCCGCGCGTGGAAGAGAAGACCACACCGACTGAGCCTTCCGGCGGCGAACCGCCCGCCATTCAGGGATTGCTGCTCGTCGACAAGCCCGCCGGCATGACGTCACACGACGTCGTGCAACACGTTCGCCGCATCTATGGCGAGCGAAGCATCGGACATCTGGGAACGCTCGATCCCTTCGCCACGGGGCTGCTCGTTCTTCTTCTGGGCCGGGCGACGCGGCTCGCGACTTTTCTCCACACCGAGCCCAAGGTCTACGAAGCGACGATGAGCTTTGGCACAGAGACTGATACCGATGACCTCACGGGCACGGTAGTGCACTCAGCTCCGCCGCCAAACGAAGTCAGCGTGCGCGAGGCGATTGAGTCTCTCACTGGCCTTATCACTCAGATTCCGCCGGCTTACTCCGCGAAGAGCGTCGACGGAACCCGTGCATACGATGCCGCCCGCCGCGGGGAGCCGCTCGAGCTGGCGGCCGTAAATGTCAGCGTGCACCGATGGGACATCCGCGAGATCACCGATCATGGCATGGCCGCCACGATCATATGCAGCGGCGGAACGTATATCAGGGCTCTCGCACGCGATCTCGGCCGACTGACCGGCTCGGCTGCACACCTGAGCGCTCTTCGCCGTACACGGGTCGGAACCTTCGACGTCCGTGACGCATCGAGCCTGGACACTCTCGCCGAGGAACCCGTTCGCATCAGGCCCCTCAGGGTAGTCGCCGATGTGTGAGGCCATGAATGTATCCGACGATTCCGGCCTTCCACCGCATGTAGCCGGAACGGTCATTACCGTCGGCACCTTCGACGGCGTTCACCGCGGCCAGCGCGATGTCGTCGAGCGACTGGTGGCACGTGCCAGCACGCTCGGAATTCCGAGCGTGCTGGTGACGTTCGAGCCCCATCCGCTCGAGATCGTCAATCCCGCCGCCGCTCCTTTGCTGCTCACCACCCGCGATGAGAAGCTTGAAGTGCTCGCGGAAACCGGAATCGATTATCTCGCGGTTCTCCCTTTCACGAGTGTGCTTTCTGGTTTTTCCGCCGAGCAGTTCGTGGAGCTTGTCTTGCGGCGGCGCTTCCGCTTGCGCGAGCTCCTGATTGGCTACGACCACGGCTTCGGGCGTCAGAGGGCGGGGAATGTCAGCGTCCTACAGGCTCTCGGCCAACGGGACGGCTTCAGGGTCGACGTCGTCGATGCCGTTGCGACGCCGGACGGTCTTTCGGTGTCGTCGACATCCATCCGGAGGGCGATTGCCGGAGGCGATCTTGCGCGCGCCGCGGAAGGGCTCGGCCGGCTTTATTCTGTGAGTGGGCAGGTGATGCCGGGCAATCAAAGAGGGCGCTCGATCGGATTTCCAACGATCAACCTCGGCCCGCCTCCGCCGCGCAAGCTTCTTCCGCCCGAAGGGGTGTACGCGGTGCGGGTCCAGACGCCTGGTGGCCCTGCCGGTGGAATGATGAATCTGGGGTCGAGGCCGACGTTCGGTGACAGCACGACATCGCTGGAAGCGCATCTGTTCGACACCGTCGGAGATTTCTACGGTGCGTACGTAAGGATCGACTTTGTCGGCCGCCTTCGTGAAACTCGAAAATTCGCGGACTCCGAACAGCTCTCGAGGCAGCTCCGGCAGGACGAGCGCGACGCAAGGCACGCGTTGACTCTCCTAAAGTTTCCCGGTAACCTTAACGGCTAGTCCCGAAGTGCACCCTTTCCCCTCAAAGTAGCATGAGTCTGAAGTACAGAATTCTCTGCATAGTAGCTCTCATAGGAGCATCCATCTGGGCGCTCTTTCCACGGACCGTCGTGGAGCGAGTAAAGCGCAATGGCGAATTCGTTTACGACACCGTCATGCGTGTCCCGCTCAAGCGCGGTCTCGACCTCCAGGGCGGGATGCATCTGGCCCTCGAGATCGACGAATCGAAGGGAGTGATCGCGAACAAGAGCGAGGCGATCGATCGCGCTCTGAAGGTCGTGCGCACGCGCATCGACGAGTTCGGCGTTTCGGAGCCAGTCGTCCAGAAAGCTGGCAACGATCGCATCATCGTCGAGCTGCCCGGGATCGACGACCCGAGGCGGGCTCAGGATGTCGTGCAGAAGTCGGCCTTCCTCGAGTTCCAGATCACCGACAAGACGCAGGGTCTCGAAAAGGCCCTGCCGCGGCTCGATGCGATTCTGAAGGACAAGAAAGTTGCGACGAACGCTACGACTCCCGGAACGAAAACCGATTCGTCGCCTGGAGCTGGACTTCAGTCTCTCTTTACCGCCGATACAGCTCGCAAAGCGGACAGCGCTGCGACGGACAGCGCGGCGACAGACAGCGCCGCCGCCGTTGCGGCCGTCGGCGGGCCGGGGGCTTTTTCCAAGCTGCTGCAGCAGGGGCAGATGCCGGGAGAGTACTACGTAGCGGAAACCGACGTCAATCTCATGACGAGATATCTGTCGATGCCCGAGGTCGCAGCCGCCCTTCCTCCTGGCAAGGTAGTGCGCTGGAGCAGCGACACGGTTTCCCTCGGAAACCGCGTATACCGCAACATGTACGTTCTCGATGCGAAACCGATCATCACCGGCGAGTATCTCACCGACGCGAAGCCCAACAGCTCGCCGACGGAAGGCAACCTCGTCCAGTTCACGATGAACAACGAGGGAGCACGGCGGTTCCGCACCGAAACCGCACGTCACGTCAAGGATTACATGGCGATCGTTCTCGATCAGCGCGTGATGGGCCGCCCGCCGATCATCCAGAGTGCCATCGGAGCAAACGGCCAGATCACGATGGGCGGAAAGGATCTTCAGTCCGCGCAGGACCTGGCGCTCGTACTTCGTGCCGGATCGCTGCCCGTGCCACTCAGGGTCGCCGAAGTTCGGAACATCGGAGCAAGTCTGGGTCAGGACTCCATTCACAAGGGGATCACCGCCGGTGTGATCGCGATTGCGCTCGTCGTCATTGTCATGATCGGCTACTACCGATTTACTGGGCTTCTGGCTGTGGGAGGCCTGGCCCTCTATGTCCTTTACACGCTGGCTGCACTCGCGGGATTCAGTGCGGTGCTCACTCTGCCGGGTCTCGCTGGATTCGTACTCTCGATCGGTATCGCTGTTGACGCGAACGTCCTGATCTTCGAGCGGATCAGGGAGGAGCTCACTCACGGAAAGACGATTCGCACATCGATCGATGAAGGCTTTCGCCATGCCATGAGCGCCATCGTCGATTCCAATGTGTCGACGGCGCTTACCGCCGCCGTCCTCTATCAGTACGGCACGGGTCCGGTGCGCGGCTTCGCCGTCACCCTGCTCGCTGGTATCGCCGCCTCGATGATCACGTCGATCTTCGTTGTACGCACCTTCTTCATGCTGTGGCTCAATCGCTCGCGCGATGCCCAGACTCTGAGTATTTGATGCTACGCATTCTTCACGATACCAAATACGACTTCATCCGCTGGTGGAAGGTGATGGCGGCCATCACGCTCGTCTTCATCCTTGCCGGCCTCGGTTCTCTCGCCTACAAGAAGCCCAACTACAGCATCGAATTCACGGGCGGCACGCTGATGCAGCTGGAGTTCGTTCAGCCGCCCGATGTGGGTTTGATCCGGTCTACGCTCGACGAGGCCGGGATTCACGGCGGCGAGATTCAACAGTTCGGTACCAATCGCGAGTTCACGGTCCGTGCCCAGGACGCAAGTGAAGTCGCGTCACAGGCAAAGGGCGCAGAGAACGTTGCTGTTCGGATCGAGCAGGTCCTCAAGAAGCGCTTCGGCGAGAACAGCCTCAAGGTCGTTCGAACCGAAGCCGTCGGCCCGCGCGTCGGAAGCGAGCTGCGCCGGGGGGCAGTGATCGCGATCCTGCTGTCGTTTCTGATCACGCTCGTCTATCTGTCGATCCGCTTCGAGTGGCGCTTTGCCGCGGCCGCTGTCATCGCCACCGGCCACGACGTGTTCACTACCATCGCTTTCCTCGCGCTGATGCACCTCGAGATATCTCTGACGGTGGTGGCGGGCCTGCTCACCGTGCTCGGATACTCGCTCAACGACACGATCATCATCTTCGATCGAGTGCGCGAGGATTTGCGGAAGGGAAGAAAGGAGACCATGTACGACACGCTCAACCGCTCGATCAACGAGACGCTGCCACGCTCCGTCCTGACGCACGTGACCACGTTCGTCGCGGTGATGGCGCTGCTGATCTTTGCGGGTGAGGTGATCCGGCCCTTCGCGTGGGTGATGGCGTTCGGTATCGTCACGGGAACATTCAGCTCCATCTACGTCGCGGCGCCGATTCTCCTCTGGATCGAGCGCAAGTGGCCTCGCAAGGCGGGTGCACGTCAATCTTCATCGATAGCCACGCCCACCTCGCGGACGCGGCGTTCTCAGGCGACCGCGACGCGGTAATCGATCGCGCGCGCGGGGCCGGCGCGCGCGCGATCGTCTGCATCGGTGAGTCGCTCGGCGCGGCCACGGTGGCCGCTCGCTGCGCGTCCGAAGATCCCGGCTTCGTCTTCTTCACGGCCGGGATTCATCCCCACGATGCCCACGGATTCGATGCCGAGCGGGACATCCGGGAATTGCGGAAGCATCTGAAAGCTGGTGCCGTGGCGGTCGGCGAATGCGGCCTCGATTACCACTACGATAACTCTCCCCGCGCCGCACAGCTCGTCGCTTTTACGGCGCAGGTACAGTTGGCCGGCGATGAGAAGAGACCAGTCGTGGTCCACACGCGAGATGCGGAAGATGACACGCGGTCGATGATTCGTGAAGCCGCCTCTGCCGGAGTAGCCGGCGTTCTGCACTGCTATACGGGCTCCCACTCGCTCGCGGAATTCGCGATCGAGTCGGGTTGGTACGTATCCTTCAGCGGGATAGTTACCTTCAGAAAATGGGCGGACGACGCGCTACTCCGGTTGGTTCCGGACGACAGACTCCTGCTCGAGTCGGATTCCCCATATCTCGCACCGGTGCCATTTCGGGGGAAGCGCAACGAGCCTGCATGGGTCGTCCACACGCTCGCGAAGGTCGCCTCAGCAAGAAGCACCGATCTGCTCGAGCTGGGGCGGATCACTTCCGCCAATACGCAGCGCCTCTTCGGTCTGGCATTGAGTGCAGCCTGATGAGTAACATTGGCGCTTCACGATGTGCCAACTGGAGCCTCGAAATGACATTGAAGCAGATCAGCACCGATAAAGCGCCGTCGGCGATTGGACCCTACTCACAGGGAATCGTCGCCAACGGTTTTCTCTTCGCCGCCGGCCAGATCGCGCTCGACCCGGAAGCCGGCCAGATCGTTGAGGGTGGAATCGTCGAGCAGACCGAGAGAGTGATGAGAAACCTTCAGGAGGTTCTCCACTCTGCGGGGGTATCATGGAATGACGTCGTCAAGAGCACGGTTTATCTGCACGATCTCGCGCATTTCCCTACCGTGAACGAGATCTACGGAAGGTGGCTGGGTGATGCACGGCCCGCGAGATCGACGGTGCAGGTGACCGGCCTTCCGCGAGGGGCGCTCGTCGAGATCGACGTAATCGCGGTCGCGCCTTCCAAGTAGAATCAGCGGGGAAGGCGTGAGCACCTCCAAAACCCGCGAAGAGCTGTTCCGGCTCACCGCGTTCGCGCGATGCGCTGGTTGAGCGTCAAAAATGGGTCCGGGTGACCTGTCCCGCGCGCTGGCCGCGCTTCCTTCGAAATCCGATCCCCGTCTTCTGGTCGGCCGTGAAACGTTCGACGACGCCGGTGTATTTCGCTTGTCCGACGATCTCGCGCTCGTACAGACGGTGGATTTCTTCGCGCCCATTGTCGACGACCCATATGACTTCGGGCAGATTGCGGCTGCCAACGCTCTGTCCGATGTCTACGCGATGGGCGGACAGCCGCTGACGGCGCTCAACATCGTCGCCTTTCCGTCGAAGGACCTCCCGCTAGATGTGCTCACACAGATTCTTCATGGCGGCCAGGACAAGGTCCACGAGGCGGGAGCGCTCGTTGTCGGCGGGCATACCATCATTGATACGGAGCTCAAATACGGTCTCGCCGTCACGGGTCGTGCTCATCCTGATTTTCTTCTCACCAACGCCGACGCCAAGGCTGGCGATCAGTTGATTCTCACCAAACCGATCGGCAATGGCATCCTCGCCACCGCGGTGAAGCGCGGACAGCTCTCCGTCGAGGCGCAACGCCCTATGCTCGACGCGATGAAGACATTGAACGGAGCGGCGAGCCGCGCTGCACTTGCCGTCGGTGCGCGCTGCGCGACGGACATAACCGGATTCGGATTGCTTGGCCACGCCTCCCACATCGCGCGCGTCAGTGCGGTGACGCTGCGGTTTAGGATCGACTCGATTCCGATCCTCGACGGCGTGCGGGAGGCTGTACGCTCCGGATCGGTGACAGATGGCTCGAAGCGAAACGAAGAATATCTGCGCGAGCTCGTGCGCTGGCACCGCGGAAGCGATGAAGATCGGGCAATTCTCAACGATCCGCAGACCTCGGGCGGTCTTCTCGTTTGCGTACCTCCCTCGAGAGCAGCCGACTATCTTTCACGCGTGAGTGGGGCCGTAGCAATCGGCGAAGTTACCGAGCGGGGAGAAGTTGCCATCGAAGTTCAGTGAGCGACGTGGGGGTGGATGGGGCCTGGTGGCTTCCGTGATCTTCAAAATCATTGTGACCTTACTCCGTAGGGTCGGGTGGGTTCGATTCCCACACTCTCCCGCCATCGCCGTCGCCGTCGCCGCTCTGTTGTTGATCGCCATTCCCGTTGCACCGCGCCGGTTGGCCGCACAACAGCGGGACAGTGCTCGCGCCGGCATCGCTGCACCGAAAGCTCAGG
>CABEAH010000180.1_pt1 | contig 10819 bp, 9 predicted proteins | sample 3132331 | NCBI WGS metagenome assembly CABEAH01 (sample SAMEA5534343, study PRJEB31848) | metagenome | biome: tundra; feature: field; material: soil | place: USA | collected 2013-05 | depth 0.45 m | reverse complement strand
CACTAGGCTGCCCACCATCGTCATCCCGAGCGCGAGACGGGCATGCTGGGCACACATTACCCTCATCGGCGCGCCACGGGCGTAATGGGCGACGGAGTTCGCGTTGCAGGCAAGCGAGGAGACAATCCCTATGAACTCGGTTCTTACCACCTTAGAGCGGTGGGTGGATCGACACCCCGAAAAGCTGCTGTATTCGTTTCTGGATCACAATGGCGATGAAGTCGAGCGTCATTCATATGGAACGTTTCTCGACCGCGTCAATCTGATTGCCAGCCATTTGACCGGTCGACAGGAACTCAAGACCGGCGACCGTGTACTGCTCGTCTATCCGCCGGGCCTGGAAATGCCCGCCGCGCTCTTCGCGTGCGCTCGCGTCGGCCTCATCCCGGTGCCGGTTCCGCCGCCCAGCGCGTACGGGTTCACGGCAGCGCTGTACCGAATGCGCCATATCGCGCAAGACTGTGGCGCGGCGGCGGTGCTAACTTCGCGCAACTGTGAGACTTTAATTCGCCGCCATATCGATGCGAATGGTGAGACGGCCGATCCCGTGGATTGCCGCGTCGCGCTGGGGTTCGCATGGATTGTCACCGACGATCTCATCGAACCGCAGGGCCCTACCCCGAGCGGCGATCCACATGACGTCTTCTTCCTGCAGTACACTTCGGGATCGACCAGCAGCCCGAAGGGTGTGATTGTGACCCACACTAACGTGCTGCACAATTGCGGCGTGGCCGTCGACCACGAGGCGCCCGTCACGGTGTCGTGGCTACCGCAGCATCACGATATGGGGCTACTCGGCTACTACATCTACATCGCGCTGACGGGTGGCACAACGTACGGCTTCTCGCCGACCTCTTTCATTCAGCGACCGGCACTCTGGCTCGAGACCATCACGAAATACCGCGCAACAGCCTCATCTGCGCCCAATTTCGCCTATGAGTATTGTCTTCGGCCCGGTCGACTGTCGGAGGCAACGTTGGCCGGGCTGAACCTCGCATCGCTCCGCTACCTGATGGCCGCGGCCGAGCCTATTAAGCCTGATACGTACCGGCAGTTTCTACATAAGTTCGAGCCGCACGGGCTGAGGCCTGAGAGTTTCTTCGCTGCCTATGGCCTTGCCGAGAACACGCTAGCCGTCACCAACTACGGCCGGTCCATGATCTCAATCAGCAAGAGGAGGCTGGCGGAAGGCATCGTCCAAACGACTCGGGACGTTTCCGGGGTTGGCGTCGCGACGCACCTCATAAGCTGTGGAAAGCCGCTCGCCGGTAACACAGTGCGGATCGTGCAGCCCGAACAACGGATCGCGCTGGCAGATGGCGAAGTCGGCGAGATATGGATTCGGGGCAAGAGCAAGTGCGCCGGGTATTGGAACAATCCCGAGGCGACCGCTCAGTTCTTCCGCGCCCGTCTTAGCGACGATGCCGAGGACGGGGCCGAGTATCTCCGGTCGGGAGACATGGGCTTCTTCCATGATGGGGAGCTGTATATCTGCGGGCGGCGAAAGGACATGATTATCGTCCGTGGCCAGAACTTCTTTCCACAGGACATCGAGACACTCGTCGAGCGCACGTCGCCGCTCGTGCGGCACGGCGGAGTGGCAGCATTCGAGCTCGACGACGACGGCGAAGCGCCGATTGGCGTTGTGGCAGAACTCGGCAATTTGAAGGATGTGCCTGATGCCCGTGCGGTCGCCGCCGCAGTCCGAAACTACCTCGGCATCGACGTAGGCCTGATGGCCTTCGTCCCGCCCAAGGCCGTGCCGAGGACGAGTTCTGGCAAGATCATGCGCTACATGGCCAAGCAAATGTGGCAGGCCGGCGAGTTCCGTATCGTGACCCAGTATGTGCAGGAAAAGAGCTGCGACGAGATGCCCGAGTCCCATTGCAGCACTCCCTTGCCATTCGCCTTCCTCAAAAAGAGATATCAGCTCACAGGAGACGAGCCGCATTCGCTCCTCGAGGTCGGCATGGACTCGATCGATCTCGTAATCTTCCTACACGAGCTGAAGGAATTGCTGGAGGCGAGAGGGGCGAAAATTCTCTCGGAGCAGGTTGATTTCCGGCTAATCCAGCGGGTCAGTGTAGCGGACCTCTTCCGCCTGATCGAGCACTTCGAGCAGGCGGAAGAGGTCGCGATCGACCGCTTCCGGCATCTAGTCGCGGCCATTCGGGAGCACCATCGCGCCGAGGAGCGGACGATGATGGTCAATGACCGAACACTCCCCTTCACTCCACCGGCAGAGTGCGTAACGCGGTCTGCCAGGCTCACAGCCTCGACTATAGACCCGCCGCGAGAGACACCTCGGGTGGTGCTGCTCACCGGCGGCACTGGATTTCTAGGACCGTTTCTGCTGCGGAGTCTTTTAGAGCAGACGGACGCGACTATCCAAGTCCTGATCCGCGCGGCATCAGCGGACGAGGCACAAGGCCGACTCAGTGCCGCACTCCACAAGGCCGCCGCGCCGTCTGCCTCTCTGCTTGCGCAGTTCGAAGCGCGGGTCATGCCGGTTTGCGGTGATCTCGAGAGACCGTGCCTGGGCCTCAGCACGGAAGACTGGCACAAGCTCGCGCGGGATGTGGATACCATTTACCACAATGCGGCGACCGTCAACTACTTGTTCAACTACGCGGCCATGCGCGCTGCGAACGTTGGAGGTACGCAGGAGGTGCTGCGGCTCGCGTTCGATGGCCAACGCAAGCAACTCAACCATATCTCGACGACCTTCGTTTTCGGGTGGGCAATGAAGTCCGTGCTGCACGAGACCGACACGAACGCGGACATGGAGCTGCTCGACTTCGGCTACAGCCAGACGAAGTGGGTGGCGGAGCAGAACGTGCTCGAAGCGGCGCGTTGCGGACTTGGGACACGAATCTTTCGGCCGTCGCTCATTACGCCATCGGCGACCGGTGGGGGCAACAACATTGACATTACGATCCGGCTGATCGCTTTCATGATTAAGCACGGCATCGGCGTCGATACGCTCAATCAGGTCAGCTTTGTCCCGGCCGACGTCACAGCCAACAACATCGTCGCAATTGCGAATCAATCTCGGACACTCGGCCGTACCTTCCATGTGACACGTGATGAATACGCGAACATGGTCGACGTCATCAAAATCATCGGTGCCTGTACGGGTTGCCGCTTCGACCTGTTCCCGCTGCGGGAGTTTGTCCCCGAGGTCATCCGCCGATGCACGAAGGACGATCTGTTATTCCCGCTTCTCGACTTCCTGATTGGGTCGGTTGACAACATCTCCGCGATGGAGTTTAAGCGGTACGATAACTCGTCGTATCAGGAGGCTCGGAACGCGAGTTCCTGGGGCTTACGTGATCCGTCGCTCGAGGCCACCGTAGGAGGCATTCTCACTTTCATGGCGCGAAACGGGATCGTCTGACGACTGCCAGTCGCACAGCGGGGCACTACCTCTCATTACTCTTGGCCTGTCATGCAATTAATCTCGCCGGGCATCGTCCACAACCCGTTTTTCTTTCACGTCGGAAATATCGCCATGTCGGGCTACGGTATTGCGCTCGTGATGGCGTTCCTGATCGCGTGGGTTGTGATCGCACGAGAGAACGGCCGGCGGGGAGACGACGTCCCGTTCGCCGGAGAGATAGTTTTGGCGGCCTCGATTGGGGGCTTGGTCGGCTCGAAGCTTTTTTATGCCGCTTTCATAGGGAGTGGGTCGATTCTAACCCGCGGCGGTCATTCGTTCTGGGGCGGTCTCATTGGAGGTGCATGTGCCTACTCGCTTTGGGCGCGGATCCGACACGTCAGCTTCTTTCGCTACCTTGACGTTACTGGCATAGCGATCGCGGCGGGCTACGCCGTCGGGCGCACGGGGTGCTGGGCGATCGGCGACGATTACGGCCGACCGTGGAATTCGTCCTTCGCCGTGCAGTTTCCCCGGGGCGCGCCACCCACGACAGCTGCCAACATGCTGCGCATCTTCGGGGAGGTTCCGCCGCTGGGCTCTGACGCAGCCACGATCATCGCGGTGCATCCGACGCAGCTCTACGAGACGGCGCTTGGCTTCGTGATGTTCCTCGTCCTCTGGCGCCTGCGCGACCATCGCCACGCTCAGGGGTGGCTCTTCGGATTGTATTGCGTGTTAGCCGGCGTGGAGCGGTTCCTCATAGACTTCGTCCGCGTGGAGCCTAACCGCCTATCCGTAGGACTCTCGATCGCGCAAGTCGTGGCGCTGGCCATCACGGTGACGGGAGGGTTGTTGATGTACGCGCGGCGCGGCGCGACCGAGCAAACTCCCGGGATTGGCGCGTAACCGGTAAGAGTTGCCACCAGGTGCTGGTTGAGGCCACGGTTGCTGCTTATTAAGCGCTGGATGTCTGCAGAAGCAATTGACCGCGCCATTGCTCGAACAATCAAAGCCACGGCATCAAAGCGCAGTCAGTTGGAAATGGTCTCTGCTGGCCCGAAATTCGGGGCTGGGTCAGCTAGGCTGGCCTTGCATGGGTCAGTCGTCGTTGGCCGTCGGTGGCCCGCTTTGGGCGGATTCACGTCACCTACCCTACCGCGACGCCATTTCCCAGAATCGTGACGGCGGGATTTGGACCCGCGACCCCTGAACCCCATTCAGTTGCGTTTGATTGAAAGCAACCAAGAAACCCAAGACCAACCGACAGCGCGAACCGACAGCAAAATCCTTTCGTCCGGTTGAGTGGCCATGCCAGCACCGTGCACAGAATGTATTTCGCCGAGGGAGAGCCTCACGCCTATCGGGCGTGAGGTGATCCCGTTTTTTGCAGGACGCTCGCTAGGCTCTCGTTCGCGCTCTCAAACAGCCCCACCCTCAGCGATCGCTGTTAGCACGCTTGCGGAATTCTGCCCATCGCCGCCGAAGAGCGATGGCATTGGGGTGATCGGCCGGCCGATCCGGCAACGCGATTCGTTTTCCGTGAAGGTGTTTGTAGTCTCGATCGCCTCGAAGCTCTGCTGCAAGGGTGATCCTGTACGTGCCGGGTTCAATCCCTATCAAGTTGCGATCAAAGAGCCGATGGAGATCGGCGCGAACAAGCAAGCCGTTCTGAACGTGATCGGAATGTGATCCAAAGAACGGTCTGATGTGAGCCGCTTCCAATGCCTCCCAGATGCCGAAGCCCGTCATACAACAACGCGTCCCATACGCTTTTTTCAGCGTGTTTCGAAAGCGGAGTTGTCCAGGGCGGAGGACCCCTGTACCCGTTGCTTTTTTGCGCCGATCAAGCGCATTTGGGTTGAACGCATCTCGCTTTGACCAGGAGCACCAGTTATCGAGTTCGTCGAACTTTGTCTTCCCTTCGTCCGCCCACCACAGCGAAGTCACCGACGTACGCTTGGCGTCGCTGAACCGAATTCGAAGCCGGCCGACACCTGAACCGACACCTCTTTAGTGCGGCGAGCTAGGGCGCGGCAGCTTGCCAATCAGAGATTCGATACTCAACCGGATTTTCGACAGTGATAGTGTTCAGGGGTATAGAGGGAATGGTCTTCACGCCTCCGCCCTCATATTGGCATGGAGCTCTCCTCAGGGTGTGGACGTGTCTCAGTTTTTCGCTTCGCGGCGCATACAGGTAGCTATGCGCTTGTTACCTCGAGCATCGATCGATGATTGTGCTCCAGGAGGGCATCGAGATCGACGTCGGGTCTATCCGGTGCACTCTTCCAATACGCGCGCCCATCCAGACGAACTTCGGCGATTTTGCGATTAACCGTCCGCAAATAGGTGGTTGAGTCGAGCATTGCGACTTCAGCGTACGACTCCCTAAGGCTTCTTAGTTCGTAGAGTGCTCCGCGCACGACGAGTTTCAATGGCCTGTTGACTCTATCGGCGAGGTGGCGCAGCTCGTCAAGATGGTACCACAGCCTGACAGCCGCGCCGGTAGCAAATTCGTACGAAATCGCGTCTATCTCTTCCCGCGCACGGACAAAATCAGCCCACCGCTCCCAGTCGCGCGGAGATCGAGCGTTGACGTGCAAAGCACATGGCAAGCCAATATCCAGCATCTCTGTGCAGCAAATCGCAATGCGCTTCATCGCATGAAAATTGTCCCATCGCGGAACGTCTGAAAAAACGCTGAAGTTGGGCGCGGTCACGCCCTCGATTCCAATTGCCAGAAGCTGCTCCAAAACGCCGCGGCGTTGTGAGCTCAAGTCCCACCATCTCTCCAGCGGCGGGTCCTGCTGAGTGCCTGACGCGATGATTCGGGTCGAGTGATGGAGTCCGAAGTGATTCTGCAGCTGCGTTCGACTCTCGAACTTTATGCGGGCGCGCGTGCGGTCGATGAGATCATAGAGCGACACAGCAGCGAATTCGGGATTGAAAGGCTCCCGGCGAACTCCTCTTGCGTAGATCAGCGGAACGCTCGACGGCAGCGACGGAAAGGGCGCTCCTCGCACTCGTTCCAACTGCAATAGCTCAAGGCCTGAAACCTCCTGCACACGATCTACGAAGTTCGGATGTCGCGGGCAGACAGTGGTGCACTTATCTGGGGTACCGCAGCAATAGCTTAGGCAGTCGAACGCACCTGATGACGTGTGAAGTCCACCGCACATTGCGAAATCCGCGCATCGTGAGCAGCCGAGAGAGGGAGCATTCCGGCTCGCATCATCCCAGTATCTGCCGTCACGACGGTTCTTTCGCGCTCGGGCAGCATTTTTCACCTGATCTGCACTCTCACTAAGTCAAGCGTCGGGTAGGCGGCTTTAATGGTACCACGGGCGTATCCGCCTGTGTCACGGATAGCGCTGATCAACGCGTCACTTGGCTCTACCAGAACGGCGGCACGGCGCAAATCGAAAAGAACCGACAAGCCATCGCTGTCGACGCGCACAAGCACTTCCTCGCCCTCACGAAACGAATTTGGTCCAATCGTCTTGGCCACAATCTCCTGCCGCGTCTCTCGCCCGGCAGCGGAGAGGCGGTGAGCCGAATCCAGTCGCGCTTTGTCCCAACCCTTCGCAAACGGCTTGCATCTCGATTTAAGAAAGTCGACGCCCATGTGATCTCCGGCTACGCCTATGCAGACAGGCGGTGGACATGACCAAACCCATCAGTCACTGCAGTCCCTGTAATGACGTCCCGCACCTTCGCGAGGTATTTTCGCAGAAGATCGTATCGCTGCAGACTCTTCTGAATCTGTCCCACCACGATTGCGGGGTGTACCCCTAAGCTCTTCGCATAATCAATCAGCTTTTGCTCCGAGAAGGATTCGACGAGGTCACGCAGGAATGATTCGAAGCCGCGTTGAGGAACGAGGAAGTCCGCGGCAGCCGCATTCGCAATCCTTTCTGCCTTCGGCAACTCCGTCGGCGAACCCTCGGATCCAGGACCGATATTGATGTCGACGGCATCGTACTTTCGGCCCTCATTCCGGAGCACATGTTCAATTTCATGACGAAGAACGAACCAAAAATTGTCTAAGCGATCAAAACGGAGCGTCAAGGCGATAACTGGAGATTTGTCATCCAGCCACATCGTGACACCGTCGATTTGAGCTCCGGGCAAGCCTTCGACGATGAGAAATCGCACGCCAACTTCGCCGAGAGCCTTTGGAATATCTCTCACGCCGTCCAGGTCGGAAACAAGTGTCCGCAAACGAACGAGCAGTTCACGCAACGCCTGTTCACTGTAGGTCTGCTTCAAGGTCATGCTCTCCGCGATTCGGCGCACACGCCAAAGCCAAGCCTGCTGCACAGGCTTGAGCTCCTTCCCGTAATAGGTCTGCTTGGCCGCGTGCGCGAACTGAGCTATTTCATCGAGCCCCTTCGCTTTTGCGAACTTCAGCAGCTGCCTCTCGAGCTGATCGGGATCTGAAGTTTTCATAATCCAACCTCGCTTAGTCATTTCGCGAACCGCAAAAAGTTCGCGCAAGTTCGCGCGGCGCGAGATGCGCTTGAGTGCAGGGCTTGGTTGCTTCTGTCGCACGAGCCAAAGTCGGTATGCTGTTTCCAAATTCAGCCAGTATTCCGCTTCGACGCCGAGCGCTGCGCCAATCTCTGACGCCGCCTCAGGCGTGATCGCGCGCTTCCCCAGTACGATCTGATTCACGAGCGTTGTTGGTCTGCCGATGATGGCCGCGAACTCTTCTTGCGTCCAATTGCGCTCCTCCAACTCATCCTTCAGAAACTCACCTGGAGGGAAGGCTTCCGCGGGCACCCTGTCCATCATGCCTCCTTCTGCTCGTATTGATAGCCGTTTGTCGCTCAGTGGTAATCCTCGATCGCGACGATTGCGACGCGTTTGTTAACGCCGCTGCCGCGAAGCTCCGCAATGACTCGCCATTGCTTGTTGATGCGTAATGAATGCTGGTGCTTTCGTGATCCCTTCAGCTTCTCAAAAGCCAGCCCGCGCAGGGCATAAAGCGTTCGTTCGTCAGATGCCGCGCGTACCGATTGCAGGACTTTGCGATAGCCGCGAACAACCTCCAAGCCAAAGCCAGCCGTGAAGGCCGGATCTGTTTCGAGGCGGTCCAAATGCGAATCATCGAACTCAACCTGCACAAGCAATGGTAATAGGGTTCGCAATTCCTGTCAATATATCATTTAACGATAAGCGTTAATTGGATATTGACTTTAGTCGGCATAGTCGTCAGCTTCCTCTACGAGCTCAAAACACAGGAGGTTCAATGAGTAGCGACAAGCAGGTGACGGTTTTCGTCAACGGCACGCCGAAGCCGGTGACAAAGTCCGAGCTGTCATTTGAGCAGGTTGTGGAGCTTGGATTCCCCAACCCGTTCAGCAATCCCAACATCATCTACACGGTCGCCTATCGTCGTGGTCATGGCGACAAACCGGCAGGCACGATGTCGAAGGGCGGCGAGCCGGTGAAGGTGAAGGACGGAATGATCTTCGATGTCACACCGACTGATCAGTCGTAGCCCCGACCTGAAGCGGCTTCGCGACGACGAGTATGATGTCGGGATCGTCTCCAATCATCTCGTCGTTCGCGACGTTCCCTATCTGAACTCAAAACGCGAGGTCAAGCGCGGCGTCCTGGTATCGACGCTCCACCTGGCGAATGATGTCACGCGTGAGCCAGACACGCACGTTGCGTACTTTATCGGCGAATATCCCTGTCACCTGACCGGCGAGGAGATCGATCAGATCCGACATGGCGGACGCCAGGACCTTGGAGGAGGCCTCGTCACCGATCACTCTTTTTCCAATAAGCCTCCCGGCGGTTACCCGGATTATCACGCCAAAATGACGCGCTATATCGAGATTATCTCCGCACCTGCGCGCGCTGTAGATCCTGAAGCGACTGCCAAGACGTCCCCCGTCATTGAATGCGCAGAGGAAGAGTCCGTATTCATGTATCTGGACACGGCATCGAGCCGGGCTGAGATCGGTGCCGTCAGTGCTAAGCTTGAGATCGGACCTGTAGCCATCGTCGGGCTCGGCGGAACTGGCTCGTACGTTCTAGACCTAATTGCGAAGACGCCCGTCGCAGCGATACACCTCTTCGACGGCGACGTTTTTTCGCAGCACAACGCATTCCGCTCACCGGGAGCACCCAGCGGTGAGGAACTCGCCGCACGGTCAACGAAAGTGGACTATTTTCGCAATAAGTATGGGAACATGCGACGGCACATCGTCGCGCACCCATACTTTCTTGATGGCAACAACGTTCAGGAGCTCGACGAAATGGCGTTCGTCTTCGTCAGTATGGACAACGCGGACGCGAAGCGTGCGATCGTCGAGCGACTCGAAAGCCGCGACATTCCCTTCGTAGACGTCGGGATGGGCGTGCAGCTGACCGACGGACGACTATCTGGTTTGCTCAAAATGACCGCGAATACCAAGGCGAAGCGCGATCATTTCGCCGGACGAGTACCCTTCACTATGGGCGAGGGGCGCAACGAATATGACAAGAACATTCAGGTCGCCGACCTGAATGCCCTCAACGCGGCGCTAGCAGTAATCAAATGGAAAAAGCTGTTCGGGTTCTATCACGACCTTGAGAGCGAGCACTTCGCGATCTACGCGATCATTGACAACTCAATGACGAACGAAGACCAAGCATGAAAGCGGCAGTGCTGGAGCCAGAATTCGTCGAGTACATTCCGGAGCAGCTCGACCAGGGACGGCTCTATGTTTCGATGAAATACGCCACGGTTTGCCACTCGTGCTGCTGCGGCTGCGGGGCGAAGGTTGTGACGCCGCTATCACCAGCCTTCTGGAAGCTGTCGTTCGATGGAGAAGGCGTTTCCCTCTACCCGTCGATTGGGAATTGGGAATCCCCCTGTGAGTCCCACTACTGGATTAAGGGCAATCGTGTCATATGGGATCGACCGTGGTCCCGCGCGCAGATCGATGCTGGACGAAAAAAGGCACAGCGTGAGAGAGAGGCGCATTTCCAACTCCGCACTGCGCCAGTACCAGAGGCTTCGCGTCCGAAAGTAACTATGCTTGAGCGGCTCCGATCTTGGCTGCGGTAGAAGCTTCGCGCCACGGCGTCTCGGAAGAAGAGGATCGCGGCTGACCGCCGTCATTGGGATGCTAGCAGCGGTTCGGCGTCAAAGCGGACCCCGACTATTGCGGCCTGATGCGTCCAAGCACCTCAATACCTGCTTCTCGGCTGGCCTTTCGCGTGTGCATCACAAATGGCACCGCTGCTCGCTTCTGGTTCTCGACGCTCGGGCCTGCGAGTTGTCGCCGAGTAACGCTGGGGTGCGCTTGTTCCGGGCGCGCGAGGTACTCCGCAGGCGTGTCATCGAATGGTGCGGTACCTGTGCTGAGCACGGATGCTTCGACTGCAGCTGCCGTGCTCGGCCAAACCCATGAGCCGACTGGGGTGTAATGCCGCCACGGGGCGTGC
>CABEAH010000176.1_pt1 | contig 10961 bp, 8 predicted proteins | sample 3132331 | NCBI WGS metagenome assembly CABEAH01 (sample SAMEA5534343, study PRJEB31848) | metagenome | biome: tundra; feature: field; material: soil | place: USA | collected 2013-05 | depth 0.45 m | reverse complement strand
CAGCTAGGCGATGCGGTGACGATGATTTCGAAGCTCAACACGCTCCGTGCCGCTTCGACGGCGCTACTGACCGGGCTGTACGCGGGCGCGACGCCGACGAGCGCGTTCAAAACGAATGGCGCACCGAACACACTCGCTCCGTTGACGGATCCGGCTGACCCGACGACGAGCGCGGCCACGCAGTTCGCGGCACGCCGCGACCTGATGTTCAAGGAGCGCGCGCTGTGGCTCTACAACACCGGCCACCGTCAGGGTGATCTGCGGCGACTTGCTCGCGCGCCGTACAGCCTCGCGACGAGCGCTGTGTTCCCGAGCGGACTGTTCTTCCGAGGCAATTCCTACGGCTCGGACGTCGCCTATCCGATTCCGTTCGCCGAGCAGAACAACAAGGCCTTCGACCCGGGGGCCTGCAACAACACGACGCCGTAACGACGGACCAAGCTTCACGAACGTTTCTACGGGGTGCGACTTCGGTCGCACCCCGTAGTGTTTTTTCGCCCAGGGAGCGAAGAGAAGTGACGACGAGCCGGTATCGCGGCCGGTGTTTCTACTCCCTCGCGTTCGCGCCGAGGCTCAAGGAGCGTCGGCGAGCCGCTGCTCCGTCGCTGTGCGCAGGTGCTCCTCGATCGCGCCGGTGGAGCTGCAGACGATCGGGTCGGCCGACGAGCCGGCGTTGCGGCGCAGTGTGCCGGTCACGCGTGTCGAGGCCGACGTCGTGCCGTCTGGCAGCGATGACAGCGTTGTAATTACGACCGCCGTCACGCGGCCCGCATCCACCATTGGCCCGGTGAGTGTGGAGCCGCAGTCGAAGAACTGGGCGATGGGCCGTCCCATCACGCGCCGCGGTACGACGAATGCGGGGTTGCCGTATCGCCCTGTCGCGGGATCGGATATGGCGGGATCGATGCCGAGATCGGCGTAGCTCGCGACGAGCGCGCCCCACACCTTGTCCATTGGCGCGGAGAACTTCACGCGCGAGAGTTCGTCGCCGGTGGACTGACGTATCACCTTGCCGTCGGTGTTCACGACGAGGACGCGATCGGGGGTGGGATCCGGCGTCGGGATGTTGGACGGCCCGCAAGCGCTCGCGAGGAGCAGGGCAGGGCCAAGCGAGAGAGAAAATCCTATTCGACGCATGGAATGTGCTGGGTTGAGATGACGGGATGGGTGCCGGTCGTATCGGCGCGCTTATCTTGTCGCCGGCGCGGAAGCGCCGCGCGGTCAGCCACCGAACCTTGACCGCAGCAGCGCGCGGAGATCAAGCAGCGGCTGCTTCGCAGTTTCCTCTGTCACCGCCGGCGCATTGTCGGTGCCAAGCGCCACGCGCTGCATGTTGTCGCGAACGCCGCGGTCGATGAATCGGCAAAGCTGGTCGAGCGAATAGTCCGCGCCGCGGCGAGACGAATAAGCGTTGAGCGGATATGTCACGCTCAGGTAATTCCGCGCCCGGGTGAGAGCCACGTACATGAGTCGCCGCTCCTCCTCTGTATCCTCGTCATTGTTCAGACAGCGCGCGGACGGAAACCAGCCGTCGACTGCCCAGATGACGAACACTGCGTCCCACTCCTTTCCCTTTGCCGAGTGTGCGGTGCTCAGGATCAGGCAATCGTTCTCTTCGCGGCTCCCTCCCGCGAGATCCTGCGTCGCCTGTGGTGGCTCGAGTGCCAGAGCTGACAAAAATGTCGCGCGATCGGGATAACCCGCGGCGATGGTCTGGAGCTGGTCGAGATCGGCGAGGCGCGGCTCGACCCGGTCGTAGCGCTCGCGAAGAATGTTGTCGTACAGGAGCCGGACGCGGGAAATTTCGGCCGCAACCTGCGCTTCATCCGCGACATCACCGTTGCGCAGACCGTCGAGCAATGACACCAGCGCCGCGTGCGCCGCTCTCGCCCTCGGCGGCGGACTGTATCTCCCGAACGCGGCGGATTCCCATGCGGCGCTCACCATCGAATCGATCGCCGCGCGCGCGGTGGCGTCGCCGATTCCAGGCAGAAGCAGCAGGAGCCGGTACCAGCTCACTTCGTCGCGCGGATTCTCCAGTATGCGGAGGAAGGCGAGCACATCCTTGACGTGCGCTGCCTCCAGGAACTTGATGCCGCCCCACTTCTCGAAGGGAATCTTGCGGTTTGTGAGCTCGATCTCGAGATCGGCCGACATGTAGCCCGCGCGGAACAGCACCGCGATCTCGCGCAGTGGCGTGCCCTCTTCATGAAGCTCGAGGATGCGATCGACGACGAACCGGGTCTGCTGCTGCTCGTCGCGCGCTGCCACGAGCCATGGCTGCTCTCCGCCAGTCCGTTCGGTCCACAGGTTCTTCGTGAAACGCTCGGCAGCGCGCGAGATCAGTGTATTGGTGACGGCCAGAATCGGCTGCGTCGAGCGGTAGTTCTGCTCGAGAGTGACTGTTGTCGTGCCCTCGAACTGCTTCGGAAAATCGAGGATATTCCGGAAGTTAGCGCCGCGGAAAGAGTAGATGCTCTGAGCGTCGTCACCGACGACGGTGATGTTGCCGTGCCCGCGGCACATCCCGCGGAGGATGCGCGCCTGGAGCACATTGGTGTCCTGATACTCGTCGACGAGGACGTGGTCGTACATTCCGGCGATGCGGCCCGCGAGCTCCGGCGACGCCTCGAGCATTAGTGCCCAGAAGAGCAGGAGGTCATCGTAGTCGACCAAGTTCCGCTCCTGCTTCCGCCTGGTGTAATCGGCGTAGATCTTGGCGAAGTCCTCGAGGTAGTCCACGAACTGCGGGTACTCGTCCCGCACGATGTCGTCGACAGCGAAGCCTGTGTTGATGTGCCTCGAGTAGACGTACTGGAGGGTTTCTTTCCTGGGAAACCGCCTGGATTTGGCGGCGTAGCCGAGCTGCGCGCGGGAGAGCTGGAGGAGATCGGCTGAGTCGCCCTGATCCATGATCGTAAAATCTTTCGACAGGCCAGCGGACTCGCCGTACCGGCGAAGCAGTCTGTGAGCGGTGGCGTGAAAGGTCCCGCCGTGCACGCGTTTGCTGCTTCCTCCAGCCAGCCGCTCAGCGCGCGAGAGCATCTCCTGCGCTGCCCGGCGGGTGAATGTGAGGAGCAAAATTCGTTCGGCAGCGACCCCGCGGTCGATGAGATGCGCGACGCGATACACGAGTGTCCGGGTTTTCCCGGTGCCCGCGCCGGCGATGATGAGAAGTGGGCCATCACCGTGTGTCGCCGCCGCGGCCTGCCGCGGGTTGAGCTCCGAAGTGAAATCGCGCGCGGGGGATGTGGACTCCAGTCGCTGACGGGCTGGATAAACCTTGACGGCTTCCGTCATGCGGCGTTCTCGAGTAGCGTCGCGAGCGGAGTGATCACCGGCTCGAGCTTGAAAGCCTCGGCGAAGGCGTTGCTCACCGTGCTCGCCACATCCTCTGACGAAATCTCCGCGGCTCCGGTTTCTTCTCTGATCGAGGTCATGACGACACCGCTGATGCCGCATGGGACGATGAGATCGAAGTACGAGAGGTCCGTAGTGACGTTGAGCGCGAAGCCATGCCAGGTGACCCAGTCACGGGCGTGCACCCCAATCGAAACGATCTTTCGCCCCGCGGTCCATACACCAGTGTAGCCACTGTTCCGTTCGCCGGCGATCCCGTATTTGGCCAGCGCATTGATGAGCGCCTGTTCGAGCTGCCGCAGATACCAGTGGAGGTCCTGGCGGTGGCGCTTGAGGTCGATGATGGGGTAGCCGACGAGCTGGCCTGGTCCGTGGAAGGTCACGTCTCCACCGCGCTCGACCTCGAACAGCTCGATTCCATGCTCCGCCAGAAAAGCCGGCGAGGCCATCAGATTTTTTTCCTTGGACGAGCGTCCAAGTGTTACGACCGGCGGGTGCTCGACCAGTAGCAGTACGTCCTGTGGTATTACGCCTGAAATCCTGTCACGCGCGACGTTCCGCTGCAGCTCGAGCGCTTCTGCGTAGGGCATGCGACCGAGCGGAACCGTCCATAGCTCGCGCTCAGTCACGGCCCATCACCGGAATCACGCGTGGATCATCTTGCCGAGTGAGTCGAGGGTGGCCTCGGCGACAGCTTCGGAGAGAGTGGGGTGGGCGTGGATGGCCAGATCGACTTCTTCGACGGTGAATTCGTTCTCTCGGGCGACGGCGAGCTCGTGGATCAGCTCGGTAGCGTGTGCACCGATGATGTGAGCGCCCAGGATCTCGCCGTATTTCGCGTCGCGAATGATCTTGACGAAGCCTTCGGTCTCGCCCGAGGTGCGGGCTCTGCCGTTGTTGGAGAAGAGGAATTTGCCGACCTTGTAGTCGACCTTCTTTTCCTTCACCTGTGCCTCGGTCATTCCGATGGACGCTACTTCCGGGTGGCAGTAGGTCGCGCTCGGGATGTTTCCGTAGTTCACTGGGTGCACGTGCTTCTCGCCGGCGAGGAATTCGGCGAACACGATGCCTTCGCGCGATCCCTTGTGGGCGAGCATCGGCGGGCCAGCGACGTCTCCGATGGCGAAGATTCCTTTCGTGGAGGTCTCCATCCGCTCATTGATCTTGATGAAGCCGCGCTCGTCGAGCTGCACGCCGGCTTCCTTGAGACCCAGGTCTTCAGTGTTGGGTGCACGGCCGGCGGCGACGAGGACTTTCTCGACCTCGAGATTCTGTTTCTTGCCACCGACTTCCACGCTCATGCTGACGGAATTCTTGCCAACCTTTACATCTCCAATTCTGGCGGAGGTGAGCACATCGATCTTCCGCTTTTTGAAGGCGCGGGTGAGCTCGGCGCTGCAGTCGGCATCTTCGATTGGAAGAATGGCTGGAAGCGCTTCGATGAGTGTTACCTGGGTGCCGAACGCGGCGAAGATGTCGGCGAATTCGCAGCCCACGGCGCCCGCGCCGACGATCGCCATCGTCTTCGGCGCGCGCTCCAGTATGAGCGCCTCATCGGACGAGATGATGGTGGTCTTGTTGAGCTCGAGGCCGATCTGCGGGAGTCCTTTGACGCGCGAGCCGGTGGAGATCACGACTGCTTTCTTCGCTTCGTGCTTCTCCTCCTTGCCATCAGCGCCTTTGACTGAGACAGAGTTCTTTCCAGCGATCTTCGCGCTGGCCTTGATCCAGGTGATCTTGTGCTTCTTGAAGAGGAACTCGACGCCCTTGGAGTTCTGGGTGCTCACCGCGCGTGAGCGCTTCATCGCGACGCCGTAGTCGAGCTTCACGTCGCCAACGGTGACGCCGAAGTCGCTTGCGTGCGTCACCTTGGCAGCGAGCGACGCGGCCTCGAGGAGCGCCTTGGCCGGAATGCAGCCCCAGAGCACGCAGGTGCCGCCGAGTCCTTCGCGCTCGACGACGGCGACGGACATCCCGAGCTGTGCGCAGCGAATGGCGCCCACGTAACCGGCTGGGCCGCCGCCTATGAAGATCACGTCAAAGGATGACATTTCTCGTTGGTGTAGAGGGCCTGGATCAGGAGATAAATCTAGCTACTTGGCAGAGAATATTGACTGCAACGGAACGAGTGGTGATCACTGCAACAGAACGAGTTGTCAGTTGCCAGCTTTGGAAGCTGACGGCTTGCCAGCTTCACAACGTCGGGACGTTACTATTGTGGTCGGGCCACAGACAACTGCCTTTGCCGTCGCGCCACTGAGAGACGTCCAGACGATCACAGCTAGCCGCTGACAGCTGTGCCTCTGGTAGCTGAAAACTCGTTCTGTTGCAGTCGGGAGTGGTCAGATGATCAGACTGAGCGGATTCTCGACGTACCTTCTGAGCGTCTGCAGGAATTTCGCTCCAGTCGCACCATCGATAACCCGGTGATCGCAGCTCATCGTCACCCGCATTCGCTGCCGAATCTCTACGACGCCATCGATCACTATCGGCTTCGCCTCGACACCGCCGATGGCGAGGATTCCGGCTTCGGGCGGGTTGATGATCGCCGTGAACTGATCGATGCCGAACATCCCCAGGTTCGATACGGAGAAGGTGGAGCCGGTGTACTCCTCTGGCATCAGCTTGCGCTCGCGGGCGCGCTTGGCGAGATCGTGCGCTTTCTGGGATATCTCCCAGAGCGAAAGGCGGTCGGCATCGAATAGAACCGGGGTGATCAGGCCGTCCTCTACGGCGACGGCCATCGCGACGTGAATGCGATTGAACTGGCGGATCTTGTCGTCGAGCCAGTGCGCGTTGACCTCGGGGTGCTCGCTGAGTGAGAGCGCCGTGGCCCTGATGACGATGTCGTTGAACGACGCCTTGTACTCGTCGCCCATCTCTGATAGCTGCTCCCGCATCTCGGTTGCGCGCGTAACGTCGAATTCGGCGGTGAGGAAGAAGGTCGGCACCGGGCCGTTCGATTCGGCGAGCCGGTGCGCGATGGTCTTTCTGATCTGTGTGAGTGGGATGTCCTTGAAGTCGCCTTCGGTCGCGAGACGCTCGGCGGCAGCTGAACGCGCGGCGCGACCACCAGCCGCCTTTGCGTTCTCGATGTCGCGCTTGACCACGCGGCCGCCGGGCCCTGATCCCTGGACGGAGCCGAGCTCAATGCTGCGCTCTGATGCGAGCCTGCGAGCGAGCGGCGAGGAGCGTTGACGGCCCCCGGCAGCCGCAGACGGAGCCCCACGGCTCGAGCCGTCTTGCGGGGAGGGAGTGGCTGGACGCGAAGGCGGCGCAGATGGCCGCGGGGGTGCGGGAGCGGGGCCGGCCTGAGCGGCTTGCGCAGTGGTGGCCACCGGAGCGCCGGCGGCCACGAGCGCATCGATGTTCTCGTCGGCGCTGGCAATGACGCCAATCGTGGTTCCGACGGGGGAAGCGTCGCCTTCGTTAGCCAGCCGCTTCCGCAGAATGCCATCGGCCCGCGCAACCAGCTCCATCACGGCTTTGTCGGTCTCGATCTCGGCCAGCACGTCACCGGTTTTGACGGTGTCGCCTTCGTTCTTCAGCCATTTGACGAGGCGGCCCTCTTCCATCGTCGGCGAGAGCGCCTCCATCACCACTTTGGTTGCCATAAGCTCAGTCGAGGTACATGACTTTTCTGACCGCGGCGATGGTTTTCGCCGCGTCAGGCTTTGCCGCTCTCTCCAGATTCTTCGCGTAGGGCATCGGGACATCTTCCTGGTGCACGCGAATGACCGGCGAATCGAGATCGTCGAAACACTCACGCTGAATGAAGTCCACCACCTGCGCTCCAACGCCGCAGATCTCCCAGCCTTCCTCGAGCACCACGGCGCGATTGGTCTTCTGCACGGATTCGGCGATCGCCTCGACGTCCATGGGTCGAATTGTGCGGAGATCGACGACGTCGATGTTGATTCCCTCCTTGGCGAGATCATCAGCGACCTTCATCGCGACCAGTACCATCTTGCCATGGGTGATGATCGAGCAGTGATCGCCCACGCGCTTGAGCTCCGCCTTTCCGATCGGCACGATGTGCTCTCCTTCGGGCACTTCGCCCTTGGTGTTGTAGAGCATCTCGCCCTCGAGAAAGACAACCGGGTTGTCATCCCGAATGGCGGACTTGAGAAGGCCCTTCGCATCCGCCGGAGTTGCCGGGGTTAGAACCTTGAGCCCGGGGATGTGCGCGAGCCAGCTCTCCCACGCTTGTGAATGCTGCGCCGACAGCTGCAAGGCGGCGCCATTGGGGCCGCGGAACACCATCGGCATCTTGTACTGGCCGCCGGACATGTAGAGCATCTTCGCCGCGGCGTTCACGACCTGGTCGAGCGCGAGTAGCGCGAAGTTCCAGGACATGAACTCGACGATCGGCCTCAAACCCACCATCGCCGAGCCCACGCCGATGCCGGCAAAGCCCAGCTCGGTGATTGGCGTGTCGACGATGCGCATGGGTCCGAACTCGTCGAGCAATCCCTTGGAGACCTTGTAGGCGCCGTTGTACTGCCCGACCTCTTCGCCCATCAGAAAAACAGTGTCGTCGCGCTGCAGCTCTTCACGGAGTGCCTGCGTCAACGCATCCCGGTAGCTGACTACTGGCATCTCAGGACTCCGATTCGCTGAGGACGTCGGTATGCAGCTCCTCGAGCGCGGGCTCGGGGCTGGCATCGGCAAAGTCCCACGCGTCCTGCGCGATCGCCTTGGCCTCGTCGTCGATCTTGTGGAGCTCGCCCTCGGTGAGCTCGCCGGCCTCGTGCATCATGTTGTGGAGAAGGAGAATCGGATCGCGCTTCATGTTCTCTTCCAGCTCGTCCCTGGTGCGGTAGGTTCCGCTCACCGCGTCCGACATGGAGTGGCCCATGAACCGGGAGGTCTTCATCTCGATCAAGGTGGGCCTCTTCTCCTTTCTCGCTCTCTCCACCGCCCGGCCGACGGATTCGCGCACCGCGAACACGTCCTGGCCGTCCACTGATTCACCGATCATGCGATAGCCCTTCGCGCGCACCACCACATCCTCGTTGGCCGTCGAGCGGGAGATCTCGGTCCCCATGCCGTAGCGATTGTTCTCGATGATGAAGATGACTGGAAGGTCCCAGAGCGAGGCCATGTTGAGCGCCTCGTGGAAGGCGCCGATGTTGACGGCGGCCTCACCGAAGGAGCAGACGCAGACCTGATTGCCACGCCTATACTTGATGGCGAAGGCGACGCCCGCGGCGACGGGAATGTGCCCTCCGACGATACCGTGCCCGCCAAGAAAGTTCTTCTTGGCGTCGAAGATATGCATCGAGCCGCCCTTGCCACCCGACGTGCCGTCGGCGCGCCCGAACAGCTCGGCCATAATGGCGCGGGGACTCACACCGCGTGCCAATGCCTGGCCGTGGTCGCGGTAGGCGGTGATGACGTAATCATCGGGCCGGAGAACGGACATCACGCCAGTGGAGATCGCTTCCTGGCCGATGTACAGGTGGCAGAAGCCGCCAATCTTGCCGAGTGCGTACGCTTCCGCGGCACGCTCCTCGAATCTGCGCTGCAGCAGCATCGACTTGAGCAGATCGCGCCGCATCTCGACCGTGGTTCCGTATGTCGGCGCCGCTGCCTGGGGCGGTGATTCGATCAGTGTATGATCCATTGCCACTCTGTCTTTGCGTTTCGGCGACTGCTTTGCTTCCGTGCTCATACGCCAGCCGCCTGCACCTGCTCCCACGCATGATAACTGGAGCGTACGAGCGGACCGGATTCGACATGGCGGAAGCCCATCTCCATTCCGATCGTGTAGAGCTTTCTGAATTCTTCCGGAGTGTAGTAGCGATCGAGCTCGATATGACTGTCGGAGGGCCGCAGGTACTGGCCGAGCGTAAGGATATCGACATCGACATCGCGCAGGTCGCGCATTACGGTGACCACCTCTTCCATCGTTTCACCCATGCCGAGGATCATCCCGGTCTTGGTTGGAATATCAGGGGCGGTGCGCTTGGCGAAGCGGAAGATCTCGAGGACTCTCGGATAGCGGCCGCCGGGGCGAGCTTTCTTGTACAGTCTTGGCACGGTCTCGGTGTTGTGATTGTAGATCTCCGGCCGGGCGTCGAGAACCGTCCGAATGCTGTCTTCGTTTCCCTGAAAATCGGGTACCAGAACCTCGATGGAACAGCCCGGAATCCGCTCATGGATCTGGCGAATGGTCTCGGCGAAGATGTAGGCGCCGAAGTCGGGGAGGTCGTCGCGGTCAACCGACGTGATCACCGCGTGCTGCAGTTCCATTTCGGCGATGGCCTCTGCGACTCGCGCGGGCTCGGCGATGTCGTACTTGGGGGGACGGCCGTGGGCAACAGCGCAATAGGCGCAGTTCCGGGTGCAGACATCGCCGAGGATCATGAAGGTGGCGGTGCCATGCTGCCAGCATTCGCCGACGTTGGGGCAGTGAGCCTCCTCGCACACCGAATGGAGGTCGAGCTCCTGCATCAACTGCTTGAGCCGTATATAGTTGGGGCCTCCAGGCGCCTTCACCTTGAGCCACGACGGCTTCCGCTCGGGGAGCGGCTCGGCGCGGTGGCGCCCCATTATCTGATAGAGAGTATCGGGCATATAAAATGGCTGGCGGTGAGGGTCCGCTAGCCTGGGCAATCTATATCAAAAACGGCCCGGCCGGAATTGAGACAAGTCGTGCGTAAGTGGCGTTCCAGTCACGAGATCGGCAACGACATCGGCGGTGAGCGGCGTCGTCAGCACGCCGTTACGGGAATGTCCGCACGCATAGATGACGGATGGATATTCGGGATCGAAGCCGAGAAGGGGCAACATGTCGGGGGTGACAGGCCTGAGGCCGGCCCACGAACGAACTCGCGCGGCAGACGTGAGGTGCGGACAGATCTCCTCCGATGCGGCGCGGACCTTTCTGATTCCTTCGTCCGTTGTGGTCGCATCGAAGCCCGCGTTCTCCATGGTGCTTCCGCCGATGGTACCTTGGCCGCGAGGTACGACGTAGCCGCGCGGACCGTAGACGACGTGCCGGAGTGGAGCGACGGAGTACGACACCAGTTGACCACGTGCAGGAGTCACCGCGCGGGCGAGCGGCGCACCAGCGATCTGTCCCGCCCATGCGCCCGCAGCGACCACGACGTGACGCGCGTGGTGGGAGGAGCCAGAGATTGTTTTCACCGAGGAGGAGTTCTGCGCAGGCTCGATCGTGACCGCGCTGTCGGCAATCATCTCGATGTGATCGCTCGATGCGACGATCTTCTCGAGCGCCTCGAGCAGGAGAGTGTTGTCGACAGCTCCATCGTCGGGATTGTACATCGCTCCCAGGCCGTGCGAGAGCGCGGGCTCCAGCTCATGAAGCTCTCGGGCGTCGAGCCAGCTGCTGGTGGGCAGAGCGGTGCGGCCGAGACCTTTTACTCCAGCCTCGCTCAGGGCGACCTGAAGGATGCCGAGCCGATTCAACGGCACTCGCACGCCGCTTTGGTCGGCGAGAAACTCGATATAAGATGGGTAGCGCTCGCGAGCAGCGATCCCAAAATCATGGGCCGGACCAGCCGCGCGCTCGACGGAGGGAGCGAGCATTCCGGCGGCCGCTGGCGATGCCTCGCCAGCCCTGTGCTCGCCAATCA
>CABEAH010000175.1_pt1 | contig 11002 bp, 11 predicted proteins | sample 3132331 | NCBI WGS metagenome assembly CABEAH01 (sample SAMEA5534343, study PRJEB31848) | metagenome | biome: tundra; feature: field; material: soil | place: USA | collected 2013-05 | depth 0.45 m | reverse complement strand
TACCTGGAGCGTGTTCGTGCGCGCATCGTGGACGAGAATCGAAGCCTGCCGCGCGCCCACGGTCTCGGAGATTTCGGTGAGGATCGTCGTTGCGGCATCCTCGAGGGTTACGGTGCGACCGAGTATCTCGCCGATGGTGTAAAGAAGGTTGATCTCCTCATATCGCTCCGCGAGCTCCGTCGCCGCGTGCTCGACTTCGAGCGCGGCCTGCATGAACTGCGCGACCACCGGCATGAGGAGATTGACGTGCCGTTCTTCGGGTGGGTGCGGCGGTTCGCACGGCCCGATCGTGAGCCAGATCTTTTTTGCCGAATGAACGCGGGTGACGAGCTGCGTTCCGAAGAGGGCAGGGACAGACTGGCCGGGCACTTCCGGCAGCACATCAGGCATCTGCACTTTCGTGCTCGAGCGTGCGATGACGGTGGGGCTCGATCGCCCGTCGGCGCTGGTCCAGACGGCTGCTTCACAGTGCGTTTCTTCGCGAAACGCGAGCAGTACGGCTTCGAGCTCCTTCATTCCCGCCGCAGCGTGAGCCGGACGACGTTGCCATCGCCGCGGAAGCTCTCCACGCGATCCATCAGCTTGCGCATCAGGAAGAGCCCGCGCCCTTCCTCTCTCTCGATATTTTCTTCGGTCGTGCAGTTGATCGTGCACGCCTCAACGTCGAAGCCGGGGCCTTCGTCTACGACCTCGAAGACGAGACTCGTCTCGTCGACGATCGCTCGAACGCGTACCTGCTTCCCTTCCGCGGCCGCGTTCCCCCGCAGGATCGCGTTCGAGAGCGCCTCGGAAAGGGCGACGGTAATGTTCAACGAGCATTTCTCGGGGGAAAACTTGAGCTCGCGGCAGCGCTGCCTCGCAAGCTCCACTACGCCTTCTATGTACTCTACGTCGCTCGGTATCTGGAGATCGAACGCGACGTGCGGATCGGCCATTAAAAGCTCTCTAGCGCGCGCTCCCGTGTATCGGAGATCTGGAACAGGGTGTCGAGTTTGGTCAGCTCGAATAGTGTCTGGAGATCGTCGTTGAGATTGGCCAGACGGAGCTCGCCTCCCTGCTCTCGAATCTTTTTCGACAACGAGACGAGCACGCCCAGGCCTGAGCTGTCGATGTAGCCTGTCTGGCTGAAATCGATGAGAAACTTCTTCTCGCCCTTCTCGAGCTCGTCGAGAACCTTCTGCTTGAGCTCCTGCCGGTTCCCCACGATCAGCTGACCTTCAACATCCACCACGACGATCGCTCCCTGCTTCTTGATCGAGAAACTCATTCACTTATCTCCAGTGGGATCGGGCCACATTTAAGGCGCGCTCTCCTCTCTGCGCCCGGCCGATTGCAATGCTACAATTGCGGCCACGTTAATAATGTCCTCCGGCGAGGCGCCGCGCGAGAGATCGGCGACGGGACGAGCGAGGCCCTGAAGGATCGGACCGAGCGCCCGCGCGCCACCAACCCGCTCAACCAGCTTGTATGAAATGTTGCCCGCGTCGAGCGACGGGAACACCAGCACATTCGCGCGTCCCGCAAGCGGACTGCCGGGCGACTTTCGAGCGGCGACCGCCGGAGCCAGCGCGGCATCTCCCTGCAATTCTCCGTCCACCACAAGGGATGGTTCGCGCCCCCTGATAATCGCCAGCGCTTCACGCATCAGGTCGACGCTGTGACCCCGGGCGCTGCCATGCGTGCTGAAGGAAAGGAGCGCGACCCGTGGCTCGTCGCCGACGATGCGGCGTCTGTCGCCTGCCGCCGCGATGGCGATGTCGGCCAGGTTCTCCGCCGTCGGATAGGGAATAACCGCGCAGTCCGTGAAGGTCAGCACCTCGTCAACGCCCATTGCCCCGGACGGGACGACCATGTAGAACGCGCTGGACACCACGCGCACTCCAGGCGCCATACCTATCTGCCGCAACGCGCTTCGCAGCACATCGGCCGTCGTGTAGACGGCGCCCGCGACGCAGGCGTCCGCCTCACCCGCGGCGACGAGTCGATGGGCGTACTCGAGCGCGGTTCCGCCTTCTGCCTGAACCGTCTCGAGGCCGCTTCGGCGCGCCTGCTCTGCCGCGGCAGCGCTGTCGGCAACGAGAATCGGAATCGCCATCCCGCTTCCGGCGATCGAGAGCGCGGCGGAGAGGATTCGTTCGTCGCCGCTCTCCGGAAATACGATCCGTCGCTCGAGCGCCGCCGCGCGCGCGCGGATCCGCTCGACGAAGCTCACACGACGGGGTAGGGGCCGTTCTTGAACTTCTTCGCGAGCGCCTTCGCGACCGCGGGGTGAACGAGCCCCGCCAGATTCCCCTTGTGCTGCGCGACCTCGCGAACGACGCTCGAGCTGATGTAGGTCGTCTCCACCGATGGCACCATGAACACAGTCTCGAGATGCTCCGACATATGGCGGTTCATCAGCGCCATCTGAAACTCGTACTCGAAATCGATCACGGCGCGAAGACCACGAATGATGAGCGATGCGCCCACCCGCTTGGCGAAGTCCACCAGCAGGCCCTCGAACTGCTGCACCTCGACGCGTTTGTTCCGTGACGTCGCCTTGCGTATGAGCTGAACCCGCTCGTCCGCGGAGAAGAGCGGGTGCTTCGACGAATTGTCCGCCACCGCTACCACCAGATGATCGACGAACTCGCAGCTCCGCGTGATGAGGTCTTCGTGCCCGCGAGTGATCGGGTCGAAGCTTCCAGCATAGATGGCCGTGGTTACCACGTCATGCCTCGCTGCGATAGAAAGTGATTGCCGAGGATCCGTAACGGCGCGTCATTCCCCCCTCAGGCATCGTGTCCGAAGCCGCGTGCTCGACGCTCAGCACGCGACTGAATTGCTGTTCCATCCAACATTCGGCCAGATGCGCCGCCTCCCCACTCGCATAAGGTGGGTCGGCGAAGGCCACATCGTAATCGAGCCGCCCAAGTTCGCGCGCGAAAGGGAGGGCCGCTTTTCGATGGATCGTCGCGAGAGACGAGGCGCCGAGAGTGGCGATGTTCTCCTCGAGTGCCCGGAGGTTCTTCAAGTCCTTCTCGACGAAGTCAGCGGCGGTGGCGCCCCGCGAAAGTGCCTCGAGCCCCAGCGCGCCCGAGCCTGCATAGAGGTCGAGAACTCGTGCCTCAGGGATGTCGAGCTGGAGAATACTCATCCACGCCTCCCGCACGCTGTCCAGCGTAGGGCGGACGCTCGACCCGGCCGGCACGCCGATCCGCCGGCCGCGCCAGCGTCCGGCGACTATGCGCATACGGCAGGTAGTTCGGGAGCGCTCGCGCGAATGTCGGCGATTCGGGCCTGCAGGCGGCTCTCCCCCCGATATTCGTCGCGCTCCAGGCGGAACGCAACGTCCACCGTGCCGCCGGGCTGAAATTCGCCGGCGCGTGATGCGAGACCCCAGCCGATCGCCTCGAGCGACCCCGTGCCCGTGTCGAGGACGAGCTTGAGTCCATCGCGGCCGATGGTACGCGGCGGAGCGGCGAGCGTGACGTTGCGCGCCAGAAGGACGGGTGTCGGATTTCCGCTTCCGAACGGCTCAAAGTGGCGGAAGAGCGATTCGAGCCTCTCGTCCATTCCATCTATGCTCACCTCGAGGTCGACACGGATCTCCGGGACCAGATCCTCCGCGGTGAGCAGCGAGCGCGCGACCTGGTTGAACCGCGCCGCGAATTCATCGACCCTTTCCCTTGCGATGGTCACGCCGGCGGCGGCGCGATGTCCACCGAAGCGGATCAGCAGATCGCCGCACTTTCCCAGCGCGCCGTGCAGATCGAACTTCGAGATCGAACGGCCCGAACCCTTGCCCTGATCTCCCGACAGGGCGATCAGCAGGACGGGACGGCCGAACTCTTCGACCAGCCTGGATGCCACGATGCCGATGACGCCGGGATGCCACGTGTCGTCTGCGAGGACGATCCCGAAGGTTTCGTCCAGATCCATCCGGAGTACTCTGTCGCGCGCCTGCTCGAGCGTCGCGCGGTCGATCGTCTGCCGCCTGTAGTTCAGCTCCTCCAGCTCGCGCGCGATCGAATTTGCTTCGTGCTCGCTCTCGCTCATCAGCAGCTGTACGCCTCGGATCGCTGCTCCCAGTCTGCCCGCTGCATTGAGTCTCGGCGCGAGGACGAAGCCGATCCGGCCCGCGGTGAGCGGCTTCCCATCGAGTCCGGCGGCGCGGATCAGCGCACGCAGCCCAAGGTTGCGCGTCTCGGCAAGCACCTTGAGCCCGTAGCGCACGAATACGCGATTCTCACCGCGCAATGGCGCGACATCGGCAACGGTCGCAAGCGCGACCAGATCGAGCATCCCCCAGATGAAGTTCTCGTTCTTGCCGAGAGAGCGAGCCAGCGCGAGCGCGAGCTTGAACGCGACTCCCACCGCGGCGAGATCCTTGTCCCGATACTCGCAGCCCGGTCGCTTCGGGTTGAGAACGGCGAGACAGTTTGGCAGCTCGCCGCCCGGCAGGTGGTGGTCGGTGACGATGACATCGATGCCGGCTTCACACAGCCTGGCAACCGGGGCGACCGCCGTGGTGCCACAGTCGCAGGTGACAACAAGCTTCGCTCCAGCCTCGATGGCGGCATCGACTCCGGCATCGCTCAGGTCGTAGCCGTCTTCGATGCGGCGCGGGATGAACGGCATCGCCTGGCCGCCGAGCTCGCGCACGGTCCGCGTGAGAAGCGTCGTGGAGCAGATGCCATCGACGTCGTAATCGCCATGGATGAAAACGAGCTCTTTGTCCCGGACCGCGCGCGCGAGGCGCTCGACAGCCTTGTCCATGGAGAGAAAGCCGAGCGGATCATGTAGCTGATCCAGCTTTGGGCGGAGAAATAGCTTTGCATCCTCGGTGGTGATGTGGCCCCTGATGAGCAGGAGCCTGCAAACGATCTCGGGGAGCAAGAGAGCAGCCGCGAGATCTCGCACTGCCCCTTCGTCCGGCGGAGCAGGAAGGATCCACTGTCGGATCGAGCTGGATGAGGCGAGCGTCGTCACGGTCGCAAATCAGAGGGGGCTCGCTGAGCGCTCAAAGCGCCTTCAGCGTAGAGAAGAACGCCGCATGCCTCGCATACCTGGATCTCTCCGCTCCTGGCCATCATGTTGCGGCGCTGCAGTGGCACGGCGGTATCGCAGTTGCCGCACGAGCCACCTCGCAGCGCGTACAGGGCCTGGGTTCTCTTTCCCCGAATGCGATCGTACTTGCCGAGCATCGGACGCGACACGGCGCCGGCTCTGCTCTGGCGCTCGCGCTGCGCCTCCGTGAGCTCCGACTGAAGCGCCGACCGCTGAGCCTCGATATCGGGGCGTGTTGCTTCCTGCTCCAGCTCGATGGCAGCGACCGCGTCGGTGGAGCTGGCTACTACCGCGTTGAGCTCGGAGAGCCGCTGGCCAATCACCTGAAGCTCCGTCTCGTCTTCGGCCATCAATCTCTTTGTCGATTCGACCTGCGCGGTCGCGGCGGTCGCTTCGCGCATTCTCTTCACATCGTCGAGCTGGTGGAGATTGCGCTCCTGCATCTGCTTGTGCTGGGCCAGCCTGCCTTGCAGCTCGCGCTGCTTTTTCTCTTCCGCCTGAACCACGGTCTGTGCGTGGGCGAGTCCGGCCACTGTCTGGTCACACCGCTTGTCCAGCGCCGCGAGCTGCGGATCGAGTGCTCGCAAAGTGGCCTCTATCTCACGGATCTTGAGATCATCCTCCTGCAGCGCCAGCAGCGCTTCAACGACCTGGTGCATCAAACCTCCCATTGTTCATCGCGATCTCCTTTATCTGAATGCCTTGAAGTGTTTCCGTCCCGCACCCTGCAGCTCCTTCATGATCTTCTGCTTTTCCGCGATCAGCTCGTCCTTCTGCGCGATGCTCGCGAGCGGGAGCAGACGGTCGATGTCGGCCAGACGCTGATCGAGATCCCGCGCACGCAATGAAGCGAGGCTGTCGTTGACAGTACGCTCAGCATCGATCTGCGTTCCGCCATCGGCGAGCAGCTCCTCGACCGTCTGAATAGTGTCTTCGTCGAGATGGGCGGAGACTTCCTCGATGTTCGAGTCCGGGCCGGCGGCGATCAATGCCCGGTAGATGGCGCGGTAGTCTGGATCCCGAAAGCTCTCTTCACCGAGCTTCTCCGCGATGCTCTCGACGCGGTTCCTCACCATCAGCATGGCGCGCACCAGCTCCTTCTCCGCGGACGCACCGCGCTCTGTGTACCGGGCTCTCCTCTCACCGCGGCGGACCCGGGCAGCGGGAGAAATGCGCGGCGCGGACAGCTCGGAATAGCCCGTCGCGGAGGGAGTCGTCCTTCCCCGAAGCTCGCGCTCGAGAACTTCTCGCGCCACACCCGTCACCTCGCTTGCGCGCGCCATGTAGAGGTCGCGCATTATCTCGTCCGCCGTCGCGCGAACCGTCGGCAGCAGGCGGTCCAGCGCTCTTCGCTTTTTCTGCAGCTCAGCGAACCAGCCGGCGCGCTCCAGCAGCTGGATTTTGCGCTCGAAGACATCGATCGCATCGCCGAGCCGCGCGATGAGTGCCTCTCCGCCATGCGCTCTTACGAAAGTGTCAGGATCTTCGCCCTCGGGCAACGTCACGACCCGCACCGACACTCCCTGCCTGAGCAGCTCATCTCCCGAGCGGAAGGTCGCCTTCAGCCCCGCGCGGTCGCTGTCGTAGAGCAGAAACACATTCTTCGTGAGCTTTCTGAGGAGTGCCGCCTGCGTATCGGTGAGCGCGGTGCCAAGCGGCGCAACGACGGTGTTCACGCCGGAAGTCATGAGTCGTATGACGTCGAAGTATCCCTCGACTACGAGCACCTGGTCCTCGCGCCTCACATCGTTTTTCGCCCAGTTCATCCCGTACAGGAGCTTTCCTTTCGAAAAGACCGCCGACTCGGGCGAGTTGAGATACTTCGGCTCGCCGGGACCCAGCAGGCGCCCACCGAATCCGACGCTGCGCCCCATGGAATCGAGAATCGGAAAGATCAGACGCGCGCGAAAACGTGGCCGCGGCTCGCTTCCCTCTTCGCCCTGAACCAGCAGGCCGGCATCGACGAGACGGGCATCGTCGAATCCCATTGTATTCATGTAGCTCCGCGCGAGCCCGATCTCGCGTGGAGCAAAGCCGATCCCGAACTGCTCGGCCACTTCGCGGGAGATCTCGCGCTGCGCCAGGTATTCGCGCGCGGTGGCGCCGAGCGGATCGTCCCACAGAATCTTCTGAAAGTACGCAGAGATGGTTGCGTTTATTTCCCAGAGCGGCTCGCGCGGATCGGGGCCTTCACGGCGCGTATCGACCTCGCGCACCTCGATTCCGGATTTCTCGCCGACCAGCTTCACCGCCGCCGGCCATTCCATCCCCAGCCGCTTCTGAAGGAAATGGAACACGTCGCCTCCTTCGTGACAGACGAAGCAGTAGTACATGTTCTTCTTCGGCGACACGGAGAAATTACGGTGCGTGCCCTGGTGGAAGGGACACGGGCCGCGGAAGTCGGTTCCCGCGCGCTTGAGATTCACGTACTCGCCGATGATCTGAACGATGTCGGCGGAGTCGCGCACCTGCTCCACTACCTCGTCGGGTATCACCCTAGCTCCACCACCGTCACGCCCGCTCCGCCTTCGTTCCACGCGCCGAGGCGGAAGTTCGTGACGCGTGATTCCTTTCTCAGCATCTCGGTGACGCGCTCTCGCAGCGCGCCGGTCCCTTTTCCGTGGATGATGCGAATGCTCTTGAGATCCGCGCTGACGGCGGCATCGACCGCATGCATGACGATGTCTTCGATCTCGCCGACGCGCATCCCACGGAGATCGATCTCGCTCGGCGCGTGGACCTCCGGTAGATCGCCGCGAATGCTAACCGCGACGTCCGGTGCGGCGGCACGCGCGCTGGACTGTCGCAGCGCACTCCACGGAACCGCGAGCTTCATGACACCCACGGCGACGATCGCTTCACCATCGCGCACCTCGAGGACGCGTCCGACGCGACCACCGAGAGTGTCCACTTCGACGATGTCTCCCACCCTGACCGCGCCGGCGAGCTCGCGGCGCTCGTGATCGGGCTCCGCATCGCGATCAAGGCGGTCGAGCTCGCGTCCCTGCTCATGCGCGAGATTCTCGACGCGCTTGCGCGCCTCGCTGGCGGCCTCTTCGGTTTGGTCCGATGCGGACTTGAGCTCCCTGATCGTGCGCTCCACTTCGGCGCGTGCCTCGAGAAGATATCGCCTCGCCTCCTGGCGCGACACCCGCTCTACCTCACGCTCACGCCCCCTCACATTCAGCTCGCGCTCGGCGATTCTGTGCGCGCGTTCCCTGGCATCCGCGGCGATCTCTTCGGCCTCGCGCTCGCTCGCACCGAGTGATTTTTCGCGCGACTCGAGCTCGGCCAGGAGCGCGGTGACTCTCCGCTCGTCGGAGGGAATTCGCTGCTCCGCTCTTTCGAGAACCTCGGCGGGGAAATTCAGACGGCGCGCGATGCTGATGCCGTACGACCTGCCGGGAATGCCCTTAGTCAGCCGGTACGTCGGCGCGAGCGCGACGGAATCGAACTGCAGCGAGGCGTTGACGACACCTTCCACTTCCGTAGCCAGCATCTTCAGCGCGCCGAGATGGGTGGTCGCGATGGAAAGTGTACGCCGCGCCGTCAGCGCCTCGAGAATCGCTCCGCCCAGGGCCGCGCCCTCGATGGGGTCTGTGCCCGATCCGAGCTCGTCGATCAATACGAGCGAGCGGGCGGTGGCGGAGTTGAGTACCTCCGACAGATTTTTCAGATGCGCGCTGAAGGTCGAGAGACTCGCGAAGATCGACTGTTCGTCTCCGACATCCGCGTAAATGTCATCGAAGATCGCGACGCGCGAGCCCGCCGCAACCGGCGCTGGAACACCAGACTGCACGAGCGCCGAGAAGAGTCCGAGCGCCTTGAGTAACACTGTCTTTCCGCCGGTGTTCGGGCCAGAGATGAGGAGCGTGCGCTCACTCGCCGACATCTCGAGGTCGAAGGGGACCACATCGATTCCCTGATCGAGCAGCAGCGGGTGCCGGCCCTGGACGATCGTGAATCCTTCCGTTGAATCAGCGAGCTCGGCCGGCGCGCAGCGAAACGCGATTCCGTAACGCGCCCGTGCGACGAGAGAGTCGAGCACGATCAGCGCCTCGAGCGCCGCCCCGAGATCATCCCGATGCGGACGGACCTGGTCGGTGAGCTCCGCGAGAATCCGCTCGACCTCCTCGATCTCCTCGCTCTGCAGCTCGCGGATTCTGTTGCCGGCTTCCACCGCCGCGGGGGGCTCAACGAAAAGTGTGCCGCCGGTCGATGAGACATCCTGCACTATCCCGCCGATCGCCCTCTGCGCTTCCCTGCGCACCGGGATGACGAACCTTCCATTGCGCATGGTGACTGACATGTCGGCGACCCGCTGGTGGGGCTCGAGACTCGCCATTGCGCGCTCGAGAAGCTTGATCAGCTCACCCTGCGAGCCCTTCAGCTCGCGGCGTATCCGACGAAGCGTCGAGGAAGCGCTGTCCCTGACCTGGCCATTTTCATCGATGGCTCGGTCGATAGTCTCCTCCACCGGCTTGTTCGTGATGAGCGACTGCATCTGCTCCGAGAGCACCGCGCTGGCCATCGGCGACACGCGATCGCCGCGCAGGGATTCTCTCGTGACTCTCGAGGCGCGGAGCAAATCGCCGAGCACGAGAAGGTCGGGCGCCGCGAGCGATGCGCCCTCCGCGCGGAGCCGCGTCAGGGGATGCCTCGCATCCGGCACGCCGTTCAAGTGCCACGGATCTTCGGCCGACATCAGCGCGCGCACGGCGGCAACCCGGGCATGCTCCCGCTCGATGGCGCCGAGATCCGACAGTGGCCTCAGCTCCCTCACGCGCTCCGCGCCGAGCGCGGAGGTAGCGCGCTCGGCGATCAGCGCCAGTGTACGCGGGAACTCGAGGACGTTGAGGGCGTGAGCGTTCATCAGTCGCGGTACACCAGAATGACAAAACCCGAGCTAGCGAACGTCGTCGCCGGCTCGGGTTTCATGATGCTCCGGGGCGACGTTCTCACCCCTGCTTGCTTAGCTCCTCTCGAGCGATGGCGTTGATGGTGCCGCCTTCCGCGCGACCCTTGAACTGGGGGAGCACTTTTCCCATCACGGCGCCTATCTGCGTCGCGCCGCCTGCTATCGCTGCCTTGACCGCGGCCCTGAGCTCTTCGTCGCTCACCTGAGCGGGAAGATATTTCTCCAGCGCGGCGGCTTCGGCGGTCTCCTTGTCGGCGAGCTCCTTTCTTCCGCCCTTGGTGTACATCTCAGCCGACTCATGCCGGCGCTTGATGGACTTCCGCAACACGTCGATAATCTCCGCGTCCGCGGGCTCGCGCTTGAGCTCGATCTTCTTGTTCTTGATCTCGGAGAGGACGGTGCTCAGCAGCAGTGTGCCGAGCTTGTCCTTGGCCTTCCGAGCCGAGTTGAGATCGCTCTGCAGCTTGGCGAGGAGCTCTGCCATTACCTGGGGGTGCGTGTACGACGATTCTTGCGCATCGCCGTGTTCAGCTTGCGCTTCCTGCGCTCGCTCGGCTTCTCGTAGTGACGATGCTTGCGCAGATCGGAGAGGATGCCCGCTTTTTCGCACTTCTTCTTGAAGCGCTTGAGCGCCCGCTCAAAGTTCTCGTCCTCATGGATTATGACTTCCGACAAATTCTACTTCCCCCCTTCGTGGCGTTTGCGCGCCGGATGTAGGATAGACTGGTAAACCTAGCCGGGAGAGGGGGTTGGGTCAAGAAACCGGCGCGGTTCCGGCCGCTCGGGCAGTTTGGCGAGGCTCGCACGGTGTAAGCGCGTCGGCTCGGAAAAGGCAACTGAACGAGTGGTCAGGTGGCAGCTTTGAAAGCTGTCGGCTCCAAGCTTCACTACGTCGGGACGTCACCGGCGCGGATCACTCCCTTCGCTAGGGTAGCACCACCGTTCCGGTCGTCGTCTCGGCGGCTGCGGTTACCGAGAGGTTCGGCACGAGCTTCCGCCCGAGTCCTGAGCCGACTGGTGGATCGACCGAGACGA
>CABEAH010000168.1_pt1 | contig 11416 bp, 12 predicted proteins | sample 3132331 | NCBI WGS metagenome assembly CABEAH01 (sample SAMEA5534343, study PRJEB31848) | metagenome | biome: tundra; feature: field; material: soil | place: USA | collected 2013-05 | depth 0.45 m | reverse complement strand
CAGGCGACATCTGCCTCCAGCGACGCGCCGGCTCCGGCGGGAATCGCAATCCCCCGAAGAGCGGAGGCCCGTGAATTCCCTTCCGTCATGCGTACTTCCGTCGCGGGCTCGATGAGAGAGTAGTCCTGTTTCCGCCGTGCCGGCGTGAAGCCGGCATCGCGAATCAGTCGCTCCATCTCGTCCGTTGATGTGTGATGGGTGGTGTTCGCCGCCGAGACGACGTTCTCCTCGAGCATCAGCGAGCCGAAATCGTTGCAACCGAACCGCAGAGCGATCTGTCCGATCTTCATTCCCATCGTCACCCAGCTCGACTGAAGATTTGGAACGTTGTCGAGCACTACTCGCGAGAATGCAACGGTGCGTAGGTACTCGACGGCTCCGGTCCTGGGCTGGTGCGACATCGTCGGAGTGTTCTCGGGCTGCAGCGGCCAGCAGATGAACGCAGTGAAGCCACCGGTGCGCGATTGGACGTCCCTTACCCGCTGAAGGTGCTCGAGCCGCTCCGCGAGAGTCTCACCGAGGCCGTACATCATCGTGACCGAGGTCTTCATGCCCTCGTTGTGTGCGAGCTCCATGATCTCGAGCCAGCGATCGGCGCCGGCTTTCTTCGGCGCGACGATATCGCGAACACGCTGTACCAGAATCTCGCCACCGCCGCCGGGTATGGAGTCGAGTCCCGCTTTTCTCAGCTCACGAATGACTTCGACCGCTTCCATCCGGAACAGCTTGGCGAAGAAATCGATCTCGCTCGGGCTGAATCCGTGGATGTGGATAGGGTGATTGCGCTTGATGTACCTCATGAGATCGAGGTACCACTCGAACGGGATGTAGGGGTTGTGGCCGCCCTGAATCAGTATCTGGACGCCGCCCAGCGCCTTCACCTCGTCGATCTTCTCACCGATCTTCTCGAAGGAGAGCGTGTAGCCCTCCTCGTGCTTCGGCCGGCGCGCGAACGCACAGAATCCGCAATCGGCAACGCACACGTTGGTGTAGTTGATGTTGCGGTCGATTATGTACGTGACAGTATTCCCCGGGTGCTTCGCCTGGCGCACACGGTCTGCCTCGGCGCCCAGCTCGAGAAGGGACGCATTCGTGTAGAAATCGAGCAGATCGCGGGTCGCGCTCATGCGGCGGGGAGAAAGGTGAGAGTGCCGTTGGGAATGCGTCCGCGCTCGACCAGTCGCCGGTAGAACTCCGTGAGACCGGCGAGATGCGGATAGGACAAGCCGTAATCGAGACCCGACAGATACTTGGCGCACACGCCGCGCTCGACACCGGTTGCCGCACGAGCTTGCTCTGCGAGCTCGGGAAGATGTTTGAGGCCCCAGTCGCGCGAGGCGATCAGTCCGGCATGCGCCAGGAGCGCGTCTTTCACCTTTGCCGCCCGCTGCGCGACCCAGACGGCGAAGACGAAAGGCTGCCCCGTCCACTCCTTCCAAGTCTGACCCAGATCGTAGACGAATGGATAGCGACTCCTGTGGCGTGATCCGAGCACGAGCGCGGCGTCGCCTATGACGAGCCTCGCGTCAGTATCAGCCGAATCATCGGCAGAAATATCTCCAATCTCCGCATCGCCGGGAACGAACCGGGGTTTTGCATGCCAGACATTCTCGAACAGCAGCTCGAGGAGTGCAACGCTGGTCATCGAGCTCCGGCTCACGATGACGTTTCGTCCACCCAGCTCGCCCGCGGGGCGCTTCGAGAAAAGCATCACGCTTCTGACCGGGCCATCACACGAGATGGCGAGATCCGGGAGCAGGAGATAGCGCTCTGAATCACGCGCGTATTCCACCGCTGACACGACGCTTATATCGAGCTCTCCGGCGCCCATTCTCCGGTTGAGATCTGTCGGGACGCCGCTCACAAGCTCGGCGTCGAGAATCACGACGCCGCGGTCGATCGCCCCGTAGACCGGGTAGCAGTTGATGTACGGTATGCGGCCGATCTTCATCAGGCAGCCACGGCGGGCCGGTCGAACACGCGCAGTGTCTTGTAGAACGAGTCGCGCTCCGCCGGAGTCTTCCCAGCCGACCTGATCAGATCCACGATATCGTCGAGGCTCAGACCCTGCGCGGTGTGCGCGCCCGCCTCGTGATAGACCTTCTCGCGCACCACAGTCCCCTCGAGATCGTTCACTCCGAATGAGAGTGACGTCTCCGAGAGGAACGGCGTTACCATGATCCAGTGCGTCTTGATGTGGTCGAAGTTATCGAGAAAAAGGCGGCCCACGGCGAGATTCCGAAGATCATCGAAACCGGTAGTGGCCGTACCCTGCACGCCGAGCTCGATGCCGAGCTCGTTGTTGTCGGGATGGTAAGCGAGGGGGATGTAGGCGAGGAAGCCGCCAGACTCGTCCTGCAGCGCCCGCAGCATGGAGAGATGGTCGACGCGGTCCTGGGTGGTCTCCACATGACCGTAGAGCATCGTGCAATTGGAACGAATGCCGAGTCTGTGGGCCGTGCGATGGACATCGATCCAGTCCTCCGCGGCGAGCTTCTTGTCAGCGATGGCCATGCGAACTGCGCGGCCAAACACCTCTGCCCCACCTCCCGGCAGCGTGTCGAGACCGGCCTCACGCAGGGCGATGAGAACGTCTTCGATGGACATCTTGTCGATGCGGGCAAGGTGCGCGATCTCGACAGCGGTGAGAGCCTTGATGTGTACGTGCGGGTAGCGCGACTTGAGCCCGCGGAACATCTCGCTGTAGTACTGGAGTCCCGCCTTCATGTCGAGGCCGCCGACGATATGAAACTCCTTCGTCGGTCCCGACGCCGCGGTCTCCGCTTCCGCGTAGACCTGATCGAGCGTGTAGTGGTAGGCTCCGTCTTCCTTTGGCAGCCGGGCGAAGGAGCAGAAGGTGCAGGTCTTTCGCAGATAGCAGACGTTCGTCGGATTGATGTGCTGATTGGCCGCGAAGGTGACGATGTCGCCGTGTTTGCGGCGATTCGCGAAGTCTGCGAGAACGCCGAGTCCGAGCAAGTCCGGTGACGTGAAGAGCAAACTCGCATCCGCCTCCGTCAGCCGGGTTCCGGCGGCGACTTTCTCTCCGACCGCCCTCATCTCCCGGCTGGCAATGCGTCCGAGGTCCAGCGACTCAGCGTTCATCATGTCAGGCGGCGTAGCGCTTGATGGCGAGTGTGGTATTGTGACCACCGAAGCCAAAGCTGTTGCTGAGAACCGCGTTCACTTCCCGCTTTACGCTCTTATTCGGGGTGTAGTTGAGATCACACTCCGGATCGGGAGTATGATAGTTGATCGTCGGCGGGATTATCCCACTTCCAACGACGAGCGCACTGACCAGGAATTCGACGGCGCCCGCCGCCCCGAGCATGTGGCCGGTAGCGGACTTGGTCGAGCTCACATTGATCTTCTTTGCGTAGTCACCGAATACCGCCTTGATTGCGCGAGTCTCGTTGAAATCGTTCGCCGGAGTCGACGTCCCGTGAGCGTTGATGTACTGGACATCCTGCGGAGCAAATCCGGCGTCGCTGAGCGCGCGCTTCATTGCTCTCTGCGCGCCTTCGCCGTCGGGAGCAGGCGCAGTGAGGTGGTAGGCATCACCCGTGGCTCCATATCCAGCGACCTCAGCGTAGATCTTGGCGCCCCGCTGGAGTGCGTGCTCGAGCTCCTCGAGGATCACTATTCCGGCGCCCTCTCCCATTACGAATCCGTCCCGGGTGGCGTCGAAGGGGCGGGATGCGGACTCAGGGCTCTCGTTACGCTCGGAGAGTGCCTTCATGTTGGCAAATCCACCGATTGCCATCGGCGTCACCGCCGCTTCAGCGCCCCCGGTGATGATGATGTCTGCGTCGCCGTACTGAATGGTTCTGTACGCATTACCTATCGCATGAGCGCTGCTCGCGCAAGCTGATACAGTGGCGTAGTTTGGCCCCTTCGCATTGAACTGCATCGAGACGACCCCAGCGGCGATGTCAGCGATGAACATCGGGATGAAGAAGGGAGAGATCTTCCCCACTCCGCGCTCCCGATAGACATCATGCTGCTCCTCGAAGCTCTTGAGGCCGCCGATGCCGCTACCGATGATCACACCGATGCGATCCGGGTCGATCGAATTGCCATTGACCAGATTGGCGTCGGTCATCGCCTGGCGTGCACCCGCGACCGCGTACTGCGTGAAGGGGTCCGCGCGCTTCGCCTCCTTCCGCTCCATGTACTCGAGCGGATTGAAGCCTTTGACCTCGGCGGCGAACCTCACCGGGAAGGTGGACGCGTCGAATTTCGTGATGGGCGCGGTGCCGGACTTCCCCTCGATGAGAGAACGCCAGGTCGTCGCCACATCGTTACCGACGGGGGTTATTGCCCCCATGCCAGTGACGACGACTCGCCGCTTCATTACGCTCCGACCTTCTGGTTCAGGTACCCCAGCGCGTCACCGACAGTGCGAAGCTTTTCGGCGTCCTCATCGGGGATGTCGATGTTGAATTCCTTCTCGAACTCCATCACGAGCTCGACGATGTCCAAGCTGTCCGCACCGAGATCCTCGATGAAGCTCGCCTCGTTCGTCAGCTTTTCGCGCTCGACGCCGAGCTCTTTCTCGATGATGTCTTTGACCTTGTCGGAATTGTCGGCCATTTGATGGATTTCCTCGTGTTTATGGGGTGTGTTGTAATATACCTAAGCAAATATCTGACAGAAAGTTACATCACCATTCCGCCATCCACGACGAACACCTGCCCAGTGATGTACGAGGCGAGGTCGGACGCGAGGAAGGCGACCATCCCGGCGACATCCTTCGCGGTCCCGAGCCTTCCGAGTGCAATCTGTTTGCCGAGAGCTTCGCGAGCCTCGGGTGTCATTGCAGCCGTCATCTCCGTTTCGATGAAACCAGGCGCGACCGCATTGACGAGGATCTTGCGCGATCCCAGCTCCTTTGCGACCGATTTGGTGAGCGCGATCAGACCAGCCTTGCTGGCTGCGTAATTCGCCTGGCCCTTGTTCCCCGTAATTCCGACGATACTCGCGACGTTGATGATGCGACCCGACCGATGCTTCATCATCCCCCGCGAAACCGCCCTGATCGCCGCGAACGCACCACGCAGATTCGCATTCTGTACAGCGTCCCAGTCCTCGTCCTTGAGCCGCATCACGAGATTGTCGCGCGTGATCCCGGCGTTGTTGACGAGGATGTCGATGGACCCGAATGCCGCTTCGACATCGCTCACGAGCTTGGCGACCGCGGCGGTGTCACTCACGTCGCACGCAAAGCCCCGGGCGTCGTTGCCGATCGCATCTGCGGCCACTTCCGCTCGCTGCAGCTCTCTCCCGACGACTGCAACGCGTGCACCACACTCCGCAAACGTCTCGGCGATCGCGCGGCCAATGCCCCGTGTGCTGCCCGTGACGAGTGCGTTCTTCCCCGTGAGATCAATACGCATCATGCGACCAGCTGGAGGAGTTTTTCAGTGTCGGCCGCGGTTGCGCAGGCGAAAGTGCTGGCCCCGCGTACCAGACGGCCCATCAGACCGCTGAGGACGTTGCCCGGCCCCATCTCGACGTAGAGCGCATCCGGAAAGCGCGCGGCGACGTTTCTTATTTCGGTGGACCAGAGGACGGGCGATGTCAGTTGCTTTAGCAGAAGATTCTTGGCCGTCGTCGAAGTCGTCGAAGCCTGCGCCGTAACGTTCGAGAAAACCGGGAACTCCGGGTCTGTAAACGCTGCATCCGAGATCGCATGAGCGAGTCCGGCTTCAGCGGGCTTCATGAGCGGCGAGTGAAACGCGCCGCTGACCGGAAGCTTGATCGCGCGCTTGGCACCGGCCTCCCTGGCCAGCTCCATCAGCCGCTCGACACCAGCGATTTCGCCAGACACTACAGTCTGCTCGTCGGTGTTGAAATTGGCGGGAACTACCAGAGCGGTTTCCCGCGATGCCCGTTGGCACAGCTCGCCAATGGGAGTGGTCGTGGTGCCGAGGATGGCCGCCATAGTTCCGGGCCGTGAGGTGCCCGTGTCGTACATCAGCTCTCCGCGCCGCCGCACGAGTCGAGCGGCGCCCGCGAGCCCGACCGCGTCCGCGGCATGATAGGCGGTGAATTCGCCGAGTGAGTGACCGGCCGCGGCGCGGACGTGCGGACGCAGTGCATCTTTCGTCAGCGCCCAGATTGCGGCGCCATGCGCGAAAAGCGCGGGCTGTGCGTTGCGGGTGAGCGTGAGCTCTTCAGCAGGTCCTTCGAAGCATAGGCGACTCAGACCGGTCCCGAGCGCAGCATCCACTTCACCGAAGACGGCGCGCGCCACCGGAAATGCGTCAGCGAGATCCTTTCCCATGCCGGGCTTCTGCGACCCCTGGCCGGGAAAGAGAAGTACGATGTCCACCGGTTAGAAGCGAATGATCATCGACGCCCATGTGAAGCCGGCGCCGAACGCGACCATCATCACCGTCGTCCCGTCCTTGACGAGGCCCTTCTCGATTGCTTCGCTGAGCGCGATAGGAATGGAAGCCGACGATGTGTTGCCGTAGCGATCGACGTTCACGTAGACCTTGTCCATCGAAATCCCGGAATGCTTGGCCGTCGCCTCGATGATGCGGACGTTCGCCTGGTGCGGAATGAGGAGGTCGATGTCGGAGCCGGTGAGTCGCGCGCCATCCAGAGCGCGATCCGCTGCATCCGACATCGAGCGCACGGCGTGCTTGAACACTTCGCGGCCGGCCATGTGCACCAGGTGCGATTTCTTCTCGAGCACGTCGGCGGACATCGGGATGGTGGCGCCGCCTTCGGGACGGTAAAGAAGGTCAGCCAGCTTTCCATCGCTCCGCATGTACGCGGAGAGGATGCCCTTACCGGTCTTGGTGCGTCTGAGAACGGAGGCGCCGGCGCCATCACCGAATAACACGCAGGTCGACCGATCGGTCCAGTCAACGATCGCACTCATCTTCTCCGAGCCGATCACGAGGATCGTTTCTGCTACACCGGACATGATCATCCCTTCGGCGATGGTCATTCCGTAGAGCCAGCCAGAGCACGCCGCCGAGAGGTCGAAGGCTGCCGCGCGCGTGGCGCCGAGCTCGGCCTGTACGTCGACCGCGGTAGAGGGAAGAAGACGGTCGGGTGTGGCGGTGCTCAGAACTATGACATCGATCTCGCCCGGGTGAACGCCCGCCGCGTGCATGGCCTGGCGGGCCGCTTCGGACGCCATCGAACAGGTAGTCTCCCCATTCTTCGCGATGCGACGCTCGACAATTCCGCTTCGCTCGAAGATCCATTCGTGGGACGTCTCGATTCCGATGGCCGCGAAATCGTTGTTGGTCATCACGTGAGCGGGAACCCCACGCCCGGTTCCGAGAACAGCCGCGACAGGTCTTTTCATGCTGACAGAGATACCGCGTTGATGGCGCTCGCGGCAGCATCCAGGCGGAGGCCGATCTGATAGTTCATTCGCGTCTCCACGGCGCGTACCGCGACTTTCACCGCGTTCTTGATGGCGCGCGGCGAAGAGTTGCCGTGACAGATGATGCTGACACCGCGCACGCCGAGGAGTGGCGCGCCTCCATACTCACTCGAGTCGAAGCCCTTGAGAGCGCTCCGCACGTGCTCGGGATCGATGCCGGGGTGCTCGCTCAACAGACGCAGGATCATGGGGGAAACGGCCTCGTAGAATTTGAGTACCACGTTCCCCACGAAGCCGTCGCAGACGACGACATCGAATGGACCGCGTTCCGTCGCGCCAGCGGGAAGATCTCGCCCCTCGACGTTGCCGTGAAAGTTGAAGCCCGCTTTCCGGAAAAGCGCATTCGCCTCTTTCACGACCGCGTTACCCTTCTCCGGCTCCTCGCCGATCGACAATAACCCGATGGATGGATTGTGGCGCCCGAAGATGCACTCAGCGTAAACCGCGCCAAGCCACGCGAACTGAAGAAGCTCTCTGGTGGAGCAGTCGACGTTAGCCCCGGAGTCGAGAACGATGATGGGATCCCTGGCGGTCGGAAACACGGTGGCAATGGCGGGGCGCGTGAGGCCAGTCTGCAGCTTGAGCAGCATCGTGGACGCCGCCATCTGAGCGCCGGTGTTGCCAGCGGAAACGAACGCATCGGAGCTGCCGTCGACCTGAAGCTTGAGCCCAACGACCATCGAGCTCTGTGGCTTCTTTCGAAGCGCCGCGGTGGGCTTCTCCGACATCTCGATGTTGTCGGGAGCCTCGATTATCTCGACGCGGTTGAGCAACGAGGCAGCCTGCGAGAGCTCACCGGCAAGGAGGTTCTCCAGTTGCGACTCGATGACCGCCGTTGGTCCGACTAGCTGCACGCTGTGCGCGGCGTCCAGTTCCAGCAGGGCTAGCAGAGCGCCGGCAATTGTCGCTTTGGGAGCAAAATCCCCTCCCACAGCATCCAACGCTATTCGGGCCAACTACGCTTCCTTCGGCTCTACTCGCTGTTCGCCGGCATAGTATCCGCACTCCGCGCAGACATGATGCGGGCGCTTCATGCTCTGGCAGCGTGGACACTTCTGGATCGCGATCGCTGGCGCGGTCTTGTGTGTGTTGCGCGCGCGCTTCTTTCGCTTGGAGGTGCGTCGCTTCGGGACAGCCATTTATTCGTTCCTGAAAGTGGTTGAAAGTGCTAGCGCGCGTTGTTCTGGTGCTTGAGCAGCGCTTTCCGGCGCGTATCGGTCTTTGTCGGCGCGCAGTCGCAGGCGCCTTCGTTCAGATTGGTGCCACACGTAGGGCAGAGCCCCTTGCATCCTTCCCTGCACTCGACGAACGCTGGTACCGTGAGCAGCCATGTCTCTCTCACCGCCGAGCGAAGATCCAGCATTCGGGCGTTGGGATCGTAGAGGAACACGTCGGGATCGTCCGCCTCTTCGGCGCCGATCTCGGCGAGAATGAAATGGACATCCTCCTCGACCGGTACATCGACGCTCTCCAGACAGAGACGGCAGTCCATTTCGACGCGGCTCTCGATACGGCCGGCGAAATAGAATCTTCCCTCTCCCGCTGTAGACAACCTGCCGGTGACCCGGATCGGTTCGGACGGGCGCGAATCACCTTCTTCCCATATTGGGTCGTCGGGCTCGACCGAGCCGTCCACCTGGACGGCTTTCGTCCCCAGAGAGCGTATGTCAAAGGACAGCATAAGCCCTTTAACCTAGCGGGTTTATGCCTTCGATTCCAGTCCTCGGATCGGCGTTTTTCGCGCTTGGAAAGCGCTAAACCAGCTCGGCCTCGGGAAAGAAGAACCGGGCTTCGCGTTCGGCGTTTTCATCGGAGTCCGATGCATGGATCGCGTTCCGCTCCTTCGACTCTGCGTAAAGCTTCCTGACGGTCCCTGCTTCCGCCTCCGCGGGATCGGTAGCGCCAATGGTCTTGCGAAGCGCAGCGACGGCGTCGGCCCGCTCGAGGACCATCGGCATGCACGTGCCCGAGGTCATGAAGCGCGTGAGCGATGCAAAGAAGGGACGCTCGCGGTGTACCTCGTAGAAGGCGCCGGCCTGCGCATCGGTCAGACGCATCACCCGGGCGGCTACGATCTTGAATCCTGCCTTCTCCAGGTGGGCAATGATGAGTCCGGCTTTTCCAGCGTTGAAGACGTCAGGCTTGACGATGGTCAGTGTTCTTTTGCCAGCCATTTATGGATCGATCCTAGCGCATTGCGCGTTTGAGTAAGTCCACGACGTCGATGGGACGCTTGGCAACGCCCACACCGTTCTCTTCGAAGGCCTGCATCTTTTCCGCGGCAGTTCCCGCGGAGCCCGAGATGATCGCACCGGCGTGACCCATCCGGCGCCCTGGCGGAGCCGTCTGTCCGGCGATGAAGCCGATTACGGGCTTTTTCATCTTCTTCTTCACGAACGCAGCCGCTTCCTGCTCGTCGGTGCCGCCGATCTCCCCGATCATCACCACAGCGGTCGTCGCCGGGTCCTTCTCGAAGGCGTCGAGACAGTCGATGAAGTTGGTACCATTGATTGGGTCACCGCCGATTCCTACACAGGTCGTCTGACCCATCTTGGCGCGAGTCATCTGATAAACGAGTTCATAGGTGAGCGTTCCGGAGCGGCTGACAAGACCGATGGGACCGGGTGTACAGATTTGACCCGGAATGATTCCGACCTTCGACTGTCCTGGGGAGATGAGACCAGGGCAGTTGGGGCCGAGCAGGCGGGAGCCTTTTTCCTTGACGAAGGGATAGACGCGTGTCATGTCGAGGACCGGAACGCCTTCGGTGATGCATACGATGAAAGCGATTCCGGCGTCAGCCGCTTCCATCATCGCATCGGCCGCGAACATCGGTGGCACATAGATCACCGTCGTATTCGCGCCGGTCTGTTTCACCGCTTCGACCACCGTGTTGAAGATCGGAACGGCGCCCTCGAACTTCTGACCGCCCTTGCCCGGTGTGACACCGCCGACCAACTGCGTCCCGTACTCCATCATCTGACTGGCGTGGAACGAGCCATCACGGCCGGTGATTCCCTGCACGAGGAGACGCGTGCTCCTGTCGATGAAAATGCTCACGCGGCTTTCCCTCCGGTCGCGAGCGCGACCGTCTTCTTTACGGCCTCGTCCATGTCAGTCATCGCAGACAAGCCATTCTCCTCGAGAATCTTGACCGCGATGTCCTCGTTGGTCCCAGTGAGGCGTATCACAAGCGGGACCTTGAGCGGATTCTGCTTGATGGCCGTGACGATTCCATTCGCGACATCATCCGTGCGCGTGATGCCGCCGAAGATGTTGAACAGGATCGCCTTCACATTCGGATCGCTCGTGATGATGCGGAGCGCGCTCACCACTTTCTCCGGATTCGACGAGCCGCCGATGTCGAGGAAGTTGGCGGGGTCACCACCGTAGTACTTCACAAGATCCATAGTCGCCATGGCGAGACCGGCGCCGTTCACCACGCAGCCGACATTTCCGTCGAGCTTGATGAAGGTGAGGTTCGCCTTCCTGGCTTCCACCTCGCTGGGCGCTTCCGACGACTCGTCGCGCAGCGCCGCAATCTGCGGACGGCGGTCGAGCTCGTTGTCGTCTATCACCATCTTCGCATCGAGCGCGACGACATCGCCTTCCGGCGTGGTGACGAGGGGATTGATCTCGGCCAGCGACGCGCCACTCGTCGCGAAGGCCTTGTAGAGCTGCTGAAGGATCTTGGCCGCCGGACGCGCTTGCTTGATATCGGGATAGAGGAAGAAAGCGAGCTGCATCGCCTCGTAAGCCTGAAACCCGTAGCGAGGATCTATCGGGTGACGACGTATCTTCTCCGGCGTCTTGGCCGCGACTTCCTCGATGTCTATTCCACCAGCGGGGCTCACCATGAACACCGCGCGCTTCGAAGCGCGGTCCACGACAATGCCAACGTATGCTTCGGTCGCGATGTCCGCCGCCGGAGTGACGAGGACTTTTTCTACCGGAAGATCCTTGATCGTGAGCTTGAGGATCTGCGCAGCGATGCTCTTCGCATCTTCC
>CABEAH010000167.1_pt1 | contig 11547 bp, 8 predicted proteins | sample 3132331 | NCBI WGS metagenome assembly CABEAH01 (sample SAMEA5534343, study PRJEB31848) | metagenome | biome: tundra; feature: field; material: soil | place: USA | collected 2013-05 | depth 0.45 m | reverse complement strand
CCGCCGCCCACCGACCAGTTATCCGTCAGCTGATACGCGATGTTCGGTTGCACGTAGATCGTTTGCAACGATGCCTTCTTCGCGGAGAAGCGGCCGGGGAACTCGTCACCCCACTGCGACGTCAATCCATAGGGAACGTAGACGCCGAGCCCGTACGCCAGCTTGCCGGCGCCGCGGTAGTTGAGGAAAATGTGCGGCACAATGGCGGTGGGGATGTCGCCTTTGTAGGTGGTGAAGCTCGTGTCGCGGGTGAAGTTGCCGTCGATCTTGATGATCGCGGCGCCGCCGTAGATCGAGAATCCGGGGGTCTTCGGCAGCGCGCCGGGGTTCCAGTAGATGCTCGAGGCATCGTCGCAGGGCGCGGCGGTTGCCGCGAATCCGCGAGCGATCGCGCAGGAGCCGATCTCGTTCAGCCCAAACGCCTGGGCTCCGGCCGCGGCCGGTAGTCCGAGCAGCGCGAGCGCGAGGGTGTACCGTGAGGCACGGTGTAACGTCATCTCCATCCTCCTGTGAGGTCCGGGGGGAAGGCCGGACGTACGAGTGCCGGTTGAGCGCGGCGGTTCATTGTTGTGTCGGTGGGACGAGGAGTCGGAACAAGCGCTAATATCGGAACAAGCGCTAATATAGGAGGTGGGACCGCACATGTCAGGAGGTGCGACCGCACATGTCGCTACCCCCCCCTTACTTCATCCGGCCGTGGCCGCGTCGTTCGACACCGCGCTCGATACGAGGATTTCATCGCGGTGCGCGCGGCACAAGACCCATTTCATCGAGAAACCGATGCCCGCCGGTCGGCTTCCCTGCCCTCGCGTCCACGCGCGTGAGTACCAGTCTGTCCTTGGTGCGAGTCATCCCCACATAGAGGAGTCGGCGGGCCTCCTCGATCTCGCGCTTGCTCGGGTCGCGTCCGCCCGGAAGCTGCGCGTCTTCGGCGCCTACTATATACACGCGCGAGAACTCCAGTCCCTTCGTCGAATGCAGCGTGAGAAGATTGACGCGGGCCGGATCCCGTTCAGCGCCATCCGACCGTGACAGCACCACGCGCTCGAGGAAGCCGGCGATCTGTTCGGCGAGCGGTGTGCCAGCGGCCATCTCGATCAGTGGCCTGAGCCTCGCCATCGCTGCCGGGTACCGCTGCTCGGCGCTCTTCTCTGCGCGGAGGCGCAGCATCAGCTCCTCGCCGCCCAGCCGCTCGATCAGCTCAGCGACCGCGGGCAGCGACTCGTCCCCGCTTGCCTCGCGCTCCATCCTGTAAAATTCCAGACACTCGCTGTAGCGACCGAGAGCGTACGGGCGAGTGAGCCGGCGCAACAGCTTCGCTTCCACGCCGAGCGACTCCTCATCGCTGAGCGCGAGTGCGACACCGAGGTGATCGAGGAGATTCACGAGCGCCGTCTTGCGTGCGCGCGCGATCTTGGCCTCGCCGAGCGCGAGGAACAGGAGCGCGAGCGTCCGCGTATCGTCGAGCGCCCGGTGTGATTTCCCCGGATCGATGCCATACACACGCGCGAGATCAACGAGCTTCGCGCTCCCGGCATGGAGCTCGCGCGCGAGCAGGAGTGTGTCGTACGTGCAGAGCTCCGCGCCGGGAAGAGTCTCCGACATCCGCCGCAGAATCGGAAAGTCGAAGTGGTAGCCATTGTGCGCGACAACTACGTCGCTGCCGCAGAAGTCGCGAAACTCTGGCCACACATCCTCGAAGAAAGGCGCCGCCGCAAGATCATGCTCGTCGATGCCGTGCGTCCTCTTCGCCCCTTCGGCGATCGGGACGCGCGGCTTCACGAGTGAGTTGAATTCGCCGGCGATCTTCCCATCACGAACACGCACCGCGGCGATCTCCACGATTTCGGCGTGCATGATATCGCGGTCCGTCGTCTCGAGGTCGACGGCGGTGAAATCGCGGAAGCGGTTTGCGAACGTCCGGGTGCGAACGAGCTGCGCGGCCTTGAAGAGCGCGAGCGCGATCCCAAGCAATGGAGTGTCAGTGGGAGCGATGCACAACGCATCCGCGGGCGCGACGCCACCGAGCTGCACGCGACTGAGCCCCAGGCCAGCGAGCACTCCCTTGAGCGCGATCTCCACTCCGCCAAGTCGGGGAATCCAGATCGTACTACCACTCTCGATCGCTGCCACCAATCGGTCCGCGAGTCTCTGGACGTCATCGTCCTCGGCCGGGTCTGTGAGATCGTCATGATGTTCCTCGAGCATCGTGCGATATTCGCCGACACGCTGCGACAGAAGCTCTTCGACGAGCGATGTGAGGGTCGTGTGACGGGCGCCGAGCGCGGCGAGATTCCGCAGAGCGTAGAAGCCGCGCCAGATTTTTTTGGAATCGCCGTGCTCCCGGGGCAGCTCGCGGACCATCTGCTCGAGGTACTGGAGAAGACTCTGCTTGCTCTCCTCCGCTTTCGCGCGGGCGCCGTCGAAGAGCGGTTTGGGGAGAACGACCTGGAGGAAGCTTTCCCTATGGATCGGGTCGTCGGGCGTCGCGATCACCCGCAGCGCGGCGATGACATAGCTGACGACCGGATCTTCGGCGAGTGCTCGTCCGTGCGCCAGACGGCACGGAATCCCTGCGCTCAGAAACGAAGCCTCGGCGGTGTCGCCGATGTCGTGCCTCCTGTAGAGCAACGCATATTCCCCCCAATCGAGCCCATACTCATCGTGATCATGGCGGAGGTCATCGATAATCCACGCGATCTCGTCGTCTTCGGTCGCAAAAGTGAGAGCCGTGACCGGGAATGGAGAGTCGCGTTCGGCCTCGGCGTGCCTCCTGTCCGCGAAGATTGGCGTGTTGATATTGACGAGGCGCCGGGAGAGTGCAACGATTTCTCGCGAACAGCGGCGGTTTTCGCCGAGCTGCGCGGTGGTGCCCACATTGAAATCGTTCGCGAAGTCCTTAAAGACCTGGGGATCGGCGCCCGCCCACGAGTAGATCGACTGCTCGTCGTCGCCAACCGCGAAGACGTTGCGGTGCTCGCGGGCGAGCTCGCGGATGATGGAATACTGAACGGGATTCAGATCCTGGAACTCGTCCACGAGGACGCAGTCCCAGCGTCCCCGCACAGTCGCCCCCACAGAAGCATTCCGAAGCAGCTCCGCGGTCTTGAGCACCAGCATGTCGAAGTCAAGCAGGTTGCGCTTGACGAGAAATTCCTGGTAGTGCAGGTAGAGCGCGGCGTCGTTTGGCCGCAACGCATCGCCCCGGAAGCGGTAGGCTGAAAAACGCGAGAGGACGGTACGGTGCCATCTCCGGTATCCCTCGAGCCGCCGGAGAACTGACAATTGATACTCGTCGTCGGCAATTCCAAACCCCGGCTCGAGACCGACGTGCGCGCCGAACTCGCGGAGCAGCTCCGCGCAGAAGGCATGGATCGTCCCGCGCTTGACGCGTTCCGCGCGCGCGCCCAACTGTCGCTCGAGACGTGAGGCGATTTCTCCGGCGGCCTTGTTGGTGAAAGTGAAGACGCAGATGCGTTCCGACTCAAACCCATGCTGCTCGACGAGGAATCGAATCCGTTCGATCAGGCAGAACGTCTTCCCCGCGCCGGGGCCAGCGAGGACGAGGACCGGCTGAGGAGGGGCCTCGATCGCATCGCGCTGGGATTGGGACGGAACATGCGGAGCGACCGGTGCGTCGGTCGTGGCGGCGGTATCGGAGACTGCGGTAGACAAACTCAATGAATAGTGGGGAAAAGGATATTGCCCTCGCGATCGTTTCCCGTCCAGCCTACAGATCTACTTCGCGAGGATTATTTCAGGCGGTCGTTGACCAAGGCTCTGCCGAGGGCGGATGGCTCCTCGAAGCGCCCTTGCGGCTCTGGCTCGGCGTGAGCATTTTGTCGCGGATTAACTAACTGATTAAATCATATGGTTAAACAGACCAGGAAGCGCAAGACCGCCGCGGCCCCCCACAAGGATGGTGAAACCGAGCAGAGAATTCTCGACGCTGCCCGCACCGTGTTTCTCCGGCGCGGATCCGCCGGTGCCCGCATGCAGGAGATCGCGCAGGAGGCCGGCGTGAATCAGGCGCTCCTTTATTATTACTTCCGCTCGAAGGAGCGCCTGAGCGGGGCCGTTTTCCAGCAGATCGCCGGGCGCATTTTCCCGGCGTTGACACAGACGCTCGGCGCCGAGATCTCGCTCGACGAGAAGATCGACCGCCTCGTCGCTCTGTACCTCGAGAATCTGTCGCAGAACCCGTTCATTCCGGGCTACCTGCTCTCCGAACTGCACCACCATCCAGAGCGCGTTCAGCAGCTTCTCACCTCCGCGATCGGAGCCGAGCCGGGACGCGTGCTCCCACCGCTATTCGAGAAGCTGGGAAAGCAGATCGACGAGCGCGTCCGCGCCGGCACAATGCGGCGGATAGCACCGGAACAGTTCGCAATCAACCTGATATCGCTATGCATCTTCCCCTTTGCCGCCCGACCCATGCTCTCAATCATCTTCGGCATGGACGACCGTGCTTTCGCGCGCTTCATCGAGCAACGAAAGACGGACCTCCCCGCGTTCTTCCGCAACGCACTCCGGCCATGACCATGCACCGCATTGCTATCTGCGCACTCGCGATACTCGCTCCCGTCTCGCGCGCACACGCACAAGCATCAACTGGCGATACCCTGCGCCTCGGCGCACTGCAGGACAGCGCAATGCTCCGTGACCCGCGCGGCCGGGAGCTCGCGATGCTCTCCGCGCAGTCCAGGCTCCGGCTTCGGAATCTCTCAGCTGAGGGTCTTCCGACGCTCACAGTCGAAGGGCAGGCGCAGTACCAGTCCGACGTCGCGCGCATTCCGATCACGCTTCCAGGTGGAATGAGCCCGCCGCCGCCGCCGCACGACACCTACGACGCACATCTCGCGGCGCAGCAGAAACTCTACGACCCGACCCTGGCGGCCCGACGTGGCGTCGAGGACGCGCAGCTCGCGGAATCCGAGGCGCGGCTTCGCGCCGCGCTATTCCCGGTGCGGGAGAATGTGAGCGACGCATTCTTCGCTGCGTTGCGCACGCAGTCACAGATCGCGGAGCTGGAGACGACGATCACCGATCTCGAGGCGCAGCTTCGCGTCGCGGCCGCTCGCGTGAGCGAAGGCTCGGCGCTTCCGAGCGAGGAGAAGGGGATTCGCGCCGAGCTGCTGCGACGCCGACAGTCGGTCGCCGAGCTGAGTGCCGACCGCCGCGCGTCGCTCGCGGTACTCGCCGATCTCACGGGACAACCTCTGGATAGCGCCACCGTTCTTGGCGCTCGCGATTTCACTGCCGAGGTCGCGCAGACGCGTGAAGCGATGACGGATCTGCGCGCGCGACCGGAATACGAGCAATTTGCCCGCTCGCGCGCGCTGATCGAGCGGCAGGAGCAGGCGCGAGCCGCTCAGGACCAACCGCGTATGTCCGCGTTTGGCCGAGCGGGTTACGGACGGCCAGGCTTGAATCCACTAAGCGACCGGTTCGACCAGTACTGGCTCGCCGGCGTTCAGCTTCAGTGGTCACCATGGAATTGGGGAGAAAGCACACGTGACATCGAGATTCTTGCGCTGCAGCGGCAGATCATCTCGGCAGAGGAGCAGCAGTTCACCGACAATCTGCGCCGCGGCGTGGCGCGGGACCTGGCATCAATTGACCGGCTCGCTGCCGCGCTCGCGGGCGACGACGAGATAGTCGCGCTTCGCGAGAGCATCGCCACCGAGACACGCGCGCGTTTTGCCGAAGGCGTGGTGACATCCGCGGAATACGTGGACCGACAGACTGATGTACTCAGCGCGCGCATCGCTCGAGCCGCGCATCGCGTGGAGCTTGCCCAGGCTCGCGCGCGGTTTCTCAACACGCTGGGTATCGAGGTCCACTGATGCGCTCCCTGGCATTTTCGTCCCGCGCCGCGCTGCCCCTCGCCCTTCTTTCAATTGCCGCGGGGTGCCGAGGTGGAAACGAACCGGACGCCTACGGCAACTTCGAGGCGAACGAAGTCGTCGTCTCAGCACAGGCCAGCGGGCAGCTTCTCTCGTTCACCCCTATAGAGGGCGCGAGTCTGGCGGCTGGTACCGTTGTCGGACAGGTCGATCCCACGCAGCTCGAGCTCGAGCGCGCGCAGGTCGTCGCGCAGAAGGAAGCCGCAGCAGCGCGCGTGAGCGAGGCGGGTCAGCAGGTCAGTGTATTCGAAGTGCAGCGGAAGATCGCGCTTCGCTCCTACGAGCGCACGCGCAGACTCTTCGAGCAGCAAGCGGCGACCGCACAGCAGCGCGACCAGGCCGAGCGCGACTATCGCGTGCTCGTCGCGCAGATACAGGCGGCACGCGCACAGCAACAGAGCGTGGGCCAGGAGCTCGCATCGAGCACCGCGCGTGAGGCGCAAATCAGGGACAAGATCGCCAAGAGCCAGGTGATCAACCCGCAGTCGGGAACGGTGCTCGCCACGTATGTCAGGGCGGGCGAGATGGTGCAGCCCGCACAGCCTCTGTACAGGATCGCCAATATCGACACGCTCATTCTTCGCGCGTATGTCTCCGGCAATCAGCTCGCGTCCGTGCGGCTGGGGCAGCGGGTGCTGGTTCACGTCGATCATGGAGATGGAAAGCTGCGCTCCTTTCCTGGCACTGTGAGGTGGGTATCCGCGAAAGCGGAATTCACACCGACACCTGTGCAGACGCGCGACGAGCGAGCCGACCTTGTATACGCCGTGAAGGTGTACGTCGCAAATCCCGGTGGCGAGCTCAAGATCGGCATGCCCGCCGACCTGGAGTTTGCCACACCGCAGCGCGGCACTTGAGCAACGCGGTGGAGGTGCGCGCTGTCAGCAAGGGGTTCGACACCGTGCTGGCACTGGACGACGTGTCGTTTGATGTGAGTGAGGGCGAGCTGTTCGGGCTCGTCGGGCCAGATGGCGCCGGCAAGACGACGCTCTTTCGCATACTCACGACACTGCTCGTTCCCGACAAGGGTGAGGCGACTGTGCTCGGTCTCGATGTGGTGCGAGACCTGTGGGAGATCCGCTCGCGCGTCGGTTACATGCCCGGCGGATTTTCCCTCTACCCAGACCTGAGTGTCGCGGAGAATCTTGAGTTTTTCGCCGCGGTGTTCGGGACAACCGTAGACGAAGGCTATCAGCTCATCGCGCCGATCTATAAGCAGATCGAGCCTTTCCGCGACAGGCGCGCCGAAGCTCTCTCCGGCGGGATGAAGCAGAAGCTCGCGCTGTCGTGCGCGCTCGTGCACCGTCCCGACATTCTCCTGCTCGACGAGCCGACCAGGGGCGTCGATGCCGTCTCGCGCCGAGAGTTCTGGGATCAGCTCGCCACACTCAAGGACTCCGGGCTGACGATTGTCGTTTCCACACCGTACATGGATGAGGCGATGCGCTGCGATCGCGTGGCGCTCATCCACGGCGGGCACATTCTCGGGATCGACAGACCGGGCGCAATCGGTGAGCGCTATCCCCTCCCCCTCATCGGCGTGCGCGGAGCGAACCGCTTCGGCCTTCTGCACGCTCTGCGCGACTTCCCGCACGCCCACTCCGTTTATCTCTTCGGCGACGAGCTGCACTACACGGACGATCGCGCCGACACTCCGCCGGAATCCATCGCCAACGAGGTGCACACATATCTCGCGGAGCGCGGATATGGCGACGCTGTCACGCGGCCGATCACAGCCGGCATAGAGGACAGCTTCATGTCGCTGATGGGCGGCGCTCCGGCCCCCACCGCGACGGCTGCATGATGTCCGACTCCGGCGAAGAGACGGCCGCGCCCGCGATCACTGCCAGAGCGCTCACCCGCCGCTTCGGCTCCTTTACCGCGGTCGATCACATCACGTTCGACGTCCGCGCCGGAGAGGTGTTTGGCTTCCTCGGCGCCAATGGCGCGGGAAAGACCACCGCTATCAAGATGCTCGTCGGACTCCTGGCGCCGAGCGACGGCGAGGCAAAGGTCGCGGGCTTCGACATTGCCACTCAGCGCGATCAGATCCGCCGCAGCATCGGCTACATGAGCCAGCGCTTCTCTCTGTACGCCGATCTGACCGTGCGCGAAAACATTCGGCTCTACGGCGGGATATACGGGTTGACCGACACGCAGATCAGCGATCGCACGACCTCGCTGCTCGAGTCGCTCGGCCTCACCTCCAGCGCCGATGCGTTGGTTGGAAGCCTGCCGCTCGGCTGGAAGCAGAAGCTCGCCTTCTCCGTCGCGCTGCTGCACGAGCCGAAGATCGTGTTCCTCGACGAGCCGACCAGCGGAGTGGACCCGATCACACGCCGGCAGTTCTGGGAGATGATCTACGCGGCGGCAGCGCGGGGGACGACGGTGTTCGTGACGACGCACTACATGGACGAAGCCGAGTACTGCGACCGGATCTCGATCATGGTGGATGGCAGGATTGCGGCGCTCGGCACTCCCGCCGAACTCAAGGCGCAATTCGGCGCGGTGACTGTGGATGATGTCTTCGTCCGGCTGGCGCGCGCGGCCACGGTTGCCGCGTGAAGACAAACGCCCTGCGCGCGTTCATGGTGAAGGAGCTTCGCCACATCCTTCGCGATCGGCAGACGCTCACGGTTCTCCTGCTGATGCCGCTGGTGCAGGTCGTCCTGTTCGGTTTCGCGCTGCGCAGCGATGTACGCAACATCCGGCTCGCGATCGTCGATCCAAGCCCGGACTACGCTACGCTGGGGCTGCGGGACCGGTTCGCTGCGACACGCCGCTTTCGCATCGTCGCTACCAGTAACACTTCGTCCGCGATCGAGCCTCTCTTCAGGAGGGGCGAGGCCGACATCGCGCTGCTGTTCGAGTCCGACTTCGCGAGCCATCTGAGAGGCGCCGATCCCGCGCGCGTGTTGCTGGCGATCGACGCATCCGATCCCAACACGGGGACGACTTATCAGAGTTATGCGCGCGCGGTCATCGCTTCGTACGAGGCGGAGCTGACTGCGCCGAGTCGTGCGGTGCGCATCGTCACCGAAACCCGCATGCGTTACAACCCGACGCTCGAGAGTGTGAACCTCTTCATACCGGGGTTGATAGCTCTTGTCCTCACCCTCGTCTCGACTCTCATGACGGCGATCTCGTTGTCGCGCGAGAAGGAGCGTGGAACGATGGAGGTGCTGCTCGTGTCCCCGCTGCGGCCACCGGCGATCATCGTCGGCAAGGTTCTGCCGTATCTCGCCCTGGCGTTCGCGAACGTGCTCACCGCGCTGTTCGCCGCCTGGGCCGTATTCCACGTGCCATTCCGGGGGAGCCTCACGTTGCTGCTGATGGAGAGCGTCCTCTACTCGCTCGTGTCACTCGCGCTTGGCGTTCTGATCGCGGCGCGCACTTCCTCGCAGCGCGCGGCGATGCTCTCGGCGATGCTGGGGACGATGCTGCCGAGCGCGTTGTTATCGGGGATGATCTTCCCGATCGCCAGCATGCCGGGCTGGCTCGCGCCGGTGACGTACATCGTGCCTGCGCGCTGGTTCATCGTCATCGCGCGCGGGATCATGCTCAAGGGAGCAGGGCTTACCTACCTGTGGCGCGAGACGCTGGTACTGTTAGCGATGACGGCGCTGCTTCTCGTGGCGGCGATGCGCAGCTTCAAGCCGCGGATGGGGTGAGCGGTGCGCACGCTTCGTTTCCTGCTGCGGAAGGAATTCATCCAGATCTTCCGTGACCGGTTCATGCTGGGTGAGATGATCATGATGCCGATCGTCCAGCTCCTGCTTCTCTCCAGCGCGGCGACCTTCGAGGTAAAGACCGCGCGGGTGTACGTCGTCGATCAGGACCATAGCCAGACATCGCGTGCGCTCATCGATCGGCTGCAGGCGTCGCGCCGCTTCAGAGTCGCCGACGCTTCGCCTTCGATGGGGCTGGCCAACGAGGCGATGCTCGGCCGCAAGATAGACATGATCGTGAGTATCCCCACCGATTTCGAGCGCGAAATCGTGAGGACGCGCGCGGCGCGCGTGCAACTGGCTCTGAACGCAGAGGACGGCGCGGCCGCGGGCGTGACCCAGTCGTACGCCGCGCAGATCATCGCCGCGTACTCGAGGGAGCTGGGCGCGGAGCTGGCGCCGGCTGTCAGCTCGGCGCAGCCGATCGAGGTGCACGCGCGTGGCTGGTACAATCCGGAGCTCGACTACCAGGACTACATGGTGCCCGGGATTCTCGTGCAGCTCGTGACAGTGGTGGGAACGCTGCTCACGGCCATGAACATCGTGAGGGAGAAGGAGCTCGGGACACTGGACCAGTTGAGCGTGACGCCGCTCTCGCGGGGCACATTCATCGCCGCCAAACTCATCCCCCTCTGGGTGATCGCGCTGGTGGAGCTCACGCTCGGGCTGCTCGTGGCGCGATTCGTCTTCCACATCCCGATGCTCGGGAGCATCCCGCTCGTGTTCGCCGCGGCCGCCGTTTACCTGGTGGCGGCCCTCGGCATCGGCCTCTGGATATCGACGCTCGTGGAGACGCAACAGCAGGCGATGTTCGTCACCTTCTTCATCATCATGATCTATCTGCTGATGAGCGGACTGTTTACACCGATCCGGTCGATGCCGGATTGGGCGCAGTGGCTCTCGCAGCTCAATCCGATGATGCATTTCATCCGGATCATGCGGGCGGTGTTGCTGAAGGGCGCGGGGGCGCTAGATGTCGCGCGGCCGATCGGCGTGCTGGCGCTGTTCGGGGTCGTGGTGCTGACGCTGGCGGTTCGGCGGTACGGGAAGCGGGTGGGATAGGACGGGGCAGGAGCTCGCTGGCGGCTTCGGAGCGCACTTCACCAGGTCGATCGTCGCTCATCTCTGACTTGGCGCGCGGCCATCTCGTGCACGAGCCGCTTGAAGTCATCGTCAGTAAGGTTGCCGCAAACCCCGCGCAGACGCCGGGCTAACTCTTCCCGAACTACTTTCTCGCGGAGGGCGTGGACCTCCGACATTCCGGTCTCGGTGAACACCTGCTTGTCGTGTGATTTCAATGAAAGCTGGTCCCAACTCAAGAAACTAAAAAAGTACGGAGTTGCACAATCGGGGCCGCGTTTGCTCGGAGCTGCGATGTAGCTCGACGGTAGCGCACTTGCATCCCATTTCGATCTCTCGCGGTACCAAATGTTCTCTCAGAAGATCCAATAAGCGAATCTCTCCGGCTCTCCAAAGCGCGCTGTTGATCACGTTGGCCGCTGCTTCTGCCTGTGTCCCACCATCGCAGCAGGCACCGCGGGCACCGCAAAACGTCCTGTCCGTGCCGCTTCCGCACGATCCGCATTCTTACGCGCGACCCGACCAGGCGAGCGTAACAAGTGTTTCGCTCGACCTCACGCCAGATTTCGCGACGCACCGTTTGAGCGGCACGGCTCGCCTTGCGATCGAGAGAGCGTCCTCCGCGGACAGCATCATCCTCGATGTGCGCGATCTCACCGGGCCCACACGGGACGCGCGTGGTCTCAGCGTGTATCGCTTCCGGTTGGACAAGCGCTACCTATATAGAAGCGCGCATCATGGACGAGCTGCGGGGGAAGCCGTACGCGGACATGTTGCGAGAGCTCGGGCGGCGAGAGCAGAAATAGCGTTCGAGATGGCCGGATTCGGAGGTC
>CABEAH010000166.1_pt1 | contig 11773 bp, 10 predicted proteins | sample 3132331 | NCBI WGS metagenome assembly CABEAH01 (sample SAMEA5534343, study PRJEB31848) | metagenome | biome: tundra; feature: field; material: soil | place: USA | collected 2013-05 | depth 0.45 m | reverse complement strand
CAGTGGAACACTGCCGGTATTGATGATGTTGTGATTGGTCCCAGCCGGGACGAGCACGGCGAAGCCCGCGCGGATCGCCGTCCGAACGCCATTGAGAACGGCCTCGCCCATCCCTTCCTCCACGCGAAAGAACTGGTCGAGCTTGTGGACTTCCGCCCCGATCTCTTCCTTGGGCTTTAACGCCATGACGACGAGCTGGCAGTGCTTTGCCGTGTAGAGCACTCGGCGAAACTCGTCATTCTTGACGGCAAGACCCTCTATGTCTTTCACAAAGCCTTTCATAACGACTCCTCTTTCGTTACCCGTGCTCACGGGGAGTTCGATGCCATTCAGAACAGGCACACCTCTTTTCCGGCCGCCTTGTATCTAGCTGCCCACTGAGTTTGCAGGCATTCTGATCGGGGCGCCAGCTAACGCCTCAGTTAGGCGTCGCTGCGCGACTCAGCTCGCCCTACGTTGTCGGACTGGGCCTCGTAGTGCTCGAGCACGCGACTGACGCGAGCCTGGTCCCAACCCCTAGGGGATCGTGATTTAGTCATAGCTTCTTCTTACGCCGTCGCCTGAGGGCGCGCAAGGCCTTCGCTCCGAGGTCGAAGGCCGTGATTACGACAACCAGTCGGCGTGGCTAGATTATGAAGATCCTATGGCGGACCCTGGTCAATGTGCTTGGGCGGCGAGGGCTATCGGCTGACGGGGACGCGACCATGCCAATGTTTGTTCGGTCGTCCAACTAGGGAATTGAGGGAGGCGTACAATCGTGAGTTCTGCACCGTTCTTTGAGGATTTCCATGCCTAGACTTTCCGACCGCAAGAGGCGTGAGCTGCGCGCGAAGGAGCTGCGTGTCATCCTGGATCCGGCCGGGCACGAGGGATACAAAGCGGAGCTCGCGCGTCTTGAGCAGTGGCTCGCGCTCGACGACGAGCTGACGGCGGGCACCGCCCCGGCGCGCAAGCGCGGTCGCCCCCCAAAGGTCCGAACGACAGGCTCTCGGGATCCAGTGGCGCCGCCGAAACGGAAGCGCGGTCGGCCGCGGAAAGTCACAACGTGACGTGACACCGTTGCGAGCCCGCGGGCCGCGCAGCGCTAATGGTCGAACCTGATTCGCGTCGCCCGTCCAAAGTCTGGATTGTTTTCGTATACACCCAAATAACTGCGTGCCGCCGGCATGCGAGTCAGGTTGAGTATGGCGCCGCCATTTATTTGAATTGTATTGAATAATGATTTCTCTCTGAACTTGAAATATGCTGCAGATTAATTTTGTATATATTATTTTTTCTTGATTCCGTAATCCCCCTACTAATATAATTTCCATTTATGGAAATACTTTGATTTGCTGTTGGGGATACAACTTGTAATTTGATTAAATGGTCTTTAAAAGATTCAAGATCAAATTCAAGTGTCTTTGTTTCTCTATTATACATTGGAGACATTACTAAAGCATTGGCTGAATTTAAGTAAGGCGCTTTGGCATTCCCTAATTTCAAAGTAATCTTTCTTAAATGATTTATATCGAGCGGAACGATAGCTGATGGAATTTCCCTTCCATCGAATAAGATTGAGGATAATGTACTCCCCTCCCCCTTGATATCGACAATTACAGGGACTCCCTTGATAGTAACGGTTAATTGTACAGAATCCATTTCTTTAGGAATGAATGGACTAAATGAGATATTCCATTCATTTTCTCTCAGTCCGAATAAATTATACAAGGTATAAAAGTACCATCCACCTGCCCATAAGAATTGAGGTTTGTCAATCTTGCCATAAAGAGCTGGATCGTTCTTATCACTTATTCTGTACTCATATAAAGCAGGTTGACCATTAGGACTATTAATTATTCCATTTAAAGTCATAGTTTTTTGAATGAATTCAAAAGCATCCCTGTTTAACCCATTATTGATTAATCCGAGAGCGTACCAGGCATTCCCATGAGGCCAGATTCCACCATTAGCATAATGATAGGGATCACCAGCTTCATTGCCGGCAAATTTCATATAATCAATTAGTAGATGTAAATCCATTGGATATAACGTGTATATGCCTAATTTGTCATCTAATAATTTTTCTTTTGCTGTAGTTATCAACTTTAAATTTTTCTCTTCATCCAGCAAGTCAAAATGTGAGGCCAACAGAGATCCCATATAAATATGGCGATCTTCTTTTCCATCTTTATAATAGCTTATCAAGTAATTCAGTTTATCATCCCAAAGTGTATCGACTAATTTGCTATTCATCCGATTTGCAAGATCCTCATAGAGCTTTAAGTCAAAACGATCTTTATGCAAGACCATTGAGATGAAGTCAAACTCCCTTAAAGCACGAATAGCCAGGATTGTCATATAAGCTCGTGGTCCCAAATTGTTACCAATATCCCACCAATCAGGTCTAGGGGACCACATTAAATCGTCTTCTCCTTTGTTCTTCAAAGCAGTTTTAATGCTTTGCTCGATATAAGGATAAAGTTGATCTAGAAACTTGCTATCACCTGAATGTCGCAGATAACGTGCACATACAAGAGTGAACCAAAAGTGATTCCAATTTTCTGTCCCGGCAAATTCGGTTTTATATTTTGTGTCTTTCCAATAGTATGCGTGAGGAATTGTCTTGTCTGTATCGGCTAAACTGATAATATATTGTAAATCAGTTTTTACTCTGATCAGATCGAAATTCACGGCAGCTAAATCAGTTAGCAATGCATCGTGAGTAAAATAAAAATTGTATTCTGCTTGAGCAGGCATAGGAACTATTTGCCCATTTAAATAATGAGCATTCGTTGCCAAGACTGCTTTTGACCATCGCGAAGTAAAATCAAGATCTTTATTACCTGTAATGATTTCATTTTTGCCCAAAGATTCTTTTATGATGTAATTCTCATACTCCTTGATTTCATTTGGATAATTTGTTAACAAAAAATCTGTCTTTGCCTTCGCTTCTGAAATTAATGATGATCCTACAATTTGTATAATCTTAATTGATGAATCAGGAGATAATTGTTTTTTATAAATGAATGCAGCAACAGGTTTGCTTGGTTTCTCTTTCTGAATTAGTTTTTCTGGAAGAGAGCTGTCAGTGTTCAACCACCAATCATCGAGGTTTGTAAATCCATTATCATTTTCTTGTCTGGTCGTAAAACTTGAAGGCTTCAACCCTGAATTCATGACAAATATTTGCGCGTTACCCGTTTCTGTAAAAGGATAGTTTGTCCTGATTATTGACCCAGTATTTTGAAATTCGGTGTATGCGCTGTCAATAATCTTATAAGTGTGGCTTGTTCGAAGTGTTGTTTCTAATCTCGTATATACTTCATATTCTTTTGCAGTTTCAGATGTATTAGTTATTTCATAAGTAACCACCATTGCTGGTTCATTCTTGCAAAATTCATAAGTGATTGTTATTTCACTGTCAGAATCATTTCCATTAAAGGAAACAGAGTATGGTGTCTGAGAGACTTTATAAACTTGATTTGTCAGAAATCTTTTGGGAGAATCACCCACTTTTAATCCGATAGACATAATTCTGAAATTTTCACGTTTCCAATAATCCTCACTAATATCGATACTGTTTGCTACCGGATAATAAAAGCTTATCCGATTCAACAAAGGAAAGCTTTTATGAATTTCGATACCTACATAAGGGCTTCCAACTTCTATTTGACCAACTTCCTTCGCACTTTTAATCGTTAGTAAATCTGAATCTTGTCCGGTGGCCCGAACACTATCGACCGACTCGCGGGCGCCGCTCGGAGTGGACACGACGGGAATGACCTGCGATGTCCCGTGAGCGATCGTGGCGCACGCGGTGAGCGCGAGCGCAGTCGCGGCGAGAGCTACAGCCCGCAACCCGGACTGCGCGGAGCCTACGCGAAGGTGAGATGGCATCAGGCCTCGTGGAGATGTGTGGGCGCCACAACGCGGGTTACCGTGGCCGAGATGATCATGAGCAAAATGGCCTCAAAGCAGAAGCACCGGGTCAGCTGCAACGTTCATTAGGTCTCAGGCGCCCGACGGCTGCGGCAACAATTCAGCGAGCGTAACGACTTGGCCGTGGCCGACGATAATCCGCGTGGCGCGATTCCGAGGATCCAGCTGCCACATCAGCTCGCGACACCGCCCGCAGGGGGCCAGGATCCCGTACGTGTTGCTGACGGCGACAATCAGCGCGATCTCAGATTCACGCACCTTCAGCATCTCGGCGATTGCTGCATGCTCCGCACAGAATCCCATACTGGATCCAGTGTCAATACTCACGCCCGTGAAAACACGTCCGGAAGCCGAGACGAGGGCAGCGGCTACTTCAGCCGCGACGCAGCTGTCACTCGTTCGGAACTCGCCCGCGAGTACGGTCGCTGCCGCGACTAACTCGGCTTCAGTCACTTTGGTCCCGTCTTGATGCTCGTTGTAGGCCTTGCATCTAGAATCTCATTGGGTTTGCAGTCAGAATCTGTGCTCACGCAGGCTGATGGGTCAGCCTCTGCCGAATACTGAGGAGCTTCTCGCAGCTCGCGACCACCTCTCCCGCGGCGTCCAGCAGGTCCACCGTGAAGCGATGCTCTGCCTTGCCATCCTGCGCAACGATAGCGCGAATCGTCTCCAGGTCGCTTGGGCCCACACGGAACGTCGCGCGGAGGGTGCGTCGTCCCGGACGGCGGAAAAGGATGCTTGCAGCCTTGTCCCAGACCTCGTATTCGGAACCAAGAAGTTTGATCAACATGATCATGTAGATCGGGTCGAGTGCGGCGTACATGCTTCCACCGAACATCGTCCCGACGTAGTTGCGCGTGCGCCAGGTCAGCGGCAGCCGAACGCGTACCTCCCGCCAGTCCGCGGCGATGTACTCGATGCGAGCGCCGGTCGAGCGGTACGCAGGGAACCAGTTGAACCCCCATCGGCTCACGCGGGTGTTCCATGACTCAGGCATAGCGGGATTTTCGGGTGACTCCGCTGGAGCCGTCACGCCGAGGTCGTCTCTTCGTGTCCAGCTCCCGCTCCTTGCGCGGCTCAACGCCCTAGTTCAGTTGCAAGCACAGTACAACCAGTGCGGCGAAGCCGCCTCCGAAAAGTGCTTGCCCGCTGGAACGTACGTTAGGCGGCGCGGTCAGACGCGCCCATTGTGGCGCGAGCGGAGCGAAGACCCCACAGCGCTAGACTGCCCGCTATAAGAAACGCGATTGCAGAGATCCAAACCGGGATTTCCACACCGGCTACGAGGACCGGCCATCCGCGAGCGAAGCGGACCAGCTGCACCAGCGCAAGGAGACTCAGAAAGAGTCCTGAAACGAGTTCATAGCGTCGCATGAGGCATTCCTCCGCAGAAAAGTGACATGTCAGAACAAGGCCGGCGTCCGCCTTGTATCTAGCTCTCGAGAGAGTTTGCAGTCATTCTGATCGGGGCGCCAGCTCGCGGTTAGGTATCCGCGGAGCGCTGTTGCTCGAGCATGCGGGTCAAACGATCGAGACGATCGTTGGTGGGTGTGCCTAACGCCCTAGTTCAGCCGCAAGCACAGTACAACCATCGCGGCATAGCCGCATCCGAAAGTGCTTGTCAGGTGCAACATACGGCAGGCGCCAGCCTATATCGGCGCAGCCTCAAGATTGTGATAATCCCGGCAGCACGCCCAACCGCGAGACTCATTTCACACCGAGGCAGCGGCGGCACACGGTGCCCGGGAAGCGCATCATGCAGAAGGCCATCAACGTGTCGACCGGTGGTCGCTGCTTTAACTGCTCGAACTCAGCACGCATGGCAGCGCAACCCGCCGCGCCTTCGGCCGCTGTTATAGGGGGCTGCTGAACGACAAGCTTCCCGTTACGACCAACGCTCAGACGCGTGCCGTCGGCATCCGCCCGCATCTCCACCCAGTCACGCTTCCGCCAGAGCCGGGCGACCACGCCGTCATCGGGCCCCGCCATAAAGAGCGCAACCTGTTGGCGCCGGGTGTCGAGCGTAAGCGCGACGTTGCCAGCGGGCGCGAAGGTGACATAACCGCTCCGCTCCTGTCCGGAATCGTCGTAGAGAAGGATGCCCGCCGCGTCCGCTCCCCGGGGTACGCGGCGCCCGTTGATGATCGCACCGGGTAGATGGCTCCCCACCCGAACGCGCTCGACGCCCTTGGCGTCGACAATCACCAGCTCGCGAAGTCGGAGTGAGTCTAGACCTTGCACCAGCTTGTCGCGGTGTGGCGCAACGCCGCCGAACAGCGCGAGCAGAGCCACGGGAAGCGCAAGAAGGTTTAGCCCCAGCAGCGCTCGGAGCTGACGGTTAACCTTCTCACACTGAGTGACTCGGCGAAGCAGCTCGTCCTCCATGGCCGTACCTCCTATGCATAGGCGTAGCTAGTTGACACTCCTTCTAAACTGCACGGTCGTGCGTGCGGCGTACCTTGGTTGATATATAGCGCGAGCCCACTGGGTTGACAGTGGACACAGCTGCGCCTAGACTGTCCGACGGTTCGGCACGATTGTTTCATCGTGGTGGACCACTCGCAACTTCAGGAAGTCCTCGGTAGGCGAGGCTACCGCGCAGCACACAAGCCACTGCCCGGCGACATCGAGTAGAACAGGCACTCCCGCCTGAAGGGTTTGCCCAAGGTGGCTGAGACGATGTGACGTTCGCGTCATGCCCTCTCTCACGGTGTGCGATGCCAGAACTCGTACGAGAGAGTGCACATGGAACATCCCTTTAGTGGGGGCTCCGCGCCGACGCGCGATGTCCGCATACCGTCCACCGACGTCCTCCAACGTCTCGCGTGGCTCGACGGCGACGCCGCGCTCGCCCAACTCGACGCGCGTCGCACCGGTCTCCACGATGAGGAAGTCGAGCTCCGGCGCGAGCGCTTCGGACGAAACGAAGTCGCGCACGAGAAACCGCCGGCGTGGTACGTACAGCTCGGCCACGCCTTCGGAAACCCGTTCAACATTCTTCTCACGACGCTCGCCATCGTCTCCTGGCTGACGGGCGATCAGGAGGCCGTGGTCGTCATCGGGCTCATGGTCACCCTGAGCACGACGCTTCGCTTTGCACAGGAGTTTCGCTCGAACAAATCGGCCGCGGCCCTGCGTGCGCTCGTCCGCACCAGCACGGCCGTCGAGCGTGAAGGCGATGAGTTCACGCCGGATAGTACGCCTGTGACTCGCCGGCGGGAGCTTGCGATGGACGAACTCGTCCCCGGCGACATCGTCTATCTCTCGGCGGGAGACATGGTGCCCGCCGACATGCGCATCATCGCCGCGAAGGACCTGTTTGTTAGCCAGTCGTCACTGACGGGCGAAGCGCTACCCGTCGAGAAAGTGGATCGTGCTGCGCAACCTGCAACGCCCGTCGGACTCACGGAGCTGCCGACGATCTGCTTCATGGGTACGAATGTCGTCAGTGGGACGGCGACGGCGGTCGTGGCACTGACCGGCAGCAGCACGTCCCTCGGTGCGATGGCCAAGGGCCTCGTCGGTCAGCGCGTGGTCACCGCGTTCGATGTCGGCGTCAACAAGGTGAGCTGGTTGTTCATTCGGTTCATCCTCGTGATGGTGCCGATCGTATTCCTCCTGAATGGTTTCAGCAAGCACAACTGGATCGAGGCGTTCTTGTTCGCGCTCGCTGTCGCGGTGGGGCTCACGCCGGAAATGCTGCCGATGATCGTCACCACGAACCTCGCCAAAGGCGCGGTGGCAATGGCGCGGCGCAAGACCATCGTCAAGCGGCTTCATTCGATCCAGAATTTCGGGGCGATGGACGTCCTGTGCACCGACAAGACCGGTACGCTCACCCAGGACAGGATCGTGCTCGAGCAGCACATCAATGTCGTGGGCGAAGAAGACGAGAATGTTCTCGCGCTCGCATACATCAACAGTTTCTATCAGACGGGCCTCAAGAACCTGCTCGATGTCGCCGTGCTCGAGCATGGGGAGCTGAAGAGCGAGTTGGCGATCGACAAGGCATACGGAAAGATCGACGAGATCCCGTTCGACTTCACGAGGCGCCGGATGTCAGTCGTCGTCGACCATGAGCATCACATGCACCAGCTCATCTGCAAGGGGGCGGTCGAGGAGGTGCTCGCGGTCTGCACGCGCGCGCATGACGAGGATCGCGTGATCGACTTGGATGGCGAGCGCCGAGCAGATGCGAAGGAGTTGGTTACTGAACTAAATGAGGATGGATTTCGCGTCGTCGCCGTCGCCTATCGTGAGTTCGATCCCAGTCACGGCCCGTATGCTGTCGCTGACGAGTCGGAGCTGGTGCTCGCCGGGTTTATCGGGTTTCTCGATCCGCCGAAGGAAACCGCCGCACCGGCGCTCAAGGCGCTCGCCGGCCACGGCGTCCGGGTGAAGATTCTCACGGGAGACAACGACATCGTCACACGCAAGGTGTGTCGAGACGTCGGACTCGCGGTCGATCACATCGTGCTCGGCAGCGACATCGCCGGGCTCGACGACGGGCAGCTCGGAGAGATCGCCGATCAGGGTGTGGTGTTCGCGAAGCTCACGCCCAACGACAAGGTGAGCATCGTGCGGGCGCTACGAGCGCGTGGGCACACTGTCGGGTTCATGGGTGACGGGATCAACGACGCCGGGGCGCTCCGCGAGGCGGACGTCGGCATCTCCGTCGACTCCGCCGTCGACATTGCTAAGGAGTCGGCCGACATCATCCTGCTCGAGAAGAGCCTGATGGTGCTCGAAGAGGGAGTCATGGAAGGGCGGAAGACCTTCGGCAATACGATCAAGTACATCAAGATGACGGCGAGCTCGAACTTCGGGAACATGTTCAGTGTGCTCATCGCGAGCGCGTTCCTCCCGTTCCTGCCGATGCTCCCGATTCAGATTCTCACCCTGAATCTGCTCTACGACGTTTCGCAAACCACGATTCCGTGGGATGAAATGGACGCCGAGTATCTGACGGTGCCACGGAAATGGCGCGCCGACGACATCGCCCGGTTCATGATCTTCATCGGTCCCATCAGTTCGATCTTCGACATCATCACTTTCGTCGTGATGTGGTATGTGTTCGGCGCGAATGGAACGACACATCAGGGACTCTTTCAGTCCGGCTGGTTCATCGAGTCCTTGCTCACGCAGACGCTCATCGTCCACATGATCCGCACGGCGAAGGTGCCGTTCATTCAGAGTCGCGCGACCTGGCCGGTGTTGGCGCTCACGTCAGTCATCATGTGTTGCGGCATGATCTTGCCGTTCTCCTTCCTCGGGCCGAAGCTGGGATTGGAGCCATTGCACGCGAGCTACTTCGTTTGGCTGGCGGCCATTCTGCTCAGCTATTCGGCGCTCACGCAGGTTGTGAAGGGCTGGTACATCAGACGATTCGAGACATGGCTCTAGTCATGCCAACATTCCGCGGACTCTTTGGCGCGCTGTTGGTATGCGCGGCGTGCGGCGCGTCCGCATATAGACCCAGTACGCCCCACCGAACGTGGTCAGAAGGGCCCGCTCTTCAACGGGCATCCGGTAAAGGTACACCGCTAATGTGATTCCAAAGAGCACGGCGAGACTGGGCCAACTTCCGAGCGCCAGGCCGATGCCGGTAAACATCATGAGGCCCGCCAGATAAGCCGGGTGTCGGATCCAGCGGTAAGCGCCGCGATCGACCAGGGACTGGTCCGGCCGGACCCGAACGTCGGCGGTGAAGTATTCACCGAGAAGGTGCCAGCAGTGCCGACGGAGGAGGCTTCCGACGAGGAGAAGTCCGAGCCCGAGCCGCCGCGCCGGATGAACTGGGACTCCGGGACAAACGCCCAGAGGTACACTAGCCAAAACACAAGTGCGTGGGGCCATGAGAATGCGAGAGGATGCACGACACGCTCCCTGATTGCGGCGGCCTTGTATCTAGCACTCGAGAGAGTTTGCAGTCATTCTGATCGGGGCGCTAGCTCGATGCCGTCTGGGTGGTGAACACCGTGCGTTAGCCGGAGCGGCGTCTCTGATCCTCGGTCGCATGAACCCGAACAGTTGCGGGGGCCGATGATCAGTCACTTGCGGCCGCGGGAATCCGTCCGCGAGAATCCCTCCCGAGAGAATTCCTCCCGAGAGAATTCCTCCGCTCCTGCCTCGGATTCCGCCCGACTCGCAGGCGCCGTTTAGCGCGTCAGGGTCGCCAGAAAACCGTGCGTCACTACACCCGCGACGTAGTTGCCCACGACGTCGCCACGCGGATTGATGCCGAACGCACGGGTTACCGACGCTTCGGGGACGTCGATCGAGGTGTAGCCGTCGGCGCGTAGTACGAATCCGTGAGCCACGGCCGAGTTGCGATAGACCCCGACGATCTCGCCGGCGGGGTTCATGTCCCACGCCGCCGTCGTAGGGATGTTGCCCACGAGGAGAGGCGTGAAGACACCGTCGTCGATCAGGAACCCCTGCTGGAGACCCGTCGTCATGTTTTTGTACAGCCCGACGATCCGCCGGTGGTCGGGTGTGGCACCGTTGTTCATCGAGGCAAACTGGCCGATCTCCTCAGAGCCGCTTCTGGTGATGACGACGCCCTTCATGCTGTCCATCGTGTCGTTGTCGTGGCGGCAACCCAGGATCGTGCCGTCGGGCAGGATGCGCTGTGCGATCGTATTGGTGTGCCCAGGATAGTTCACGGCCACGAATTCTCCCTGCTTCGTCAGCAGATAGCCATGGACGTTCAGAACCGCCCACCGCGACAGCGGCTGTGCGAGCTCGGCTATTTGCGCGCAGCCTACAGGCGCCCGGATGGACGCATCGACTACCGATGCTCGGCCGAGCCGGTCGAAGACTACGTGCGAAAAGGCGGAGTGCTCGCGGAGACCGAGGGCCGCAGGTGTCTCTGCAACGCGCTCCTCGCACCGCCGCCGCCGTGATCAGCCATCTGCTCGGCGAATAGCTGGTCTAGTTCAGCGCGCCTGCGTCATAACGAACGTTGCAGAAGACGGGCGTGCCAAGCCACCATCCTGCAGTGGTTGCCGCGCTTCGAGAAGCTAGACGCGCTGGGTGTTCGAGTCGTCCGGGAAGCGACGGATTCACTGCGAATACTTAGGAGACACCGGCGCCATTTTGCCTCGGCCATTGGCCAGATGAGAACGTGCACCAGGTCAGCAGGGCAGTGGAACTTATCTTGTCCGCTGCCCCCGCACGAGCTTGCGACCTCCGCCACATCGATGCGGCGGAGATCGCCCAACAATGCCTGGATTCGTTCGTTGGTTAGTCGTCGCCTCGCTTGCACAGACCCGCGGGCTGCGAGGTGCCGCATCGATTGTGATCGAAGCTCACCGCCCCGAGTCCGTCCCAGAAAAAGTCGTAGCTTCCGGCAACCAGGCCGTTGCCGAAGGCGATATTCCCCCTGACCGTGCTCCCGCCGGAGCGACGGAGATCGAGGCCACGGGCGAACTGATCTGCGGCCGGGTTAGTGAAGAGTCCCCGGTTGTTGCTCATCACGTTTCGCTCGATCAGTGCATTTGCGGTGTCCCAGAACCGCAGTCCGAACCGTCCGCCCCTGCTGAGCACGTTCTGGGAGACGACCGTGCCGGTCCCCGCATTGTTGATCATTATTCCGGCCAGCGGATTGCCCCTCGACACGTTGTGCCGGAACACGTTGTTCGCACTGAGCGCCGTGCCGGCGGCATCCGTGGCGGAGAGCATGATCCCACACCCAAGCCCATAGGGTTTTGCGTCGTTGTCACGCGCCACATTGTGCTCGACCAGGTTGCTTCCGGAGTTGACGAGGTTAATCCCCATCATGTCGCTTCCCGTCAGTACGTTCCGGCTGATGGTGTTGCCGTGGGCGCGGAGCAGCAGAATGTTGTTCCCC
>CABEAH010000165.1_pt1 | contig 11921 bp, 7 predicted proteins | sample 3132331 | NCBI WGS metagenome assembly CABEAH01 (sample SAMEA5534343, study PRJEB31848) | metagenome | biome: tundra; feature: field; material: soil | place: USA | collected 2013-05 | depth 0.45 m | reverse complement strand
CACTCGGCCTGACTGAGCTGGCGCCGGGTTACCTTCAGCCGTTCGATGCACTCTCCGCGCAGGATGCGCACATGGGACGCACCCAGCCGCGCCCCACGCAGAACGTCGTCGCGCTGCTGCGCGGTCGAGATCCGGCGCTGCGCGATGAGTATATCGTCATCGGCGCGCACTTCGATCACCTGGGACGCTCGCCGATGTTCGCCATGGATCCAGAAGCCGGGGACGCGATCCGCAATGGAGCGGACGACAACGCATCGGGAACCGCTGCCGTGCTCGACCTCGCCCGATTGCTCAAGGCAAATCCGCCGCGCCGCTCCGTGATCTTCGTCAACTTCAGCGCGGAGGAGCTTGGAGTCCTCGGCTCCAGCTGGTTCGTGAACCATCCGCCCGTTCCGATAGAACGCATGGTCGCGATGCTCAACTTCGACATGGTCGGCCGGCTCAGAAACGACAAGCTGATCGTGTACGGAACTTCGACCGCCACCGAGCTCAAGGGCATCGTCGACAGCGCGAATGCGGCGCCGGCGGGGGGGACCGCAATGTTTCGCATCAGCGGCGGCGGTGATGGATACGGGCCATCGGACCAGTCTTCCTTCTACGCGAAGGACATCCCCGTTCTGCACTTCTTCACGGATCTGCACGAGGATTATCATCGCGCCACCGACGATGCTGACAAGATCAACGCGGGGGGCGAAGCGCGCGTGGTGGAGCTCGCGCTCCGCGTGGCGCGGGTTATCGCCGACCGGCCGGCGCGGCTGACATTCGTGCATATCGCCGCCCCCGTGCGCACGGCTGTTTCCGAAGAGGGCAAGCAGACCTACCTCGGCACCGTACCTGACATGGGTGCCAGCGAAACCAAAGGACTCCTCCTCACCGGCGTGCGTGCCGGCAGTCCCGCCGATTTGGGCGGTCTCAAAGCCGGCGACGTGATTGTCGAATTGGGGGGTGCGGCGGTGAAGGACCTATACAGCTACAGCGACGCGCTCTATGCCCACAAGCCGGGTGATGTCGTGAAGGTCGTTGTGCTACGCGGCGGCGAGCGACTGGAGCTCACCGTCACCCTCGGCAGGCGCGGCGGATAGAGCCCTTAGGACCGCCTGGGCTCCCACCGTCGCCTGGACGGTGGGTTTTGTCTTTCGCTTTGCCCTGATCAGATTCCGGTACTTTTCAACTGGTTCCGGTACGCTTCGCTGGCGAAGATCGCGATCTCCACGCGTCTGTTCGCTGCCCTGCCCGCTTCGGTGTCGTTGGACTGCACCGGCTCCGTCTCACCCTGACCGGTGGTGCGGAGGCGGGTCGACGGGACGCCGAGCGATTGCAGATAGCTCCCCGCGGAGAGGGCTCTGCGCTGCGACAGATCGGAGTTGAACGCATCTGATCCGACGTTGTCCGTGTGTCCGACGATCAGGATGTCCGATTTCGGGAACTTGTCGAGACTCGCAGCCAACTGCTGGAGGTTGGTCTTTCCGGCCGGTAGAATCTCGGTGGAGTTGAAGGGAAAGAGAATTCCCGAATCAAATGTCACCTCGATGCCCTCGCCAACGCGCACGATCCGTGCGCCGGGGATGTTCTGCTCGAGCTCCTTGGCCTGCTGATCCATCTGATGGCCGATGACGGCCCCGGCGGCTCCGCCGACCACGGCGCCGATAATGGCGCCTCTCGCGGTAGAGCCGGTCTGATTGCCGATAACACCACCTACAGCGGCCCCACCCGCGGCGCCGATCACGGCCCCTTTCTCCTTCTGGCTCATGCTCGCGCAGCCGTTGAGCACGAGACCGCTGCCAATAAACAGCACGCCAAGAGCGCGCAGGGATTTAATGCCGGTCATGATTCGTTCTCCTCATTAGTGTCGGCCTTACTCATTAGTGTCGGCCTTACTCATTCAAGTTAAGTGCCACTATTCGACTGAGGAGCCGGAACCTCTCATAGGAGCGTTCCGTGCGACTGCGAGGGAATTCGCCCTATCTAGTCGCAGCTGCGCGCAATCCGCTTCGCTCCCGGCGCGTTCGGAAAGAGGCCAACGGCGCGACGCGCGTATTTGCTCGCCGTCGTGCATCGGCCGCGAGCGGCGTACAGCTCAGCAACGCGGAGATTGATGCGATAGCTTCCCGGATCCCACGCTGCGCCCTCCACCCAGCCAGCGGTGTGACCACCTCGACCGACGGTCGCCATCGCCAGTGTTTGCGTCGCGCTCCGGACCGTCGAAGCGACCATGATCAACATTGCGGCGGCGGTCGCGAGCACCCAGTAGCCGCGAGAGAGTGCAACGTCGCGTCCCCGGCTACCCACGCCGCTCGTAGCCCCGAGAATCGTCCATACGAGAAACGCCGGTGCCGCGAGCAGGAGCGAGACGTCGAATGCGCCGACGACCATGGTCGCGACTATCGTTCCGCCCAACGCCAGCTTCGCCAGCACTGCGTCACCGTCCTCGAGCTGACGCCAGCCGCGAAACGCGCCAAGGAACAACACGGCAAAAGTTCCGAGCAGCGCGAGTAAGGGAATGAATCCCCGCTCCGCGACGAAGGCCATCCAGTCGCTGCTCGGCCATGGATTGGCGGTCATTCCATCGTCCGCGATCGAGTGGTCGCTCGAAGGCGCAAAGCGCACGTACGTCACCGGCCAGTTTCCCGGACCTACTCCAAACACCGGGTTCGCCACGGCCATTCGCAATGAGTTCCGATATTGCGCGATGCGGCCGCTCCCACTCCCCTTCTTGTAGTCCATCACGCCGCGCGCGGAATCAAGGTACGGCGAATCACTGTTCCAGTTGAGACTGTTGGGAAGCACGACGACGAGGATCGCACCCAGTACGCCGGCGAGGAGCAGGCGGGCGAGCCGTCCGCCTATTTTCCCGCCGCTCCAGTATTTCCGCGACGCGAGCATTGGTCCGGCCAGCACGATCACAGTTGCCACCATCGCCAGCCACGCTCCCCGCGACCTCGAGAGCACCAGCGCGGCGACGAGAATCGCGGCACCGATCGAGCCGAGGAGCGCACCGGCCGATCGGCGAGCCGTGAGGGTACACCAGACCATCGCCGGCAGGCCGATGGCCGCGATGTGCGCGACGAAATTGCGATTGCCGAGTGTTCCCCCTGGCGACCGGTTCATGCTGAACAACTCGGTCTCCACTCCGTACGCCTGCGCCATGGCGGCAAGAGACGCGCAGACAGCCGCTATCGCGGCGGCGATCAGAAGCGGCCGGTACGATCCGGAGCGGCCGAGACTTCGCGCGCCCCAGAAAATCACCGCGCTCGAGACGCTGAGACCCAATGCACGCTGCGCGAGCCAGTAGTTGGTGGCGAATAGCGCCGATGCCGCGCTCCATACAAGAAAAAGGACGAGTAGTCGATCGGCGATGTCGACGGTGGCGGCGCGTCGCCGCACGAGAAGCGTCGCGATGAGGAGGGCGACGATGTGCAGCACGAGCTCTTTCGGAACGAAGTACCGGTCGAGCTCGAACATCTTGTACGGGAGCGCGACAACTATTACGGCGACGACTCCCAGCTGTAGAAGTGTTCTGATGGTGCGGTGCGACATTCCAGAATATATGCCGCCCCGCAACGGAGACATTTGCGGGCGATGATCTCCCCTCTTGCGACTCGACATTCGTTGCCCCTGTCGCTTCCTTCCGGCCGCACGCGTCGAGCATATTGATGGGGCTCGGGCACGACGCCCCGAAGCCGCCCGCATCCGGCCATTCGCCTACTGGCGCCAACTGCTCCCCGTTACCTCGAGATTTTCATGATCAGGCTCCTCGTTGTTGGTACGATCGTAGTCACCGCCGCGAGCTGCACCCGCGCGCCCGCCGCACCAGCTCCGGCACCAGCCGGGCAGCAACCATCGAGTGATATCGGCGCAGCGCCAGGCAGTGATTCCGGCCGCGCCGGTGGGACCAGGCCTGCCCAGCCCAAGCCGTACAACCGTGTGATCACGAAAGAAGCGATCACGCGGCGCGGCATGTTCGCACTGCATCGAGTCGCTGACAAACTCTACTTCGAGATTCCATCGCGCGAGCTGAACAGGGATATGCTTCTTGTCGGACGGTTCGCTCGTGCAGCAGCCAGCAACCCCGGCAGTCCGGACACGCAATACGGTGGGGACCAGTTCGCGGAGCGGACGCTCCGGTGGGAGCGAAACGGCAACCGTGTGATTCTCCGCTCGCCATCATTTGCGATCATGGCGGATACCGCTTCTCCTATCTACAACGCTGTGCAGGCCGCCAACTATCCGCCGGTTGTCGCGGTGCTGAACGTAGAGGCGTACGGACCAGACAGCGCGGCCGTCGTCGATGTCACCAGGCTCTTCACCACCAGCGTCCCCGAGTTCGCATCGATACGCGGCAATCTGGACGCAACTCGCTCATACATCGAGCGGGCAATCGCATTCCCGGACAACGTCGAGATCGAGGCGACACAGACGGCGACGCCTCCCGCCCCACCGGGACCTTCAGGATCTGGCGCATCGTCACAGGGAAGTGGACCGCGTCCGGCGGAAAGCGTGCTTGCCCACTGGAGTCTGGTGAGACTTCCTGACCAGCCCATGATGCCTCGCCGAGCCGATGAGCGCGTCGGATACTTCTCCATACGCCAGGTTGACTACAGCACCAACGAGCAGCGCTCGGCTCAGCGATCCTACATCACTCGCTACCGGCTGGAGAAGAAGGACCCGGCGGCGGTGCTCTCCGAGCCCGTGAAGCCAATCATCTACTATGTGGATCCCGCTACTCCGGAGCAGTGGAAGCCATGGGTCAGAAAGGCCATTCTCGACTGGCAGCCGGCGTTCGAGGCGGCGGGTTTCAAGAACGCAATCATTGCGATGGACCCGCCCGCGAACGATCCGGACTGGTCTGCGGAAGATGTCCGGCACACCGTCATCCGGTGGCTTCCATCGACGACCGAAAACGCGCAGGGACCGCACGTGAGCGATCCGCGAACCGGCGAGATCCTGAACGGTTCCGTGCGCATGTTTCACAACGTCCTCAATCTCCAGCGGGACTGGTATTTCACCCAGGCGTCACCGCTTGATCCGCGCGCACGCACGCTGCCCTTCCCGGATTCTCTCATGGGCCGCCTGCTCGAGTTCGTGGTGGCGCACGAGATCGGTCATACGCTCGGCCTTCGACACGATCAGATCGCCAGCTCCACCTATCCCGCCGACAGCGTGCGCAGCGCAAGCTGGGTGCATCGCATGGGGCACTCACCGTCGATCATGGATTACTCGCGCTTCAACTATGTCGCGCAGCCCGAAGACAACATTCCGGTGGCGGATCTCGTTCCGGGCGTTGGACCGTACGACAAGTTCGCAATGATGTGGGGCTACACACCCATTCCTTCCGCCCGCAATTCCGACCAGGAGCGTCCGACGCTCGATCGGTGGGCGAGAATGCAGGACACGATTCCCTGGTACCGATTCTCGGAAAACAATGCCGGGGGCGCATTCGGAACACAGAGTGAGGCAGTCGGCGACGCTGATCCGGTGCAATCCACGGGATACGGCTTCCGCAATCTGAAGCGCGTGGTGGGCTACATCGCCGCGGCGGCAACCTCGCCGGGAGAGGACAACGGCGATCTGCGCGAGCTATACGATCGTACCGTGTCGCAATGGGCCACTGAAGCGAATCACGTCGCCACCGTCGTCGGCGGCGCCGAAGTTCAGTACAAGTCCGGGAGTCAGACCGGAGCCGTCTACACGCCACTCTCTCGCGCGCGTCAGCAGGAGGCGATGAAATTCATCAATGAGAACGTCTTCCAAACCCCGACCTACCTGATTCAGCCGTCGATCGCGCGTCGCATCGAGGCGGGCGGCATGATCACACGGATCGTCAACGCGCAGACGCGGGTGTTGACGAACCTGTTAAACGACGGCCGTCTCAACCAGCTGTTGGAGTACGAGGCGCTCGCGGAGAACAAGCGCGACGCATATCCACTGGCTGCGATGCTCGACGATCTGGGCCAGGGCATCTGGAGCGAGCTCTCCAACCCCCGCGTATCGATCGATGCCTACAGGCGGACGCTACAGAACGAGTTTCTCTCGCAGGTGGACAAGAAGCTCAATCCTCCTCCCGCCACCGCAAGCACGGCGCCGCGCTTCCCTGGCTTCACACCGCCCGCTCCGCTCCTGGCCGATGCTCAGGCAGAGCTGCGTGGTGAGCTGGTGACGCTTCGTGCGGAAATCCGGCGTGCGATTCCGCGCTCCGCGGACCGTGCGACGCAGCTGCATCTCCAAGGCACGGACCACGAGATAGGGCAGATACTGGACCCGAAGAAATAGAGATGGACCTGGTAAAACAACAGCACGAGTCGTCGGCTGGGAAAAGCAACGGAACGAGTGATCGGCTGCCAACTTGAAGCTTAGTGCTATGAGGCTTCACTACGTCGGGACGTCACTGGCGGAGGAAGGGACTCTGCGCAGGAAAAGGAGACTGCTCCGCCCGATGCAGCGCGCGAGACTCAAAGCTGTGTAGAACCTTTCTCATTGATCTCGGAAAGGCGAACTGAGAACGGCACCTAACTGGCGAACCAATGGGTCACCTCACCAGGAATACGTTGCTCGGGCGGCCGAAGATCAAAGCAGAGAACGGATCCAGCCTCCATCGACCGCGATCGAGCTGCCGGTGATATAGCTCGCGCGCTCCGAGGCGAGAAATGCGGCGAGCGCGGCGAACTCGCGCGGCTCGCCGAGGCGGCCCATTGGAATCTCCTTCTCCCACTTGGCGAAGGCATCTCCGGCAGAAGTGCCCGATCGCTCGCTCGCCGCGCGCGCGAGATCCTCCACCCGCCCAGTCCGTGTGTAGCCGGGCAGAATGTTGTTCACGGTGACACCGAACGGCGCGACTTCGGTTGCCAGCGTGCGCGCAAAACCCGTCACCGCCGCTCTCAGGCTGTTGGACAACATCAATCCTTCTACCGGCTGCTTGGCGGCGATGGACGTCACGTTGAGAATTCTGCCCCAGCGCCGCTCCTTCATGCCCGGAAGTACCGCGCGCGTAAGACCTACGGCACTCGTCAACAGCAGCCGCGCCGCCGCATCCCACATCTCGGGCGTGAGACTCTCGAAGGGGCCACTGGGCGGACCTCCGGAATTCGTGACGAGGATGTCGACCTTGCCGAACGCATCGATCGCGGCTTTGACTACGCGTTCGATCCCTGTGTGCTCGGAGACATCGGCCGCGACTTCCACCACGGAAACCCCGGAGCTCCCGCGGATCTCTTCGGCTGTTTTGCGCAGAGCTTCTTCGCCGCGGGCACAGATGACGAGCAGCGCGCCCTCGGCAGCCAGCTCCTCTGCGATGGCGCGTCCGAGACCGCGGCTGCTGGCCGAGACGAGCGCGACTTTACCTCGGAGTCCAAGATCCACTGTCAGCGCCTCAGATAGTCGTCTTTCTTCTCCAGCCAGTCCTGCCTCGGCGGGCTGAAGATGTCGACGTCGAGAGTCTCCTCCAGCGCCTCTGCCTTGTGAGGGACGTTGGACGGAATGAGCAGCACTTCGCCAGCGTTAACCGTGATTTCCTTCGCGCCGTCGTCCCCGATCCAGAAGTGGAGAGATCCTTCCAGGATGTAAGTGAGCTGTTCGTTATCGTGCGAGTGTTTCGGCACAATGCAGCCTTTCTTCAGGTACACGTGCGCGAGCATGACGCGCTCGCCCGTGATGAGGCGTCGCTCGAGCATGTCGGAGACCCGCTCCTTCTTCATCGAGTCCCAGCGGAAAGACTTCACTTCGTCCTTTGCGGACATCACAACTCCATTCTCTGGTGAAAACTTCGTCAGCGGCTGGTGCCGGCGCGATCGTACACCACGCGCCCGCCGACAATCGTATACATGATCTTCGCGTCGCGAATCGTCTCCGGCGCGATACTCGTGATATCGCGGTCGATCACCACGACATCGGCCAGCTTGCCCGGCGCGAGCGCGCCCTTCTCTCCCTCCTCGAATGATGCGTAAGCGCCTCCCGTCGTGTAGGCGCGGAGAGCATCCTCCACGGTGATTTTCTGCTCAGGCACCCAGCCGTCGGGGTGCTTGCCGTCGAGAGTTCTTCGGGTGACTGCCGCATAAATGCCCTCCAGCGGCGTCGGCGGGGCGACGTTCCAGTCACTGCCGAACGCGAGACGCGCTCCCGCATCTCTCAGGGAGCGAAATGCGTAAGTGGTCTTCGCGCGCTCCGCTCCGATCACTTTCTCCGCCCACCGGCCGTCGTCGATCGCGTGATAGGGCTGCATGCTGGGAATCACCCCGAGCAGGGCGAAGCGGGCGATGTCAGAGGGAGCGATGTGCTGCGCGTGCTCGATCCTGAAACGCCTGTCACGAGCGCCATCTTCGCGCTCGACGCGCTCGAAGATGGCGAGCTGAAGATTTATCGCGCGATCGCCTATGGCGTGCACGATCACCTGAAGCTTTGCCTTGTCCGCCGCCGAGGTCCACGCATAGAGATCGTCGGGCGTATTCACGAGGAGCCCAAAGTCCGATGGAGCATCGGTGAAGGGCTGCATCATCGCCGCCGTGTGGGAACCGAGCGAGCCATCCACGAAGCCCTTCAACCCGCCAATGCGGAGCCAGGCGTCGCCGTGCCCGCTAGCCGCAATGGTATCGCGCAGTCTCGCCCACGTCGAAAGCGGGACAGAGGCGTAGATGCGGGTGCGCATGGTTCCCGTCCGGTGCGCACGCTCGAAAACCGCGAGATCCGACCACGATCCCATGTGGTCCACCGAAGTCACTCCACGTTCGGCGACATACCTCATCGCGGCATCAAGCGCACGGTCCAACATCGCGGGATCCGCATCGGGAACTGCGACGTCGACCAATCCCTGCGCGTTGTCCTTGAAGATTCCGGTCGGCCGCCCCGATCCATCGCGCACGATCGTTCCGCCATCGACATCGCCACCGGACATCGGGACTTTCGCGGTCCGCATCGCCGCCGAGTTGGCGAGCGCCATGTGACCATCGAGACGATTGATCCAGACGGGATTGTCCGGCGTCACGGAATCGATCCACGAGCGCTCGGGCAGTTCGCCGCCCCAGTTCTGGTGATCCCAGTCGCCGCCAGTGATCCATACGCCGGGGGGAAGCGTCGCAGCGAACGCCTTGATGCGCGAGATGAATTCGCCGGGTGTGCGAGCATCGCGCAACTGAACCGATGCGAGACTCATCCCGCCACTGAGGAAGTGAACGTGCGAATCGATGAAGCCGGGGACGACCATTCCCCCGTGCGCATCGATCACGCGAGCGCCGGCGGACACCCTTTGAAGGATCTCCTTCGTTGAACCGACAGCATCGATGCGATCACCGACAAGCGACACAGCTTCCGCCCTCGGCTGGCCGGGCTCGCCGGTCCAGACCACTCCATTGATTACGGCCAGCGTCGCTGACTGCTGGTGGTTTGGCATCGCGGTCATGCAGGCCTGGAAAGAAATGAAAGCGAAGAGCAGCGGACAGAAGCTCCGTCGGCTTGGTGGCAAGGCAGTCTTCCGGTTGAGGGCGGAGATCGGTCGGGGCGAGGGCGAATATAGCTTTCCCGCCAGCCTGCTGGGAGCGTGTTTCCGGGCGCTGGATTGAAGCGTCCTTACTGACGACGCCGAGCGCTCAGAACGCCGCGAGGCGGAGTTGCGAAGCCCACCAATCGAGAGACGAAAATGATCAGTCACCGTAGTGCAGTTCTCGCCTTCGCGGCGCTCACCGGGATAACGCTGGTCGCCCCGACGGCAGAAGCGCAGATGCCTCAGTTCCATCCTTCCTTTTACGGCTCGGCGGAGGCGGACACCCGCCAGACACAGTTCTACCTGCTGGGCATGTACCTCGGTGAGGGCAAGACCGGATGGTCGCCCTACCTGAATGTGAATGGCTACAGCCTGCACTATCCCAAGGCCGGCACGCATCAAACACTTTCCGCCATCGCCCCGACCGTTGGTCTGGCGTACGCGGGCCGGAGTGGCGGAGTGTCGTTCGGCGGCGGCTACACTTGGGTGAATAACGAAGATCCCGGCGCGCCGGGAGCGGAAGGTGGCGGGAGCAATGGCGCCACGGCCAGCGTTGGCGCCTACCACAATGGATCGGGCGATCGTCCGGTGCACACGCAGCTGCTCTCGAACTACAACTTCGGAAGCCAGTACTTCTGGGCGCGCGGGCGCGCGTCCGTACCATTCGGAATCTCGAGCGATCATCCGGCCCGCATCGGCGCCGAGGTGGTGGGGCAGAGCGGTGGGAAGGGTGGGCGGACGAGCAACTCTTTTCAGTTCGGTCCGACTCTCGAGTATGCATGGACGCCTTCTTTCCGGACGACCGGGGCGATCGGCTACAAGTCGGTGAAGGCGAGCGATTTCGCGGGCAGAGAGTCGGCGACGTACTTCAAGATCGAGTTTTCATTCTCGCCGTGAAGCGCGCTTTCACAGCCGGCTCTGTCACTCAGGCGGCGGGCACGGGAACGACTGGATGCTTCAGATGGAAGCCGGTGGCTTCCTGATACGCGCGCGCCACGGCGAGCAGCTTCGCTTCCTCGAAAAGTCCGCCAAGAAATGTGAGGGAAACCGGAGTGCCGTCGTCCCTGAAGCCGTTGGGGAGAATCACCGCCGGATGCCCCGTAAGATTCGTGGCGACCAGCTGCGAGAGATTTGCCGCACTCGTCGGAGTGACTATCACGTCGACGGTGCGCATCAGCTCGTCCCACCGCTCGATCGCGATGGAGCGGAGACGATTGGCGTTCACGTAGTCCACCGCCGGGATGAAGTGGGACGTACGGAATGAGTTCGGCCAGTCAAACTTTCCCTGCTGCACGAGCTCGCTGTCCCGGTTGGACCTCGTCAGCTCATCGAACGCGGCGGCGGCTTCGGCGCTCAGTATAAGCCGCATCGCATCGTATGGGAGATCGGGCAGCTCGACGGGAATGAGCTTGACACCGAGCTTCCTCAAAGCAGAGAGCGCGGCGTCGTCGAACTCCTTCGTCGGGTGAAGCGTCCGCTTTGGATCGTTGGGATCGAGACGCGGCAGATCAAATGCGCCCTTCACATATCCGATTCGGAGAGAGAGCGGCGAAACAGTCGCGTCCCAATGATACGCCGCCGGAATGACACTGTTGTCATGACCATCAGGTCCGTAGATCGCATCGAGCACCATCGCGCAGTCTTCCACGCTCCTGCAGATCGTCCCGAGCTTATCCATCGACCATGAGAGTGCCATCGCGCCCGTCCGCGGCACTCGGCCGAACGTGGGGCGCAGGGCAGTGGTGCCACAGCGCGTGGAGGGCGATGAGATCGAGCCCAGCGTCTCGCTGCCAATAGAGAAGCCCACAAGTCCCGCGGAGGTGGCAGAAGCGGGGCCGGCGGAAGATCCGCTCGAGCCCTGATCGATCTTCCACGGATTCTTCGTCGTTGCGCCAAACCAGATGTCGCCCTGTGCGAGCTCGCCAAGTGTGAGCTTGGCGACGAGCACGGCACCGGCCGCATCGAGACGCTGCACCACGGTTGCGTCGGCATCGATCACCTGATCCTTGTAGGGACCGGCACCCCACGTCGTCTTGTATCCGCGTACTGCGAGAAGGTCCTTCGCTCCCCAGGGAATGCCGTGAAGCGGGCCGCGATATCTGCCGCTTTGGATCTCGGCATCGGCCGCCCGGGCCTGGGCGAGAGCGCGGTCTTCGGTCAAGGTGATCACGCATCTCAGGATCGGATCGTAATGCTTGAGGCGGGCGAGGTACATCTGTGTCAACTGCAGCGACGTGACGCGCCTGGCGCGGACCAGCTCCGAGAGATCGGTCACGGGCAGAAACGCGAGATCTTCCAGATTCGAGCTGACGGATCTGCGCGCAACCCGGCTGCGCACCATCGGCCGGCGCTTTTCGACGGTGACGGTTTTTCCGGGAGGCAGCGGGTTGAACACGATCGCGGGGCTGACCGAATTTGGAATCGAAACCTTGTGCAGCGCTTCGATTCTCTG
>CABEAH010000161.1_pt1 | contig 12094 bp, 10 predicted proteins | sample 3132331 | NCBI WGS metagenome assembly CABEAH01 (sample SAMEA5534343, study PRJEB31848) | metagenome | biome: tundra; feature: field; material: soil | place: USA | collected 2013-05 | depth 0.45 m | reverse complement strand
GCCTCATTCACGACGTTGTCGAGGACACCGCGATCACCATCGCCGACATCGAGGTGGAGTTCGGAAAGGAAGTCGCGGAGATCGTCGATGGGCTGACGAAGATCGGCCATCTGCCGCTCAACTCGTCGCAGGACCGGCAGGTCGAGAACTACCGGAAGCTCCTGCTCTCCATCGCCAAGGACGCGCGGGTAATTCTCATCAAGCTCGCCGACCGCCTTCACAACATGCGGACGCTGCAGTTTCTGCCATCGGACCGCCAGCGCCGTATCGCGCTGGAAACGCGCGACCTCTACGCGCCGCTCGCGCATCGATTCGGGATGGCGCGTGTGCGGTGGGAGCTCGAGGATCTCGCGTTCAAGTACCTCGAGCCGTCGGAGTACAAAGCGCTCGCGAAGAAGGTAGCTACGCGTCGTACGGAGCGGGAACAGGCGATCGCCCAGCTCAAGGAGCCGCTGGAAAGCCATCTGCAGAAAGCGGGCATCGCCGACATCGAGGTGACCGGCCGTCCCAAGCATCTCTGGTCGATCTACAAGAAGATGAAGAAGTGGGACAAGCCGTACGAGGAGATTTACGATCTGCTCGCGGTTCGCGTGGCCGTGAACACTGTTCCGGATTGCTACCACGCGCTCGGAGTCATCCACGATCAGTTCACTCCGCTGCAAGAGCGGATCAAGGATTACATCGCACAGCCGAAGTCAAATGGATATCAGTCGCTGCACACGACGGTGTTCGGACCGGGCCGGCAGCTGTTCGAGATCCAGATCCGGACGCGCGAGATGCACCGCACCGCCGAGTACGGTATCGCCGCGCACTGGCGCTTCAAGGAAGACAGCCGGAGCGCGGACGAGCTCGACCGCGCGCTGTTGTGGTTCAGGCAGGTGCTCGAGCTCCAGCTCGACGCCAAGACACCCGACGAATTCCTCGAATTCCTCAAGCTCGATCTCTATCAGGACGAGATCTTCGTCTTCACGCCTACCGGCGATGTGATTCAACTGCCGAAGGGTGCGACGTCCATCGACTTTGCGTTCGCCGTGCACACCGAAGTGGGAGTGCACTGTCAGGGCGCCCGGATCAACGGCCGCATCGCGAGTCTCGCGCGCGAGCTGAAGAACTCGGAGACGGTCGAGATCATCACATCGCCCTCGGCCAAGCCGAGCCGCGACTGGCTTGCGCACGTGAGAACCGGACGGGCGCGCCACAAGATCCGCCAGCGGCTTCGGATCGAAGAGCAGACGACATCGATCAAGCTCGGCCGAGAGATCCTCGATCGTGAGATCAAGCGCCGCCGCCTGACCAAGCCCGACGAGGCCGATCTGCTGAAGGCGGCGAAGGCGCTGCATCTCACCGATGTGAATCATCTGGTCGCATCGATCGGGCAGGGCGACGTCAACGTCTCGCAGGTACTGAAGGAGCTGTTCCCCGACGTGGAGACCGACGGCGAAATAGTGAAGCCCGGCCCGCTCGACTGGCTGGTGGATCGCGTTCGCGGCTCCCCGAAGGGCGTGCGCATCCAGGGGGTCGACGGCCTGATGGTGCGCTACGCACAGTGCTGTCAGCCGGTGCCTGGTGACCCCGTGGTGGGGTATGTGACGCGGGGACGCGGTGTCAGCATTCACCGCTCGGACTGTCCGAATCTCCTCATGCTCGTGCAGGAGCCCGAGCGCCGCATCGACATCGACTGGAAAGAGCTCGAGGGCGAGAAGTTCATGGTTCGTCTGGCGCTCGAGGCGGCCGATCGCCGTGGATTGTATGCCGATCTCGCGGCCGCGGTGTCGGCCACCGGCACTGACATCAGGAGCTTCGAGCTCCACAGTACCGACGGACACGTGCTCGGCGAGCTCGTGGTCGAGGTTGGGAACCTCGCGCACCTTCAGAAAATTCTCAAAGCAGCCCGGCGCGTGAAGGGCGTGGCAGAGGTCACGCGACGCGAGCGGCTATCGAGTGATATCGGGAATGTCGAAAGCAGTATTTGATCTGCGGGCTCCGTTCGAGCCGGCGGGCGATCAACCGAAAGCGATAGCGGAGCTTACGCGCGGCCTCGAACGGGGCGACCGCTTTCAGACGCTGATGGGCGTCACTGGCTCCGGAAAGACGATGACCATCGCCAGCGTCATCCGGAATTTTGGGCGTCCGACGCTCGTGCTGTCGCACAACAAGACGCTGGCGGCACAACTCTACGGAGAAATAAAAGGCTTCTTCCCGCACAATGCGGTCGAGTACTTCATTTCGTACTACGACTACTACCAGCCGGAAGCGTACGTGCCGACGACGGACACGTACATCGAGAAGGACGCATCGATCAACGAGGACATCGACCGGCTGCGGCTGCGGGCGACTTCGAGCCTGATGGAGCGTAGCGACGTCATCATCGTCGCCACCGTGTCCGCCATCTACGGACTCGGCGATCCCCGAAGCTACCGCGAGCAGATGGTTACGCTCCTCAAGGGCCAGAAGATTCCGCGCGACGACATTCTTCGCTCGCTGGTGAAGATCCAGTACTCGCGGAACGACATGGGTCTCGAGCGGGGAACGTTTCGTGTGCGCGGCGACACCGTCGAGATCCTTCCGGCCTACGAGGAGCAGGGCGTCCGCGTGGAGATGTGGGGCGACGAGATCGAGCGCATAAGCAAGATCAATTCTCTCACCGGCGACACGATCGCGAATCTGGAGAAGGCCGCGATCTATCCCGCCAAGCACTTCGTCACCTCGCGCCCCACTATCGAGCGCGCGGTCGGCCTGATTCGCGAGGAGCTCGCGCAGCGGCTGACGGAGCTGCGCTCTTCAGGAAAGCTGCTCGAGGCGCAGAGGCTCGAGTCGCGCACGAACTTCGACATCGAGATGATGCTCGAGATCGGTACCTGCGCCGGCATCGAGAACTACTCGCGCCATCTCTCGGAGCGAGCCGCGGGCGAGAGGCCCGCGTGCCTCTTCGACTACTTCCCCGAGGATTTCCTGGTAGTTGTCGACGAATCGCACGTGACGCTTCCGCAGATTGGCGGGATGTTCAACGGCGATCGGGCGCGCAAGCTCACATTGGTGGACTACGGCTTCCGCCTGCCGAGCGCGCTCGACAACAGGCCGTTGATGTTCGAGGAGTTCCTGTCGTTGACGCCGCGCGCGCTCAACATCACGGCGACGCCCGGCGAGATCGAGCTGCGGCTGTCGGAGGGGGCGGTGGTGGAGCAGATCATTCGTCCCACGGGGCTGATAGACCCCGAGATAGAGGTTCGGCCCGTGCGGGGGCAGGTGGACGATCTGCTCAACGAGATCCGCTTACGCGAGCGGAAGGGCGAGCGTGTTCTCGTCACGACGCTCACCAAGCGCATGGCCGAAGATCTCGCCGACTATCTGCAGCAGATGGGGGTGCGGGTGAGATACATGCACGCGGACATCGACGCCATCGAGCGGATGGAGATCATCCGCGGCCTCAGGCTTGGCGAATTCGATGTTCTGATCGGCATCAATCTTCTGCGTGAGGGTCTCGATCTCCCCGAGGTGTCGCTGGTCGCGATTCTCGATGCGGACCAGGAGGGTTTTCTCCGCAGCGATCGCTCGCTGATCCAGACCGTCGGCCGGGCGGCGAGACACCTCAACGGACGCGCCATCTTTTACGCGGGCAGGATGACCGGCTCGATGCAGCGGTGCATCGACGAGACCGGGCGCCGGCGGGAGATTCAGCGCGCCTACAACATCGAGCACGGCATCACGCCCGTGAGTGTGACCAAGAGCACGGACCAGGTGCGGTTCAGCACGCGCGTAGCCGATGCCCGTGGCACGAGCGAAGAGAGAGAGACCGAGAAGGTGCGTCGCGTAGCGGAAGCTTCCGCTCGCTACGGCACCGATCTGCCCGCGCTCATCGCGGATCTGGAGTCGCAGATGCGCGAGGCCGCGACCGCGCTCGATTTCGAGACGGCGGCGCGTTTGCGCGATGAGCTGTTCGAGGTGAAGGCGAAAGCCGGCCGTCAGACCAGGGAAAGCGCCCGGGGCTCGCTGGCAGGCCTGCTCGGACGCTAGGGGATGCCAGCCCACCGGCACATCGTTCCGCCGAGGGCGGCCGGGGGTCAGCTCACGCTTTCCGAGAGTGAGCTACGGAGCTGGGGAGAGGAGCTCGGACGCTCCGCCGCCGCGCCGCTGCTCATAACGCTCACGGGCGAGCTGGGCGTGGGCAAAACCACGCTCGCGCAATCGATCTGCCGAGGATATGGGGTGGCGGAGGAGGTCACGAGCCCGACGTACGCGCTGGTGCAGGAGTATTCCTCTCATCGGTCTCCCGTGTACCACATCGATCTGTACAGGCTCAGCTCGCCGGAGCAGCTCACGAATCTTGGGTGGGACGAGATCGTGTCTTCGCATGCACTGATGCTGGTCGAGTGGCCGGAGCGCGCCGGCGACCGGTTGCCCGACGATCACCTGCCCGTCGATCTGGACTACGTAGAGGGCGATCCATCGCGCCGGATCCTGCTCGCCGGATGAAGGGCGCGTTCACGCTCGTGCTCGAGGGCGCGACCTACGAGGGGAGCGTTGCGCTTCTTCGGGGAGTGGATGTCGTGGCCGAGCGCACGCTGCGCGCCGAAGATGGCGGGATTCCCAGAGCGGGGCGTGGTGAGCGACTGATGCCGGCGGTGGCGGAGTGCATGACTGAGAGCGGTGTCGAGCGCGCCGACATCGCGCGGATAGTGTGTGGCGCGGGTCCCGGGAGCTTCACGAGTCTGCGTGTTGCGGGCTCGGTCGCCAAGGGACTCGCGGCGGGATTGGGGATCGACGTGTATGCCGTCTCGTCGCTCCTTCTCACCGTCAGCGGACTCAAGCCGGCGCTGGACGCGGGTGAATACTTGTCGGTCCTGGACGCCATGCGGGGCGAGTGGTACGCAGCGGGCGTGACGGTCGGTGCGGACGGGGGCATTGCGCAATCTGAGCCAGCGCGGATCGTGACCGCGGATGAGCTCGAGCGACTCGGGAGCCGGGAAGCGGGCCCGCGCGTAATCGGACCGGGCCAGCAGATCGATGCGCGGCCGCACGCGAGGGGGGCCGCGCCCTTGCTCGAGGCTTTGCTGGATGCGGGACCGGTGGACCTCGCCGGCTGGGAGCCCGACTACGGCCGCCTGGCGGAGGCTCAGGTGCGTTGGGAGGCCCAGCACGGCCGTCCGCTCGTGCAGTGACGGCGCTTCTCCGGCCGGCAACCCGGGGCGACCTCGCGAGCGTCGCCGCCATCGAGAAGGAATGCTTCACCGACCCCTGGTCGGAGGAATCCTTCCGTCGTCTCCTCGGCGGACAACTGACCGCAATATCGAGGTCGGTTCCAGAAAGTTCGATGTCGATGTTCCAGGTGCGCCCGGCTATCTTTCTGGTGGCGGAATCTCCCTCCGATTCATCGATCTCCGGATACGTGGTGGCGTTTTCCGTGGACGAGGATGGGGAGATTCTGAATGTGGCGGTGGAGTCCCGCTCGCGCGGGAAGGGGCTGGCCGGCCAGATGTTGGATGCGACGCTGATCGAGATGGCTGCGCGCGGTGTGAGAACCGCATTTCTCGAGGTGCGCGAATCGAACTTCGCCGCGCGCGGACTGTATGGCTCGAGGGGATTCATCGAGATCGGACGCAGGCGTGCTTATTATCGCCGTCCGGTCGAGGATGCGCTGGTGATGCGCAGAGTTCTGCGGGTAGCCGATGGGGAGGAGGAGAGGTCGGCGAGCGGTTTTGCTGACCGATGAAATCGTTGGTTTGCGGGGCCTCTCGGGCCCATCTATACTATTCTGGGCGAGCACCGAACTCTCGTCAGGAGGCACTGTGAGTCGAAGTCTGAACAAAGTGATGCTGATCGGAAACCTGGGAAGTGACCCCGAAGTCCGCTCGACGACCGGGGGCAACAGGGTCGCGACGTTCTCTCTCGCAACGAGCCGGTCGTGGAATTCGGCGAGCGGTGAGAAGCAGGAGAAGACCGAGTGGCACCGGTGCGTGGTGTGGAACGCCAAGGGCACGGGTCTCGCCGACGTCGTCGAGAAGTACTGCAAGAAGGGAGATAAGATCTACGTCGAGGGTCGCATCGAGTACCGTCAGTGGCAGGACAAGGAGAACCAGACGCGCTACAGCACGGAGATCAACGTGCGTGAGATGATGATGCTGGGTGGCGGTCGGGGTGGTAGCGACTTCGAGGGCGAGAGCAGCTCTGGGCGCAGCCGGGCTCCGGCAGCGGCAGCGGCAGCGGCAGGGGCGAAGGCGGGCGCGGCGACCAGCGGGGGCGCCGACTTCGAGGATTTCCCTGGTGCGCTCGAGGAAGCGGACGACGATCTCCCCTTCTAGGGAGAGACGGTATTGGATGGGTCGGCGGCTCCCTTGGGAGCCGCCGTGTTTTTTTTCTTAACAGAACGAGTTATCTAGAAACTGCAACAGAACAAGTTGTCAGCGGCCAGCTGAACAAAGCTGACAGCCAGGAGTTGCAAACGTCGGGACGTCACTGGGTGGCATGAAAGGAGGGGCATTTGCTTGTGTCCTGACATGTACCGTGTGACGTCCCGACGCAGTGACGCTCTGAGCTATCAGCTGACAAAGCTAGAAACTGACAACTCGTTCTGTTGCAGTTTCTGTTGCAGTTCTGCTAAAGGCTCCCTTCATCGCGTGACCTTCAGCGTGCACCCCCCGTCCAATACATTGAGCCGCCTACACCCGGCTTAACTCATCCGTCAAGCTCCGGGAGCACGAGTGATCGGTCATATGCTGAACGCATCCCCAAGAACCGCAACGCGATCGGGCGCGCGCGCCGCCGCACTCATCGCCGCGGCCATGCTGCTGTCCGTCGCCACCGCTAAGTCCGCTGCCGCTCAGGTGGTCATCGTCCCCGACACCGTACGTGCCGACACGGTGCGCGCCGATACGACCAGGGAAGTCACCCACACCGTCAAAAAGGGTGACACTCTATGGGACCTGGCGAAATTCTACCTCAAGGATCCGTTCCGCTGGCCCGAGATATTCAGGCGGAACACTGATGTTGTAGAAAATCCGCACTGGATCTATCCCGGCGAAATCATCCGGATCTGGGGCTCGGAGGTGAGGCCCGAGGCGCTCGTTAAGGCCGACAGCGCGGGCGAAGTCGTATCTCATGTAGTCACGCGTCCGGCACCGCCCCCGGTTTCGACCGCGGCCGAGTCCGAGCTCACTGTTTTCGCGTCGCCGCTCAGCAGAGCCGCGGCACTTGTAGGCTCGCAGGTGATTGGCCGGTCGCGCGCGCCAGGCGTTCGCCCCGGCGAAGTCGAGGCAGCGCCATACGTCGATCGTTCCGGCGGTCCCAGGGGTGCGGGCCAGATAATCGCGAGCTTGGACCGTCCGGGAATCAGTACGCCCCAACTGGGATCGAGATATCTGATCAACGCTCAACTCTTCATTCGCCCGCCCAACGGCGAGACCCCGCGCTTGGGCGACAGGTATCTCGCGTATGCGCTCGGACCCGAACTCACGGACGGCGGCCAGGTTGTGATTCCTACCGGAATCCTGCGCGTCGAGGCGCTCACGCCGGGCCAGCCCGCAACGGTGCGAATCACGCGGCAGTTCGGTGAGATCAAGCTCGAGCAGCATCTGATTCCGCTCGCGGAGTTCAGCGTCCCGACTTCCGCCGCCAGCCCTGTCGCGGGCGGCACATCGGGAACCGTGCTCTTCATTCTGAACGAGCCCGTGCTCCCGTCGATCGGACACTACGTCGTGATCTCGCCCAACGCCGGCGACGGTGTGCAGGTGGGCGACGAGTTCACCTTCATCGATCAGTCAGTCGGACCCGCCGACGGTACTCCCGCGCCGCCGGTCGCGGCGGGAATTGCGCAGGTAGTTCGTGTCACGCGGTATGCGGCTACAGCGATCATCGTGAATCATTTTCAGCCCACCATCCGCGAGGGAATGTCGGTGCGGATGACGGGCAAAATGCCCTAAAAGAGTAGCGGGGAATTAAATTAGGGCGATCAGATGATAGCGATCGCCCACTTCATAGCCGTCACGATTTACCTCGGCGCCCACGCCACCGCCGCTCGCCGGGTTTACGCGACAGCCGGGCGCCTCTCTTACAGGCCTTGGCCCCGGCCTCTCCGAAATCGATAATGGCTAAACGGATTCTCGTAACCGGCGGTGCGGGCTTCATAGGATCGCACGTAGCCGACCGCTTTCTCTCAGAGGGCTGGGCGGTCACCATTGCCGACGATCTGTCATCCGGTAAGCGGCAGAACCTACCGGACAAAGCCGACTTTCACGAGCTCAGCATCAACTCACCGGAGTTTGCGCGGCTAGTCCGGCAGGGGAAGTTCGACGTAGTTGCCCATCTTGCCGGACAGATCGATGTCAGGAAGAGCGTCGCCGATCCGATTGCGGACGCGACGACTAACATCCTGGGCACGCTGAATCTGATGGAAGCGCTTCGTGCCAGCGGCGCGAATACGCGGACGGTCTTTACATCCACGGGTGGCGCCGTGTATGGCGACTTCAACGCGCCGCCGAACTTCGAGACATCGCCCAAGGATCCGGAATCGCCCTACGCCATCTCCAAGCTGAGCGTCGAGCACTATCTCGCATACTACGGCCGCGTGCACAATCGGGACTCCGTCGCGGTGCGGTTCAGCAACGTGTACGGCCCCAGACAGGATCCGCATGGAGAAGCGGGAGTCGTTGCGATCTTCTGCGGGCGCATTCTCTCCAACCGGCCGCTCACCGTGTTCGGCGACGGACTTCAGACGCGTGACTATGTGTATGTGGGCGACGTCGCGAGGGCGGTCTTCCTCGCCGCCACGAAGCCTCTTCCGGCGAAGGGCACGATGGACTCGCGCGCATTCAACATCGGCACGGGTCAGGGCACGAACGTGCTGAATCTTGCATCGCTGCTTCAGAGCGCCGCATCGAGCAGCGTTCCGATCGAGCTCGCTCCGCACCGGCCGGGCGAGCAGCAGGAATCGTTCATCAATGCCGAAAAGGCGCGCGAGCTGCTGGGCTGGGTTCCCGATGTGACGCTGGCCGAGGGCTTGGCGCAGACCTACGCGTGGTTCGCGCGGCAGCTGAGCGGGGTGACAGCTTGATCGTCTTTTCTCTCTTCCTGCAGATCGTGCAGGCGATTCCAAACTCACCCATCGAGCTCATCACCAGCTCGACGGGCGCGACGAAGGTCGTACTGGGATTTCTGGTTGCGCTTTCCCTCCTCAGCTGGGGGATGATCTTTGGCAAGTGGTGGGAGCTCCGTCGCGTCTCGAGAATCACGCGATCGTTCTCTCACGAGTTTGCCGGCGCGCACTCGGTAGCCGGCGCCGCGGAGATGGCGAGGCGCAGCAACGGTCCGCCAGCGGTGATCATGGAGCGCGCGATGCGATTCATGCAGGAGACGACGCCGGCCCTCGCCGGGACCGCTGAGCGTGCGGCGCGCTTCAGCGGCTCGCAGGTGGAGGCGCTGCGCCTCGTGCTCGATGCGGAGACGACTGCCGAGCGCGACCGGCTCAGCCGCTGGCTGACATCGCTCGCGACGATCGGCTCGGTGAGCCCTCTCATCGGGCTCCTCGGAACGGTACTCGGCATCATCGACGCATTCATCGGGATCGCGTCCAAGGGGTCTGGAAACATCGGCGCGGTCGCGCCGGGAGTGGCCGAGGCGCTGATCGCGACGGCGGCCGCGCTCAGTGTCGCGATTCCCGCCGTCTTCGCGTACAACATCTTCGCGTCGCGACTCAACAAGATCGAAGGTGAGCTCGAGAGCTTCTCCTCCGAGCTGATCGCGTTGATGGTGAGAGAGGGAATGGTCTGATGGGTCGTCGCGGACGCGGCCGCAGCAGGCTGGCGCTCAACTCGGACATCAATGTCGTGAGTCTGATCGACGTGATGCTGCTGCTGATGATAATCTTCATGATCACCGCCCCAATGATGCAGGGCGGTGTAGACATCTCGCTGCCCCAGGCGCAGGCGCGTCCGCTGGAGTCGAAGAGCGGCCTCACCGTAACGATCGACAGGAGCGGCGCGATCTTCGTGGACGAGGCGCGGCTCTCGCCGAGCGAGTTCAAGGCGAGCTTCAAGGCATTGGCCCAGCGCCGCGGAAGCGGGGGCGTGTACCTTCGCGCGGACTCCGGCGTGCCCTACGGCTCAGTGATTGAAGTTCTCGCGATCATGCGGGCGAGCGGAGTGGGTGATGTGGGACTCGTCGCCGAGCCTCTGACGGCGAAGTGATGGCTCACCCGGAACGTGGATCGCTACGCATTGCGCCTTTCACGTTTTCCGCCCTGTTTCACGCTCTGCTGGCGACCGTCGCATTCTACTCGCTGCGGCAGCCCAAGCCGGTTGCGCTTCCGCCGATGTATCGCGTGGAAATCGTCGCTGCTCCGGCGGGCGAGCGCGCGATTGGTGAGGTGAAGACCGCGGAGCCGAAGACGACCAAGCCCGTTACCATGCCCACGCCCTCTCCGTCAACGGTGAAGAAGATGCCGCTGCCGAAGGCGAAGCCGTCCGAGAAGGTTGCGAAGCGGGCGACGCCTGTTGAAGCGGCGGCCGAGCCGAAGGTGCAGCCGCAGACGGAAGCGCCTAAAGCCGGAGGTGGGCCGACGGGCGGGAAGGGAACCGATGTCGCGACGGTGCGCACGGAGGGGATCGACTTCGCGTTTCCAGGGTATCTCAACAACATTGTTCGACAGATTGCGCTCAACTTCAGACCACGAAATCCCAACGCGCGCCTGAAGGCGGACGTGAGGTTCCTCATTCATCGTGATGGCTCCGTGTCGGACCTCAAATTCATCTCGCGCTCCGGCGTTTTCTCGTTCGATCTCGAGGCACAGGGAGCGATCGAAGCGGCCTCGAGCGCGCGAAGGTTTGGTCCGCTCCCGGCCGCGTTTCCCGATGATGTTCTTCCTGTGGTATTCAGCTTCGACCCCGAGTTTCTGAAATGAGAATGAGTGTCAGACATTTCACTCCCGCTTTGATTGTCGCCCTCGCTGTCTTTGTGTCAGCCTCCGCCGCACAGGACACGACGACCGCGCCTGGAGTGCGGCTGGGCCTAAGCTACGCCGCTGGAACCAAGCCCGGTGCGATAGTTCTGCCGGTTCAGGATGATTACGACGATTCGCTGCGCGTGACCGTCCAGCGCGATCTCGACTACAGCGATCGTGTGAACGTCATCGCGCTCGGCGAGAGCTCGGTGCGTGGGCTGATTCCGGGTGCCGACGGAAAGATAAATTTTCCGCTGGTGGCGAAATTCGGCGCGGCTGTGCTCATCAGAATGGTGCCTACCGCCACCGGTCTCCACGTCTCGGCATACGACGTCGCCGCCGGAAAGGTGCTCCAGTCACAACACTTTCTGTTCGACCGCCGTGACCGCGACTGGCGGTTCGTGATGCACGGGATATCCGACGAGATCGAGCAGTGGGTGTTTGGAAAGCGGGGCATCGCGCAGACGCGCATCGCGTACGTGGACGACGGCACGCTGCGAATCGTCGATAGCGATGGCGCGGCGACGCGCGAGATCACCACGGGTCGCGGCGCTCTCTCTCCCGCCTGGTCACCCACGGGTGAATCGATAGTGTTCACGGCGCTCGGCAATTCGGGAACGCAAGTCAACGAGCTCGATGTCCGTACCGGGCGGACGCGGCTAATCAGCCAGATCAGCGCGGGGCTCAACATCACGCCGATCTTCCGGCCCGATGGTCGCGGCATTCTGTACGCGCATGGCTCGGGCAATGGAACCGACCTGATTCTGGCGAGCCTGGATTCCGCGCAGACGCGGCAAATCACCGTCGGCCGTGGCAGCGACAACACATCGCCCTCATTCAGTCCCGACGGCCGGCAGATCGCCTTCATTTCGGGGAGGTCCGGCCAGCCGCAGGTGTATATTATGGATGCCGACGGCACGAACGTGCAGATCTTCACGGCGTACCGGCCAGGCGTGCGCAGCTACCGTGCAAGCCCCGACTGGTCGCCCGATGGCCGCGCGATCGTTTACGAACAGCAGAACGGCGATTTTCAGATCTGGATGATGGATTTCCGCGACCGGGCTCCGAAGCAGCTCACCAGCGAAGGTGAGAACGAAGATCCATCGTGGGCCCCGGACAGCAGGCACGTCGTGTTCTCGTCAACGCGAAGCGGGCAAAAGCAGT
>CABEAH010000159.1_pt1 | contig 12284 bp, 8 predicted proteins | sample 3132331 | NCBI WGS metagenome assembly CABEAH01 (sample SAMEA5534343, study PRJEB31848) | metagenome | biome: tundra; feature: field; material: soil | place: USA | collected 2013-05 | depth 0.45 m | reverse complement strand
CTTCCCGTCACACCACTCAATGACGTCCCGACGTCTGCAGCTCTCAGCTCGTGGCTTTTTTCAGCTGAAAACTGACAACTCGTTCTGTTGCGGTTCGTTCTGTTGTAGTTCAAGGAGCATCAAACACTCCACGATTCATTATCTCAGCCCACACCGCCGGATCCTCGAGTCCGAGCCGCCAAAGCGCGAACGTCGTTACGCCAAGTCGCCGCGCATCCCGCACCAGAGTCTCCAGCAGTACGTGATCGCTTACCCATAGCTCCCATCCTTCGGGTGATGCAGCGCGCAGCGTCGCCGAGGAGATGTCCCGGGTGAGCGCCGTGTTCGTCATCGTCGCAAGACGCACTGCATCGTCGTAGCTGATGACCTCGGTCTCGGCGGTCCTGCGCCACCGATATCCGTAGACAGGAAGAGCCGCCACGATCCTCGCCGCTCCGACCTCGGCGACACGTGCGCCAAGCTGACGTCGCACCCATTCGGGGGAAGCGATGGGACCGGGGGGAGATGTGCTCCAGTGCTGGTCGTAGAGCATGGGCATGATGATGTCGGCGGACTGAATCAGCAGCGCTCCCGGATACGCGGCGGTATCGCCGGCGGGGACCGCGATCGCCACCATGGTCACTCCGTGCGCACGAACCGAATCGGCAACCGTACGTGTCACCAGCAGCAGCTGATCGAGGTCGCGCACGGTCATTCCCTCGAAGTCGATCACTACGCCGCTATAGTTTCCCGAATCGACCAGAGCCGCGATGCCGCCCGCCGTCACCGCCGTTGCCTGCGGGCTCTCTCCCAGTCCGCGAATTATCTCCGGATGAAAGCGACTCCCGGCGTATGAAGTGATGAGCGCCATCGTGCGGCCCGCGAGCGCGGGTTCGGCGCCGACGCTATCGCGGTAGAGCTGTACCGGCCGGAAGCTGCTGCTGTCCAGCGCGATCCATCCAGTGATGACGCGGGCGAGTTGGTTGAAGTGCTGCTCCACCGAACGGTCGCTCCGCGCGTCCCATGGCCCAGTGAATCCCCAGAACTCGATCGCGCCCCGCGGCTCGGCAGGCAGATGCAGGCACGCGGAAAGCGCGATGAGTGCGATCGCCGGCCCAGTTGCAAGCCGCTTCATTTTCTCCCCGTCCTTGTGTCACGGCGGCCGAGGCCGCAAACTCCGGCGTCATGAGACATCTCTCAACCTACTTCGCCATCGCGGCGCTCGCACCAGCGGTGCTCGGAGCGCAGCGAGCCGCCGATCTTGTCCTCACCAATGGCCGCATCTACACCGTAGATAACGCGCGTCCACTCGTATCCGCGCTGGCCGTGCGCGATGGCCGCATCGTTTTCGTCGGCTCCGACGCGGAAGCAAAAGTCCTCGGCGGGCCCGGAGCTCAGATGATCGACCTTCACGGAGCCACCGTGATGCCGGGATTCGTCGACGCACACGTCCACCTCCTTTCCCTCGGAACCTCCCTCAGGCGTGTGAACCTCGCTGGCTCGCGCTCGTACGACGAGGTCATCGCGCGCGTGAGGGCGTGGGCGAAGGATGTGAAGCCAGGCGAATGGATCATCGGCCGAGGCTGGGATCAGACCCGCTGGCCCTCGAAGGAATTCCCGACGCACGAGGCGCTCTCCCGCGCATTCCCGAACAACCCGGTGGTTCTCACGCGCATCGATGGTCACGCTCTGCTCGCCAACGCCAGAGCGATGCAGCTCGCCGGCGTTACCGCCGCCACGGGGGACCCTTCAGGTGGCCGCATCATGCGGCTCCCGTCGGGCGCTTCATCGGGTGTGTTCGTGGACAACGCGCAGGATCTGATCGACAGGGCTACGCCCGCATCGTCTCCTGACGAGAAGCGAAAGGCGATTCTCGCCGCGATCGCGGACTGCAATCGCTGGGGCCTCGTCGGTGTTCATGATGCTGGCGAGGAAGCATCCACGATCGCGATCTACGAAGAGCTGGCGAGAGCGGGGAATTACAATCTTCGCAACTACGTGATGCTGAGCGATCCGGGCGAGCCCGGCTCTCGCGCGGCGCTGGGGAATCCATATCTCAGGCGAGGACCGCAGAGCGCTCTCTACGGCGGGCATCTCTGGATCCGCGCCATCAAGCTCTACGCCGACGGCGCGCTCGGCTCACGCGGGGCGGCGCTCCTCGCGCCCTACTCCGACGAGCCGTCGAATTCAGGACTGCTCCTCTCGAAACCGGAGCATATCCGGTCAATGGCGGAGATGGCGCTGCGCCGCGGATTTCAGGTGGACGTTCACGCCATCGGCGATCGCGGCAATCGCATCGTCCTCGATGCCTTCGAGTCGGCGCTGCGTGTGGTTCCGAGAGCCGATCACCGATTCCGGATCGAGCACGCGCAGATCCTCAGCCCTCAGGACATCCCGCGCTTCGCGAAGCTCGGTGTGATTCCTTCGATGCAGGCGACGCATCAGACAAGCGACATGCGCTGGGCGGAAACGCGGCTCGGGCCCGAGCGCATTCGTGGAGCCTACGCATGGAGATCCCTTCTCAACACGGGTGTCGTGATTCCCAACGGGACCGACTTTCCAGTGGAAGAGGTCAACCCGCTGCTCACCTTTCACGCGGCCGTCACGCGACAGGATCCGGACAACCTGCCCGCCGGAGGCTGGTATCCGGCAGAGAAAATGACAAGGGAAGAAGCTCTTCAGTCCATGACGATCTGGCCCGCATACGCGGGCTTCCAGGAATCGGTGATGGGCTCTCTCACTCCCGGGAAATACGCGGACTTCGTGGTTCTCGACCGCGATATCATGCGAGTACCCGACACTGAGTTACTGGGCGCCCGCGTGCTGTCCACATGGATTGGCGGAAAGCGGGTGTACGAAGCGAAGTAGCGCGGCACATCGCTTGCCCTCCATGCAGCGACTCAACTTTGGCTCGAAATAGATGAACTGCAGGTTTTTTCTCGACATGTTCGTTTTCGCCGCTGCGCTCGCTTGCTCGCGCGGTGACTCGGCGTCCGCGCACGGGAAAGCCGATCCGGTATCGCGAGACGATGGTGTAGCGCCGCGCCCGGCGGTGATAGCGCCGGCGACTCGCCCATACAAGGTGATCCCGGTCGCGTCGGCGGGAACCATCAGCGGGACCGTGGATTTCCGGGGAGTCATCGCTGGCGACACAATCATCCATCCAACCGTCGACCAGACGGTGTGCGGAAACTCGATCAGCCAGAAGAGGCTCACGCGCAGCGGAACCCGCGTGGGTGGTGCAATCGTCTGGATCACCGACATCACGAGCGGGAAGGCGCTGCCCCTCGAGCGCCTGTTCGAGCTCACGAACGATCACTGTATCCTCGATCCGTTCGTTCAGGTGATCTTCACCAATAGCACCCTGAACGTCGCTTCGGAAGACAGGGTGCTTCACACCAATCGCCTCATCAATGTTGCCACCGGGCGATTCGTCGGCATCGCTCCATTCAACGATGACGGCGAAGTGGTTCCGCTCGATCACTCCTTCAAGGAGCAGGCGGAGATCGAAGTCGTTTGCGAGCAGCATCCATGGACGCGGGCCTGGCTCGCTGTTCTCGATCACCCGTATTTCGCGACAACCTCGAGCACCGGAACGTTCACGATCGATCAGATACCGCCCGGTCGCTATCGCGTTCGCGCCTGGCATCCGAGCGTGGGGGTCGCCGACGACAGTGTCACCGTCGTAGCGGGCCAGACAGCGAGCGTTGCATTCAGGATTGGACCAGCCCCATCGGCACCCGTGCCGGCGCCGGTCACGCCCGCGGCAGCGGCTTCGAGCACGCCGTCCACGGCGTCCAGCACGCCGGCTTCCTCCACTATGCCAACGACCGTCCCGCCACCTCGGCGCTAGCCGACCAATGCGTCGCCGGGTCTGAACTGCCCTTTGTACAGCCGGGAGTAAACGCCCTCCAACGCAAGCAGCTCGTTGTGTTTCCCCTCTTCGACGATCGATCCTCGCTCTATCACGACCACGCGGTCCGCGCGGAGGACCGTGCTCAGACGGTGCGCGATGATGAGCGTCGAGCGCCCGCGCAGAAGGTCCGCCATCGCCTCCTCGACCAGCCGCTCACTCTCACTGTCGAGGCTCGACGTCGCTTCGTCGAGGATCACGAGCGCGGGATCCTTGAGAAACACGCGCGCGATCGCCAGCCGTTGGCGCTGACCGCCCGAGAGTTTTACTCCGCGTTCTCCGACTTTTGTGTCGAAGCCGTTCGGTAGCCTCTCGATGAACTCCTCCGCGTGCGCCGCTCTCGCTGCCGCCCGGATCGCTTCCTCGGGCGGCCGCAACCCATCTTCCGCAATGCGTGCGTAGGCGATGTTCTCCCTCACGGTCCCGCTGAAGAGCGTCGGCTCCTGCGGCACGATGCCAATGGCGCCGCGTAGCTCCGAGACCGACACATCGCGAATGTCCACACCGTCGAAGGTGATGCGTCCGCCGGTTACATCCCAGAATCGCGGCAGCAGCGATGCGATCGTAGTCTTGCCCGCACCGCTCGGTCCCACGAGGGCGACGACCTCGCCCCCGCCAATCCTCAGCGAAACGCCATGCAGCACATTGGGCAGCGACGGGTTGTATCTGAAGGAGACCGTATCGAGCACGACTTCCCCTCGTAGCGGTCGCGCAAGCCGCAGGGGATTGACCGGGTCCTGGACCGCCGACTCCGACTCGAGCAGATCGAACACGCGTCGCGCTGCCCCAATCGCTTCCTGATACGCCCCGAACAGCGACGCCAGCGACCCAACCGCGCCGGCGACGTACAGCGCATAGAGCAGAAATGAAACCAGCGCGCCGGCGCTTAGACTCCCGCCCAGAACCAGTCTGCCGCCCTGCCACAGCACCGCGACGACACCGCCAAAACCGCAGAAGGTGAGAATTCCGAAAAAGGCGCCCCGGATTTTCGCCCGCCTTATCGCGGCGCTGATCACTTCGCCCAAGTGGCTCCCGTATCGGCGAACTTCCTCCGCCTCCCGCGTGAAGCTCTGCACGGTGCGTATCTGCGAGAACGCCTCTTCCGCTGTTCCCGTCGCTTCGGCGACGCGGTCCTGAACTCCAGTGCTGGCGCGGCGGAGAGCGCGGCCGAACACGAACGCGGCGCCGACTACGAGCGGCACCAGGGCGAGGGTCGTGGCCGTGAGCTTCGGGTGCGTGAGCGTGAGCAGCACGATCCCGCCCACGAGAAACAGCGTCTGCCGCGCGAACTCCGAGAGGTTGTAGCTCAATACCGTCTGTAGAACGGCCGTGTCTGCGGAGAGCCGGCTCGTCAGCTCACCAGTTCTGCGCTCCGTGAAAAATCCCGGAGAGAGATGCACGAGATGAGCGAAGAGATCTTCCCTCAGCTGCGCGATCACGCGCTCCGAGGTCGCGGTGAGGAGATAGACCTGGACGAAGTTCAGCACCGCCTGAACGGCAAAGAGTGCCAGCAGTCCGGCCGCGATGCGGTTGAGCAGCGCCCCGTTTGCGGTGACGAAGGCCGCATCCAGAAGTTGTCTGACTACCCAAGGGAAGAAGAGGGCGATCCCGGCGCTCAGCACGAGACAGATCAGCGCGACGATCAGGTGCCAGGCGTGCGGCCTGATTCGCGGAATCAGGCGGCCGAGGGGACGGGGCGATGCGACTCGTGGCTGCGCGCGCGGCGTTGGCCGCTGCGCCGATACGGCGAACTGCGTTGGCGCCACTATGCCAGGACCTTCCGGTCGATCACCATCGCCAGAAACAGCAGCGCGAGATAGAGCAGCGAGAACTTGTAGACCCACCACGCCGGCTTGGTCCACTCGGAGGCGGTGCTCACGCGGATCACGCCCACCAGCAGAATCCCGCCGAGCACGAGCGCGGAGACGAAATAGATGATTCCGAAAGCGCCAAAGGTGACCGGGAGCAGCGTCAGCCCGATAAGTATCACGTTGTACCACATCATCTGTCGCATCGTCTCGCGCTCGCCCCACACCAGCGGCGCCATCGGAATCCCGGCGTTCCCATAGTCACTCTGCTTGAGCAGAGCGAGCGCCCAGAAGTGCGGCGGAGTCCAGTAGAACACGATGACGAAGAGATATACCGCCGTGAGATCGATGCTCCCCGTCATCGCGGCCCATCCCACCAGCGGCGGGAACGCGCCGGCCGCGCCTCCGATCACGATATTCTGCGGCGTCGTGCGCTTGAGCCAGCGCGTGTAGATGAAGACGTAGAAGTAGAATCCCGCGAGCGCGAGCACGGCGGTGAGCACGTTGGTTACCCGCGCCAGCAGAAACGTCGCCGCCGTCGCGAGAGCGATGCCGAATGCGAGAACCGACCTTGCGCCCATTCGCCCGCTCGGTATTGGCCGAAGTCTGGTGCGGGACATCCGCGTGTCGATGTCGCGGTCGATGTACATGTTGACCGCATTCGCCCCTCCGGCCATGAGGTAGCCGCCCACCAGCACGACGACGACGAGCAGCCAACCCGGATTTCCCGCGACGAACATTGGCGCCACGGTGGTGACCAGCAGCAGCGAGATGATCCGCGGCTTGGTGAGCATCACGAGATCGCGCAGCAGCGATGGCTGCGCCTGCTCGAGGGCGACCGTGTCCATCTAGGTGCTCACTCCTTCAGGTGTTGCGAACTCGCCGTGCGAGGATGATTCCCGCACGACCTCCGCCACGTCTCGTGTCTCTCCCCGCCCCGCCGCAAGCGCGGTGAGCGCGACGATCGCGATCCAGAGCGCGGTTCCTATCGCCTGGTGCATGAAGCGGAACGCGGCCGGAAGATGCATCTCCACCATCCCTGCGGCGAGCAGCACCTGCAGTACGACGGCGCCGAGGGTGATCCACGCGGCTCTCCTGACGAGCACCGGCGCGCCGCGCTTCTTCGCCGCCATCGCGAGTCCAATCAGTTGGCCGAACAGGAGAAACGCGAGGATCCTGTGCGTAACCTGTATGTAGAGCGGACTGCCCCCGCCCGTTGTCTGCATACACCACGGAAAACCTTGGCACGCCAGCGGAGCGCCCGGAGTGTTGGCGGTGAGCGCGCCAAGAACCAGCGTGAGAAACGCGAGACCTGCAGCGGCTCGTCCGGCGCTGAATGTCCGCGGAGTGCGCGCGACAGCGGTCGTCGCTCCGAATCCTCCGGCGCGAACCACCGAGACCACTAGCACCGCGAGCAGCGTCATCGCGATCGCCAGGTGTGTCATCACCACCGCCGGGTTGAGCGCCATCTTCACTGTAACCGCACCGAAGATCGCGGCCACCAGCACCAGCAGCAGCGCGAGCAGGGAGGGGCGCAACACGCCTCCGCGCCCGCTGACACCCGGTTCCCCGCGCTTGAGAAACGCCGTCACCGCCAACGCAATGATCGCGAGAGACAGCGCGGCCGCGCCGTAGCGGTGCGAGATCTCGACCAGCAGGTTCGGACCGCTGTGCACTGGCGTGAACGCGCCGTAGCAATCGGGCCAGTGATCTCCGCACCCCATGCCCGAGCCGGTGATGCGCACTATCGCGCCGAATACGACCTGCGCGTAGCCGAGAACGAGCGCGAGATATCCGAGTCTCCTGAGAGTTTTCATATCGCTCAATGGTCGTGCGCGGAAGATTGCGCGGGGGACATCATCATCGATGGCATCGCGGGATTATTCATCATTTCCATGTTCGCTCCTCGGGCTTCGACGCTTCGCCAAGTTGCGACGAGCAGGAACGAGAGCGCGATCGCGGGAATGATCGCCCAGGTGAGCTCGCCGAAGCGCGATGCGGTCGGCACCAGCTCCGATTGGACCACCTTCTTCTGGGCGAAGCTCCATCGCAATATCGCCAGCTCGGCGACAGCGCATGCGGCGGCAGCAATCCAGAAGATTGCCTCGGCCAGCGGCTGATTCATTAATGACCGGTGAGGTGTACGCGTCAGTGCGGCGAGGAACCTCGGCGCGCTTATAAAGCTACTCGCGCGGTGAGTGCCTTTGCACTACCGTATGCGGATGACGGACGTGAAATCCGAGCACGCTTCTTCGCTTCCGCGCCAGCTCGGCCTGTGGAGCGCGGTGGCGGTGCTGGTTGGCTCGACGATCGGATCGGGAATCTTTCGCTCTCCCGCGGGCATCGCCGACAAGCTTCCCGGTCCGCTCCCGCTCCTCGCCATCTGGCTGACGGGCGGACTGTTCGCGCTCTGCGGAGCGTTGACTCTCGCCGAAGTTGCCGGCGCTTATCCGAAGACTGGCGGAGTCTACGTCTTCATTCGTGAGGCGTGGGGACGCCTACCGGCCTTTCTGTTCGGATGGGCCGAGCTGGCTCTCATCCGCGCGGCAGCCCTCGGCGCGATCTCGACGACGTTCGCGGAGTATATGATGCGGGTGATGGGATACGACACTCGCGTCACGCCGTACAGCCAGTACGTCCATTACGTCGCCGCCGCCGCGATCTTACTCACCGCCGGTTTCAACTACGTGGGGCTCAAGTGGGGATCGCTGGTGCAGAATCTCACCACGCTCGCGAAGACGGGCGCTCTCTTCCTGATCATCGTGCTCGCGCTGGCGCTCGGCCTTCCCCAAACGGGTGGTCACTTTACGCCGGCGATTCCCGAGGGAAGCTTCACGCCGGTTTCATTCGGCCTGGCACTCGTGTCAGTGCTCTGGGTCTACGACGGCTGGGCGGATGTCACCTTCGTGGGAGGGGAGGTCAAGGACCCCGAGCGGAACCTGCCGCGCGTGCTGATCTATGGTACGCTCATCATCATCGTGCTCTATCTGCTCGCCAACATCGCCTATCTGGCGGTTCTTCCGGTTGGAGAGATCAGGCACTCGAGTCTCGTCGCCGCCGACGTCGCCGATCGGCTGATGGGAGTCACGGGAGTGGCGTTCGTGGCCGCAGCGGTGATGGTGTCGACGTTCGGGACGCTCAATGGTTCGGTGATGACTGGCTCGAGGATTCTCTTTGCGATGGCGGAGGATGGCCTCCTGTTCAAGCCGATCGCTACCGTGCACCGGAAATTCCGGACACCGAGCGTGGCAATCTCCCTAAGTGCCGCTCTGGGAGTGATCTTCGTGCTCCTCGGAACCTTCGAGCAGCTCGCGGATACTTTCGTCACCGCGATCGTGCCTTTCTACGCCCTGGCAGTCGGTTCGGTCTTCGCCTTCAGGCGCCGCGCCGACTATCAGCCGCCCTTCCGAGTGCCCGGATATCCGGTCGTCCCCGCCATCTTCATAGTTGCGACCGTTCTTCTGCTTGGGAACGCGATTTTGGACCCGACGAGTCGATGGCCAACGATTGGCGTTCTCGCGACGATTCTGGTCGGGATCCCCATATACTACCTGACTTTGAGAACGGTCCGGTTGAAGTGAGGAGGCGGCCCCTCTTGTGGTCCAGCCGGTACAAGAAAACAGTTGCACGGGCAAGTGACTTTACCGTAGTATTGAGCGTTCTTGCCGGCGCCGTTTATCGAGTGCCCACGACGCACCTCTCTTTCCACATGCCACTGCGGCACTCCCCGTTTCGCCCCCATCAGGAGTTTCCTTAATGACCCGAGCTCGTTTGTCATTCGCCGTGCTTGCCGCGGTATTCTCTCTCTGCGCGGTCCGCTCGACCGCAGCGCAAGGCATCACTACAGGTGCGGTCACAGGCGTGATCACCAGCGACCAGGGCCAACCGGTCGAGGGCGCGGTTGTGCGAGTCACTAACCGCTCCACCGGTGTTACAACATCTGCGCAGTCCCGCGCGAATGGGCGTTATTTCGTCCAGAGCCTCGAGGTCGGCGGGCCCTATACGGTTGAAGTACGCCGCATCGGCTTCCAGCCTGTCGTGCAGAACAATGTCACGGTCACACTCTCCCAGATAACGCGTGTTGACATTCTGCTCCCGACTCAGGCGGTAACGCTGACCGAGGTCACGACCTTCGGTACCGCTACACAAGCTGATTTCAGCCCAAGTCACCAAGGCCTGGGAACGGTCGTGAACGACACACTGATCCGCCGTGTGCCAACTTTGAACCGTGATTTCACCGACCTGGTGAAGCTCACTCCACAGGTCGTGACCAATACCGGAGGCGGCCCGAGCGCGGCAGGCGGCTACAATCGTCTCAACAACTTCACAGTTGACGGTGCGAATCAGAACGATCGCTTCAATCTCGCCAGCTCCGGCGGGACGCCGGGCGGGGCCTCCAGCAACCGCATCATGTCGGTCGACGCGGTGAAGGAGTTCCAGGTTCTTCTTAGCCCCACAGACGTTCGGTACGGAAACTTCGCCGGCATGCTCATCAACGCGGTCACCAAAAGCGGGACGAACACGCTTTCGGGCGGAGCGACCTATGCCTTCCGTACGCCGGATATGGCGGCCAATGTCGATCAAATCCGGTCGAGCGGATTCAACATCCGGCAGTACGGCTTCACGCTCGGCGGACCGATCCTCAAGGACCGGCTGCATTTCTTCGTCGCGGCTGATTGGAAGAAGAGCACCATTCCGACCAGCGGACCTTTCGCGAATGCAGCGACAAATACTATCGGAACGAGCAACATTGCGGTCTCCCTGGACTCCATCAACAGAATCGCCAGCATCCTTGCTCCAAATTTCGATGTCGGCTCTGCCGGCGCGTTCCCCCTCACGAATCCCATCAAGAATCTGATGGGGCGGCTCGATTACTCGGTCAACGACGCCAACCGGCTTACGTTCCGCGTTCTCGACAACACCGCCACGAGCGATGCGTTCTCCCGAAACACCAGCTCGCTCCAGTCAAACGTGACGCAACAGAGCAGTGGTCTCCGCCTCACATCCAACTCTTTCGTCGGAAACTCGAAGAATCGTTCCGTAGCGGCCCAGTGGTTCAATAACCGCGCGAACGGAGTGTCGAACGAGCTCCTCCTCGGCTACAACACCATTCGGGACTTCCGCATCGTACCAGTGAACGCACCGGAGATTTCCATCGGCGTCACACCAAACGGCGGCACCACTCCCTCCGTCGCGGTGACGGTTGGCAGCGAGAGATTCTCGCCGGGGAACGACCTCCAGCAGAAGATCCTCGAGATTTCGGACAATCTCAGCATCCCCCGCGGGGCTCATACCTTTACCGTGGGTGGTCGCTATGAGCACACCTACATCTACAACTTCTTCCTGAGCGGCGCGGCGAATGGAGCTTTCACCTTCCCGACGATAGCAAGCCTCCAGGCGGGAACCCCTTCCGCATACGCTTTCTCCTACGCGAACGGAGGCGATATCGCGGCCAAGTTCAACGGCCAGCAGAGCTCGGTCTACGCGCAGGATCTTTGGAACTTTACGAACAATTTCTCGATCACCGGCGGACTGCGACTGGACATTCCTCAGTTCCTCGACAGCCCGAAGCAGAACGACCTGGTTACAGCCCAGGCCTCGGACATCCGCACTGACTGGAAGCCAAAGACACAGCTCCTCTGGTCACCGCGCCTTGGCTTCAACTGGGACGTGGGAGGTACGCATACCACGCAGCTGCGCGGCAACATTGGCGTCTTCACCGGACAGGTTCCCTACATCCTCGTCGGTAACGCCTACGGCAATACCGGACTCGGCGGGGTGACACTCGGTTGCCCTAGCAACCAGGTACCTGCCTTCAGCACCGACGTCGCTACGCTTCCAAAGTCCTGCGCCAATCAGCCACCACCTGTCCCGGGTGCCGCGGGGACCGTCGGTATCAACGTCACCGACCCGAATTTCAAGTATCCGCAGAATTTCACCACGTCACTCGGGTTCGATCACACACTTCCGGGCGGCGTCGTCGGCACCTTCGAGGCCCTCTATCGGAAGGATATTCACGGCCTGTACGTCCGCGATCTGAACTTGATCGGCCCCAGGTTTTTAGGCGGGGTAGGCGGCCAGCCTTACACCGATGTCAATGGCCGTATCCTGTACGCTGATACCATCACCATCCCCGCGAATGCTACCAGCGTTACCGTCCAGAACAACGGCCAGAAACGCATCAAGCAGATTGGTTCGCCTCTCGTGAATTTCAGCGAAGGCGCCATCATGCTTACCAACGCCAACGCTGGTTACAACTACACATTTACCGGCCAGCTGAGCAAACGGTTCAGCCGCGCGTTCCAGGCGACGGCGGCGTACACCTATCAGCAGGCCCGTGACGTGCAGTCGCTAACCTCTGACCGTGCAATTTCCAACTGGCGTTTTGGACGGCAGTTCTCGGGCCTCGAAAACGACCCGAACGATGCGCAGATTTCGAATTTTCAACGTCCCCATCGGTTCATTGCCTACGGCACCTTCACAGCCCCGTGGACGAAGCATCAAACCGACCTGAGCTTCTTCTTCGAGGGTGTCTCCGGCTCGACATTCCTTTACACCACGAACAACGACATCAACGGCGATGG
>CABEAH010000158.1_pt1 | contig 12417 bp, 8 predicted proteins | sample 3132331 | NCBI WGS metagenome assembly CABEAH01 (sample SAMEA5534343, study PRJEB31848) | metagenome | biome: tundra; feature: field; material: soil | place: USA | collected 2013-05 | depth 0.45 m | reverse complement strand
CCCCGTGGACCGTCTGGTGTGATCGCGACTTCGTGTCCGGACTTCAGCTCACGCACCAGTGAAAGCAGCGCTCTCTCGGCGCCCCGCGTCGTGGAGCCGCGGACGAGTCCATAGCCGAGCGACTCCGCCACGCGCGCGATGAGCTCTCCGTCCCGATGCTCACTGATGAGTATTGACACGCCCTGGCCCCTGTGAAACCAGATGAGTGGTAGCAGCTGGCCATGCCAGAGTGAGAAAATGAAGGGACTTCCGGCAGCCCTGAGCTTACCAGGTTCATCGCCGTTTATTACGCGAAATCTCCATGTGTGCGCCAGAGCCCGAAGCACGCCCTTCCCCAGCAACAGTGTGGCGCGGGAGCGCCAGGGAAGGCCCTCATCATCCCCACTCATTGCGCCGTGCTCACGAGCGCGCTCGCCATGCGCGCCACACGATCAGCCGCGCCAGGGGTGCCGAGCACGGCACGGACATCGGCGAATCCGGCCAGCACCTCGTCGCGCCGCGGGCTCTTCATATCGAGAAGCTCGCCAAGTGCAGTCGCCATCTGCGCGGGGACGATCTCGTTCTGAATGAACTCGCGCGCCACTTCACGGCCAGTAACGACGTTGACGAGTCCGATGTGCGTCACTTTCACCAGTCGCTTCGCGAGCGCGAATGAGATGCTGCCGGTACGGTAGGCGACGATCATCGGACAAGCCGCGATCGCCGCCTCCAGTGTGGTAGTTCCGCTCTTGCACAGCGCGGCATCAGCGGCTCTGAGGACGGTGAGCGACGCCGAATGCACGAACCGGAATGGACATCGCTTCGAGTCGAGAGCGACGGTGGCGGCGACGCTGACGATCACTTCGAGATTCGGAATTCGCCGCTGCAGCTCCTTTGCCGTGGCGACGAAATCGTCGATGTGGCGATCTATCTCCTGTTGTCTGCTCCCCGGAAAGAGAGCAAGCACTGGAGCTCTTGCCGGCAACGAGAGGGTCTCGCGGGCCTCCTGTTTCGTCGGCATGTCGCGCGCACGATCCAGTAGCGGATGTCCCACGAACGTTGCATCGATGCCGTAGCCGCGCAGGAGCTTTTCCTCGAATGGGAGGATCACCGCTGCCTTCGTGACGTAGTGCGCCAGCTTTGGAATGCGGCCCGCGCCCCATGCCCAGACCTGCGGGGTGACGTAATAGAGCACCGGAACTCCGGCACGCTTTGCCGCCGCCGCGACCTTCATGTTGAACCCCGGATAGTCTATCAGCACGAGCAACGCGATTTCGCCTCGCTCGAGCATTCGCTCGAGCGAGTGAAGCAGTCTGAAATGTCTCGGGATGTGCTTCACGACCTCTAGAAATCCCATCACCCCGAGTTGATCGTCGCGGTGAATCATCTCTACACCCTGCTCGGCCAGCTTGGGCCCGCCGACCGCCACAAGGCTGAGCTCGGGTCTGATCCTTCGGAGTGCCGCGGCCACACCTGCCGCATGGAGATCGCCAGAAGCTTCTCCGGCGACGAAGAGCACCTTACGCATTTGGCCGTGAGTATCCGGCCAGTGAAGGCAGCGTACGCTCGATCTCCTTTACAATTCTGAGCGCGACACCCAGCGCGAGCCGGCCTTCCTCGCCGGTGACGACCACCGTGCCCTCTCCCCTGAGTGCGGCGACAAAACTCTCGAGCTCGAGCCGGAGCGGCTCGCCTTCCGGAGCTTCGAGCGGAATTCGGTCGACGAACGCCGTGATGTCGACGGGGCCGGTGCGTACCGCTAGCGGATCGATATCCGGCCGCAGCCGGAAGAACTCACCAGTGCCGGCGCCGAGATCGAGCGAGAGATAGCCGCTCTGCTGAAAGATGCGAATCTTCCGTTTTCTGGCGCGCGAGATGCGGCTTGAGGTAATGTTGGCAACTGCTCCCGAGGTAAACGTCACGCGCGCATTGGCGATGTCGAGCATCGGCGTGAGCACCGGGACTCCGACCGCCGAGATGTCCCGTACGGCGGATCCGACGAGAGTGAGAAGAAGATCGATGTCGTGAATCATCAGGTCGAGAACCACGGCGACGTCAGACCCGCGAGGGCTGAATGGGGCGAGCCGCTCGCTGTCGATGAACCTCGGCTTGCTCACATAGGGGAGCGCGGCGCGGACGGCGCGGTTGAAGCGCTCGATGTGGCCTATCTGGACGATAACGCCGCGTCTGCCGGCCAGCTCGAGCAGCGAGTCCGCCTCTTCGAGGGTGGTGGTGATCGGCTTCTCGATGAAGACATGCTTCCCGCGCTCGATCGCCTGATTCGCCACCGTGAAATGCGCGGAGGTGGGGACCACGATCACTACAGCGTCAGATGCGGCGAGGAGATCGTCGAGGGAGTCATATCCCGCCACACCGAGATCCTTCTCGACCTCCGCCGCCCGCTCGCGCTTCGTCTCGCAGAATCCACTGAAATGGATTCCTGGGAGGTCGCGCAGAATTCTGATATGGTGGAATCCGAGGCTACCCGCGCCGACGACGCCAACGCGCGGAGCTTTCGTCAAACGACGACTCCGCGTTCGCTTGTCTCGACGAACCGAATCAGCTCCTGCACCTCGGCAAATGGCTCCAGCTCCGCCTGCGCCCGCTCGATCGCCTGTGTCACGTTCAGGTCGGAACGGAAGAAGAGACGATATGCGCGCTTCAGCTCCAGTATCGTGTCGTCCGGCATTCCGCTCCGCTGCAGGCCAATCGTGTTGAGACCGTAGAGTTTGACCGGATTTCCCACCGCCTTGAGAAATGGCGGGATATCCTTCGAGATTCGCGACATTCCACCGATAAAGCTGTGACGTCCGATTCGCGCGAACTGATGCACCGCACTGAGCCCCGAGAGGATGGCCTTGTCCTCGATGGTGACGTGGCCGGCAAGCTGCACCATGTTTGCGAGTGTGACGCCGTTCCCTACACGGCAGTCGTGCGCAACGTGGACGTAGGACATGAGCAGGCAATTCCGGCCCACCGTGGTCGTGAACGAATACGCGGTTCCGCGATTGACGGTCACGTATTCGCGAATCGTGGTTCCCTCTCCGATCTCGACCGTGGTTTCCTCACCGGCGAACTTGAGATCCTGGGGAGCGCCGCCAAGGATGCTGCCGATGCCGACTTTGACGCCGCGGCCGACCTTGACATTCCGCTCAATCGTCGCGCGCGCTGCGATGACGGAGCCGTCACCGATGGCGCAGCCCTCCCCTACGATCGCGAATGCGCCGATCTCGACATCATCGCCGATCTCCGCCTCAGCCGAGACGATCGCGGTGGGATGGATCAGCGACCCGCTCATCGATCGCGTACCATCGCCGCCATGTCCGCCTCGGCGACGACTTCTCCCTCGACCTTCCCAACGCCGTGCATCTTGCACACGCTGCCACGGATCTGAACGATTTCAAGCTCGAAGCGAATCTGATCGCCTGGCTTCACTGGACGCCTGAACTTCACGTTGTCGAGAGACATGAAGTACACGACCTTGCTCTCGGGATCTCCGATGGATCCCATGAGCAACAGCCCACCCACCTGCGCCATCGCCTCGATGATCAGAACTCCTGGCATGATTGGATGCCCCGGGAAGTGCCCCTCAAAAAAGGGCTCATTGATGGTGACGTTCTTGAGCCCGACGATCCGCTTTTTCTCCTCGATCTCGAGTATCCGGTCCACCAGCAGAAACGGATAGCGGTGGGGCAGAACCTTCATGATGTCTTCTATGCTGTACATCCCCCCCTCCTTTCGTCCGGCTTTTACCATCTCTCGCACCAGTGTTACCGTGCCGCGGTGACTCGGCTTCACGGCGACGATGCGCGCCCTGACTCGCGCGCCCGCGAGCGCGAGGTCTCCGAGGCAATCCATCGCCTTATGTCGTACAAACTCGTCAGCCCAGCGCAAGTCGCCGCTGAGTACATCGCGGTCGTCGAGCACTACCGTGTTGTCGAGCGACGCCCCTCTGATCAGCCCCTTCGCCCGTAAGGTTTCCACTTCACGAACGAAGCCGAAAGTTCGCGCTCCTGCCAGCTCGCTCGCAAACGACTCTGGTGTGACCGTGAACCTCAGAGACTGCTTCCCGATCAGTGGATGCGGAAATTCTATGGATACATCGAGCTCGAGTCGCTCGGCCGGATAGGCCTCGTAGACCGACGCGCCGTCGATGATGCGAACCGGCTCGGTGAGATGGAGAAACTCCGGCTCCCCGTCGAGCACCGCAACCCCCGCCTCTGACAGTGCGGTGAAAAATGGTCCCGCGCTGCCGTCGAGTATCGGAGGCTCGGGACCGTCCATGTCGATGGTGAGGTCGTCGATTCCCATTCCACTCACCGCGGCAAGTACATGCTCCACGGTGTGGACCGCCTGCGCGCCCTGGCCGAGGCGGGTATGGCGCTCGCTCGCACTGACCTCGCTTACATGGGCCCGGATACTCGGACATCCCTCGCAGTCAGTGCGGCGAAAGACGATGCCCTGGCGCGATTTTGCGGGTCGGAAGGTGAGCCGGCACGGGACGCCGAGATGCAGGCCGATCCCCTCCAGCACCGCCGGCCGCGCGACGGTCTTCCGGCTCACTTGCCTTCCGAAGATTCCAGCAGCTTCTCGAGCCTGCGCATCATGCCGGCCAATCTAAACAGCGCCCCTGAGGCGCGGAGAGCTTCGCGGTGTGGGCGCGCCGGATAGCCCGACCATGTTTCCCCGGCCGGAATGTCGCCGAATACTCCCGCTTGCGCGGCGATCCGGGCGCCTTTGCCGACAGTGACATGGCCGTTCAGCCCCGCCTGGCCGGCGATGATGCAGTCGTCGCCGATCACGGCCGAGCCCGCTATCCCCACCTGTGCTATGAGCAGGCACCGCTCGCCGATACGCACGTTGTGCGCGATGTGCACGAGATTGTCGATCTTCGTTCCCCTGCCGATTACCGTGTCGTCGATGCTGCCACGATCGATCGTGGTGTTCGCGCCGATCTCGACATCATCGCCGACGACGCATCCACCCACGTGCGGAATCTTCTGGTGGCCGCCGTCGCGGAATACGTACCCGAACCCGTCGCAGCCGATGCGCGCGCCCGCGTGAATCATCGCTCGCGCGCCGAGAATGGCGCCCGGGTAAATAGTCACTGCGGGCCAGAGGCGCGCGTCTTCACCCACCACCGCGCCTTCGCCGATGATGCAATTGGCGCCGATCACCGCGCCGCTGCCCACGCGCGCGCCCGCGCCAATCGTGGCATACTCCCCGACGGAGATCCGCTCACCCAGGCTCGCGTCCTTCCCGATTCGCGCCGTCGGCGCAACGCCGGGTTTGGGGCTGGTCTGCGGATAGAGCATGGGCAGCACCGAGAGGAGCTTCTCCAGAGGCCGCTCCACGAAGATTCGCGCACGGGGTGCGCCCGCGGCGTCACGGAACTCCGGATCGATCAGCACCACACCCGCCCTGGAGGACGCGAGCATCGGCGCATACTTCCCGCTCGCGAGAATGCTCAGGTGTCCCGCCTCCGCCCTGTCGAGCGGAGCGACGCCATGCACTACCGTTGTGCCATCTCCTACCAACTCTCCGGAGACGAGAGCCGCGATAGCTTCAGCGGTGATGGCGCCTGCACCATCACCGCTGATCAATTTTCCCAAATTCGAGGGGAGAGTCACCGCTTGGGCCGAGTCACTCCCGCGGGTGTTGGAACCGCCCCACCAACCGGAGCCTTGGCCGGCGCAGGCTGCGACTTGAGGCGCGCGAGCACTTTGTCCGTGAGATCGAGCTTCTTGTCCGCGGCGACCACGACACTGGCCTGTGCGCCGACATCGAGGATCATCGAGTAGCCATCCTCGCTTCGAATGGCTTCGATCACACCCTGTATCCGCTCCATGATCGGTTTCACGAGCTGCGCCTGACGCGCCTGCATCGTCGAGTCGAGGCCGCGTGCGCGCGCCTGGTACTGAGCTTCGCGATCCCGGATCGCCTTTCCGCGCGCCTCCCGCGTGACGCTGTCGAGCTTCGGCGCCTCGCGATCGAAGTCGGAGGCGAGGGTGTTCAGGGAGTCGTTCATCCGCTGCAATTGCAGGCGGTATGCCCCGACTTCCTTCTCGAATTGCGCTTCCGCCTCGGCCCGGCCGGGCGCCTGCTGCAAGAGCAAAGCGGAATTGATGTAGCCGAGCTTGACCGGAGCCTGCGCGCCGGCAGTCGCCGTGATCATCAGCAAAGTGACAAGTGCGATCGGGCTCGCACGAAGAAGCGAACGCATCATTACTCCAGTGTTAGAAGAACTGTCCGAGTTTGAAGTGGAGCTTCCATCCAGGAGCGGGCCGCCCCTGAGCATCCACCTTGTCGAAGCCATAACCGAGATCGACGCCCAAAGGTCCGAGCGGACTCAACGTGCTGACGCCGAATCCCGCGCTTCTGAACAGACGGGTCGGATCGAACTCCCGCGGCTTGTTCCAAACGTTGCCGCCTTCGAAGAAAGTGTTCAAGTACAGCGACTGGTTGAGCCTCAGGCCGATCTCGGCCGTGCCGACGAAGAACGCGTTGCCGAACGATTCACGGGACGCCTGCGTCTGGTTGGTGTTCGGATTGAAGCCGTTCGGAGTAATCGAAAATTCGTCGTACCCGCGGAGCTGCTCTCCGTACTGTGTACCGCCCAGCGAGAATGCCTGTGAATAGAAGAACGGACCGGTGCCACCGAACACCGCACCAGCCTTGGCGCTCAAGCCCGCGACGAACATCATTGGCTCCGAGCCGAGCACGCTGCCGCCAATGTGGCCGATCGGTGCATAGGAGCGAAGCTCGGTGGTGTAGCGCTGGAAAGCGGCGGTTCCACCCAGTGGCCCTCCGTTGAATTGTGCGTTGAACGACTGCAACCCTCCATCCGCCGGGAATGGAAGTCCCGTGCGTGTATCGTGCTGCGCCGTGAATCCGAGGGTGGAGCGGAAGCAGTTCTTGCACGCATCAGCAACCGTTCCGAGAAGACCGGTGTCCTCGTACTTGACCTTCTCGCCGCCATACGAGACGAAAAGTCTCGTGTAGAGCGAGCTGGGAACCGGGAAGCCGAGCTGTATCTGGCCGCCGGTACGGGTCGCTCCGCCGAGCTCTGCGATCTGGAACCGCGACCGGGTGTGATAGGCGGTGAAGCTGCCGGAGATTCGCGACTGGCGAATATTCGGATCGCTGTAAGTGCCGTTGAAATCGTTGATGTAGCGGCCGAACTGCCACTGCACCTGTGCCCTCTTGCAGCGGCCGAGCAGGTTCGGCTGATCGAGCCCGATGAACCCACCGAGGCCGGTCCCCTGCCCCATTGACGCACCGAAGTTGACGTTGCCGGTCCGCTTCTCCTTCACCTTGAAGATGATGTCCACATCGCCCTCATCGCCGCTGGGACGAGTCTCCGGCGCCGTCATCGGTGTCTCGAAGAAGTTGAGGTTGCCGATGTTCTGATAGCTGCGGATCAGGTAGTTACGGTTGAATACCTGTCCCGGCGCCAGCACGATCTGCTCACGGATGCACGACTCGTGTGTGTAGTCATTGCCCCCGATCTCTATCCGGTTCACAATCGCCGGGGAACGCTCGTCGATCTCCCACCGGAGATTCACCTTGCGCACCGAGTCGGTGCTGGGCACGCGCTCGGCGACGGGCCGGATCTGAGCGTAGATGTACCCTTCGTCGTTATAGGCCTCTACGAGCTTCTGCTCCGCCTCATCCCACCGTGCCTGGTCGAACGTGTTGGGAGGATTGATGTAGCTGCGTCGGACAAGGCTGGCGGCGCGCTGCGTCAAGGTCGGCTGCATGGCTTTTCCGAACGGATAGAACAAGCCGATCTGCTCCGTGGAAAAGCGCCGGTTGCCGAGCACTTCGAAGCTTCCCACGGTGTAGCGGGGGCCCTCGCTCACGGTGATGTCTATGAGTCCCTTGCCGCGCTCGCGATCTACGATGAGCGTGTCCTTGAGAATGCGAAAATCGATGTATCCCCGGCTGCCATACAGCTGCGGAATGTTCTCGCTCAGATCCGCGGCGAACTTCGCGTCATCGAACTCGCCATTGTGGGTCCAGAGAAAGCCCTCGGGCTTGGTGGACATCGCGTCGACAATGTCTTCATCGGCCACCTGGGCGTTGCCATTGACGCGTATGCCGGAGATGGCCAGCCGTCTTCCTTCGTCGATCCTGAAGATGATCGACAGGTTGCCATCCGCGATCGTGGATTCAGGGCGCACACGGGCGAGGTAGTGGCCCTTGCTCTCGTAGAGGGAATCGGTACGCGCGATTGCGCTCGCGATCTTTGCGGGGTCCACCGGAGAGCCCGTTGGAAAGGCCAGACGCTCCTTCACATCCTTCGGAGACACACGATCGGCGCCAATGACTCGGTACGCTGTGAGGATTGGGCGCTCACGGACCTGAATTACGAGGGCAGCCTTTCCCGTGACCGGCTCGAGGCGACAAATGATCTGCACGTCATCGAACTTGCCTGTGCCGTAAATCGACTTTATGGCGCTCTGGATATCGTGAACGTTGAGCTGTGTTCCGGCGGCCAGCCCTGACGCCGATCGAACCGCGGCGCTGTCAACGCGGGAATTGCCCGCGACCTCGATGAAAGCGGGGATGGCACAGGCGCCGGGTGCCACCTCCTGGGCGTACAAAGGAGACGCGCCCGCAGCAGCGAGCGCGAAAACAGGGAGCACGGTAAAATCAAGCAGATGTATAGCTATCTTCCGCATCACACAAATATACACTAATCGGTTTATTGGAGGTCCTCGCCAGAGTGCGAGTTTCCCTATTAGACAACGGGGCTGCCGGAGAGTTGCTTCTCTCCAGCAGCCCCGTTGAACTAGAGCGAGTTCGCTTATGCCTTTGCGGTGCTGCTGAGCACGCGGAACTCGAGCTTCTCCCCGTCGGGAGCCAGATCCATCTCGATCTCGTCTCCCTTGGAGAATTCGGCGAGAAGGATTTTTTCCGAGAGCGGATCCTCGATGTACTTCTGAATCGCGCGCTTAAGCTGCCGCGCGCCGAACTTCTCGTCGTACCCATGCTTGACGAGGAACGCCGAGCCGGCATCGGTCAGCTTGAGCGTGATCTCTTCGTCACCCAGCCGCTTCTGCACGCCATTCAGGAGAATACCGACTATCTCGGCGATGTTTTCATGCGAGAGCGGGTGGAACACGATGACATCGTCGAGGCGGTTCAGGAATTCGGGATTGAAGACGTGCTGCATCTCCTCCTTCACCTTTTCCGCGATCCGCTCGAAGTTGGACTTGTTGTCCTGCGTGTGGAAACCGAGTCCGCGACCTTTCGTGATGTCGCGAGCGCCGACGTTGGACGTCATGATCACGACCGTATTCTTGAAGTCGATCACGCGACCGTAGTTGTCCGTGAGATGTCCTTCATCCAGCACCTGGAGCAGGATGTTGAACACATCCGGGTGTGCCTTTTCGATCTCATCGAGGAGCACCACACTATACGGCTTGCGGCGCACGGCCTTGGTAAGCGTCCCCGAATCCTCATAACCGACGTATCCCGGAGGCGCGCCGATCAGTCGCGATACGGAGAACTTCTCCATGTACTCGCTCATGTCAACGCGGATGAGCGCGGACGGATCGGCGAACAGGAACTTCGCCAAAGCGCGGGCAACCTCGGTTTTGCCGACACCGGTCGGGCCCGAGAAGATGAACGACCCGATCGGGCGGTTGGGATCCTTTAGGCCGGCACGGCTACGGCGAATCGAGCGGGAGAGCGCCGTGATTGCCTCGTCCTGCGCGACGACGGAAGCGTGCAGCTCGTCTTCCATGCGGAGCAGTCTGGCGGTCTCCGCTTCCTGCAGGCGCATTACGGGAATGCCAGTCCACCGGCTGACGATGAAGGCGACCTCCTCCTCACCCAGCACTGGGCGGTGCGACTGGCGGTGCTTCTCCCACTCCTCCTGCTTGCGGCGGATCTCGCCCTGGAGCTCGCGTTCACGGTCGCGGAGAGACGCGGCACGCTCGAAGTTCTGGTCGCGCACGGCCGCTTCCTTGTCCACGTTGACTGCTTCGAGCTGACCCTTGAGCTCTGCCACTTCCGGTGGCGGTGACTGAGTCGCAAGACGCGCGCGCGCGCCCGCTTCGTCGATCACGTCGATGGCCTTGTCGGGAAGGAAGCGGTCGGTGATGTAGCGGTCCGACATCTTCGCTGCGGCAACTAGCGTTGCATCCGGGATCGTGACTTTGTGGTGCTCCTCGTATTTCTTGCGGAGCCCCTTCAGGATATCGACCGTCTCATCGACCGAAGGCGGCTCGACGATTACGGTCTGGAAGCGACGCTCAAGAGCGCCGTCCTTCTCGATGTATTTGCGATACTCGTTGAGCGTCGAAGCGCCAACGCATTGCAGCTCGCCACGCGCGAGCGCTGGCTTGAGCATGTTGCTGGCGTCGATCGCGCCTTCCGCCGCCCCCGCGCCGACGAGCGTGTGCAGCTCATCGATGAAAAGGATGACGTTCTTGTTCTGCGCGATCTCGTTCATGACCGCCTTGAGGCGCTCCTCGAACTGACCGCGATACTTGGTACCCGCGATGACGGCAGCCATGTCGAGCGAGAGCACGCGGTTGTCGCGCAGCGACTCGGGGCACTCCCCATTCGCGATGAGCTGGGCGAGACCTTCCACGATCGCGGTCTTGCCCACACCAGGCTCGCCGATCAGCACCGGGTTGTTCTTCTTACGGCGCGTGAGGATCTCCATCACGCGCTCGATCTCCTTCGCGCGGCCGATGGTCGGGTCGATCTGGTTGTCGGCGGCGAGCTGTGTCAGGTCGCGGCAGAAGTGGTCGAGAGCGGGAGTCTTTGACTTCTTCTCTCCCTTGCCGCTCTGCGTCTGCGTTGCGCCTGGCGTTCCCTGCGAAGCAACCGGAGTTCCGCCTTGCGGCATCTCTGTTCCGAGCAGGCGAAGCGTCTCGGCCTTTGCGGCATCGAGATTCACTCCGGCATCGGTTAGAACCTGGGCCGCGATTCCCTTCTCTTCGCGGAGCAATCCGAGCAGCAGATGCTCGGTGCCGACGTAGCCGTGGCTCAGATCGCGAGCCTCGCCCATGGCGAGCTCGAGAACTTTTTTCGCACGCGAGGTATAGGGAAGATCCGGACCGGTGGCAGCCGCCGCCTTTCCCTTCTTGACGGTCTCCTCGATCTTCTGCTGAATCTCATCGAGGTCGACGCTCAGGTTCTGCAGCACCGCGGCGGCGACGCCCTCGCCCTCGCGGATCAGACCGAGCAGTATGTGCTCGGTGCCAACGTACTCGTGATGGAGACGTGCCGCCTCCTCACGCGCCATGGCGAGAACCTTTCGTACGCGCTCGGTGAAGTTGTACCCGTTCATCTCTGCAATCCTCAGTGCGGGAGCATGATCCAGCGTGTGCGCACAGTGCCAACGGTCAGGTATGACTGTAGCGCCCGTGATTACCCGCCTACCCTTTACTCCGCCTCTTTGGCTAGCGTCTCTCGCACGTAACGAGCGCGCGCGACATTCGCTTCGCTTTCCGTCAGCACTCTTCCCTCGGAATGCCCGAGGTGCGCCGACTGACTAAAAATCAGGAGCTTGTTGAGGGTATATACACTGAGGCCGCTAATCAGTTTCAAACCGACAGCCAGTCGCACGCCACTCAGGTAATTCATCGCTTCGTCGAAGCTCAGGCTTCGTGCATAGCGCAGCGTGCCAAAGGCCCGCCAGAGCTTGTCTTCAATAATATAACCGGCATCGCGCAGCAGCACGCGACGGGATTCCTCTTCGCGCTCTATTACATGCTTAACGACGCGCACGAGGTAATCGAGTAACTCACCCTCCGACCGGCCAAGCGTTGTCTGGTTGGAGATCTGGAAGAAATTCCCCACCACCTCGCTCCCTTCTCCGTACATCCCGCGGTAGGTTAGCCCCACCTGCTGAAGTCCGGCGAGCACTTTCCCGATCTCCTTGGTCAACACCAGGCCCGGAAGATGGATCAGTACTGATGCGCGAAGACCCGTACCCACATTCGTCGGGCAGGCGGTGAGGTATCCGAACTCGTTGTGAAATGCGTACGGCACCCTGCTGCCCAGCTCCGTGTCCAGCCGTTCCAGGACCCCGAATGCATCGGCGACGTGAAACCCGGAATGGAGCGCCTGCAGGCGGAGGTGGTCTTCCTCGTTCACCATGATGCTGATGCCGCGCGAGAGGTACACGGCCGCTCCCGTGCGCACCGGCTGCTCGTTCAATCCAGCGAGCTCCTTGCTCACCAAGTGGCGCTCGTGCAGGAGCAGCCTGTCGTCCGGAGAAAGCTCGTCCACGCGAAGGAGGACGCCGTCTTCGATGGAGCTCAGGCTCGCGAATGCTTCGCGCACCTGCGCGAGAATGCGCAGCCGCTCGCCGTCGCGCGCCCTCGGCGTGAAGGCATAGCCCTCCAGATTCCGCGCCAGGCGGATGCGGGTCGAGATGACGATGTCCGCGTGCTCACCGGATGCGTCGAGCCAGCT
>CABEAH010000157.1_pt1 | contig 12472 bp, 14 predicted proteins | sample 3132331 | NCBI WGS metagenome assembly CABEAH01 (sample SAMEA5534343, study PRJEB31848) | metagenome | biome: tundra; feature: field; material: soil | place: USA | collected 2013-05 | depth 0.45 m | reverse complement strand
TCATGGCGGCGCTGCCGTTCGACCTAGCGGTGCAGGTGTTCGACGATCCCGAGCTTACACGCGCACTTCGTGGCGCTTGCAATCACGGTCGGCTTCTCGCTCATCGGGATCGTCGCCTTCGGATCGCTCGCCGGATCGATGCTGCCGTTTCTGCTCAAACGCCTCGGCTTCGATCCTGCGAGCGCATCGGCTCCATTCGTCGCTACTCTGGTCGATGTCACGGGACTCGTGATCTACTTCTCGGTCGCGTTTCTCGTCCTGCGTGGCAGGCTCTTGTGACGGCGGCTGTCGAGCGCACGGTCGCGCCGAGCGCTCGCGACTACTCGATGTAGCTCCGCAGCCGCTCGAGCATCCGCCGGTCTGTCGTCTCCGCGTCGTCGAGCTTTGGTGTCTCGATTACCTTGCCGACGGCCATGAGACGCTCGTCGTTCATTATGCGCCGGAACGCGCCCTCACCGATCGCACCCTCGCCGATGAGCTCGTGACGATCCCTCCGCGAGCCGAGCGGTACCTTGGAGTCGTTGAGGTGCATCATGCGCAGCCGGGAGCGGCCGACGGTGTCGTCGAAGCGCGACCATACTCCGTCGTAGTCACCGACGATGTCGTAGCCGGCCGCGAAGATGTGCGCCGTGTCGACGCAGACACCAATCCGGTCGCGAACGGGAAGCGGGATCAGCTCTATCAGCTCGCCCATCTCCTCAAAGCTCGATCCGAGTACCGTGCCCGCTCCGGCAGTCATCTCCAGCAGCAGCATCACCGTTCCGGGAACGCGCTCCAGCGCGAGTCCGATGGCTTCCGCATTGCGGGCGAGACCGCTCGCCCGGTCATCAATGAAGTTACCGGGATGCGAAACGAGATAATTCAGTCGGAGCGCGTCGCACCTCTCGAGCTCCCTCATGAACGATTCTATCGACCGCTGGCGCAGTACGGGATCAGGTGAGGCGAGATTGATCAGGTAGCTGTCGTGTGCGCACGTTTCCCGCACTCCGGTTTCGCCGAGGCCAGTGACGAATGCGGTGCACTCGTCTTCTTCGCACACGCGTTCCGCCCATCGGTTGGCCATCTTCGTGAACATCTGCATGGCGGTTGCGCCGATCGCTCCGGCACGCGAAGGAGCTTTGCTCGTACCGCCAGCTATCGATACGTGCGCGCCAAGTGGCGCTTGCACCTTGCCTGTGTGCGTGCCGAGAGATGCCCGCGCGCGGTCCGGCCTCTCCGGTGAAGGCGTGTCAGAGCTCCTTGCGCAGCCATTCCGCCGGATCCACCGCCGGCCCGCCACGCCTTATCTCGAAGTGCAGATGCGCTCCCAGCGCGGGATCGCTCACGCCGACAGTGCCGATCGTCTGGCCCTTTTTTACCCGCGTTCCCTTTTTCACATCGATTCTGTCGAGTGATCCATAGACTGAATAGTCCCCGCCCCCGTGCTCGAGAATCACGGTTTTCCCGTAGGTGCCCATTGGTCCCGCGTACGCCACCTGGCCGGCGGAAACTGATTTCACGATGGTGCCGGCCGCAGCGCTGATCCCGATTCCATTCCACCTCGTAGTAGTGTTGTTCGGGTTCACGAAGCGGCCGAAGCGGTACAGAAACGCTCCGTCCACCGGCCAGTCGAGCTTGCCGATGTCGGTCGTTCGTATCGAGCTCGGAGCAAGAGTCACGACTCCGCCGCGTCCGCTTGCGCGCCGCCGTTCCGCTTCGAACGACGCGATGAAGGTGTTCAGGCGCGCCTCGCTGCGCTCCAGCTCAGCGAGCCGCGCCTTTGTGCGTTTTGCATCTTCCCTCACGCGCGCGAGGTTGCGTGTCTGCTGTTCTTCGAGCGCAACGAGGCGAGCCGCCTCTTTTTCCTTCTCGGCGCGGTTCTCGATTATCCCGTCCTGCAGCCTCACGAGCTGGATGCGCTGCGATTCGATCCTGTCGTGAAGCTCGTTGAGCCGATGGACCAGCGCCTTGTCCCTGAGCGCGAGCAGATGGAGATACTTGTATCGCGCGACGAGCTGTCCCACCGACTGCGCCGAGAAGAGAACTTCGGCGGAGTAGAGCGGGCCGCGCTTGTAGATCTCCACCAGCCGGCGCTGCAGCGCCCCGCGCTTCGTCGTCAGCTCGCGTTCGGAGGCGTCCAGATCGGCGGTCGTGGCATGTACGTCCTCATTGATCGCCACGAGCTGCTGGTCGAGCGACCTGACCATGCGCGCCGTGGCATCGTGCTGCCGGTCGAGGAGGGTCACCTCATCGGTCAGCTCGTGCGCGGTGTTCTGGAGCCCGCTCATCTTGCGCTCGAGCTCGTCCCGCTCGGCGCGGATGCGCAGGAGCTCTGCCTGCTGTGCCTTGAGCCTGGCGTCGGTGCTCTCGGTCTGCTGTCCCGGCAGCTGCGTCGCCAACATTGTGCAGCACGCCAGAAAAAAGCAGGCGCGCCTCAGATGCGACGTAGGTGTCTCCCGACCGAGATGAGACTTCCCAGCACGCCCATCAGCGCCCCGCCAACGATGCCGAGGAAAATGAGCTCGCGGTCGAAGAAAACGGTCTGAATGAAGTATTGGTTGACTGTGCGGTTCGCCAGCCAGATGAACAACAGGGCGAGAAGTCCGCCCAGCACTCCCTTGATCAGGCCGTCGATGAGGAAGGGAAGACGGATGAACATGTCCGTGGCGCCCACGAGGCGCATGATTGCGATCTCTTTCGCGCGCGCGAGCACCGCCATCCGGATGGTCGCGCCGATTATGATGATCGCCACCGCCGCGAATGCGACTCCGAGAGCGGTTCCAGCGACGGTCGCGATGTCACGCAGACGGTAGAGCTTCTCCACCCATTGCTCGCCGTATCGTACGTCGTCGATGAAGCGATAGGTCCCGATGCGATCCGCGACGGATTTGACCGTCGCCGGGCTGCGCAGTCCTGGGCGGAGATGCACCTCTATCGACGCCGGCAGAACTCCGGCCTCGAATACGTCTGCGAACTCTCCCATCTCTCTGCGCGCTCTCTCGAGCGCTTTTTCCTCGGAGACGTAGTCGACACGCGCGACCTCGGGAAACTCACCGATGTCGTGCATCGCGGCGGCAACCGATTCGATCTCCGTCCCCTTGACGACGAAGCCGCGGACTTCAACGCGCTCCTCGACCTGCTGCAGCGCGTCCCGGATGTTGATGGCCACCAGCCCGAACAATCCGAACGCGAACAACGAGAACGCGATCGTTACGACGCCCAGCACACTCAGCAGCGGGGCGCGTCGTGTGGCGGTCAGCGCTTCGCGCGCGGCGAGCAGCTAGGTGGTCTCCGCCGAGTCGTAAACGACGCGGCCGTGATTGAGCTCTATGGTGCGGTAGTTCGACCGCCGCACGAGATCGAGATCGTGTGTCGCCATGATCACGGCGGTGCCCGACGCATTGATGTCGCGGAGCAGCTGGAACACTCCGCGTGTCGCGCGCTCGTCGAGATTTCCGGTGGGCTCGTCGGCGAGCAGCACGAAGGGATCGTTGACCAGCGCCCGCGCGATAGCCACCCGCTGCTGTTCGCCTCCGGACAGTTCCCGTGGATAGCTGGTCGCCTTCGATGCGAGACCCACCTGCGTGAGCGCCCGCGCCACCTTGGGGCGAATGGTAACCTTGGGTGCGCCCGTCACCTCGAGCACGAATCGCACGTTGGCTTCGGCGGTCCGATCTTCCAGCAATTGGAAATCCTGGAAGACGATGCCAAGGCGTCGGCGGAGCCGTGAGATCTCGCGGCCACGTGCCTTACTGGAGCTCACGCCGTTCACCCAGACTTCACCCTTGGTCGGCTTCTCGTCCATGTAGAGCAGCTTGAGGATCGTCGTCTTTCCCGAACCGCTGGGCCCGGTGAGAAAGACGAACTCGCCCTTTTTCACCTCGAGCGTAGCGTTTGCGAGCGCGACACCTGAGCGCGGATATTCCTTCGCGACCTCGTGCAATCGGATCATTATCTACTGCTGGAGAGCTTGCTCGAGGTCGGCGATCAGGTCTTCAGGGTTCTCCAGCCCGATGCTCATTCTGATGAAGCCGTCCGGTATTCCAATCTTCTCGCGCTCCTGCGCGGACATGTGCTCATGCGAGCTGTAGCGCGGCTCGATCACGAGTGAATCCACGCCTCCGAGGCTCGCGGCATGGGTGAACAGCTCCAGCTTGCGCAGGAATTCGAGTGTAGCGGGGCCGCCGCCTTCGAGCTCGATGGCGAGCATTCCGCCGAATCCATCCATGATGCTGCGCGCGATCTCGTGATCGGGATGGCTGGGAAGGCCCGGATAGTGCACCTTCGAGATTCCCGGCTGCCGTGAGCACCACTCCGCCACGCGCATTGCGTTCTCGTTCTGCCGCTTCACGCGCACGTCGAGCGTCTTGAGCCCGCGCTCCAGCAGCCAGCACGCAAATGGATCCGGTGCCTGTCCCCACACCGCCATCTTGCGTCTCACTTCGTCGATCACGGATTCGCTGGCGCACACGACGCCCGCGAGGATGTCGTGATGTCCGTTGAGATATTTCGTAGCGGAGTGGATTACGACATCCACCCCGTGCTCAATGGGCCGGAGGTTCACCGGGCTCGCGAAGGTCGAATCGATCACCATTGCCACGCCCTGGGACGTCGCGAGCTGCCTGATCGATTTCAGCTCGAGCACTCGGCAAGTGGGATTGACCGGCGATTCGAGAAAAATCACGCGGGTATTCTTTTTCAACGCCTTGCGCCACCCGCGCGGCTCCAGTGGATCGACGAATGTGACCTCGATCCCCATGCCCGGAAGATCCTCCGTGAACAGCCGCCGCGTTCCGCCGTAGATCCACGAACTCGAGATCATGTGATCGCCAGGCCGCAGCAGGGCGAGCATGGCGCAGGCTGTCGCGCCCATGCCGCTGGAGAGCACGAGCGCTGCCTCCGCTCCCTCGAGCAACGCCAACCGCTTCTGCACGCGCTCGGCGTTGGGCGTGTTGCCGTAACGCGTGTAGAGCAGACCCTCGCTGGTCCCAATCTCCTGCACGTAGTTCACGGATTGCACCAGCGCGGGCGCGACACCCATGCCCGGAGTGGGGCGTTGCACTCCTCCATGAATTGCCGTCGTGGACAGGCCCAGCTTGCGTTGCTCTGACACGGTCTCTCCTAGCCGAGGTTGCGTGTGTCGCCGCCGGCGTCGAAGTCGTGCTTGACGACGCGAACGATTTCCGCGGGTGCCACTCCCAGTATATCGCGCGCGACGACGCTCCCGGGGCTCACTTCATCATCCACTTCGAGGACCGCGAGCTCGTGGCGCCGCGGACCGTACACCCACACCAGCTCCCCGTCCTCCAGCAGCCGCTTGCGGGCCTCAGACGAGTGTAGTCTCACCAGCGGCCCGCGATTCTCGTCACCGGGCCGTGTCGCAATGTACCTGGAGATGAAGAGCCAGGGTTGAAAGCCTTCCATTACGCATCCAGCCGCATGGGTATGGCCGATATCGCGGTGCCCACCGCCGCGTAGCCGTTATCGTAACGTATCACGAGACGCCGCCGCCAGAGAATGTCCAGCATCCGCTCCGCATCGGCCGGCGAAAGCCCGATCGCATCCGCGACGTCCGTGCTCGCGCCCGCGCCCAGCCGGGAGATGCTCTCCCAGGCTCTCCGCTCCTCCCCATTGACGATTCCGATCAGCCGCGATGCGCCATCTGCGAGCTGTGTCACGAGTGCGAGCTTGTGCCGCTCGAGCACCGCCTCGATCGCGTCCATGTGCGAATCGCTGATGCCCCGGAAGACGAAGTAAACCTCGCGCCGCGGTGCATCGAGACTCACATACTGGAGCAGCAGCTTCGCGACGATCTCATCGGCGCAGGAAAAGTCGAGCAGCCCCACGTGCGAGAAATCGATCACCGTGAGGGCGCGATCACCGATGCGGTCGAGCTCCTGCTCGATCTCGCAGCGCACGGCCGCCCCGGTCGGGCGCGTCACGAGATTCGAGTACAGCTCGCACACGCTCTTCCGCAGCATGGAGCTGACATCGATGTGGTTGATCACAGCACCCGCTCCGGAATCGTGATTTGCACCTGGGCGCCGGGAAAGGGCGCGAGATCTTCCACCAACGGCTCGTCTTCATCCCAGTCGCCCTTGGGGAGAACAGCTATCCGTGCGGTTCCGCTGCGGATCGAGAGCTTCCCGTCCCAGCTTCCGACGAACTTCTTGACTCCGGCGAGCCCCTGTCCGCGGCCGGGATCGCGAAAGCGGGAAGCGCCTCGCATCACCGTCTCCTCGAGCGCCTGCCCGTCGTCCCAGCGCTCCTTCCGCTGAAAGCCGGTGGCCGATTCGAGGGATTGCCTGAAGCCGATGCCCGCATCGCATACCGCGATCACCACCGCCTTCCGTCCGCCCAGACGCACACGCCAGGTGTAGGTCTGGACCGCGACCCACCCGCCGCGGCCGGCGTGCTCCACGATGTTCTGGCAGACCTCGGACAACGCCATGGAAAACCGTCCGGTAATCTTCACATCCAGGTTCAGGCTCTTCACCAGTACATCCTGCGCCCGATTCTGGATCTTGTCCACCACTCCGTGAACATCGTCGCTTTTCGATATCGATGTCACCTCGAGCAGCACGCTCGTCTCCAGAGCCTTCGTGCTCTTGACACGGCCCTGGATCTCATACAGCTCTGCCGCGTGCTTGAAGAAATCCATGCGCGACCAGTACGTGCTGACATTTTCCGCCTCCGGCACGTAGAGAATCGGGCGCTCCGTCCTGGACTGTGCCAGTGCGAGAAGCGCGGTCAGGCCGTAGGGTGACGCCCAGCGCGCGTGCCTCGTGTCGACGATGATCTTCTCGTCCAGTGGGAGAGGCGCGACCTGATCCAGCACCTGCTCGAATGATTTGTCCTCGAGCGAATGTGGGACGTTTATGATTGTCGTCACTTGAGGCTGAGCTCTCCGCGCAGGTAGTCGGCAAGGCCGGTGGCGCCGCGATGGTCCACGTTTCGGGCCGCCGCGTCCAGAGCGCAATCGATTGCCGCGTCTAACTTATCACCCGCGAGCAACCTGGAGAAATAGGATGCGCCCCAGACATCGCCGCATCCCGTTGGATCTCCAGGGCTCCCGTGCTTCGGCGATTTCGCGGGCACGAGCGCGGTACGGATCGCGCCCGATGTTTCGCCCAGCGCTCCGCGCCTGACATCAGACAATAGATCGAAGCCTGGTGCCGCGAAATAGACGACGCCACGGCTGCCGAGGGTCACGCTCAGGCAGCTGACGCCGTTGGCGAAGGCGATTGCGGCAAGTGTCATCGCATCGGGCGCCATCATCTGCATCTCTTCCTCGTTCACCTGAATCAGATCGAAGCAGCGGCACCAGGCGGCGGGATTGGCGAGCGGCTGTAGCGTGCGAAGCCCATTCGGCTGGAGCGCCAGGAGCATCGAGTGAAGATCGCAGTAGATCGGCCCTCGAAAGTGCTGGCGTATTAGCTGAGCGGTCTCCAGATCCAGCTCGAAGCCGCTGATCAGATTGATGTAGAGTGCGTCGAGATCGGCGAGCAGCGGCTTGAGCCCCAGCCAGCTCCAACGAGGCACTCCCCCCGACATCCGCTCGCAGCGACGCTCGGAGCTCTGATAGTGGATCGCTACGCGATTGTTGGGATGCGGAACCGCAATTGGTGATGCATCAGGCGCTACACGATCGAGTCCCGCCAGAAAGTGCCGCGCCGAATGCGCCAGATCGTTCCCGACCTTGAGTATCGGGACGAACTCCCACTCCGGAGAGAGCGCCGCGTCGAGCGCGCCGAGCGCGTACGTAATCCCGCCCCACTCTTCCACCGGTGCATCGCGGGGATCCCTTCCATGAATGACATCCCAGACGAATGAGCCGATAACACCCACACGGCGCTTCCCGCCCATTACAGCTCGCCCAGGGTTTTCATCTTGAAGGTCGCGATGGCGCCCACGACGCCGGCAGAGAAGGGAAGCGCGCCGGGCACGATACGACACGCGTCCACCGCCGGCTTGAATGCACGACGTCTCACTTCGGCGCGCAGCGGCTCGAAGAGCGCGTCGCCCGCCTGCGTTACACCGCCGGCGAGGACGACGACGTCGGGATTGAAGATGTTGATAAGATTCGACACACCCGCGCCGAGGAGGCGCGCAGTCTCGCGCACTACTTCTCTCGCGATCGTATCACCCCGTCTCGATGCCTCGTACACCGTCTGCGCCGTGATTCTGTAGTAATCGCCGTCTACCAGCCCCCCGAGAATGGATTCGCCTTCGTCACCGCGGAGCGCCTCGCGCGCCCTCTCGGCGATCGCCGGTCCCGAGGCATATGCTTCGAGGCATCCGTAGTTGCCGCACTTGCACAGTCTACCGGTGGAGTCGATCGTCGTGTGACCGATCTCGCCAGCGGCGTCGGATGAACCGTGATACAGCTTCCCGTCGAGAATCAGCCCGCCGCCGATTCCTGTGCCGAGCGTCATTCCGATTACGTTGCGCCCACCCACCGCCGCGCCGCACCAGAATTCACCCAGAGTGGCACAGTTCGCGTCGTTGTCGAGCGAAGCCTCGAGGTTGACCCGCTTCGAGATCTCATCTCGCAGGGGGAAGTTTTTCCAGCCGAGGTTCGGAGTTACGATCACGATGCCCTTTTCGCGGTCCAGCGGACCGGGAGAGCCGATGCCGACGCCGAGAAAGTCGGATCTCTCCGCGCCGGTCTCCGCGCTCGTCTGGGCGATGACGTCCTCGATCATCCCCGCGATTCGCTTGACCACTGAATCCGCTCCTCCGTCCGCCAGTGTCGGCGCTGTGCGCATCGCGATTTCGCGGCTGCCATCGAGCGGCATCGCGCCCGCCACGATATTTGTGCCGCCGAGATCCACTCCAACTATGTAACGCTCCTTGACGCTCATACCGGCACCGGTGGGTTGAGGACTTCTGTCAGCATGCTCGAGATGTATTCCGAGGAGAGGTCGCGCATGCAGCGCCAATGTCCCAGCGGACAACGTTGGGGGCCGTGACGATCGCACGGGCGGCACGCGAGTGTGTCACGACCGGCTACCGCCCGCTGCTCGGCGAGCGGCCCGAACCCGAACTCGGGAACAGTGGGCCCGAAGATCGTCAGCGTCGGCGTTCCCATCGCCGACGCGAGATGCTGCGGCGCCGAATCGTTGGTGACGATTGCCTGAGCGCGGCCGATCAGCTCCGCTGACGCGAGAAGCGAAAGGTGTCCGGCGGCGTCAATGACGGAATCCGCGCCGACTGCATCCCCGATCCGGGTGGCAATTGCGCGGTCGTTTTTGGAACCGATGATCGCGATCCTGAAATCATCGGCCAGCTTTCGTCCGAGCTCCACGTAGTACGGCCATCTCTTGGTGCCCCACGCGCTCCCCGGCGCGAGAGCGACAATGGGCGTCCCCGCGCCTCCGCTTCGCCGAAGCAGCGAATCGACAGTTCGGCGATCCTCTTCCGACGGATAGAGGCGCGGGCGGATCTGAACGGGTGTTGGAGGATCCGCGCATTCCGACATGGAGAGCGACCACAGCCGCTCGGCGTGGTGGCGCTCCGGGTGGTATTTCCGTTGAGTCGTGTACAGTACTCGACCGGTCGAGCTCGCGAAGCCGATTCGCTCCCTGGCGCCGGTCATCATCGCCAGGAGACCGCTTCGGAACGAGCCCTGGGCGAGATAGGCCGCGTCGTAAGGCCGGCGGCTGCGGATTTCGCCGATGGTCTCCCACAATCCCTGCGCGGAGCCGTAGCTGTTGCGCTTGTCGTAGCGGATTGTGGTGCGGATGTTCGGGTTGTTGGCGAGCACGGATGCGCCCTCGGACGTCACCAGCACATCGACGGGCCCGCGCTTCGCAAGCTCGGCGATCAGCGGCGTGGTGAGGATCACGTCGCCGAGAAAGCTCGTCTGAATAACGAGCGATCCTCCCACTCAGTCAACCTGCAGCACTGCGAGAAAAGCCTCCTGCGGGATCTCCACCGAGCCGACCTGCTTCATTCTTTTCTTGCCCTCCTTCTGCTTCTCGAGAAGCTTTCGCTTTCGCGAGATGTCGCCCCCGTAACACTTGGCGAGCACGTCCTTTCTCAGCGGCTTCACACTCGTGCGCGCAATGATCTTCGAGCCGATCGCCGCCTGGATCGCGACCTCGAAAAGCTGCCGCGGAATGAGGTCCTTCAGCTTGTCCGCGATCTTCCTGCCCCACTCGTATGCCTTGTCCTCGTGGATGATCACGCTGAACGCGTCAACCGGATCGCCGTTGATGAGCATGTCGAGCTTGACCAGATCGCTCCGGCGGTACTCGAGCAGATCGTAGTCGAGCGATGCGTAGCCGCGAGTCACGGTCTTCAACTTATCGAAGAAATCGAGAATGATCTCGCCGAGGGGAAATTCCCAGTCGAGCTCGACGCGTGCGGTGTCGAGATACGTCATGTTCCTGTAAACGCCACGGCGTTCGGTCCCGAGCGTCATGATGGCGCCGATGTATTCCGCGGGCGCCATGATGCGGGCCTTCACGAATGGCTCCTCTAGATAATCCACCACGGCGCTCGGCGGCATCAACGACGGATTCTCGATGAGCTTCATCGTCCTGTCGGTCATGTAGACCTTGTATTCGACGCTTGGAACAGTAGTGACCAGCTCGAGATCGAACTCGCGCGTGAGGCGCTCCTGCACGATCTCCATGTGCAGCAGGCCGAGGAATCCGCAGCGGAATCCGAATCCGAGCGCAGTCGAGGTCTCCGGCTCGTAATTCAGCGAAGCATCGTTAAGCCTGAGCTTCTCGAGTGCGTCGCGCAGCGTCTCGTATTGTGTCGTGTCTGTCGGGTACAGTCCGGCGAACACGAATGAGCGAACCGCCTTATATCCGGGCAGCGGCTCGGCGGCGTGTCGGTCAGCGTCGAAAATCGTATCCCCCGCGCGTGTCTCGCTGACCGAGCGAACGCTGGCGACGACGTAGCCCACTTCTCCCGGACCAAGTACCGCGGTCGGCACCTGTCGCAGCTGGTTGTAGCCGACCTCGTCCACCTCGTACACGGACTCGCTCGCGCCGAAAGTGATGCGCGTTCCCTTTCTGATCGTGCCATCTACCACACGCACGCTTGGAATCGACCCGCGGTAGCGATCGTAGAAAGAGTCGTAGATGAGCGCTCTGAGCGGCGCATTCTCGTCGCCCTCGGGCGGCGGGACCTTGCGCACGATCTCCTCGAGGAGCTCGGGCACGCCGATTCCTTCCTTGGCGCTCACGAGAAGAATCTCGTCCGGATCGACGCCAAGGAGATCGTGTACCTCCTGCCTGCGGCGCTCGGGCTCGGCGCTGGGGAGATCGATCTTGTTGAGTATCGGAATGATCTCGAGACCCGCATCCATCGCGAGGAAGAGATTCGACAATGTCTGCGCCTGGATTCCCTGCGACGCATCCACCACGAGGATTGCTCCCTCACAGGCAGCCAGCGAGCGCGAGACCTCGTAGGTGAAATCCACGTGCCCCGGCGTGTCGATGAGATTCAGCTCGTACTCCTGGCCGGCCCGCGAGGTGTACTTCATTCGCACCGCGTTCAGCTTGATCGTGATTCCGCGCTCACGCTCGAGGTCGAGCGTATCCATGACCTGAGCCTTCATCTCGCGCTTTTGCAGCATGCCAGTGGCCTCGATCAGCCGGTCAGCGAGGGTCGATTTCCCGTGATCGATGTGTGCGACGATGCAGAAGTTGCGAATGTGCTCGAGCTTCAAATGGGGTCTCTGGCGTGTTTTGCGGGGTGCGGCGGAGGGAACCATGAAATATAACCGTCCGGGGCTGCTTCTTTCGGGCGAAGGGCTAAAGGGGTTAAGGGGATGGAGAGAAGGGCCAGGACGGGGTAGTGCAACAGAAGCTGACAACTCGTTCTGTTGACAAAAAAAGGTCCTTCGTGGATTGTGGGGAAGCAACTCCGCTACCCGCTACCCGCTACCCGCTACCCGCTACCCGTTGCCCGTTGCCCGTTGCCCGTTGCCCGTTGCCCGTTGCCCGCTTCGGGCGCCTTCACTCTTTTCAGCAGCCCATGCAGCATCTTGCGCACGTCAACTATTCGAACAAGCAAGGCAGTGAAGTCTTGTTCGGTCATCACTTCAAGATCGCGCGCCAGTTGAATGTGGCCCTCGAGTTCCGATACCGAAGCAAGGGCGTATTGGAGAAAGCGCGCAAACTCGCGCGGACTTGCATGTGCGCTCCCTTCGACGATGTTCGTCGGCACCGACATCGCAGCTCGCGTGAGCTGGTCGCGAAGCGCTGCGCTCGTTGCTCCGCGCATGCGGGCAGCGACTCGATGCGCATCGATGGCAAGCTCCCGCGCGAGCTGCCATACGCGGAGTTTTCTGAAGTCAGCCACGCCGAATCCTTCATCCGGGGCGGTCCAGCGCTGCCATCGTTTATTTGCACCGGGACACCGGGCGCCGCATCTCGCCCGTCACGGGCAGAGTAAAGCTAGTCCAATCGGGTCACGGGCAACGGGTCACGGGCAACGGGTCACGGGCAACGGGTCACGGGCAACGGGTCACGGG